>Ga0187843_10000652_pt1 | contig 23622 bp, 13 predicted proteins | sample SpaLakP09_SKY_43_FD_134516 | JGI IMG/M metagenome (GOLD analysis project Ga0187843, IMG submission 134516) | Oligotrophic lake water microbial communities from Sparkling Lake, Wisconsin, USA - SP09_SKY_43 | ecosystem: Environmental > Aquatic > Freshwater > Lake | place: USA: Sparkling Lake...
CATCAAAAAGCGGCTCGGCTGATCTACTTGAGCAACTTGGCGTAAATATTCAAATGAGTCCGGAAGTTGCTGCCGCCACGTTAGGCAAAGCCCAAGTGAATTTCTTATTTGCACCGATTTACCATCCAGGTATTCGTCATGCCATGGGCGTTCGACAAACGCTAAAGACGCGGACTTTGTTTAATGTACTTGGGCCGTTGCTTAATCCAACCCAACCGAAATTTCAGTTGCTTGGGGTATACGATCCTGCGCTTTGCCCAGTATTGGCCGAGGCGTTATTAAATCTTGGGGTCGAGCGCGCTTGGGTGGTGCACGGGGAAGGTTGTGATGAAATTGCCCTGCACGGCGTGACGCATGTGACGGAAGTCTATCAAGGAAAACTTCGGCAATTTAGCTTAACTGCTGCCGATTTCGGACTGCCGGTTATTGCGCTACAGGATATTGCGGGCGGCACACCAGAGCAAAATGCTGAGGCGAGTTTGGCCATTTTGAATGGCACAGCACCAATGGCTCATCGTTATGCCATCGCGGCAAATGTAGCGGCAATGCTGAAGATTTGCGGCCATGGCGATGATTTAGCCGCCAACAGTGCCAAAGTATTAACGGTGTTAGCAGGCAACTCAGCGCTTACCGTTCTTGAATTGTTAAAGGAGTCCAGTTGTGGCTAACGTATTAGAAACTATCATCAGCCATAAACGGCTAGAAGTGGGTGCGCGCAAAGCCGCGCGGCCACTCGCGAGCTTTATCGAACAAGTTGGGCCAACCAAGCGCAATTTCTTACAAGCGCTGCGTAAACCTGGCGCTCGGTTTATTTTGGAGTGTAAAAAAGCCTCCCCGTCCAAAGGTTTGATCCGTCCACAGTTTGATTTAAACGAAATTGCTGGTGTCTATGCACAATATGCCGATGGCATTTCGGTGTTAACTGATGAGAAGTTTTTTCAAGGGAGTTACGACTACTTAGCCATTGTGCGTGGTCTAGTAGACGTTCCGCTATTACATAAAGACTTCATTATCGATACTTATCAAATCTATTTGGGCCGCTTGCAAGGCGCAGATGCGGTCCTGTTGATGTTATCTGTGCTGTCGGATGAGCAATATCGCGAGCTTGCGGCCTTGGCGCATGAGCTCAATATGACAGTGCTCACTGAGGTCAGTAATGAAGTAGAAACTTTGCGCGCGGTTGAGCTAAAAGCCCAACTAATTGGCATCAATAATCGCGATTTACGCACGCTTGAAACCAATTTAGATACCACATTCCGGCTTGCTCGCTTAATTCCGCAAAGTACAGCCATAGTATCGGAATCTGGGATCTATAACAACGCTCAAGTCCGGCAACTGGGTAAAGTCGCGAAAGCCTTTTTAGTGGGGAGTTCGTTGATGGCGCAACAAGATTTAGCCTGGGCGGTAAAAAGTTTAACGCGGGGCGAGCACAAAGTCTGTGGACTGACCATGCCAGAGCAGGCCGCGCAAATTGCGGCTGCTGGCGCTAGTTTTGGCGGGCTCATTTTTTATCCAAAATCACCGCGTTTTGTCAGCGTTGAGCAAGCCATTAGCATTCGCCAAGCGGCAAATTTGCGTTTTGTTGGTGTGTTCGTTGATGAAGCGCCGGCGCAAGTGGCGCTGATTGCCAAAACTGTTGGCTTAAGTGCAGTGCAATTACACGGCAATGAAGACGAAAGTTACCTGCAACAACTGCGTAGTTTGCTGAACAAAGGGGTTGAAATTTGGAAAGCCTATCGGGTTTCAGACCAATTACCTCACTTTAGTCATGAAGCAGATCGCATCTTATTAGATGCCTATCAACCGGGCATTCCAGGTGGCACCGGCGTTAAATTTGACTGGCGTTTATTACAAAGCCAAATTTTGCAAAAACCAGTGATGTTAGCGGGTGGCTTAAACCCACAAAACGTCCATGAAGCATTAAATCTAGCAATTACGGGTCTTGATATGAATTCCGGCTTGGAAAGCGCGCCGGGCATTAAAGATCCCGCAAAAATTACTGAAGCATTTACTAACATCAGAGAGTATCAAAATGACCACAACTTTGCTTAATCCCTACTTTGGTGAATACGGCGGCATGTTTGTGCCTGAATTATTGGTACCGGCACTGCGCCAATTAGAGCAAGCCTTTGTGGACGCGCAGCAAGATCCAGCTTTTCATGCTGAATTTCAAAAGCTGCTGACCGAATACGCGGGGCGGCCGACACCACTGACGTTAACGCGGAATATTTCACCAAACCCATTGGTGAAGATTTATCTCAAACGCGAAGATTTGCTGCATGGCGGCGCGCACAAAACCAACCAAGTTTTGGGGCAAGCACTGCTTGCCAAACGCATGGGCAAAAAAGACATTATCGCCGAAACAGGGGCTGGCCAACACGGTGTTGCCACGGCGTTAGCTTGTGCATTACTTGGCCTTAACTGCAAAATTTATATGGGCGCTAAAGACATCGAGCGTCAGCAACCGAACGTGTTTCGGATGAAATTGATGGGCGCGACCGTCATCCCTGTGACCGCTGGCTCTGGCACGCTCAAAGATGCCGTCAACGAGGCCATGCGTGATTGGTCAGGCAGTTATGCTACCAGCCATTATTTGCTGGGCACCGCCGCGGGCCCACATCCGTTCCCAACTATCGTTCGCGAATTCCAGAAAATGATTGGCGAAGAAGCCAAACAACAAATTTTAGCGGCTGAAGGCAAGCTGCCTGATGCAGTACTCGCCTGTGTTGGCGGTGGCTCCAATGCTATTGGCATGTTCGCTGACTTCATTAAAGAAGAGGGTGTGCGCTTAATTGGTATCGAACCTGGTGGCATGGGCATTGAAACCCATCTGCATGGCGCAGCGCTTTCGACCGGCAGTTTTGGTATTTTGCACGGCGCATATACCGCAATTATGCAAACTAAAGACGGTCAGATTGAAGAATCTTATTCAATTTCAGCAGGGTTAGACTACCCTGCTGTGGGTCCACAACATACTTATTTGGCGTCCATTGGCCGTGCCGAGTACGTGGCAATTAATGATGACGAAGCATTAGAGGCTTTCCAAGCCTTGGCTAAAACCGAAGGCATTATTCCGGCGTTGGAAAGCTCACACGCACTCGCCCATGCCTTAAAAATGGCCAAAGCGGCAACGAGCCCCATGGTGCTGTTAGTGAATTTATCCGGCCGTGGCGATAAAGATTTGGGCCACGTGATGTCAGTGCTGGCAGCGCGCCAAGCCACCAGCAATGTGGAGACAAAATAATGCAACGTTATGATTTGATGTTTAAGCGTTTAGCAACCGTAAACCAAGGTGCCTTTGTGCCATTTGTCACCCTCGGCGATCCAACGCTTGAGGTGTCTTTTGACATTATCAAAACGCTAGTCGACGCCGGTGCTGATGCGTTAGAGCTGGGGATCCCCTTCTCTGATCCAATCGCTGATGGCCCGACTATTCAAGGCGCAAATATCCGCGCGTTGGCTGCAGGGGTAACACCAGCGCAGTGTTTTGAGCTGATTTCGAAGATCCGCAGTTACAGTCCTGACCTGCCGATTGGGTTGCTACTTTATTCAAATTTAGTGATGGCGCGTGGTATTGGGAATTTTTATCAACAAGCCAAAGCTGCAGGTGTCGATTCAGTGTTGATTGCTGATGTGCCGCTGCATGAAAGTAAGTTGTTCAGAAACGCCGCAGCAGTCAATGATATTGCGCAGATTTTTATCGCACCGCCAAATATCACCGATGACAGCTTACGTGAAGTGGCGAGCTACGGCCGTGGCTACACTTATTTACTGAGTCGTGCCGGTGTCACTGGCGCGGAAACTGTGGCGGCCATGCCAGCCGATGCCTTAGTGCAAAAACTGAAAGAGTATCATGCCGCACCAACCTTGTTAGGCTTTGGTATCTCCAAGCCAGAGCATGTAAAAGCGGCGTTAACCTCTGGCGCGGCCGGTGCAATTTCTGGCTCAGCAATTGTGGCAATTATCGAACGAAATCTCGATGATAAAGCGCAAATGCTTACGGAATTGCACCAATTTGTCGGCAGTATGAAAGCAGCAACGGCACTGTAAAAGCTGTTGTGGTCTGTTAGCACTGCTTGGTAAATTTGCTAAGCAGTGCGCTATCCGGTAACGTTGACGCAACAAATCCGCATTCGGGAAGAATGACTTTATGGCGTTAACTCTTATTTTTGCCATCCTTGGCGCCTTGGTAGGTTATATCAATGGCGAAACGGTTGGTGCTATCGCGGGCGGTCTGCTCGGTGCGATGGCAATGCAAATGCTCAATATCCGTGAAGAGCTGCAAAGTTTGCGCCTGCAACTTGCGCAAGTGCAAAAGACGCTGACGAGTCCTTCGGCAATTGAACCTGCCAGCAATAAACTACATCAGCAGACAGCACAACCTGATACACCGAAGCCTCAACCAGCAGAGGCGGTTGTTACTACTGAGCCGATTGCCGCAAGCGTGGTCGCAGAGCCTTTGACTGAACCTAGTCCGCCTGTAACGCCGGTTGCGCAAGAAACAACTCGAGCATTTGCCTATACGCCAATACCGCATCAACGCGTCTATCAACCTGAAGAGATCGCGCAAGCCCAGCAAACTGTGCGGCGAACTGTTGAGCAAACTGTTGAGCAAACTGTTGAACAAACTAAAGCCCCTGCTCAACATGCGCGCTCAGAAAACCTGAATGCTAATCAAAATGGCATCTTTGAATATTTGCAAAACTTCCTGATGAACGGCAATCCGCTGGTTAAAATCGGCATGCTGGTGCTGTTTATTGGCCTTAGTTTTTTAGCAAAATACGTCTCCAGCAGCGGATTATTTCCGCTGGAAGCGCGTTTAGCAGGCCTTGGCTTGGTCGGCGCTTTCCTGCTCGGCTTCGGTTGGAAAACTCGTGAGCGCCAACAATATGGCTTAGTGCTGCAAGGGGGTGGCTTAGCAGTCATGTACCTCACGCTATTTGTCGCGGCAAAATTGTATCCGGTGATAAGTTTAGGCAGTGCCTTTGGCATGATGTTGGTAGTGGTGATGGGTGCCACTGTGCTGGCGGTCAAACAAAATGCGCAAGTTCTGAGTTTAATTGCAACTGCCGGCGGCTTTTTAGTACCCATCTTAACCTCAGACGGCGGTAATAATTACGTCGGACTTTTCAGCTTCTACTTGTTGTTAAACCTTGGCGTGTTAGCGCTTGCTTGGTTTAAATCTTGGCGTTTACTGAATGTCACCGGCTTCATCTTTACCTTTGTCATTAGCCTTAGCTGGTGTTTTACGCGTTTTACCCCAGCTGATTATCTCAGCGTCCAACCATTTTTAGCGCTGTTCTTTTTCATGTATTTAGCGCTAATGGTTCTATTCTCGATGCGACAACCACCGGAACTTAAAGGGCTTATCGACGGCAGTATTATGTTTGGTTTGCCTTTAATCGCTTTCAGCCAGCAAATAAAGATTATGCAAGATATCCACAATGGCGATGCCTATAGTGCGCTGTGTTTTGCGCTGATTTATGCGGGTTTGGCTCGCTTTATGGCGGTCCGTTTTGCGGCAACTCACGGTTTATTTATTTACACCTTACAGGTTATTGCTGCGGGTTTTGCGACACTCCTTATTCCAATCCTGCTAGATGCCCAGTGGACTTCGGTAAGTTTTGCCATCGAGGCTGCTGGCCTTATCTGGATTGGCTTTCGGCAAAACCGTGGCTTTAGCCGTTTTTCCGGTTTTGCACTCTACATCATCGGCTGTATTTCGCTATTCAGCCAAGATGTTGGCGCTGGTGAAACACTGTTCATTAGCGGTGATTTTTTGAATCTTGCCATTCTAAGTGCTGCTGCAATTTTTATTGCGCGTATGCTTGACCGCCACGCCAAAGGTAGCGAACTAGCGCTAGCGCCATGGCTATTTTATCTCGGTTGTGTATGGTGGTTTGCCGCGGGCGCGATGGAAATCTACGGTCACTTTAAGCTGCAGTTTAATCCATTGATGATCATTTTTATCAGCCTGTCGATTGCTATCGCCGATTTTGCCGCGGGGAGACTGTTTTGGTCTCGACCAGCAACATTACCCTATGCCCTACTGCCTGTTGCCGCGCTGATGTGGGCTGGTCAAATCATCGAGCAAAGTGAGTACGGAGTTTGGCGAAATCCGTTTGATTTACTCGGCTGCTTCAGTGCAATTGTGGTATTTGTTCTGCAATATCGATGGCTCAAACAACGACAAATTGCCAGTAGCATTCATCATACCGCCACGGCATATGTCGCCACAGCATTGCTGGTTTGGCTCGCGGCCTTTGTGCAACAAACTTGGCAATTCAGTGATCAAAACCTCATTCTGTTATGGTTTATCGTCTGTGCTTTGCCTGTTGGTATCGTTTGGTTGTTACATCAAGCGAAACTTTGGCCTGTGCACAACCTGTCACCGCTCTACTTAGGGGCGTTACAACTGCCATGGCAAGTGGGTTTGGCAGGCTTATTTGCTTACACGGCCATGTTGCCCCACCAACTTGATTTATTGAGTTTGCCGTTGTTGAATGTTCCAGATGCTGTGATGGCTGTTTCCGGCTTAGTGCTGGGATATTTTATTTGGCATTGGCCGCAAAGTCGTCAGTATCGAAGTGGTATTGCCGCCAGCTTGTTGTTTGCTTGGCTCAATACCGTGTTACTGCGCTGCATGCATCTGCAGTTTACCATTCCCTACCAAATTGATGAGCTGCTCAGTGATGCTCGTATACAAATGGCACTGTCGGTATTTTGGACGCTCGCGGCGACAGCAACCATGTTAATAGCGAGTCGGTTGCTACGCAGAACTTGGTGGCTAGCGGGTCTTGGTTTAATGGCGGTGGTGGTTGCTAAATTATTCCTCATTGATTTAGCAGATAATGGCTCGTTAACCCGCATTATTTCTTTCTTATCAGTTGGCGCAATGATGCTATTAATTGGCTATTTTTCGCCAATTCCGCCAAAAGCGGTCGGATCTTCCGAAGCCACATCAAGTCATTAACCCAGAGCATCGCAGGAAAAAAACGGACAGTGATTTGTCCGTTTTTTTTGAGGGGGTTGCTTAACTACGGCCGATCCGCTCCCAATCATCCTGCCAGTTAAACATCATGATGCTGTAAGCAACCGCAACCAACCACTGCTGCTGGGCTGGTGTCTGCTTATTTAAAATCCAGATCTTTGGAAATTGACTGTCGATGGTGACGGCCGCAACCTGCTGATTATCAATAAAAAAGTTATAACCGAATACCTGACCGCCGGGCATAGGCACTGGCGTCGGGGTCCAGCGTTCATTGGTTTGATACAACGCAGTTTCTACAGGTTCAATCCGCAACTGTGTTTTACCCCGATGCAGCTTAAATTTCGGGGCGAGCCCATTTTTTCTTTCGACGATTAATTCAGAGATTTCGCCATTTTGAGTTACCACGCACCCTAAAAAACTCATTAATTCAGTATTGAGCAACCGATTATAGCCAGTCACCTCATTGCCAACGGTTTCTTCAGCCTGTCCTTGGTAAAGCATTTTGCAATTACTGTGAACGGCGCTCGTGGCTGGCATTTGTACGTTGAATTCATAATCTTGCTCGCCGGTGACGTTGTAAGTATTGACCCATTGCGGATCTAGGCTAATCACATCATTGAATAAAAACTGAAACATAAAGTCGCCTGCATCACCGAGCACAAAATCGCTACCCATTTGCTGCTGACGCATCGACTTCCCCGATAAATCCAGTTCATTAATTTGAAAGCCGCCAAAACTTTGATGGTAAGCATCGTCTTTGATGGTCCAAGTCGGTTTCTGTAAGCGGAACTCGGTGGCCTCACGGCTAAACGCAGGATCTAACACAATCGCTTGATCCGTGACCATCTGGCAACCGAGCACAAAGCAGCTAGTCAGTGCGACTGTGATTAATTTATTTCTCCAAGAATTCATTTTATCTCCCTAACAGAATCATCATCTTGCAATTAAAACATGGGCAGAGTGCTGTTTTTTTGCTGACTCTCCTCTGAACCGAACTATAATACCGCCTTTCATGGCGACCTACCGCATCGAACTTGTAAGTAGCCTTTAGCGTAGGTATTTCCCCAAACCAGTAAAAGATGCCATTTCAGCTGAGGCTCAAGGGTTTTTAACCCTTGTGCAGCGGCGCTTGTGTGCAGTGCTGATGAATGATGTCCAAGCTGCTCTGTAACGAGTATCTTGAGGTTACTTGGGTTTACCGCAAAAAATTTTGTTCAGTTGGAGTTGCTGCAGTGCCACACGCCCTATGTTGCCGTCGCGTTCAGAAATTACGTCAATGGAAACAGCAAATGCTACCGTTAAGCTGGTTGTTGTTGTTTGCAGTGCCTTTGCAAGCGGCAACCAAACCCGTCTTAATTGAATCGGTGTTACACCACGATGCTGGGGTTAGCCACCAACTAAGCTGTAGCATTGAAGCGCCAACCAGCTTTCGCGTGTCCAGTTTTGCCAGCGCAGAATTAGTGAAGCTTCTGCCAGTCGGCACCACGGTAAAAAAAGGTCAATTGCTTGCGCGCCAAGACGACAGTTTTCTATCGGCACAAATTAATATTATCAAAACCGATATTGAATCAGCGCGGGTTGCCAAAGCCTATGCGAGTGAAGAATACAACCGTTTGAATCGCTTAAGTAAAACTGGACTTGCGGCGGCTACCGAGTTGAATAATTTGAAGTTCCAGTTAGACAGTTCAGAGCTTAAAATCCAACGTTTACAACAAGAACTTATTTTGGTCGAAGTGCGGGTTAAAAGGTTAAACCACTTCGCGCCATTTGATGCACAAGTGACCGCAGTAATGGCTGAACTAGGTTCGCAACTCAGCGAAGGGCAGCCAGTATTGCAACTTATCGCGACTGAAGACAAACAACTCGCCTGTTTATTGCCGGTGATTAGCTATTCCGATCAAGCAGCCCTCAAACAGCACAAATTTGATTTAAGAGGCATCAACATCAAGCTGCGTGAAATTAGCCAACAGCTTGATAATAAAGGTGAAAACATAATTTTATTGTTTAATCATCCGGCAAAAGATCGCCGCGATTTATTAGTCGGACAACGAGAAATCGTGCAAATGATGGTGTTCTCCAATCGGATCACGCGGGTGCCAAATGAAGCCGTTGAATTAGATGGTGATGATTACCGCAGCTGGCGTGTAAATAGCGACAATAAAGTGGAACGTATTGAAATCAAAATTCTCGGCACCTCCGACACTCATTATATTGTCGATTCAGTGCTGCGCCCTGGCGATAAAGTGGTGGTGAGCGGTCAACATGGCTTATTGCCTGAGCTGTCGGTAAAACCGGAGCAGCGCGGCGCTTTGCACCGCTCTGGTTTACCTCTTGAATAAATAGCCAGACCTAAGTTTGGCTGCTTAGGTTTTGCGCAATTATGGCTCTAATAATACTGGATATTTTAAATACGTCGCATCATAAAATGGTGAGCGTTGATAGAACCATTGCAGACGGGCTTCGCCATCTTTTTGCAACTTCACATCCGCTTTTTTCGCCGATTCAAAGTCGGCTTTTAATTGGGCATCGACTTTTAACTGCTGCTCAATCCACGGCAACAACGCATATCTTTCAAAATACTCAGTGCGCTGGAACATGCCATGGAAAAATCCCCAGCTAAAAAATGAATCTGGGGCTTCGGGTTGCAATAACGCGACTACCAAAGCGCCAAGCGGCTGATCGGTACTGACGCGCACTGAACCTGCGGGCAGCATATAATCCAACCAAGTTGCTTCAAAGCTTGCGCTCACCATAAAGCGCCCTTCAAATGGCTCCTTGCTAAAAGACGGAGCACTTGCCGCAAGTTGTTGCAACGGAAGGGTCTTTGCAGTCTTAAGTGCAGTCAACTGCACTCCATGTAACTTCAGACGGGCTATCACATCTTGATATTGTGGTGGGATCCAATACGCTTTAGGCACATCGACTTCCACAGCCGGAACTTTATCAACCCAAACAGGTAGCTCGGTGTAGTTCTTCGGCTGGCCAGTCCATTTAACATAAGGTCCATTGATTATATCGCTATGGGCAATTTCGTAGCTAATGCCTTTAAATGCCATCGTTTCTGGCTGTTCCGCAGTTTTATACTGCAAAACTTGCCGTGGTGGTCTGGCATTTTCATCCGCTTTTTTCGCTAATTGCAGTACCTTACCCTGCTCACCAAGCAACTTGAGGGTCTGCTCAAGTAACACATAAGTGCCAAGCACCCGTTGCTTAAATGGCTTGAGGCTATGGTTTTCAATCAAAATAGTCGGCAAATGACGCACATCGCCATAGCCTGTCGAAAACCTAGGCGTTGACGGAGAATTACTGATCCCTTTACTAAAATCCATGGGATCCACTCCAAATACCAAAGGGCCAGGAATGTGGCCTTGAGTAGCTAACGCTTGGTCAATACTCGGCCGATACACGCTTGATAACCAACTGGCACTATTGGCGCTCACCGCAGCAAATGCCTCGTTAAAGCCGTATGTGATATCGTATTGATAATCTTCGCCATCAGTCACATGGATATCGAGATATAGATCTGGGTTGTACTGGTTTAAAATTCGGATCAACGCCTGCATTTCAGGGGCATCAGCTTTGGCATAATCGCGATTTAAATTCAGGTTTTGCGCTGTCGCACGCCAACCTTGTTGCACAGGTCCACGTTGATTCATCCGGTTGTGGCTAGAACGACGTTCGTGAGCGTCTACCGAAAAAATTGGCAAAAACAACACATCAACGTTGTCCAATAATGCACTTTTACCGCCATGCACAATATCGCGCAGCAGCATTAAGCCTGCATCTTTGCCATCGATTTCACCGCTATGGATCCCCGCTTGTATCAGCACTGTTGGCCGCCCCGATTTGCCCAGCAAATCAGGTTGACGACTGGCTTTGACGATGACAATGTCACGACCTTGTGGACTTTGGCCAATCACTTCCATTCGCAATTCTGATGAACTTTCGACCAACTTTTTTAAATAAACCATCGTCGCCTGATAGTCAGGACTATCGACTAAACCGTTTAATTCAGCAGGGGTAACCCACGGATTTTTAGGTTGGATCAATGACTCGCTAGCACCTTGCCATGGCATTAAGGGTGGTAAAGTATCGCCTGCTTGCACAGCAAATTGACTCAGTAGACAAAGGGTAACAAACGAAAATTTCATGATTATTCTTGAACTCCTGGACCTAAAATCTGGCGGTACTGTTGTTTGGCTTTAAGGGCGGCAAGACCATGATTGAATTTCTGCACAAAATCCAAACATGGAATAAAGTTTCGGGTACACACCAAAAACACCGGCCGACTGGTTAATGCTGGTGCATCTAAAAACTTGACTTTATCTGCTGCCGGCTTGGGCAATTGTTGCAGCATCACGTAGGCCATCAACGGATCCATCACCACAACATCGACTTCTTGCGCGATTAATGCCTGCAAGCTGGCAAAATCGGACGACGCGGATTGCAATTGCAGTTGCGGGGCAAGCGCGGCAAAACGCTCACCATAAAAATAATTTTTACTGACACCAATTTTTAAACCGCGGAGTTGATCTAACCGAGCTAATTTGAGGGTTGAATCTTTGCGAACTAACAACACTTGTTGTACTGAAGTAATGGCATCCGAAAAATACCATTGCTGCTGCAGATCTGGCGTCTCGAACCAAAGAAACGAAGCGGAATTCGGCTTAGCAGCCTGCTCTGCAATATGCTGCCAAGGCACAATCTCGATATGCGCCTCGATATTTTCCTGTTTTAACACGGCCATCACGACCTGTGACAAAGCGCCACGATCTTCCGACAATTCGTCGATATAAGGCGGAAAATTATCAACGACAAGACGCCAGGACGGTGTTTGGGCCGCCAGCGAACAGCTGAACAATAGGACAAACAAAGCAAGCTTCAAAGTCAAAGGCTCTTACAAATAACTCAGAGCCACAGACTAAGCGAAAGTGTGACAAATGTATACGGGTCAACCACATGGACCTACCCTATCGCAGGCCCATTTGGTCTCACATTTGCTAAGATGTAGCCCAAATTAGGCGCTAGATTTAGCCACGTTAACTTCGGATCCGATAGATGCTGCAATACATCAGCGGCAGAAACAACAACGTCAGCACAGTCGCAAAGCCTAAGCCGAACATAATGACCACTGCCATACTGGCAAAGAAATCATCGGCAATTAATGGCACCATCCCCAAGATGGTCGTGATAGCGGCCATCGCAACTGGACGTACTCGACTCACGGCGGAGTCAAAGACTGCGTCATATGCGGCTTTGCCGTCAGCAAGTTCTAAACGGATCTGCTCGACCAACACAATGCCATTTTTCACCAGCATCCCTGATAGACTTAAAAAACCGAGTAATGCCATAAAACCAAATGGGGCTTGCACTAACAACAGACCCGTGCTGACCCCGATAATTGCCAATGGCACACAAGCCCAAATCACTAATGCATCCCGACTCGAATTAAACAGCAAGACGGTGATGATAAACATCGCGAGGAAACCCAGTGGCAGCGAACCAAACAACGCTTGTTGCGCTTTAGTTTGCGCTTCCAATTCACCGCCATAACTCAGTGAATATCCCGCGGGTAACACCAGAGCATCCAATGCCGGCTTGACTCGGCTCAGCAAGGCCGCGGCAGTGTCGTCCGTTAACACATCATGATCAGCCATCACCGAAATAGTGCGTTTGCGGTCGCGACGCATGATTTGTGGATCTTCCCATACCAACTCAAAACGACTCACCACGGTACTTAGCGCAATATAACGGCCTAATTTCGGGCTGTAGACCTGTAAATCAGCGAGTGAATCGACGGTACTACGCTCTTGCGGTGGTGGCCGACTGATAATTGGCAACAGATGGGTGCCGTCGCGATAAATGCCAACAGTTTTACCATTAAGATGAGTCAGCAGAACATCATCAACATCTTGTTTGCTAATACCCACGCGTCTGGCGACAGCTTCATTAAATACTGGACGCAATATTTTTTCCCGTTCACGCCAATCATCACGAATATTCACCGCCCCCGCATCATTGGCCAAAATGGCTTTGGCTTGCTCGGCAAGGAGCCGCAACTGCAGCGGATCCGGCCCATCCAAGCGGATTTCAATTTTTGCTGCAGTCGAAGGCCCAACTTCCAAACGTTTTAACTTGATTTGCAGTTCTGGTACTTGCTGCGTTATGTACTCACGCGTTTTCGCCATCAACGGTACTAGTTGATCTTTATCGGCAACTCGCACAATCAATTGGCCATATGACGGATACATTTTTTCCGGCTGATAAGTCAGCATAAAACGATCTGCACCTCGACCTACGGTACTGGTTACCGCGGTCACTTCCGGCTGTTTCGTTAAAAACTCCACCACTTGCTGACTCTGTTCAATGCTAAAGCGAATATCTGTGCCCGCGGGTTGCCATAAATCGAGTAAAAACATCGGCGTGTTTGATGCAGGGAAAAACACTTGTTTAACTTGCGTAAACCCAAGTATTGCCGCAATAAGAGCAATAACTAAACCGAGATAACTTAACTTGCGATGCCACAAAATCGCCTGCAAGGTTTTGCGATAAACATCAAAAATAACGCCTTGATAGAGCTCGGTTTTGACCTCTGTTTCCTGAACATCAGTTGTTTTAAATAATAAACTGGCGAAAAATGGCGTTAAGCTAATTGCCGTAAACCAACTAAGCAGCAGGCTTATCAGCAGCACCCAAAATAAACTCCCTGCAAATTCGCCTGAGGCGTCACTTGATAAGCCTATTGGAGCAAATGCGACCACTGCTATCACCGTGGCTCCAAGCAACGGCCATTGCGTTTGGCGAACGATTAAAGAGGCTGAGTCGCGCAAACTAAGTCGGCGTTGCATGCCAATTAAAATACCTTCCACCACCACAATGGCATTATCCACCAACATGCCAAGTGCAATAATAAGTGCCCCCAAGGAGATGCGTTGCAGTTCAATTTGCATTTGCTGCATAAAAATGAAGGTGCCAAGCACGGTCAATAACAAAATAAGTCCAATCAACAAACCGCTGCGAAGACCCATAAAGACCAACAGCACAACGATCACAATCAGCACCGATTCGACCAAGTTGATCACAAAGCCATTAACCGAAGCAGCAACTTCAGCGGGTTGGTTATAAATAGGGTTTATTTCAATGCCGATCGGACGCTGATAATCCAGCTGTTGCATACGTGCCAGCACGGCATCTCCCGCGCTCACTACATTTACACCTGAACTGAAGGAAATACCTAAACTAAGCGCCGGTTTGCCATTAAAGCGGATCACATGAGTCGGGATTTCTTGGCTTGCCCGATAAACCTTGGCGACATCACCGAGGTAAATCAGCTCCTTCGCTGCCGGGTTACTGATAATCAGGTGCTCAAGTTCGGCCACCGATTGAAATTCACCAGTTGGGTAGATGCGAATGCTTTCTGAGCCGACTTGCAGCCTCCCAGCATTGGACACTGAATTTTGGGTTTGTAACAAACTAGCGATCTGCGCAGGTGGAATACCCAAAGCCGCCAAGCGGCTCCGGGAGATCTCAACGATCACTTGTTCTTGCTGCCGTCCGCCCACAGAAATCTTACCAACACCGTCCACCAACACCAAATCACGCCGCAGAATATCAACATAATCCCGCAGTTCGTCTTCGCTATAACCTTCGCCATGAATGGCATACAACATGCCATAAACATCGCCGAAATCGTCATTAATAAATGGCGGCTTCACACCCGGCGGGAACTGCTGGGTTAAATCATTAATTTTCCGCCGTAATTCATCCCAAATTTGCTTCAACTCAGCAGAGCGATAAATGCCCTTCATTTCCACCATGATTTGCGACTGTCCTGCCACTGAAATTGAAGTGACATGCTCAACATAGGGCAATTGCTGAATGGCATTCTCCAGCGGATAACTCACTTCCTCTTCCACCTGCTGCGGTGACGCACCGGGGTAGCTGGTGATGATCATCGCTTGTTTGATAGTAAACTGCGGATCTTCCAAACGACCAAGACCCAAATAGGCCAAAGTGCCACCAACCAACAGGATCAGAGCAACGAGCCAACTTGAGGTTCGATTATCGATAAAATACTTCGCGGCATCCATTCGTTACAACCCCCGCTCACGAAGCCAAGGCCGGACTTGCTGTCCTTCCCGCAACTGCTGAACACCTGCGGTGACAATCTGCTCGCCACCTTGTAATCCAGCTAAAATTTCTAAACCTTGGCCGGTCAATTTACCAATGGTAACGGCGCGCTGTTTGACTGTTGAGGTTTTCTCATCAAACACCCAAACCGAACGCTCAGCGGCATCAACAGCTTGATTATTCGCAGAAAATACAGCGGTCGCAGGCACCTTCAGGCTATGTTGCTCAATTCGCGTGAACTGGCTTAAATCGGCAAGGACGTTCGCCGTCATCCCCGATAAGACATTAAATTCTTTAGGCGTGGGCATGCTAAACACCACTTTGAAACTATTGGTAGCACTGTCAGCCCGGGTATCCCATTCTTTGATGCTGGCCGGATAGCTATGGTCTGGGTAAGAATCAAATACCACGTTCGGTTGGTAGTTCGCATCTTTTTTAACTAAGGCGATCACATCCTCCGGCACCTGGATCACGATATCAATCATGTCGCGCAGTTGTAGCTCCATAATCGCTTGTTGTGCCGCGATATTTTCATGATTATCGACCAGCAACCTCGCGATAGTGCCGCTAAAAGGGGCAACTAATTCGGTATAACTTAAGTTAGTTTCGCTGGTTTTTAGGTCTGCTTCGGCCACCTGCAGTTGCGCTTGAGTTTCATCAAACATCGCTTGCGACACCAATTTTTGTGTGATGAGCTTGCTTGCTCGATCAAATTGCGCTTTGGCCAAATGAAATCGTGCTTTGGCTTGATCAGTCTTTAGTTGATAATCGGTTGGATCTAACTTTGCCAACAATTCGCCTTGTTTGACTTGTTGACCTGGCCGGATTTGGAGCTCGGTTAAACGACCCGCGACGCGAAAAGTTAATCGGGCATTTTCGGTAGGTTCGATGATGGCGGGAAACTGCCGGATGTTATCGCTTTGCCCGGGGTTAATAGTCATCAATTTGACGGGTCGACTAGGATCGGGCGTGACAACTTCAGAAGGTTTCGAACAACTTGTCACTAACATAAGCGAACTAACTACGAGACTCCATTGCCACAGCTTCATGTATTTTTTCCTTATAATCATTAGTTTCAAGCCCTCTACACAAAATCATTGAAGATGCTGCTACAGCCTTACTGGATAGGCGGTCGCACAGTGCTGATGAGTGATATCCCTCTAGCTCTGCAACGAGAATCTTCAGGTTGTTTGGCTTTATGATAGCTGCACCAATGCAATAGTGCCGCTCAATTTATTGATAAATAGTGAATTTTAGCTAGTTAACGCGCAACATTTATACCCAAAAAACTTCAAGATGCCGTTTCAGCGGGAGATAAAAGGCCTTAAGGCAGGGTTTGGCAGCTTTGGTGGTGCCAAAGCAACAAAGCCTAACGCGGCATCAGGTACTTTCTATTTAAGAGTGCGATTTAAGAGTGCGATTTAAGAGTGGAGAGCCCCTCTTTAACATCGAGTGACTGCTCAAAAAAAATCCTCGCAACCACAAGGGTTGCGAGGCTATTCAAATCAATAACTTAGAAGCGGTAGCTAGCGCCTAATTGTAATGCTGTTTCATCTTCATCGCCTAAATCAACACGAGTTAATGAACCGCGCAGTGAAAGGTTTGAGTTGACGAAATATTGTGAGTTAACACCGATGCTGCTGTCGCTATCAGCAGTGTCATTTGAATATTCAACACCAAACGACAGGTATGGACGGACGTAATAATCAGCACCTAATTCAATGCCATTGCTATCAGTGGCTTCAAATTGACGCCAAGCTGCATTTAATACTAAGAAATCACCGTTCATTACTGGCATTAATGCTTTAGTGCTGATGCCGTAATCGTTAGATGTTTCACCATCATCGTCTTTTGCACGGAAAACATCAGCTTTCACTAACCAGTTTTTCTGCACAAAGAAACCTGCGCTAGCGGTTAATTCATTGGCTGATGACCCGTTTAACATCGTTAAACCAGCTGAAGCATAAAAGTCATGACGGCTATCCATATATTCACCACCGATGCCCCAAGCATTAGCGCTGAAATCGCCAAATTGGGTATCGATATTGGTGCGTACGAAAGTACCATTCACGCTAGCTGCACGATTAACAAAACCAGCTTCAGCCCATGGCGCTGAATCATTTTGCTCTACTGGTGCGAAATAATATTGATGATTCAAAGTCCAAGCTGAAACATCGGCACCATTTGAATCTAAAGAACCATAATCAGCACTTGATTGGTTTTGAAAAGTATTCGCCATTGCACTGGCAGATAATAAAGAGACTAAAACAGTTAGGATACGTAATTTCATTTTTTGCACTCCGGCATGGTTGTATTGACGAGATGAACTTTAGTCTCGTCAAACTTAACGAATTCTGAATGATAATTTTTTTACACCAAACGACCAAAAAGCAAACTTTATATTTTGTTACACTTTAAAATCAGCATGTTATAAAAAAACCTATCAAATTAATTATACCAAAAATGCCACGCAAATACCATTCATCAAAAATTCATACTGCTAAATTTCCAATAATGCAGCTTTAAGCGAATGAACTTGGTCTCTTAACATAGCAGCTTGCTCAAACTCTAGATTTTTCGCATGTTGCAACATTTGCGATTCCAATTTTTTGATCTCAGCTTGCACTTGATACGGCGTTTTCCCCTTGATAAGTTTCAAGTGTTCAGCGACTTGCGGCAGCTCAACATCCCCCTGTCCAAGATCCATCACATCGCCAATTTTTTTGCTAATTTGCGTTGGCACAATGCCATTGGCTAGGTTAAATGCGACTTGTTTTTCCCGCCGCCGATCCGTTTCATCGATAGCCCTTTGCATCGAACCCGTTATACGATCCGCATACAAAATTGCTTTACCGTTGATATTGCGCGCAGCACGACCAATGGTTTGAATTAACGATCGCTCAGAGCGCAAGAAACCTTCTTTGTCAGCATCTAAAATGGCGACCAGCGATACTTCCGGAATATCTAACCCCTCACGTAACAAGTTAATCCCGACTAACACATCAAACACGCCAAGTCGTAAATCTCTAATAATTTCAACGCGCTCTACAGTATCAATATCAGAATGCAAATACCGAACCTTGACTCCATGCTCAGCCAAATATTCAGAAAGATCTTCCGCCATTTTTTTGGTTAAGGTCGTAACCAAAACCCGCTCATTGATGCCAGCACAACGCAGCGCTTCGGACAATAAATCGTCAACCTGACTGGTGACAGGCCGAATTTCAATCGGCGGATCTATCAATCCGGTTGGCCGAACCACTTGCTCCACCACATCACCTGCGGATTTCTCCAACTCGTAGGCCGCAGGTGTTGCTGAAATATAAATGCGCTGTGGGGCAATACTTTCAAACTCTTCAAATTTAAGCGGCCGGTTATCTAAAGCCGAAGGCAAACGGAAACCATAATTCACTAAGTTTTCCTTGCGTGAGCGGTCACCACGAAACATCGCGCCAATTTGCGAAATAGTCACATGCGATTCGTCGATAAACATCAGACCGTCAGCAGGAAAATAATCCAGCAAGGTTGGCGGCGGCTCGCCTTCCGCCCGACCCGACAAATAGCGGGAGTAGTTTTCTATACCCGAGCAATAACCAAGCTCCACCATCATCTCAAGGTCAAACTGAGTCCGTTGTGTGATGCGTTGCTCTTCCAACAATTTATTGTCTGCCAACAGTTGTTGACGACGATCAGCGAGGTCGACTTTAATCCGATCGACTGCGGCTAATATTTTTTCGCGTGGGGTAACGTAATGTGTCTTCGGATAGATAGTGTATCGCGCGACAACACGCTCTACCGCTCCAGTCAAAGGGTCGAACAAACTGATGCGTTCGATTTCTTCATCGAACAATTCCAAGCGCACAGCCAATTCATCAGACTCGGCAGGAAAGATATCAATGACATCCCCCCGGACCCGATACGTGGCGCGTTCAAACGCCAAGTCATTGCGTTGGTATTGCAATTCGGCAAGCCTGCGCAAGATGAAGCGCTGATCAACAATGTCTCCCACTTTTAGATGCAGCAACATCTTCATATAGGATTCTGGATCGCCCAAACCATAAATCGCCGACACCGAGGCAATAATCACCACATCACGGCGCTCCATCAGCGCTTTGGTCGCAGAAAGGCGCATTTGTTCGATATGTTCGTTAATCGATGCGTCTTTTTCAATGAAGGTATCGCTGGCAGGCACGTAGGCTTCTGGCTGGTAATAATCGTAATATGAAACGAAGTACTCAACGGAATTATGGGGAAAAAACTCTTTCATCTCGCCATAAAGCTGCGCAGCCAAGGTTTTGTTGTGCGCCATAATCAACGTCGGTCGATTCACTTGAGCAATCACGTTTGCCATAGTGAAGGTTTTACCTGAGCCGGTAACCCCCAATAAGGTTTGATGGGCTAAACCGGCTTCTAAACCTTCGACTAATTTGGCGATAGCCTTGGGTTGATCTCCGGCGGGTTGGTAAGGAGAACATAATTCAAAATCTTTAGACATGTGACACCATCCATCAGTCATTCGCTTTTGTCACTAAATCGCTTAAAGTCCGACGAAACAGCAGCAATGCTATTATTGCGATAAGCACATTAGCCAGCAGGCCTCCGGCAAAAATACCGATCACCCCAAATAGCTTGCCGCCAAGCCAAGCCGCTGGCACGTAAAAAATAAACAACCGCACCACACTCAAACTTAAAGCGCGTAGCGGTAAATGCAACGCATTTAGTGAGGAATTGGTCAAAATCACGATGCCTTGCAAACCGTAACCTAGGGGTAAAATCCAGATAAACCAACAAATCAATTGCCGCACTTCAGTATCAGTAGAAAAAACCGCAGCGAGCCAAGGTGCCGCGATGGCTAATAACACATAGACGGCAAACTGCCATTTCATGACAAAAATCAAACAATAACGATAGGCTTCTTCAATCCGCGTCAGTTTATTTGCCCCTAAATTTTGACTAACAAAAGGTGGCAAAGTCATCGACAAGGCCAACACAACAAGGCAAGCAATACTTTCAAGACGCGCGCCGACGCCATATGCAGCAACCGCATGAGCACCGTAACTTGCCATAATCGCTGTTAGCACTCCCATCGCCAAAGGTGTCAGCATATTGGCACCTGCGGCCGGAAGACCAATATGCAAAATTCGACGGCAGATAGATACAAATTCAGCAAATGGTTGATGACCGGTCGCAATCAGTTTACGTTTTATCATGATGAGATAGAGGATCAGGCTAAAACTGACCAACCAAGAAATCACACTGGCGATTGCCGCGCCTTCAACACCAAATGCCGGGATCGGTCCCCAGCCAAAAATCAAAATCGGATCAAGCACTGCATTGACCAAACCAGAACAGGCCATCATTAAACTCGGCGTTTTGGTATCACCTGCAGCGCGTAACACCGCATTACCAATCATCGGAGTGATTAATAATACTGAGCCGGCAAACCACCAACTCATATAATCATGAATAAATGGCAGTGTCTCTTCGGTCGCCCCTAATAACCGAAACAAAGGGTCCATCACCAGATAGCCCACTATCGACAACGCCAACACTAAATATGCCGACAACCAAAGCGCAGCTAACCCATCCGCTTTTGCCCCACTACTATTGCCACTGCCATGAGCTTTTGCGATCACCGCCGAAGTACCGATACTCAGGCCAATCGCTAAACTAATCACGGTAAAGGTAATTGGAAAAGTAAAACTGACCGCAGCCAGTTCTTGGGTGCCGAGCATACTAATAAAAAAGGTATCGACCAGGCTAAATGACATCAGTGTGATCATGCCAAACAACATGGGTACTGTCATCTGTCGAAGGATCTGACGGATATCACCTTGGGTCATATCAACTTTTTGCACTTGGGATTGAGTCATGGCGAGGGTCTTAAGTAAAGGAAGGCCCATTGTAGAGAAAAGCGCCCATGCCCACTATCGGAACCGCAAAAAAATTTTAATTTAATTTTGGTCCGCTTAGGCAATGGCCGAAAATAGTTCACAACAACAACAATTGCTGTTTTTAGCATCAAGGCCAAGCCCGAGTAAAAACAGCCGGCAAGCACAAAAACAGTAAACAATTGATTTGTAACAACAAATTATTTTTCACCAAACCTATTGATCTTGTTCTAAGCCGCATGAAATCGGGCTTCACACAGGAGCAACACGGGTCATCCACAGAGATATCCACAGATTCTGTGAGTAAGATCGTGTAAGCCGCATCATTATTGGCCTAGCGCAGAAGTGGATAAAAATTTGCGAGAATTTCCCAGAGTTCGGACTAAATTGGCTGAAACGCCAGCAGTTTGCTTAAACATTCGGCAAGCGCATGCAAACCGTGCTTTTGTCGCGGCGAAACTGTTGACAGTGTGAAACTCTGGCATTAGTATTGCGCCCCGTTGCAGAAACAGTTCCTCAGTAGCTCAGCCGGTTAGAGCGGCGGACTGTTAATCCGTAGGTCGTTGGTTCGAGTCCAACCTGGGGAGCCACTGTTTTCCTGCACATTTTTGTTCTCAGTTCCTCAGTAGCTCAGCCGGTTAGAGCGGCGGACTGTTAATCCGTAGGTCGTTGGTTCGAGTCCAACCTGGGGAGCCAACGAGAACAAATCAACAATTAGTTTGACAATTCCTCAGTAGCTCAGCCGGTTAGAGCGGCGGACTGTTAATCCGTAGGTCGTTGGTTCGAGTCCAACCTGGGGAGCCACTCAAACTAAACCAAGCGTTATCTCTGTTCCTCAGTAGCTCAGCCGGTTAGAGCGGCGGACTGTTAATCCGTAGGTCGTTGGTTCGAGTCCAACCTGGGGAGCCAAATAACCCTCTTTTCTTGCCATTCGTGCGAATCTTTCAGCCAAACTGCTCGATCACAGTTTATTTCAGTGCAATTTTTTGTTTTAATTAGATTTATGCCTGAAGAAGTCCGATGCGGGCTATACTCCTCATGTCGCATTAGGAAGAATTTGCTGCTATGAAAATATTCCGCACTTTATTTATTGTTCAGATTGTTTGTACATTAATTTTGCAAGCTGTGCTTATTTACGCGCTGATTAACTCGACCCAGCAACAGCAAAAGCAATTAATTACTACGCAACAACAAGTCATTAGCCAAGCATTAAAAAGCTTCGAAGGTGAAGACTACGCGGCTTTTGCCCAAAATTTACGCAGTGCAACCAACATTCAGCAACTCCAACTCTCAAAAACAGACGGTACTTTGCTGACTGAATTTAATAGCACAACCCAAACATCATCGATTGTCGCTGACTTATTTAACATTGCAGGATTTCCGCGTGAACTGGCGGCAGTGAAATATGCCGAACAAGGTTTGCAACTTCGCTTTAAACCCAACCTCGACAACCAAGACCAAGCATTTATGCAAGCCCTGTGGATTATTTTGCTGGCGCCGTTGTTCTTAGTGTTAGTACCCGCATTAGTTGCTCCAGTCCAAGCCAAAACCATTATGTCTAAATTAAATCGCAGTTTATCGTCCGCGATGGACAGGTTCATGCGTGATCCTGCAGCCAACCTGCCAGATCTCAATCTGCCAGATGAGTTTGATGAGGTCGTGATGACCTTGCAGCGTTTTGGCGATTTTAGTCAGCAACAATTTAGCGAAATGTCACGGGCTGCCAAGTTAGTCGCAGAAGATGCGTATAAGGATACTGTGACAAACTTGCCTAACCGCAACCGATTTGTGCAGTTTTATGAAGAACATTTACGCGACAGCAATAATGTCGACTTTGGTGTTTTTGCTATCGTCCGCTGTACAGAACTTCAGACTATTAACCAAAGCCGCGGTTACCAAGAAGGTGATAAATACATTCGCGAAGTCGCCGCTGTCACCGAGCGTGCTGCGTCAACTTACCGTGATGCCTTAGTTTATCGATTAAATAGTTCAGATTTTGGCGTACTGATCCCAAGGATCACGGCGAAGGAAGCAGAAAACTTCGGCATGTTACTGCAAAGTAAATTCAATGAGTATCAAAAACTTACCGAACTTGATTCGGTCGCGTACACCGGCATGGTCAGCTATCAAGCGGGCCGAGCCTTAGGTGAATTGTTGGCCATTGCTGACACTGCGATTAGCCTTGCGCAAACTAAACAAACCAATTATTGGCATCTGCAAAAAGACGATGGTCAAATTGATGGCGCTTCCATGGGCTATGGGAACCAAAATTGGCGCAATGTGATTGACGATGTACTGGGTCATGAGCGAATTTCACTGTTAACCCAATCAATTCAGCCTGCAAACCGTTCAACTAAAACATATTCAGAGATTTTGGTACGTTTTAATACTGCCGAAGGGCAACTGCTGCCAACCGCCTCCTTTTTAGCAATGTCCGAAAAACTCGACAAAATTATTGCAGTAGACCGACTCATTATCGAAACAGCACTAAGCACTATCAAAGCAAAAAATCTGCAAGATCAGTATTTTGGCTTAAATTTATCGCCACGCTGTGTGCACGACGACCAATTTATCATTTGGCTTGAGCGTCGCTTATTAAAAGATGCATCA
>Ga0187843_10000653_pt1 | contig 23620 bp, 23 predicted proteins | sample SpaLakP09_SKY_43_FD_134516 | JGI IMG/M metagenome (GOLD analysis project Ga0187843, IMG submission 134516) | Oligotrophic lake water microbial communities from Sparkling Lake, Wisconsin, USA - SP09_SKY_43 | ecosystem: Environmental > Aquatic > Freshwater > Lake | place: USA: Sparkling Lake...
AGTCTCGGGTGGTGACACGTAAGGCACCGCTGCCTCGGCCGCCTGCTCTTCTTGCTTAGAAGGGCACCACGCGGTTCGGACCGTTCATGGAATCAAGGGAACACTGACCAGGCTCGGCGCGCGTCTGGTCGCCACACAGTGTCCGCTCACGCTGAGCACCCGTCGGCACGGGGTTGAGACCCAAGGTGATATCTGTTGAGCCAAACTGTTCGCGGCTGTAGTAGGCAGCCACCACCACCAACGCCAATGCAGCGAGCAGTAGATACTGGCGCTTCATTTGCTCTTACGCGAGAGAAAGGTCTTGCGAATCCAGTTACGATCGCGCTTGAATGTCTTTGCCGTTCCAGGGGCACGCTTCTTGGAATAGACAGCCACAGCATTCAACTTGCGGAACGCCGAGAGTGCCCCCACTGTGCGAACCACCTTCCGCAGGGTCGCCCGACGCGTCCGCTGCGTATCCTTAGCATGGTATCCCATCAGGGTTCCCTTGCGAAGAGTCCCAATGCGTCCACGCCGACGACCACCACTCATTGTGTTGTTGCCTCCACGGCCTCCATCAAACGATCCTGTTCCACCACGCGTATTCATTCCTCCCATGTACCCTGCTTCGACAACCATTTATACACCCAATTGAAAATTACTGGGACCCCATGGCATCCCGTGCAGCCTTCTTAGGGCATGAAGAACACTTGGGCTCCTGGGCAGCCCCCATCGTGTTGATGGTCGGCAAGAAGACCATGGCTCCGATTATGATGGCAACGAGAACCAAGAGGATGAGTTCCCACATTTATTAACGGCCGAGAATCCCATCTGCGCAATCGGAACACACGAATCCCCATGTCGTGTAGACAATCTCGTTCTCAGTGCAGGGGATATCAAAGGCGGCACAACAGTTGCACGCCAACCGCAGCGGTGACTCCTTGGGTGCTGGGAAGAACTCTGTGGTGGTGATATGACGCTTCTTGCGGCAGTTGCAGTTCCGACCGCAGATCAGGAGATCCTCGACCCGTGGTCTGGGGTGGAAGGTGCATCCCTTGGCACCCGCGCAGTAGCGGTTGCATTCATCGGGTTTCGGTTTGACCGTACGCATCGGACAATAGTAGCGGGTTCCCCAGAAGCAGCGGGGACAGATATGACGTTCGCAGGCGTTGCAGGCCATCTTGGTGTGGGTGACAAGGTGAGTAGAGCAGAGAGGGCAAGACATTTTGGCACACAGCCTTGTTGTTCAGCCACCTTAAAATCCGTTTTTAGGAACAATGGCTAAGAAGGGACGCACACTCCGTCGTCGGAAGACAAAGTCCAAGTCCAAGTCCCGTCATACCCGTGTTGCCCTGACTCGGTTGTCTACGTCGGTTGGCATGATCGAGCCTACGCGTATCCAGCCGCCTACGTTGGTGCCCTCCAAGGGCTTAGAGATCAAATCTCAGGAAGAATCAAAATGAGCACTGACACCGCTACTGTCCCTGAGCCTGTGGTGGTCCCGCCGCCTGCCGCGCCTGCGGCACCCGTGGTGGATCCTGTCGTCAAGATCGCGGAGGAGATTGCGGGCATGTACAATGTCGTCGACTGGAAGAAGCCCGTGCCGACCGCGCTTGCCGTGTTTGCCCACGTGTCGACCATGACCTCCCTGACAGGTGAGGAGCGCCTGAAGGCTGTTCAGCAGGTGATTACCATTATTGCCAAGCGTGGCGGTACAAGTGAGGACGAGGGTGCTGCAGTGTTCTTTGCGACTCAGGTTCTTCCTCACATCCTTCACGCGGTCGAGACACTGGCTGCGGGCAAGATTCCCTCGGTGGAGGCAGTCAAGGACTTTGCCCAGACAGAGATGAAGGCTGTGGCACCCGTTGTGATCGCTGAACTCAAGAAGGTTTCACGCTGGTGCGGTTGGTAAACCATGGGCATCCCGTATTACGTGGCCAGCCTTTTGCGGAAGAACAAGTCCATTCAACAGCACTACACAACCTTCGAAGCCGATGCGTTCGGTATTGACTTCAACTGCTTCATCCACGCAGTCCTTGATGACATGGACCCTGTGGGAAGTATTGTGAGAGGATTGCGTGAGTATCTGGAGCGAATCACCTGTCCGCGCATCTTTGTGGCGTTCGATGGATTGGTCCCGTACGCAAAGATTGTCCAGCAAAGATACCGTCGCTTCAAGACTCCAGAGAGGGTGGGTGCATTCGACCGTCACCAGATCTCACCTGAGACTCCGTACATGGTGGAGTTGGTCCGTGAGTTGCGTGTGGCTTTCCCACACGTGACCTTCTCAGGGACAGATGAGCATGGGGAAGGGGAACATAAGGTTTTTCTCTGGTTACGAACTCTTGAGCCCGCTTGCCGCAAGCGTATCGCCGTCTACGGACTGGATGCAGACTTGGTTCTCATCGCACTTGCACAACGCTCGCTGGGCGATCTCTACCTTCTGCGCGACGACGATGCCTTCTCCATCCGAGCCCTTGCGGGAGCTCTTCCAATGGATGTGGATACCTATGTCCAAACGTGTATCCTCTGCTTCGGCAATGACTTCATGCCCACGTTGGCTTTCTACTCTCTTCGGGAAGACGGCCACTCGCGTGCCTTGAAGTACGGGATCGACGATGCCGCCAAGCACGAAACCAGGATCTTGCTCGAACGACGCAAGCCAGGGATGTGCAGCAAAGATGGGCGCGCCCTGGAAGCCCAGGTAGGTGCTCATCTGCTAGATGGTGTGGTGGACTGGGCTCCTGTGTGTGACGCGTTCTGGAAGACATTCAAGTGGACCGAGGAGTACTTCACAACCTCGCGTGTTCCCGATTGGTGTTGGGTCTACCCCTATGCAGAGGCTCCGCTGATTCAGACACTGGCCGACTTTTCTCCGAAGCCCTACGAGATTCAGTGGGAACATCCAACGCCTCCATTCCACGTGACGAACCAGTTGCAGTGTATCCTGCCACAGGCATCGCTGAAGACAGCGCGGCGTCGGGTCAGGTATCCAGACGAGATCTACGATGAGTCCAAGGATACGCGCTACCCGTGGATGAAGCGGTTTGCATGGGAGACGGATCCGTACATTTCCGTTCCGTGGCACCCTTGCTACCCGCCTACGTCCGTAACCGAAGTCGTCCTCCCGCAATCCCAAACTTACGCGAAGGAGGAGGCGCAGGGGGCATCATTGACTTCGGCTGGACGCCCTCGGGGGGCAGTTCGATCTCCCCGATCATCGTCAGGCCCTCGGGAATCCGCTCACTAAAGTCATCGGACCGAGCCACAGCATAGGACGACTCAATCTTGTTCAGTTCGGCGATCTTACGAAGGGCAGACATTCCAGCCGCATCTTGGAGCATTTTCCAGTGCCGCGTAATGTGCCCATAGTACGCCTGACGGTACTGTGTTGCGGTCCGTGTCTTGACATTGTTCTGTAAGACATCAAAACACTCAGCCACGGTCGAATAGATCGGTTTGCGCAACCGATGGTTAACAGAATTGTGAGCACGGAAGGAAAAGAGCAGGAACGCGGCGCGCGACTCCACCATCCCAGGGAACCGAGCGCGATATGCATCCAGCGTCTCTCGGAAATGTCCTTGGCAGGAAGGACATGTGATGGTTCCTGCGAACAAATCAAGCCACGACTGCATCAGAGCTTTCTCTGCTGCGGTCGGAGCGTCGGGATACAAGGAGGCCATTGAGTGGAGAGTCATCCACCCCATCGGACCCCATACGGACGTCATTACTCTTTACAAGGAAATCCTTGGAATGGGTCATCCGCTCACTTGTAAAAGATATCAACCAGCTTTCGCATCATTTCACCCTCACGTGTCCTATTCGTGTAGTCGGTCTGTCGGACACGAATGTGGAAGTAATCGGATGGAAGCTGTTGTATATGCGCTTCAACTGTAGAGGGATCGTGTAGATCAAATCGCCCAAAATGAGTCGGGGGTGTGTCTGGCAACAGAGCGCGCCCGAACGAAACGTCGTCCCATTCATAGTAGCCATCGCCGCGTTGGAAGACAATGGACCTGCGATGAAGGAGCTTTTCAGCCACGTCGCGTGTCATGCAGATGCCAGCCCCCGAGATCGATCTATCCTTCAGAAAAATACCCGCATACAGATTTGTAGTAGGCGACTGGCGTAACCTTTCCAGCAACCGAGAAAAGATCCAGAAGGAGGAGAGATTCGTTCTGACCACATGAGTGTAATGCTGCGTCTGGAAGAAGTATTCAATGCCTCGCAGAGTCTTGTGACGTATCGTAGAGAACATCTCCTTTCCAGGAACACGTAGAACGTCGCCATCAAGCCGCGGTACAATGACTGGATGAGACTCTATAAAGAACGCATCTATGGTTGGTTGGGTGTGCATGTACGTCCTCCAGACCTCCCGAAGTTTGTCATACACAGGCCCTGGACTTGATATGACTAGCATAAGAACGCGCATGCTTTGTGGAGTGTCACTTCAAAAATCCTCCAAGATTCGCAGCCTTGTGAATCTCAGCCACCAACGCGTGTGGCGCATTCTTGCTGACAGCGTGCCCCGACTTGGCCAATTGTGACCGCATCTGGTCAACCGACAGCCCCGAGGTGGCCTCGTTCGCACGCTGCTCCTGGTCCCGCTGTCCTTGCGCGGTCAAGACACGCAGAGTACCACGACGGAACGGGGGGCTCTTGCTCGGATTGTTGGTGGGTTCCAGTCTGGCCTTACGGGTCTGGCGTGTTCCCTTCATAACTCCGACAGGGTAAGTGCGATGGGCCTTGGCACTTATCTTGCGTGGGACGACTGGTTTGGCCTTGGGGAGCACACGACGGCTCTTGGTGATTTTCTTGGGGACAACCTCGGGGGTCATCTTGCTGTTCTTGACAAAGACCTGTTTGACCTCGGCGTCCATGCTTACTAAAAACGAATGATTTCGTTTACAGCGAATGAAAGGCACACAGTATGGAGTGGCAAGCCGTCAATACCTATTTCGAGAAGGGTGTGCGTCGCCTCGTAGACCATCAGATTGACTCCTTCGAAGATTTCGTTCGCAACAAACTCCCCCTGATCGTCCAGTCGACCCCGCCCATCACAGTGTGGCACGAGCAAGATGAGAAACTGAAAAAGTACAAGTATGAACTCCGTTTGTCGTTCGAGAACGTCACCTACCTGAAGCCTCGACTCCAAGAGGCGACAGGGCGCGTCAAGCCGATGCTTCCTTCGGAGGCTCGTGTGCGCAACTTTACCTACGCGGCCCAGATGCACGCCGATGTCCGCTTCGTGGCCCGCACCTACAAGGGGGCGTTGTTGGACACCTACGACGAGGAGTTCCGCGTGTTCGAGGGCATTTCCCTGGGCAAGCTGCCAGTCATGCTCGGGTCATCGCTGTGTCTGCTGAAGGATTACCCTGCGACACTGACGGATCTTGGCGAGTGCTCCCACGATCCGCTGGGGTATTTCGTGGTCCACGGCTCGGAGCGCACCATCCTCTGCCAAGAGAAGGTGGCCGACAACCGCATCATGATCTTCCAGAACAAGAAGACGGCGTCCAAGTACTTCTACTCGGTGGAGATGAAGTCCCTGCACGAGTCCTTCACCACTCCGCCCAAGAAGCTGGAGATTCGTCTGAGCTCCAAGTTCAACGGATTTGGCTATCCGATGGTGGCCTGTGTGCCCCGCTTCCGTGAGGACATTCCCATCGTGGTGTACTTCCGTGCGATTGGCGTGACCAACGATCGGAGCATCGCTCGCATGATCTGGGGTGACGAACACGATTCGCATGTGGACATGCTGGGTGCGTCGTTCCGTGACTGTGCAGAGTTGGGCATCTTCACGCAGCAGGATGCCGTGCAGTACCTGACGGGCCATCTGCAGTATGGCACCAATCAGGAGGACAAGTGTGCGTATGTCCGCCAGCTGCTCACCACCGAGTACCTACCGCACGTGCGCTTCGCGGGCGAGACCACCACGCCCGATGTCCTGAACGCGCGTCGTGCCTTGCTGACAGCCTCCATGATTCGTAGGCTCCTGCTGACCTACGGCGGGCACATTCCGCTGGACGACCGTGATGCCTACCCGAACAAGCGTGTGGTGACCACGGGTGCGCTCTTGACCCATCTGTTCCGCCAACTGTTCCAGAAGGTCTGCAATGACACACGCAACGAGTTCGTGCAGGAGGTGAACAATGACTCGTGGAAGAAGGCGGGTCCTGACGGTCGCCCTGCGCCGATGGAGATTCTGAACATCAACAACCTGTACAAGATCCTGAAGCTGTCCACCATCGAGGGCAAGTTGAAGCAGGCCCTGGCAACGGGCAACTTCACGGTGCAGGGTCTGGGTACGTCCTCGTCCACGTCGTTGTCCAACGCGACCAAGGTGGGTGTCTCGCAGGTGTTGTCGCGCATGTCGTATGCGGCCACGCTGAGCCACCTCCGCCGTATCCAGACGCCTGTGGAGAAGTCGGGCAAGTTGCTGGCGCCTCGCAAACTCCACGGCACCTCGTGGGGATTCATGTGCCCTGTCGAGACTCCCGAGGGCCATTCGGTGGGTATTGTGAAGACCATGTCGCTGCTGACGTCGGTAACACAGCACGTGCCGAGTCACACGGTTCTCCACTTCTTGCAGGAGACGGCTGGAATCACGTGGATCAAGGAACCCATTGTCTACGCGGGCACGTCCATCACGATCAATGGTGTCCTGACGGCGTACACCGAGGATCCACACACGGTGGTCAAGGCGCTGCGGTCGGCCAAGCATTCCTTCCGTCTGCACCCGCACACGTCCATCGCGTGGTACACCCTGTTGAACACGATCATCATTGAGACGGACGGTGGCCGCGTGGTGCGCCCCGTGTTCCGTGCAGGTGCCGAGCCGCCGCCCGAGTCGGAGCGCGGCGATTGGAACACGTGGGTCAAGGCGTGCATGGAGTACATTGACGCTTCGGAGACGGAGACCCTGCGCGTTGCTCTGACTCGCAAGGAGGTGACGTCGCACTCCCACCACGAGATTCATCCGTCGATGCTGGTGGGACACATGGCGGGAACCATTCCGCTGTCCGATCACAACCAGTCTCCTCGTAACACTTACCAGTCGGCCATGGGCAAGCAGTCGATGTGCGTCTACGCCACCAACTTTGCCAAGCGGCTCGACAAGAACGCCTACGTTCTCTGCTCCATCAGCCGTCCGTTGGTGGAGACACGGTCGATGAATATCCTGAAGATGCACGAGATGCCCTTCGGCATGAATGCGGTGGTGGCCATTGCCTGCTACGGTGGCTACAATCAGGAGGATTCCATCATTATGAACCGCACGGCCGTGAATCGCGGCCTGTTCCGTGGTCTGTATTACACGCTCTACAAGGACGAGGAACACCGCAATGTGACTTCGGGTCGGGAGGAGAAGTTCATGCGCCCGCAGAAGCACGCGACGCGCAAGTTCAAGACCACGAGTTATGCTGCCATCCACGAGACGGGTATTCCGATTCTGAACTCCACGCTGAAGGAGAATGATGTGGTGATTGGCAAGGTTGTGAACCTGCGCCACGATGCTGCAGGATACGCGTTCCGTGACGCGTCCACCACACACAAGAATGGAGAGGATTGCCGCGTGGATGGCGTGTGGCAGGACAAGAACTCCGATGGCTATCCGTTCGTCAAGGTGCGAGTGGTGTCCGAGCGTGTTCCGCAGATTGGAGACAAGTTCTCCTCCCGCCACGGACAGAAGGGAACGGTGGGCATGTTGCTGGATGAGCAGGATATGCCGTTCACGGGTGCGGGTCTGCGTCCTGACCTCATCATGAATCCTCACGCGGTTCCGTCCCGCATGACCATTGCGCAGTTGATGGAGAACATCTTCGGCAAGATCTGTGTGCGCAAGGGAACGCTGGGTGATGGAACGCCGTACGACCACATGAAGGTGGATGAGTTGCGGGCTCACATGGTGGAGATGGGCATGCATCCATACGGAAACGAGATCCTGTACAACGGCCAGACGGGCGAGATGATGCAGGCCGAGATCTTCATGGGACCCACGTTCTACCAGCGCCTGAAGCACATGGTCATCGACAAGCAGCATTCACGTGCCCGTGGTCCGATTGTAAGCCTGACACGGCAGCCGTGCGAGGGCCGTGCGCGCGATGGTGGTCTGCGTGTGGGAGAGATGGAGCGTGATTGCATGATCTCACACGGTGCGTCCGTCTTCACGAAAGAGCGTCTGATGGATGTGTCGGACCCGTTCCTGACGGGTATCTGCAAGACGTGTGGAACTCTGGCCATTGTCAATCCTGCAGAGGGCATCTACTCCTGCGGATCGTGCGGCAACAAGACGGACTTTGTGCAAAAGACGATTCCGTACGCAATGAAACTTTGGGTCCAAGAACTTGCCGCGATGCACATCACCGCGCGGACGATTCTTGAGTGATTAGGCCTCAGGATCCTCTTCAAGTTCGTAGATCGAATTGCGGTCGCGGTTGAGAAAGTGGTAGAACAGACCTCCGATTCCACACGCAAGAACTATGGACACCACGGCAATTGCCATCCATTGATCTTGGTCAATGTCCATTCTTGTTTTCATGGTGGTAGCACGTAACTCACAATGTCCATCGAAGTCGTTCTCGGCCCCATGTTTGCGGGCAAGACATCCTATGCGCTGGCGGCAATCCGCAAGCACACTGCGATGGGTCAGAAGGTGATGGTGGTGAAGCCCACCTGCGACACGCGCTACGGCGACCTCCACGAAATCAAGACACACGACGGCGATTCGCTGCCCTGCGTAACCACGCATACACTGAACTCGCTGTCGGACGATTTCCTGGACTGCGATGTGCTGGTGATTGACGAAGCGCAGTTCTTCGAGGGACTTGTTCCGTTTGTTCAGCACGTGGCGGAACGGCTCTACAAGTCCGTATACGTGATCGGATTGTCGGGGGATTACCAACGGCGGCCATTCGGTGAGATTCTGAATGTGATTCCGATTGCTGCCAAAGTCACCTTGCTGTCTGCCATTTGCTCGTGTGGACGTCCCGCATACTTCACTCGCAGGTTGCACCCTAATTCAGGTCAGGTAATCATCGGAGGAGCAGAATCCTACGAGGCATCATGTAGGCAATGTTATTGTCTCTAGGTGTGTTATGACCTCCCACTCCATGTCAACAAGGGAATGCCATGCGTCATGAAACATATAAGCAACTGAAAGCAATGCATTGGGGAGAGCAACCTTTCCTCTTTTGATATCGAGAATGTAGCTGCAGACGATCTTATGGCGCTTTTCGACTGGTTCTTGTTTCTTCGTATCCACGCTTGGAGCATACGGATCGGGATTCCATCGGATAAAGTACACTGGAAGACCGCCATATCCCTGAGAGATGTTAACCATTCGGATCTGCTCGCATGAACACTGGCGGTCCTTGTGTTGATGTTCGTCACATTCCAAAATGACAATCTTGTCACCGAAGTCAAAGACGCGGTCAGGACGATCGCGGCCACAGTCTCCTCCATTGACGACTCTGTCTGTCGACTCACCCGTGAGTCCGTAGAAATCCAGATACGCCATCAATGCATTCTGTTTGGCGAGACGGTTCGTTTCGAAGGTACGGGGGTTGCAGAACTCGCACTTGTCATCCTTGTCGAGAACCATGATCAGCTTACACGAGGTGCATTCCCGCTCAATCAAGTTCTGATCATCGTCCGTCTTATGCGTTTCGCATCGTCGAGGGACATAGTTAACGCCATAGAAAGCGGGTTTCCGACAGACAAGGCACCTCGCGCGTGGAAGCGTGATCATGCCAGGTTTCCGATGCTTGCTACAATGTGAACGTTGACTTCCTGGTTTACCATACGCCGCAGACGTGGAACATTCCCCGCAACGTCTTGTTATCACATCGATCATTCCAGGTTCTTTGTGGTTAGTACAAAATTGACCTCTTTCACCCGCGAAGCCGTAGTTCCCATTCGTTTTTACACAGCCTTCATAGGTACAGCCCGAAGCCATTACATTGACCATTCCGTCTTCGGAGTGTGTCTTGCAGAAGCGAGCCCTCTCGTTCGGTAACGCGAAACTTGCACACATATCACATCCATCGTGTTCACACATTTTTGACATAACGTTAGTCATTCCTTCCTCTTTATGCGTAGCACAGTGGGTTGGCGAATGTCTTTTGAACCCAAACGATGAAGCCTTTTTGCATCCAGAATATTGACATTTACGTATTTTCAGATTCACCATTCCTTCAAGTCTGTGGGTGGCACAAAATCTATGCTTGGTCTCTTGAGGATAGTTACACGAAGCTGATATCATACAATCCTCGAATTCACATGCCCCACGGCTACACATTCCATCCAGTTTGTGTTTTGCACAGAAGCGGCTTGGCTTACCTTTTAAGCCGTACATGGGCTTCGTCGTACACCCATCGCGTTCACACTTTGCATTCCGAACATCCACCATTCCATCCACTTTATGGTCCTTGCAGAGTCGACCCTTCCCACCCGGAACGTCAAAGTTGCGGGACGTTGACTCGCAGCCATCATGCTCGCATAGGGGGTTTTTTACATTCACCATCATCGACGATGCGTGTGCTTTACAGAAACGGCCCTTGCCTCCTGGAACATCAAACGTAATCGATGTAGACTTACATCCTTTGTGGGCGCACAGTGGATTCGCTACGTTGACCATCTCGTCGGTTTTATGCTTCTTACAGAATGCCCCAGTCAGACCTAGAAGATTGAAAGCACGAGACGTGGATGTACACCCTGCATGTTGACACAATTTTGCAGTCCGATTCACCATTCCTTCGAGTATGTGGTCTCGACAGAACCTTGCTGGTTTGTCGGGTAGCCCATAGTGGGCTTTACGCAAACAGGTCTCGCAGTTCACCATTGTCCAGTTACTCTCTTTACCTGTAAATATTTTCTTGCTATTTCCGCGCGCGGCGGGCTTTCCTTTTCTCTTGCGAGTAAACACAACAACAATATGGGTGGTGGTCTTCTTCAGCTCGTCAGCTACGGTGCGCAGGATATCTACATCAGCGGTAACCCGCAGATCACGTTCTGGAAGGTGCTGTTCAAGCGCCACACGAACTTCGCCATGGAGTCGATTGAGGTCACCTTCAACGGCCAGGCGGACTTCAACAAGCGCGTGACGGCCATCATCAACCGTAACGCGGACCTGATGTACCGCACGTATGTGCAGGTTGTTCTCCCGGCGGTCGACCTCACGACGGCGGGTGTTGGTGCCTCCGTGCGCCGCTTCCGCTGGCTCAACTACGTGGGCCACCGTCTCATCAAGACGGTCGAGCTCGAGATTGGCGGCCAGCGCATCGATCGCCAGTACGGCGACTGGATGCAGATCTGGACGCAGCTGACCCAGGATGCGGGCACGGTGCGCGCGCTCGACGAGATGATCGGCAACAGCCACGACCTCGTGCTGATGAAGAGCCAGCAGGGCTACGCGCTGGACCAGTCGTGCTCGGGCGCTGAGCTGACGAACTCGTGCGCCCCGCGTGCGGGCACCCCGGCGAAGACGCTGTACATCCCGCTGCAGTTCTGGTTCTGCCGCAACCCGGGCCTGGCGATCCCGCTGATCGCGCTCCAGTACCACGAGGTGCGCATCAACGTGGAGTTCGAGCAGTGGATCAACTGCTCCTACACGGAGCTTGTGACCTCGGCCTCGACGCCGACGTCGATCCAGTCCCTGACGGCCGCTTCGCTGTACATCGACTATGTGTACCTCGACACGGAGGAGCGCCGCCGCTTCGCCCAGCAGACGCACGAGTACCTCATCGAGCAGCTTCAGTTCACGGGCGCCGAGTCGATCACGTCGAGCTCGAACAAGATCCAGCTCAACTTCAACCACCCGGTGAAGGAGCTCATCTGGATCTGCCAGCGCGACTCGTTCGTCGACTGCTCGCAGCCGCCGACGATCCCGATCGCCGAGGTGAACGGATGCCAGCCGTTCAACTACTCCGATGACTTCACCACGGAGGGTGTCATCATGGACGTGCTCGGCCGCGGCTCGCTGGGTGGCGGCGCCGCGGGTCTCGTTGTCCCGACGACGTCGGATGGTCCCTCGGGCCCGTACCTCCCGGGTCTGGGTATCCAGCAGGGCCCGTCGCTGGGCGGTGCCAGCTGGCTCGACGCGAACGCCCGTAACGATCAGGACTCGCTCTTCGAGGACACGACCAACTACCTGCTCGCCAAGGTCCTCCTGGACTCGGGCGTCAAGTGCTCTGGCAAGAACCCGATCGAGGTCGCCAAGCTCCAGCTCAACGGACAGGACCGCTTCACGGAGCGCGAGGGACGCTACTTCAACTACGTGCAGCCGTACCAGCACCACACGCGCACGCCGACGGTCGGCATCAACGTCTACTCCTTCGCGCTCAAGCCCGAGGAGCACCAGCCGTCTGGCACGTGCAACTTCTCGCGTATCGACAAGGCCACGCTCCAGCTCACGGTGTCCGTGAACACGGTCCGCTCGGGCCGCACGGCCCAGGTGCGCGTCTACGCCGTCAACTACAACGTGCTGCGCGTGATGAGCGGCATGGGTGGCCTGGCCTACAGCAACTAGAGACCTCCGCGGACTCATCGCAACTCCCAACACAAAACCACAAATGTCGGTAGAAATCTACAGGCATTTGTGGTTACTATAATAATGGCGGTCGTAGACAGTATCGTAGAGAGCCTTGCAGACATTGGAGTCACTACCTACTTCATTGTAACGGGCGGCGCAATTGTTCCGTTCGTCGATGCAGTTGGACGCTCGACGCGGGCAACCTACTACTGCTTTCAACACGAACAGGCAGCGGCCATGGCGGCGGAGGGATACTATCGTGCGTCTGGAAAGGTTGGTGCCGTTCTGGTTACAAGTGGCCCAGGGGTCCAGAACATCCTGAATGGCGTATGTGGGTGTTGGTACGATTCGATACCTGCGTTGTTCATCAGCGGACAAGTGAACGTCAATGAGTCACTTGATTCGGTTACCTCGTGTCCTAGGCAGCTAGGGTTCCAAGAGTTCCCAGTGGACTCCACGTTTGCGTCGTGCACGAAGTACGCAAAGAAGATACTGAAAGCCGACGAGATTCAGACCGTGTTTTCCACTGCCATCGCCAAAATGATGTCTGGGCGACGTGGACCTGTGTTGATTGACTTTCCGGTCAATCTTCAGATGGGGGGCGGGTCCGTCTCGCTTTCACTCCCCCCACCAGAGCCAGTGTCTCTCTGCAATCGCGTGACCATGTTCCTAGAAACGTCGGAACGTCCGATTGTCGTGCTCGGGAACGGGTGTCGTGATATTATGCCATCGGTACGCAGTTGGCTTGAGACGCTCGATGTGCCCTTTGTAACGTCGTGGGCCGCGTGCGACCTGATAGAACATAGTCATCCCCTTCGAATTGGATACCACGGTGTCTACGGCGACCGCGTTGCGAACTTGGCTCTACAGAACGCCGATTTCTTGATTATTCTCGGGTCGCGCATGGATACCCGCCAGACGGGTGGAAACCTCAAGACATGTTCTTCTCACTCTGTGAAGGTGATGGTGGACATTGACGCAGAGGAGATTACCAAATTGACCGAACGCGGATTCATCATCGACGTCCCTATCGTTGCCACGGTGGCATCGTTTCTCGCCTCGAACGCGTGTTCCCCGCATCCATGCGCGGGCTGGAAGGCAACACTCGCTGAATGGAAGCCCATGGTTGGAACCGAGCCGAACCGTGTTCCAGGGGACGTCTACGATATTCTCCGCTCGGTCGAGCTTCCCGAAGAGTGTATCATCGTACCCGACTGCGGTGGAAACCTCGTATGGGCAATGCAGTCGCTTGCTCTCGGTCCGAAGCAGACACTCTTTACCAACTTCGGGAACTCGTCCATGGGATACGCGCTCCCTGCATCGATTGGCGCCGCAATTGCCACTGGAAAGCGCGTTCCTATCGTGTGCATCTGCGGCGACGGTGGAATCCAGATGAACGTACAGGAGCTCCTGACACTCTCGGCACTTGAACTTCCGATTACGATTCTCATCATCAACAACTCGGGATATGGAATCATCCGCCAGTTTCAAGACCAGTACTTTGGCTCGCGGTATACCGCGACGAGCACGGAAGAGGTCTTCGGTCAGAAGGGCGTCGACATTGTCAAGATTGCCAAGGCGTTTGGAGTGAATGCGGTGGCGGCCACTCGCGACATCAAGATAGGACTGGTGCCGTTTCTGTACGATGTCCAAGTTGAGGCCACCCAGAAAATCTACCCGAAGCTGGAGTTCGGAAACGCTCTCGAGAACATGACTCCGTTGTTCCCGCACATCGAATCCATGATGATTGTACCCTACGTGCAGCCGAATCGGGGTTCGGGGTGGGTAACCAAGTAAACGCTTACAGGCTATACGGAGTGGTAAGCAATGCCGAAGAAGACCCTGTTTAACTTCCGTGCAATGCAAGCGTCGGGTGACCAGATTACATGGATTACGGCGTACAGCTATCCCATGGCATACGCCTCCGAGCGGGCTGGGATTGACATGATTCTCGTGGGGGATTCGGGCGGCATGGTCGAGCTCGGGTACTCTACTACGAATCCTGTCACGATGGACGAGATGATTCAATTTGCGCGGGCAGTGCGGCGGGGTGCACCGAACACGTTTGTCGTCGGAGACATGCCGCAGGGGTCGTACGAGGGGTCCGACCACGACGCCATCATGAATGCAATGCGCTTCGTCAAGGAAGCTGGCTGCGATGCCATCAAGCTCGAGGGTGGTGCCCGCGTTGCCAGTCGTATCCGTGCAATCACGGATGCTGGAATCTTGGTGATCGGACACCTTGGTCTGACTCCGCAGTCGACGGCCTCATTCGGAGGCTACCGCGTTCAAGGCAAGTCGAAGGAGAGCTTCGAGGAGACCGTTGACGACTCGGTGGCTATCGAGAAGGCGGGTATGGTCATGCTGCTTCTAGAGGCAATGCCGTCTGAGGTTGCTCATCAGGTGTCCCATCATCTCAGCGTCCCCGTCCTCGGAATTGGCGCGGGCAATCAGATGCACGGGCAGCTGATTATCATGCACGACCTGCTCGGATTCTATCCATCCTTCCGCCCGTGGTTCGCAAAGTGCTACGTACCCGAGATTATCGGTGCGTTCACAGAGTCTATCAATGTTCCGAACGTCAAGAAGTACGGAATCGAGACCCGCGAGGACGGGCTGAACAAGATAACATTCCTTGCAATCAAGAAGTACGTAGACGAGGTCCGAGGACGCGCTTTCCCCTCCGAGGAGTACATGTATCCAATCAAGCCCGAGGAGCTGACCGCGGTCAAGTCCTCAAAGTATTGGCGCGCGCGTGAATAAATGGATGACCAAATTATCTTAGTTAACGGAGTTTGGTGGACCAAGGACGACGGCAGCGGCAACAAAGAGGATGCCCCAGGTGCCAAAAGTTGCTGTTTGGACTTGACCACGAACTGTTCAGACGAACCAACCATAATCAGCAGCCTTGTTCCAAATAAGGGTATCATGATACAGGCGGGGGGCAATGTTGGGTATTTTACCAAGAAGTATGCCGACATCTTTCAGTTCGTGTATACGTTCGAACCTATCCCTGTTCTTTTCCATTGCATTAACCGCAACATCCAGAAGGATAATGTCTTCAAGTTTCAGGCGTGTCTAGGTGAGAAACATGGATGTGTTTCGCTTGGACGAAAGGTTGACAACAATGCTGGATCACTGAACGTCACAGGAGTAGGAATGACACCCACGATGCGCATTGATGATTTAGCCCTCCCAGGTTGCGACCTCATTCAGCTTGACCTTGAAGGGTATGAGTTGTTTGCACTCAAGGGTGGGTTGGATACGATCAACAAGTACAAACCTATCATTGTGATTGAAGTGTGTTGGGGCGGGCGTTACGGTATAACTCCCGAGATGACAGACGATTGGTTCAATAGTATCGGATACAGACGCACCCAAGTCATGAACCAGAACAGTGTGTATATGTTCGACGTAGCACCCGCACACAAGCAACATCCCGTATTCTCGGCGCTCAAGTTCTAATACGGTTTAACCCAGCGTCTAAAGTAAGCAATGGACTCCAACCAAGTGCCACCAATCTGCCTGGGTCGCCACACGTATACTTTGATGGACCGACACGATCACGTGTTTCATCAAACGTTACAACCGACTTGCTTGCAGTCAGTGACTGCATCAGGGTAATAACGTCTCGTATAGGATATTCATGGCCAGAACACACATTAAAAACGCCGTCTACGCTCGACCCAAGTATGGTGTCAACCCCGCTGCAGAAATCATCGACATGTAGGTAGTCAACGGTAGATGTGCAGCTGTCGAGCAATACATGTTCATTTGCTTGCAGTTTCGAAAGAACCGAAGGTACGAAACGAGTGGGTACATCGCCGGAACCGTAAATATAGCACGGGCGTATCCATGTCCACTGAAGGCCGCTCTGCTCACACATCATCTTGGACACAGTCTTGAAGCAGGATTTGGTATGTCCATATACTGTAGTCGGGATGTCGGGCATCGTTTCGACTGCGCGAGACGTGAGAGCGCCATACTCTGCGAAGGAGCCGAGACCCACGAAGCGTGGCGAGGAGTCAACTGACCGCAGGACATCAATGAGTTCAACACCATCCGAAATGTTATGCACCTGCTTCGGACTGTTGATATCTGCGTAGCTATTGCCTCCATCCCACGCGCAGTGAATCACAACAGTTGGTCTGAACGTTTGGACCTGACGCGCGAACTGGGTGTATCCGGGCGTCGTGTGTTCAATGAACTCGATGGAGTCCATCACGTCTACGAGATTCGTGCAGCGCCTAGAGATGACACAGACCGCGTATGATTTGTTCAAGAAGAAACGGACGAGGTTTGACCCCAAGAACCCGTTGCCTCCAGTGATTAGGATTCGTTTCATTGTTAGTAAAGGTACGAGCTGTTTAAGCACGATTCAGAAACGCCTTGATATGGCCGCATACAATGTCCACATCCTCGAGCGTCATTCCGTGGTGGCAACCCACCAGAATGCCGTTCTTCATGATGGTATCTGCATTCGGAAACACACCCAGGTACTCGCGATATGCGGGGTGGCGCGTGATGTTGCCCGAGAAGATGACGCGCGTCTGGATATTGCGGTCCTCCAAGTAGTTCACGAGTGCAAGGCGGTCACGCACCTGGAAGGGGAAGGCCAGCCAGTTCGACTGCTTCGTATCTGACGGCAGGACGATACCCGCCGCGTCTTTCAGGTTCTCAAGGTACCGCTCGACGTTGCGCCTACGGATATCCACGAACCTTGGAAGCTTCTTCATCTGCTCAAGGCCAAATGCCGCATTGACCTCGGACGACTTGAAGTTGTACCCGAGGCACGCATACAGAAACTTGTAGTCATACGGAATCTCGTCGACCGAGTGATTGAAACGCTCAACCACAAGTTCGGTGTTGTCGCCGATGCGCCCCCAGTCACGGAACATCGTCGCCCGCTTCAGGTGCTTGAGTTCATTGAACATCACCATGCCGCCCGAACCACATGCAGTAATGACGTGGCTCGCATAGAAGCTGGTCGTCGAGATGTCAGACTCATGCGTACACACCATGGTATCTGCAGAGTCCTCGATGAGCGTAATGTCCGTCCTGCCCGTGTCGTCCAGCTTCACGCGGAGAAGTTTCCAGTCAGGCGTGTTTCCAATGAGGTTGGGAAGCATAATGACGCGAGTTACGGGCGTGATGCATGCAATGACCGAATCGACCGACGCAACGTAGGTGGACAGCTCCACGTCGCAAAACACTGGCTTGTATCCAAGCTGAACAATCGGGGCCACGGTGGTGGAGAAGGTACACGCGGGCGTGATGACCTCGGCCCCAACGGGAAGGTTCAAGGACGCGAGAGCAAGGAGGCACGCCGAGGAACCCGAGTTCACGAACAGGCCGTGCTTCTTACCAAAATACGATGCGACCTGCTTCTCGAACTCAGTGGTGTATTTGCCGTTACCAGCCAGCCATGCCTCGCGGAGACACGTGTTCACTGCCTGTATCTCCTCCTCTCCATACGCCTCGAATCCGTTGGGTGCGTACCAGATTTTCTTGTCCATGGTGCTTTGGTATAGTGGCATATAAATCACTTCTGTGGCAAGTATCCCCACGTCGACACTTGTTTCTGTTTCTGGTCTATGAGCATTTCGATTTCAGACCCCTTGAGCATTCGTTCAACGAGCACAGCCTGAATGTCAGTGCCATCGTTCTTCTCCCAGACTCCTCCATTGAAGTGAACGAGGCACGGTGTCTTATCCAGCGCTATGTTATATATCTGGCCGCGACGAACCATAAAGTCATACCACGACACTTGGTGCATAGACTGGAAGACTGAACCATCGTCTATCTTCACGCGGGATGTGTCGCGGTGAGCAATGTAAAAGAGGTGAAGAAACCCTTGGTCAAGAACATGTTCCGAAGTCATAAGCTCCCTGACTTCAGACAGGGGCTTCCACTGGGTCAACATGTACAGGAGTCCTTGGCGTGTTCCCATGTACACGCCGCCATTCGGATACAGTTGTATTCTCTGCTTCTCAACGCCGTTCCAATTGGCATACATGGCAGGTGGAAAGCAGTTGAGCTCACCGCTCAGAAGAACGTCGCACTTGGCTGCATGGAAGCGTTCAAGCAACACGGCGGGCGGTTGATTGAGCAACACGTCATATGTGTCCGTGCAGAGAACAATATCATCGTCGGCCAGTTTGCTGAGGTAGTCTATGTATGTCTCAATTCGTTTCCACGCCGTGAGACTATATGTAGGGACTATGTACTCAAAAGTATACCCAAAGTGGTCTGCCGTCTTCTTGTGATGTTGTGCACGCGACAGGTCGGTTGCGACTGCGAAGACACGGAGCGACATACTTTATCGTTTGGTCTGAGTATTATTGCATTGTACTCAACGCGTGTATAGTGCATCGCCCCACCCCCACCCAGTCATGGAGATCTCAACGCGCTTGAAGCCGCGGGCGCCCAGCCAAGAGTCCAACTCATGGAGCTGGGCGCACCCTGCATACAACTCCTTGACATTGACCTCCGTGTAGATGTAGTCAACCATCTTGAGTCCGTCCTCAAACCCCTGCAGACACTTGAGCTCGGCCCCCTGAATGTCCATGTTCAGGAAATTGGCCCGAATGGTCCGCTCCTTGACGATGGTGTCCAGAGTCGTGGTGTTCGCCCACACGCGCTTGACTACGTTGATACTCGGGTGCGCCTCCAGATGGGTCTTCAGTTCAAGAATTGAGCTCGACTGGAAGTTGTTCGTAATCTTGAACTCCACCATCTCCACCTTGTCAGAGACGACGCCCTGAATCACGTTCGGGAGCCGCTTGGACAGGTCCGCGCAGAGTTCGGGAATGGCCTCTACCCAGTGGATATCCTCCTGCGGAACACCCTCGACAAGGTATGCGCCGTTCTCTTCCCCCGTGTGTGCACCCACGTGGAGAACACCCGTAATCTTCAGGCCGTACTTCTGGACAAGGTCGCGGAGGGGAATCAGCATTTGTGCTTGAACCCGAGTTCGTTCTAAACGACTTAGAACGACGCCCACGAAATCTACAAATGAGCATCAGTGTGTGCATTCCGACCATGCGAAGGTTTAACTTCCTTCGCGAGTCAATTCCCAAGTACTTGGAGAATCCCCACATCACTGAACTTATCGTCACCGACGAGACGGGTGAAGATTACTCTGCGATTACGGCTGCATTCACACACCCCAAGCTGCGCGTGTTTCAGAACGAGCGGCGCCTCGGCGCCATTGCGAACAAGCAGCGGGCAGCATCCTATGCAACCTCCGACTATGTGGCTATCTTGGACAGCGACAACTTTGCAGGCATCCCGTACTTCGAGGCGTTCAAGGCGTATATCGCGGCAAACACGTCTCCACTAAACACGGTCTTCCTTCCGTGCTTTGCCATGCCCAGCTTCAACTACACTCGGTTCATTGGGAAGCAACTCGACCGTCGCACAATACACCTTCACTACCCCGACATCAATGCGTGTTTGAATACGATGAACATGATTGTCCCGAGGGCATTCCTTGCGACGTACAAGCTCATGGAGGATACGCCGTGGTGTGTTGACGCAGATGGTGCGCACGATGCCCTCTACTTTTCATTGTTCTCGCTGTTTGTGAAGAACGCAACGCTGGTGGTTGTACCCGGAATGGTCTATGAACACCGCGTGCACGGGGGGTCCTGGTATCTGGAGTCCGTTGAACGGAGTCGCGGGGTCTATGACCGTTTGATGGAGCGCTTTTTCCCCAAGCCCACTGCGGACATTATCAAGCAGATGACCCTTAGCGACTGGCAGGCAACGTATAAGGACGAGTCCACGTGTATCGTGCAGGCATCCTCCATGAATGCGGACGATGCATGGATGCCCTTCCCCATTGGAATGCAGTTCACGTACGGTAAGGTTCAATTGAACCGCCAGTTACAGGTGGGCCCTCACGACAAGGTAGTTCTGTGCGCACTCGGAGCCGAGACGGACCAACGTCGTCGTCCTTCGGGGAAGAACCGCCAATCAATCCTTGCGACGCTGGCTATGAACGGAATCCAGAATGGATATACGTCTACATACTTTCAGGACCTTCCGTGCTACAAGTTCGTCGTGTCTCCCGAGGGTAATGGAATTGACTGTCACCGCCATTACGAGGCCCTGATGGCGGGATGTATTCCGATTATCGAGCGAAATCCGTTGACTGAAGCCAAATATGCAGGGTGCCCTGTGCTGTGGACCGACGACTACTCCGAAATCACGCCCGCATACCTCGAGCGAGTATATCCAGAGATGCTGGAGAAAGTCTATGACTTCTCCCGCCTGCACATCGGGTTCTACGACTTTGCGACTCGATGCCACCTCAAGGAGTGTGGGAATTTCTGGATGAAACGGACGCTGAACAAGGTCTGGTATGACGACAACAGGCACATGGTGGGTGTGAACCTCATGGGTGGTCTAGGGAATCAACTGTTTCAGTTCGCAGGTCTTCAGCATCTTACAACGGCGACGGGCAGGGTCACTCGACTTGTAAACCCTGGGTTTCAGTCCCCCCATTCTAGCTTGTCGTATTGGGACACGATATTCTCCAAGTGGGCGAAACTGAGCACGGGTCGGTTCGACACCTACGCCGACGAGTACCGAATCAGTATGGCGTACATCGACTGGGTTCCAATCCTTAGCAAGGCCACATCAACGTTGTTCACGGGCTACTTCCAGGACTATCGCTATGTGGCCGACGACTTTGCCGATACTATCGTGCTTCCGACAGAGGTGCTGGCAAAGTACCCCGACATTGAGTCAAAGGTCTTCATTCACGTGCGCGGTGGTGATTACTCTGGAAACGCGGATTTAGATGTGAATCTAGATAAGTATTACGCTCGCGCAATTGCCAAGTTCCCTGGGGCCTCCTTTGCGATCTTTACCAATGACGAACCGTACCTGCTGACGCGGCCGTGGCTGGAGGGGCTGGACTACACCATCATTCGTGAGAACGAGCTCGACAGCCTGACGTTAATGAGCAAGTGCGCGGGTGCCATCTGTGCCAATTCGACCTTCTCCTGGTGGGGTGCTTGGCTGAACCGCAACCGCACCATTATCTTTCCGAGCCGTTGGGTGAATGCATCGGCCAAGCACAAGTATGAAGGGCTGTACTTCCCAGGCGTTCAGACATGCGAAGTGGAAGACGTACTCCCTATTGACCTGTATTGTATTCACCTTCCCCATCGCAAGGACCGCCGTTCGCATATGGACGCTATGCAGGCCAAGTACCCGTCGGTGAAGATCCACTACGTCGACGGTGTCTACGATCCAACGTCCTACCTGGGATGCCAACTGTCGCATAAGAAGTGTGTGCAGATAGCGAAGGATGCGGGGTGGCCGTATGTGATTGTGTTGGAGGATGACTGCGACTTTTGGCTGCCAGATAGCCAGCTACGACAGGCATTCGAGACAATGATCGAGTACTACACAACCCATCCCGAGGTGGAGATTGTCAATGGCTGCGGGAACATTGACCCACTCGTCATCACCACCTGCGAGACGTTCAAGCAAATGTACTTCCTGACGTCTCCCAAGGTCTACACTGGCCACTGCATTCTGTACGGCGACCGAGTGTACGACAAGGTGTTGGCCGTTGAGCCTGGTATCCTGATCGACGCCGTCCAGAGCCAGTGGAACATCGTCTACACCTATCCTTACTTGGCGACGCAGATTCCATCGTACTCTGACTTGGTGCAGGAGAACGTCGACTACGTCAATATCCGCAGGTCGCGGAGTTTTGTTGAAAATCACATCAAGGACCTAAAGCAATGAAGATCGGAACCATCGTAACGGCCACCGATCTGAACCCACTGTATTCCGACTTTATTCCCAACTTTGTCAAGGCATGGAAGGCTGTGGTCCCCGAGGCCGACGTGCGTATCGTAGTGGTTGCCGATGAGATTCCAGCGTCTCTGCGGCCGTGGGCCGAGCATCTGGTTCTGTCGAAGCCCATCCCTGGACTGCTGACTGCCTTTCAGGCGCAGTGTATTCGTCTCCTGTATCCTCGCGAAGTCACGCGCGATGAGGGTGTTCTGATCACCGACATGGACATGCTGCCCGGAAACCGTCGGTATTACGTGGAGTCGGTCGAGAGTGTGCAGACGGACGCTTTTGTGGTGTATCGTGATGTCTGCTTCCCAGGAGAGATTGCCATGTGCTACAATGTGGCCCATCCGTCCGTGTGGTCGTCGATGTTCGGGTCGGAGCCGACGGAGACGGTGCTGAAGCGATGGTACGAGGGCACTGGGTACGATGGTCAGCATGGTGGCGTAGGATGGGGTACGGACCAGGTCAAGTTCAAGCAGATCTTTGATCAGTGGACGGGACACAAGGTGGTACTGAATGACTCTATCACCCAGTTCACTCGTCTTGATCGCATCCATCCGTGGAACTTTGCCAACCGAGTGCAATTGAGGAACACCATCCTGGCAGGGTATATCTGCGACTACCACTGCCTGCGGCCGTATTCCGAACATAAGGATATTAACGACTTTATCGTTTCTTGCCTACAGGAAAGAAGATGGTGAACGCCTTTTCATTCTGTCTCTTTGGGGAGACTAGCGTGTTATACCACCATGGATTACTGGAAAACATAGACATGATCAAGTCCCACTATCCTGGGTGGGTGATCTATGTCTATTTGGGGGCCGATACCGAGCCTGGATACAGATCGTACCTTCTGCGAGACCCCGCCATTCGTGTGCGCGACACGGGGATCGTGGGATTCAAGAACACAGTACATCGATTCTTTGCGATTGACGAACCTGATGTGGAGGTTTGCTTCTGTCGCGACGCGGACAGCCGTGTTCACTGGAAGGATCGATGGGCAATTGACGGATTCCTTACGACACGATATGGGGCCCACATCATTCGGGACCATCCAGAACACAGTACGGGTATCGCGGCAGGAATGTGGGGGCTGCGCAAGGGTGTCTTGGGACAATCAATGCGTGCGTTGTTCGATGGATGGACGCCCATCTTTGCGGGGAGCGGCGACCCATCTGCGGTCGAAGGGTTTGGAATTGACCAGAATTTCTTGGTGAAGGAGGTCTACCCTCGTATTCAGTCTGTTGCCCTTGTCCACTTTAGCAATGATCAACGGTTTGATTGGGAGGCTGG
>Ga0187843_10000654_pt1 | contig 23616 bp, 10 predicted proteins | sample SpaLakP09_SKY_43_FD_134516 | JGI IMG/M metagenome (GOLD analysis project Ga0187843, IMG submission 134516) | Oligotrophic lake water microbial communities from Sparkling Lake, Wisconsin, USA - SP09_SKY_43 | ecosystem: Environmental > Aquatic > Freshwater > Lake | place: USA: Sparkling Lake...
GACCCAGGTGCGCGAGATCTGCGCAGCGGTCGCGGCGGCGGTCGAGGAACAGGCGGCGACCACCAGCGACATCTCCGATCGCGCGCTCGGCGCCGCCCGCGGAGCCTCCTCGGCAGCCCGCGGCGTCGAAAGCATGACCATGGCCACGGCCGAGGCCGGCGAGTCCAGCCGCCGCCTGCTCGACACTTCGGGCCGGGTCAACGAAGCCACCGACACCCTGCGCCGCGAGGCCGATGCGTTCTTCAAGGCTCTGAAGGCGGCCTGACGGCCGCCCGACCCGCAGGGCTTGCGGGGAAGGCTCTCCGAGCCCGCCCCGGGTTTGCTTCCCCACCGGACGGCACGGATCTGCGCGTCCACGCCTCATGTTCGCTTCAGGTCCGCGCCCTCCGGGGCCGGATCCGAGGCTCACGTCGTGCGAATAGGCCGGGCCCGATCCGGCGGAAAGGTGCCCTGCCCGGCTCCCGGCGGCGGCTGAACATGAAGGATTTATAAAGTTTCAGCGGCTTGGCGGCCGCCCTGCGTCCCTTGGCATGAGGCCGTTTTTCCGGCCCGGCACTGGGGATTGCTCGATCATGAAACCGTTCACTCTGAAACAGGCCCTGCTTTTGACCGTCGCCGGTCTGAGCCTGGGCACCACGCCCGCCTTTGCGGCACCGGACACCGAAACGGCCATCGCCACGGCGGCCGACGAAACCACCGTCAGTGAAGTCGTTGTGGCCGGTCAGCGCCAGAGCCAGGCGCGGGCCCTGCTGGAACAGCGCGACAGCCTGACCGTCGCCAACGTCGTCTCGGCCGAAGAACTGCAGGCGCAGCCGACCGCCAACCTCGCCGACCTGCTGTCCCGCCTGCCGGGCCTGTCCTCGGCCGTCGACCAGTCGCGCAACCAGGCCGGCACCGGCGAGGCGCAGTATGTCACCATCCGCGGCCTCGACAGCGCCTGGAACGCCTATTCGATGAACGGCGTGCGCCTGGCCCAGACCGACGCCAAGGCCCGCACCATCTCGATGAACCTGCTGTCGCCGTTCGCCCTGTCGTTCGTGCGGGTCGACAAGGCACCGACCGCCGAGATGGACGGTGACGCCCTGGCCGGTACGGTCGACTTCCGCACCGCCTCGGGCTTTGACTTCGCCTCGACCTACAACCGCCTGCGTGTGCAGGGCCAGCTGGCCGACCGCGCCATCCAGCGCGACGTCGAAGGCCTCGGCTATACCACCCAGCTGGAACTGGCGCGCACCTTCGGCGACGCCGGGCAGTTCGCCGTCTATGGCAACCTTTACTATCAGGACAAGGACAATGCCGGCGAGTCGCGCGCGGTCCAGCAGGACTATGTGAAGAAGGACTCCACCGCGCCGGGCCTGATCCGCGATCAGGGCACCAACCTCTATGCCCGCGGCCCGCAGTGGAACTTCTATCGCAACAGCGTCAAGCGCCAGGGCGCGACCCTGTCGCTGGACTACAAGACCGACGCCCAGAGCCTCTATGGCCGCTTTACGCATGGCGAGTTCAAGCTGCTGACCAATATGGACCAGTCCTCGGCACGTCTGGGCCTGGCGACCGATCCGGGCAGCCCCGGGTCGGAACGCACCAATTTCCTGACCGCCCAGCGCCCGTCCAGCGCCTGGCAGACCAACGGCGACAGCGATCCGAGGAACATCAGCCTGTATGGGGCCATCCCGGGTCAGTACAGCCGCACCGAACACTCGACCCAAACCCTGACCACCGCCCTGGTCGGCGGCGAAACCAAGCGTGACGCCTTCACCCTCGACTACGCCGTGTCGTACTCGAAGGGTCGCACCGAGTATCCGTTCCGGATGCAGGCCGGCTTCTATGCCTTCCCGTTCATCGGCACGCCCGACCAGGGCGGCAAGGCGCAGGTGCCGCTGATCACCGACATCTCCGATCCCAAGGACCCGCGCGCCGTCCTGACTCCGGAAGGCCTGCGCTATATCGGCCGCACCGACATCACCCGCCAGTGGTACATTTCCTACGGCTATGAATATGCCGAGGAATCCAAGACCGACGTTAAGGTCAATCTGGCCTGGGACATCGACAGCCCGATCGTCAAGTCGATCAAGGGCGGCCTGAAGTACGAAACCTCCGACCGTGCGTCCAACAACGTCGGCAATGACGACCAGAACCGCTTCTACTTCTACAAGAAGGACGCCAACGGCAACTGGACGGCCAACCCCGCCCTGCTCGGCAGCGGCAGCAACCGCTGGGCGGCCCAGGGCGACTACCTGTTCGACCTGCCTGGCCAGACCCTGAACGGCTTCATGCTGGGCGGCCTGCAGGTGCCGATGCGCCTGGTCGATCCTGACTATCTGAAGGCCCAGGCCTACCGCTACTCGTCGACCATTCCGTGGACGGAGCAAGACCTGAAGCAGAACTATCTGGCCGGTGACGAGACGCGGACCTCGGCCTATGTGCAGTCCACCCTGAACTTCGGCGACAAGCTGGTCGTGGTCCCGGGCCTGCGCTTCGAGAACAACAGCTTCGCGGGCACCTACTGGAAGACGGACCGCAAGAAGAACGCCGACGGCACGACCAGCACGGTCAACGGCCTGGGCAAGTCGGACCGCAGCTTCGACATCCTGCTGCCCAGCCTGATCGCCACCTGGCGGCCCGACGAGGAAATCGTCGTGCGCGGCGCAGTCCGGCGCTCCTACACGCGCCCGGCCTTCGACCAGATGATCGGTGCAACCAGCGTGTCGCGGGATCCTGACGGCAAGATCACCGCGATCAGCATCTCGAACCCGGACCTGAAGCCGGTGATCGGGATCAACTACGACCTCAGCATCGAGAAATACGGTGACAACGGCCAGTATCTGATGGCCTCGGTCTACTACAAGGACCTCAAGAACGTGATGTTCGTGTCGGGTTCGACCAACACCGGCACCGACTTCAACGTCTGGACCGGCGATGTGGTCAAGGACTCCAGTGGGGCCGAAATCACCCGCCTCGACAACGCCAAGAACGGTTCGGTCCTGGGCCTGGAACTGGGCCTGCGTCAGCGCTTCACGACCCTGCCGGGTCTGTGGAACGGCTTCGGCGTCGCCGGCAACGTGACCTTCCAGAAGACCGAAGCCGAGATCCGCATCGGCAATCTGGGCAAGGCCCTGAGCCGCCGCCTGATCAATGCGCCGGACAGCATCGTCAACACCTCGTTGTTCTACAACAAGTACGGCGTCCGGGCGGAGCTGGCCTACAGCCGCGTGGGCCTGATCTACAAGGACGTGCGGACCGACAACGACGACACCTGGGTCCAGCCGATGCGTCGCCTGAACTTCAACGCCAACTACCAGCTGCCGCAAGGCTGGCAGATCGGCATGGCGGTCGAGAACATCCTCAACGACCAGTCCTACTGGGCCACCCAGGGCAAGGCCGAGACCCTGCTCTCGCATGACCGCAAGGGCGGCTATGTCGAGACGGGCCGGACCTACATGGTCAACGCCTCCTGGACCTTCTGATCCATCCCCTCCCCGAAGGGCTTCACCCCCACGGGTGAAGCCCCAGACTTGCGGGCCGGAGCGCGATCGCTCCGGCCCGCACTTTTTTCAGGACGAAGGCGGCGAGCCTCCCGGATCAGCGGGCCAGGCGCAGGCCGAACCGGAACTGCCGGCCCGTTTGCACCCGATTGGCAATGACCCGGCTGTCGTGACCGACATGGGCCTCATGGCCGGGCGCGTCGGTCAGGTTGGCGATGCCGAACTCCAGCCGGGCCTGATCGCCAAACCGGTGATGCAGGCTGAAATCCACCTGCAAAGCCGGCCTCACCCAGAGATTATCCCAGTCTCCCGGTGCTTCGAGAGCATTGTAATCCGACAGGAATTCGCCGGCGTAGCGGGCATTGAGAAACAGGGTCCACGGCCCGCGATCCAGGGTCGCTCCCGCACTGGCCCGCCAGTCCGGCGCGGACTGCATGGGCATCTTGCGGCCGAACTCGGCCGATCCCAGATCCGCGCGGGTCCATTGCCGACTGGCCGTCGCCGAAAGCTCCAGGCGCAGGGCCGGATCGAAGTCCGGGCGGTAGACCTGGTGCCATTCCAGCTGGACGCCCTTCACCTGCGCCCTGCCGCCGTTCTGCGGGCTGACCAGCCGATAGGGCCCCGCGCCGCCGGAACCCGTACCGGCCTCGCCCCATGACGCGTCGAAGAGATAGTCCTCCAGCCACTTGCTCCAGACCGACAGGCCCCAGCCGCCCCGGGGAAGTCGGGCCTGGTAGAGCAGGTCGAGATTCAGCGCGCGGACGGGCTTCAGGTCGGGATTGCCCTGGCGCAGGGTCACGTCGCCACCGGCGGAGGTCTGCAGAGAGGCATTGCCGCCCAGCTGATAGAGAGCCGGTCGGCTGTAGGACTGCCAGAGCCCGGCCCGTACGACCCGGCCCTCATCCGGACGCCAGGTGACGAACACCGAGGGCAGGGTCGCGTGAAACCGGCTGCGGCTGGTACGCCAGTCTCCCGGCTGCTCACCGGCTGTGGTCTCCTGAAAAAACCAGAAGCGGCTGTGAACCCGGGTTTCCTCCTGGCGTAGTCCGGCCAGGGCCTCCACCGGCCCGAACCCGGCCTTCACCATCACATAGGCCGAAGCGACCTGCTCCTGCCCTCTCTGGGTGCCGCAGTTCAGATTGTTCACATAGAGCGCGCCGCAACTGTCGAAGCTGTCGGGCGTTCGGTAGCGCTCGAACAGCGCCTCGAGGGCGTGGTGGTCGATCCGCGGCGTCCGCCAGCCATAGACGCCGGGCCAGGCGGCCGGCCAGTATTGCCCCTGTGCCAGGCCCAGATCGCGCCAGGTCAAGCCGGCCTGACCGGTGAGGTTGCCGATGTGATCATTGGTCCAGTTGCGATCGCTCAGATCGCGACCGCTTTCCGACACGCTCAGACCTGTCTTGAAGCCGGTCAGACCGGTGTCCGCCCCCCCGATCCACTCGGCGTCCAGCGAGGCCAGGGCCTGGGTCTGGCGACTGTGCTGCTCGGTCTTCTGGCCGGCGCGGCGGGCCAGAAGCCGGAGATCGGCTTGGTCAAGGTCGGCGAACAGGTCCGGAGTCAGGCGGGGCTGGGGAAAGCCGCTGCGGTAGTCGATCAGCTGGCCCGCAAAGGGTCGCGCCGACTGGCCGGCATTGACCCGGTCATTCTGGTTGATCCGCATCGAGGCTTCGATACGGTTGGGCCGGTCACTGGTTCCGTGGCTGAAGACCAGCCTCGGCGTCACGACCCAGGCACCGTCAGCGCCTGTCCCGTCACCCCTCAGGACAAATCGTCCACCCAGCACGGCCGAGGTCAGCCCTACCACGTCCGGGTTGGTCTGATACCAGACGCGGCTGGAGACCTCGCCGAGGGACAGGCGGTACCCCCCCGCAGGATCCGGCCGCCATTGCCGGGCCCCGCCGACCAGCTGGCTGAGTGTCGCGTTCTGTTCGGTATCGGCCTTGAGGTCCACAAAGGACAGCCAGAACGACCGGTTGCCGGCCGCACGCCAGTCCACCGCCAGCATGGTCGAACGGCTGCGCGAAGACACCTCGGACACGCCGACATTGAGGGCTGTCAGGACCAGGCCACGCTGGGGATCTCGCGGGTCCATCGGCGCGCCATAGGAAGCCGGACCGGGGCTGGCCGACCAGCCCCAGGCCCAGCCCGCGTCATTCTGGGCCGACATGACACCGGCCATTTCCGTGCTGACGGTGCGCCGGGTCTCGCGGCGCAGGCTGAGCGCCACGCCCAGCTCGTCCTGGGCCCCGAACCGGCCCGTGGCCAGCAGGGCCACACTGCCCCCGATCCCGTCCTCGCCATAGCGGCGGGCCTGCTCCTCGATCCGGCTGGTCACCGCCAGTTCGAGGTGGCGTCTCTGCGGCACGTCACCGGCCCGCAGGGAGCGGAAATCCAGCGCCCCGGCGACCAGATCCCCCTCCAGATCCGGCCGGCCCGTCCGGTGAATCTGCACTCCGGCAAAGCCTTCGGGCGGGATCAGGTTCAGTTGCACGCCACGCGAATAGGGCAGGGCCTGGGCGACCGGGGCCCCGTTGATCAGGGTCAGGCTGTAGTCGGGGCTGAGCCCGCGCAGGCCGACAAACAATCCCTCACCCCGGGTCGCGGTATCGACGCCGGACACAAACGACCGCCCCGTGTTCAGGACCGTCGTATCCGGCAGGGCCGCCAGGGCATCGGTGATGTTCAGGGCCGTGGTGCCCTCGAACCGCTCCCGCGAGATCTGGCTCATCGGCAGGGGCGCGTCGAACGTATCGGCAAAGTCATTACCGGCCAGACCGCGCCCGGCGTGACCGGCCTTCTGGCCATAGACCGTAACCTCGGCCACCGCCGACGGATGGGCCGGTTCCGCCGTCCGGGGTCGACCCGTGCGGTCAGGCCTGTCCACCGGCGGGCGAGGTTCGGCCTGACGCGGCGTCCGGGTCGGCAGTCCGGCGACAACGACATAGGTGCGCGCATCGAGGCGCAGGACCCGAAGTCCGGCCGGCTCGACGATGTGTGTCAGGGCTTCAGCCGGAGTCAGCACCCCGGTCACGGGCCGGCTGCGCACGACTGGCAGGTCCCTGGCCGAAAAGAGGATCTGGAACCGTCCCCTGACCGCCGCCATGCGCAGCGCCTCATCCAGGGGCAGGGCCGGGATCTGGTAGGCCACCTGGCCCGGGGCCACCGGGGCCGGCGCTGCCCTGGCCCCCGCACCGGCCGCTGGCGGGCTGAGGAGCAGGCTCGTCGAGCTCAGAAGCGCGATGAGGCCGACGGCACCGCCCTTCCGACGACAGCCTCCACCATGCCCATTCATCGTCAGGTCTTCGCCGAGAAACTCACCAAAGCGCCTTCCTAGCGGCGCTGTTCAATGGGTTTATGACACTGGGGCCGCCTGCCGCCGGCCAGCCGCCCGTTCGAAGCCCATCGCAGCTATTTTGGCGGCCTTGAGCCTCTGCCCCGTTATTCTGTTAGAGGGGCGCGCCGTTCGGCGGCGTCGGCATCCACAGAAGGCCAGCAGGTTTGCAGACGGCGACCGCGACGGAAAACCTGAGTGATCTGATCGCCCGGTATGACGGCCGGCTGCGGCGGTACCTGTCTCGCGCGCTGAATCCTTCGGATACCGAGGATGCGCTGCATGACGTCTATGCCCGCCTGGCCCGCCAGGCCAACCGGGTCCCGCCGCCGGAGTTCAACAGCACCTATGTGTTCAAGACGGCGGACGGCGTGCTCTTTGATCTCTATCGCCGGCAAAGAAGTCGCAGCGCCGGCCAGCATATTGAACTGAGCGACGACATCGCGGCCGAGACCCCGACACCCTTCGACCAGATGCGCTGGAAACAGAACGCGACCCTGCTGCAGGCCGCCATCCGCAGCTTGCCGCGCGAGGAACGCCTGGTTCTGATGCTCCACCGGATCGAAGGCCAGAAGCTGACAGACATCGCCCAAACCCAGCGCATCCCGCTACGGAGCGTCCAGCGGCTTCTGGCCCAGGCGCTGGCCCGGTGCCGCGTAAAACTGAAAGATAGCGGATGGTACGAGCTGTGAGCGTCTTGCCGTTTCTGCGCAGGACAAAGCGCCCGGTTGAGCCGGCTTTGACGGCGGCGGATCTGGCCGCTGCCGAGACCGTGCGCGAAGCCCTAGACGCGGACGCGGCCGGCGACCCGGGCCCCGTCGCGGACCTGGACTGTCCGGCGGCGGAAATGCGTCAGGTCTGGGATGCCCTCGGTGCTCTCGACGCCCGCGACTTCGACCTTGAGGTCCGGCCGGCAACGGCCGTCACCACCCGGCGTGTGGTCTGGGCGTCCGGCGCGGCGGCCCTGGCCGCCTGTCTGGTCGCCGCCGTCTGGCTGCAGGGCCAGACGGGCTTCGCAACCTACAGCACCGCCATCGGCCAGCAGAAGGTCATTGCCCTGGCCGACGGCTCCCAACTCCGGCTGAACACCGGAACCCAGGTTCGGACCCGCATCACAAACTCCCACCGCGAGGTGCAGCTCCTTGCCGGTGAAGCCTGGTTTGAGGTCAGGCAGCGGCCCGACCTCTTGCCGTTCACCGTGTCGGCCGGCCCCGCCCAGATCCGTGTGACGGGGACGCAGTTCAATGTCCGCCACCTCACCGGCCAGACCCGGATCGACCTGATTGAAGGCCATGTCCAGGTGTCCAGCCGCAACGATTCCCGGACCAGCCGCCTGGTGGCCGGTGAAGCGATCCGGCTCGATGCCCAGGGACACATGGCGCCGCTTGAAGCCGCTGAAACCGACCGGATCGACGACTGGCGTGCCGGGCGGGTCAGCTTCTACCAGACCCCGCTGACGGATGCGGTTTCAGAGATCAACCGCTATGCCGCCAAACCGGTCAGCCTGGCGGATCCGGCTCTGGGAACCCTGCGCGTGGACGGTGTCTTCGACACGACCGACACCGTCCGGTTCGCCCGCGCCGCCGCCGCCGTGCATGGACTGACCCTGACGCAGACGGGCACCGGCCTTGAGCTGCGGGCCCCGGCGGCGTCGGGCGCTCAACAGCCTCCGCGGTCCGCCACCATGCCCAACTAAGCCCCCTGCGGCCCGTCCGGACTCGAGGCGGGCTGCACCGGACGCCTCGCCCATACGACTGTCGTCATCGCGCCTTAAGCCGAGGATCATGACTTTGAAGACGCATGCCATCGCCCTGGCGGCGACCCTGCTCGCTGCCGTTGCGCCGCTGCCCGCGATCGCCGCCGACCCGGCACCTCTCCGGGTGATGAGCTACAATATCCGCTACGACAATCCCGACGACGTCCCCGACTGGCGCACCCGGCGCGGTTCGATGGCCGCGCAGATCCTGAAGGTTCAGCCGGACATCCTGGGTCTGCAGGAAGCCCTGCTGCCGATGGTCGACGACCTGACCCGCGCCCTGCCCGGCTATGACCACTATGGCGTGGGTCGCGACGACGGGGCCGCGAAGGGCGAGAGTGCCGCAGTCTTCTACAGGTCTGACCGTTTCAGGCCGGTCGCCGCCAAGACCTTCTGGTGCTCGCCCACGCCTGAGGTCCCGGCCAGGGCCTATGACGCCAGCCTGCCGCGTGTCTTCACCCGGATGGTGCTGCAGGACCGGCTTAGCGGGACCTTGCTGGACATCCGCAACGCGCATCTCGACCATATCGGCGTGGTTTCCCGCGAGCGCTGCACCCAGCAGATGCGGGATCTGCCGGCCTGGCCGGGGGCCACCCTGATCATCATGGGTGACTTCAACAGCGAACCGGGCGAGACGCCGCATCGCATCCTGACGGCGCCTGACGCGCCCTATGTCGATGCCCGTATCGCCAGTCCGGTGGTCGAGGGTCCTGCCGGAACCTACAACGCCTTCTCGCCGAACCCGGAAACCGCCACGAGCCGGATCGACTTCATCTTCGTCGACCGTCGCCTGAAGGTGGACCGCTTCGCCACCCTGACCGAGGTCTCGCCGGCCGGGGTCATTTCCGATCACTTTCCGGTCGTCGCCGACCTGACCGCCGGGGGTCCGCCCCCGCGCGCGACGGAGGGCCTTGAACGCCTGCGGCTGGACCAGCTGCGTATCGAGGGATCGCACAACAGCTACCGCAAGGTGCCTTCGGCGGACGAGGCGGCGCGGATCAAGGCGGTCGCGCCGGCCGAATGGCCGAGCCTGGCCTATGGTCATCCGCCTCTGGAAGCGCAGATGGCGCTGGGTCTGCGCCAGTTCGAACTTGATGTCGTGCCCGATCCGCAGGGCGGTCTCTATGCCGCGCCCGGCACCGACGCGCCGGCGCAGGACAGGGCGGCAATGGCCGCTCCGGGCGCAAAGGTCATGCATGTGGCCGGTCTCGACACCGGGACCCATTGCCTGACCCTGCGGGCCTGCCTGGCGGTGTTCGCCCGCTGGTCCGACGCCCATCCGGGCCATCTGCCGGTGGCCATCCTGATCAATTCTTCCGACCCCCGTCGCCTGCCCGGCCTGTTCGAACACGACATCAAGTTCACCCCCGCCGATATTGACGCCCTGGATCGCGACATCGCCGAAACGATGGGGACGGCCCGCATCATCACGCCGGACCAGGTCCGCGGCACCCATGCCACGCTGCGCGAGGCGGTCCTGGCCAAAGCGTGGCCGACCCTGGCCCAAGCGCGCGGGAAATTCCTGTTCGTGCTGGACGGCAACAGCGACCACGAGACCTGGCTGCGCTCCGGCCACGCCTCGCTGCGCGGCCGCATGATGTTCGGCTGGTTCGACGAAGCCGATCCGGAAGCTGCGGTCTTCAACATTCAGGACCCCGTCGCCGAAGGAGCGCGCATCCGCCGTCTGGTCGAGGCCGGGTTCATCGTCCGCACCCGGGCCGATGCCGGGACGGTCGAAGCCCGGAACCGCGACGGCGGACGCATGAACGCTGCGCTGGCGTCGGGCGCGCAATGGATCAGCACGGACTACTATGTCGGCGCGCCCGATCCCGAGGGCCTCGGCTACACCGCCGATTTCGGCGGGCCGACCGTGCGATGCAACGCCGTGACCGCAAGCTGCCCCGGCGCGGCCGCCCCCCGATGAAGAGGTCAATGGTTGAGGACCTCAGGGGCGGGCCCATGAACCTCTTTGCCCGTGTCCGGGTCGCCCCGGCCCTGGCCGCCCTGGCGATGCTGGCCTCGCTGTCCGGCCTCTGGGCACCGCCGGCCCGCGCGGCCGAGAGCGGCATCGTCCTGACCGGCGTGGTGCGCGACAGCGACAGGCTGAGCTATCGCCAGCTGCCGTTCACCGTCCCGCCCGGCACCAGGATGATCACGGTCGACGTCACCTGGGAGGGGCGCGACCAAGGCACGATCCTGGTCCTGGGTGTGCATGACCCCGAGCGCATGCGCGGCTGGGGCGGCGGCATCAAGCCGCATTTCGTGGTCGCCGAGGCCTTCGCCACCCCGTCCTACCTGCCCGGCCCCCTGCCGGCCGGCGTCTGGACCCTGGACATGACCGTGGCCAGCATCCGCAAGGGCGTCGCCTCGCCCTACACGGTGAAGATCACCTTCGCCGACGGACCCGAGGCCCAGGTGATCACCGACACGCCGCTGCGCGCCGAAGCGGGCTGGTATCGCGGTGACCTGCACAACCACACCGGCCACAGCGACGCCCGGTGCTTGAGCCTTTCGGGCAAGCCCGCGCCCTGCCCCCTGTTCCTGACCCTGAAGGCGGCCGTCGATCATGGTCTCGATTTCGTGGTCGTCAGTGACCACAATGTCAGCGACCACGTCGCCGAGATGGCGGCCCTGGCCCCCTATTTCGATACCCTGCTGCAGATCCCCGGCCGTGAAATGACCACCTGGGTCGGGCACTACAACCTGATCGGCGTGACCGAGTTCGTGGAGTTTCGCCTGGGCTCGCCGGCGACCCCGACCATCAACGCCATGTTCGAGGCCTCCCGGGCCACCGGAGCCCTGGTTTCGGTCAACCACCCGGAACGGTCCACCGGCGAGGACTGCCTGGGCTGCGGCTGGAGCGCACCGGACACCGACTATGGTCGCGTCCAACTGATCGAGGTGGCCAATGGCGGCGTCGCCGCTGACAAGGGCAGGTTCGGCGAGGGCCCCGGATCGGGCGTGGCCTTCTGGGAAGCACAGCTGAACCGGGGCTTCCACCTGACCGGGGTCGGCGGCAGCGACAACCATGACGCCGTCAGCGGCGTTCAGGGCGTCTCGCCGGTCGGGGCGCAGTCGCCCGTCGGCTATCCTGCGACCGTGGTCCATGCCGAGGCCCTGTCCCAGCCCGCCATCCTGCAGGGCATCCGCAGCGGCCGGGTGTTCATCGACCTGGAAGGCGCGCATCCCGGGCGGATCCTCGACCTCTCCGCCCGCTCGGGTCAGGCCACTGCGGTCATGGGTGGAACCCTGGTCCGCTCCGCCGCCGGGATCCAGGCCCAGGTCCGGGTGGCCGGGGCCATGGGGGCCCGTGTCGAACTGGTTGTTGACGGTCAGGTCCGGCCCCTGCTGGCCGATCCGCGACTGCATGCTGCGGACCAGACCCTGGATTTCGTCGTCCCCGACGGTGCCCGCTGGTTCCGGGCCGATGTCCGTCGCGCCGACGGGACCCGTATTCTGATCGGCAATCCGATCTATGTCGGGCAGTAGGCCCGGACCACAGGGTTCGTGCCGCGACCGAGACCTTGGGACCCTTTCCGAGACCGTCCGGGCCGCCTGATCCCGGCCCGGATCAGCGCCCTTGCGACCTGCTGTCTGGCCGGAAGCCAGGATCTGGTCCCGGCAGGGCGGAACCGGATCTTGCGCTCAGAGCTTTCGATCCGCGAGCGGATGAGACACCGTCTCCGTGAGCGACTGGGCAGAGTCCCCGAGCGAGAACAGATAGTCGCCCTCGGTAACCCTCCGCCGCCCGGTCGAGGGATCCCAGACCGAGAGCAGTCGCGGATCGATGGTCAGGGTCACATCACGGCTCTCTCCGGGCTCGAGCCAGACTTTCTGAAAGGCCACCAGCCGCTTGGGAGCCTCCCAGCCGCCGGCCTTCGCCGAGGCATAGAGTTGCACGACCGTCGCCCCCTTGCGGGCGCCGGTATTGCGGGCCTGGACGGTCGCCGTCAGCCCGGCCGGCCGGTCCTCGATCCGCAGCTTGCCAGAGGTGAAGCGCGAATAGGACAGGCCGTAGCCGAACGGGAACAGCGGCGTCAGGCCCTTCTGGTCGTACCATTTGTAGCCGACGGCGGCGCCTTCGGTGTAGCGCACCGTGAAGCCTTCACCGTCCTTCAGGCCGACGCCGTCGAGACGGGGACGGACCAGTTGCTCCATCGAGGCGGGGAAGGTGATCGGCAGCCGGCCCGAGGGATTGACCGCGCCCGTCAGGATGTCCGCGATGGCCTGGCCGCCCTGGGTGCCCGGATACCAGGCCTGCAGGACGGCACCGACCCTGGGCAGCCAGGGCATCAGGATCGCACCACCGCTCTCGACGACGACAAGGGTTCGGGGATTGGCCCGGGCGACGGCCTCGACCAGCGCGTCCTGCTGCCCCTCCAGGGCCAGGGACACATCGAAGGCCTCGCCGGTCCACTGCGTGACAAAGACAATGGCGACGTCACATTTGGCCGCAAGCGCCGCCGCCGCGACGGGGTCCGTGCCCGGGTCATAGGCCACGCGCGCCCGGGGCAGGGCCGATTGCAGCGCTTTCAGGGGCGATGACGGATAGTAGACGACCGGACCCGGCCAGTGTTCGGGCTTGAGCCCGGGAACCGCATTGCCGCCGCGCGGCATGACCAGCGATGAGCCGCCTCCGGCCAGCACGCCCCGGTCGGCATGGCCGCCGATCAGCGCGATCGAGCGCGCCCCGCGCAGGGGCAGCAGGTTTTCCGTGTTCTTCAGCAGGACCATGGAGTCCTGCGCCGCCTTCAGGGTCACCCGGGCATGGGCATCCCAATCGATGGTCCCCTTGGCCACCGGGTTGTCGACGGCCCCCTTGTCCAACAGGGCCCAGAGGATGCGCCGGACCATGTCGTCGAGCCGGGCCTGGGGAACCGAGCCGTCCTCCACGGCCCGCTCCAGCAGGGTTCCGAAATAGGCCTGCTTGTCGAACGGAAAGCCCGACTGCTGGTCAAGGCCGGCATTGGCCGCCTGGACCGTCGAATGAACCGCCCCCCAGTCGGACATCACATAGCCCTTGAAGCCCCAGTCCTGCTTTAGAGCCTGGTTGAGCAGGCGATCGTTCTCACAGGCATAGACGTCGTTGATGCGGTTATAGGAACACATCACCGAGCCCGGCCGCGCCCAGTCCTGGACCAGTTCAAAGGCCAGATAGTCGCTGTCGCGAGCCGCGCCCTCGGCGATCTGGGCGCTGAGGACGGTGCGTCCGGTTTCCTGGGAATTGATCGCGAAATGCTTCATCGTCGAGACGATGCCATTGGACTGGATGCCGTTGACGAGACCGGCTGACACGCTGGCCGCCAGCAGAGGGTCCTCGCCGGCATATTCGAAATTGCGCCCGTTACGGGGCTCGCGGACGAGATTGACGCCGCCGGCCAGCATGATGTTGAAGCCCGACAGACGGGCCTCGCGGCCGATCATCGCCCCCCCGGCGAAGGTGAGCTTGGGGTCGAAACTGGCCGCCGTCGCGAGGGACGACGGCAGGGCCGTATGACCGTCCATCCTGGGATTGCGCACGCCCAGGGACGCGTCGGTCTGGAACTGGTCCGGAATGCCCAGACGCGGCACGCCCGGGATCCAGCCGGCCGAGCCGGGCACCACGCTCGCCAGGGCCTTGCGCCGCGCCTCGGCGTTGATCACGGAGTCCGAGATCTGGCCAAGCTGGTCGCCCGAGGCAAAGCCGAAGACGAGGCTCAGCTTCTCGGCCTGGGTCATGGCGGCCAGGGCCAGTGCGGCCCGCTCACCGGAGGGGCGCGAGCGGTCCATCCAGGGCTGGCCGGCCTGGCCTTGCGCAGCCGCCGCGTGGACTGCGCCGAAGCCCAGTGCAAGGGCGAGGGCCAGGGCCGGACGCAGTTTGCGAAAATCGATCATGCCTTGCCCTCTTCGAAAGTCACATTGTCCTGATAGAGACTGGTCGTCCGCAACAGCTTCAGCCCCGGTGCAAAATAGTCCGGGACAGGGCCCCGGACCTTGACCGCGAAATCGCGCAGCCTGAGCCCGGCCACGCCCTCCGCATGCAGGGCTGAGATCTCGGACTTCACGGGCTGGGGAAAGGCGGCCGAGGGGCGCAGATCGTAGAAGCCGCCTGCGACGGCGTTCCGCTTCCCGATCTCGAGGGTGACATTCTGGAACATGATGGTCTCCAGTTCGTCGCCCGGCTGGCCATAGAGATAGATGCCCGCTTCGGACTGGCAGATGATGTTGCTGAACAGGACGTTGCGGACCTTGCCGGCCGAGGTCTGCGACGTCCTGCGGGACAGGTTGGTGATGAAGATGGGCTCTGCAGCCCCCCACCATTCCGGCTCATGATACTCGGTCTGGATGATCAGGTTGGAGAAGACGATGTTCTCCCAGACCGCGCCGTCCCGGTTCTGGATCCCGACGCCGCGATTGGACCCGGTGATCGTGCAGCCGGTGACCACCACGTTGCGGATCGGATCGGGACCTGCCGACCCGAGCTTGATCGCCGTCGAGGCCGAGGTGACGTGGCAGTTGACCACGGTCAGGTCCTCGCAGGGGCCCCAGCCCCGGAAGGCTTCCGTCGTCTTGAAGCAGATGCCGTCGTCCCCGCAATTGATGTTGCAGTTCTCGACCCGCACCCGCTGGCAGTGATCGATGTCGAGCCCGTCATTGTTCGGAACCCGCAGGTGGTTGTTGATCGTAATCCCGCTGATCCGCACGTCGCGACAGGCCAGCAGGTGCACGGTCCAGGTCGGGGCCCGCTCGATCAGGATGTCTTCCAGCACCACGCGGCTGGCCTTGACCAGATAGATGATCCTCGGCCGCCCCTTGGCCAGATCGATCATCCTGGGCGGTTCGGGATCGAACCGGCCCATGCCGGTCTGCCCGCCGGAATAGCCGCCGTCAGGGCGCTTGACCACGAAGGCGAGGTCATTGCCGTCGATCCTGCCGGATCCGGTGATCGCCACGTTCTCGAGTTCGTGACCACAGATCAGGGCTCCGAAATCGAGGAAGTCCGCCACGCGCGGCGACAGCTTCAGGGTGGCTCCCGCCGGAATATGCAGTTCGATGTTCGAGCGCAGGTGGATCGCACCGGACAGATAGGTCTTGCCCGGGCTCAGGCGAACGCGCCCGCCTCCGGCCGCGGCGGCGGCGTCGATTGCGGCCTGCAGGGCCGGTGAATCGAGCGTCGCACCGTCACCTTGCGCGCCGAAGCCATCCACCGACAGGTCCGCCGGACCCGGGCTGTTGCGCCGCGCCGGTCCCGTCCCGGAAAAGGCCAGACCCGGAGCCGTTAGCGTGGCCCCGAGCGCCGCGCCTGCCAGCAGGACGCGGCGCGAAAACCCGTCAGTCATCTTACCAATTTCCAATCCACCCTCCGACGCCCGGCACGACACGGCCAGGTGCAACGTCCTGAATCACCCCGAACGCCGGAAATTCCAGGGCGATATTCGCCCGGACACTTTCTGCGGTTGAAATACTCATACATTTGGGCATAAGTCAGCGGTGCAGGGCAAGGCCCTCTCGTCGCACCCGCCCCATCAAAGGTCAACCACGACAGGCCAATTGGCTTGACCAATCTGCTCGCGAGACCTTAGGACCTCAACACCTTGCGATCCCGGCGAGGATCAACACGCCCGTCACCAATCCCGCGCCCGCACCCGATACTCCAAAACCAGAACACGAACCTGCCAAAGGCCTCAAACGTCAGGAGTGAAACCCATGGACCCTCGCGCCATCTCCAATGGACCCCACCGACGCTCGGTTCTGGCTGGAACGGCCGCCGGGGCCCTGGCCGTAGCGGCGACCACAGGCGCCGGCGCGCAGCCCTCCCGGCCGTCGCCGTCGACGAAGATCGGCCCCTGGACGTTTCGGGCCGCCGGCGATCCGGCCTGGCTGAAGGCGACCGTTCCGGGGACCGTGCACACCGATCTGCTCGCCAATGGCGTGATCGCCGACCCCTTCTACCGGGTCAACGAGCGTGACCAGCAGTGGATCGACAAGAAGGACTGGGAGTACCGCTCGACGCTCACACTCTCTGCCGCCGACCTGGCCCATGACCATGTCGAGCTCTGTTTCGAGGGCCTCGACACCTATGCGGACGTCTATGTCAACGACACCAAGGTGCTCGCCGCCGACAACATGTTCCGGGCCTGGACGGTCGACATCAAGCCCCATGCCCGGGCCGGGGCCAACAGCATCCGCATCTATTTCCACTCGCCGATCCGCCTGGGCCTGAAGGCGCTGGAGGCCTTCGGCTTTCCCATCCCCTCACCGAATGACCAGAGCGAGGCCGGTGGACTGGGCGACAAGCGTGTGGGGGTGTTCACGCGCAAGGCCGGCTACCACTATGGCTGGGACTGGGGCCCCCGTTTCGTCACGTCGGGGATCTGGCGGCCGGTGCAACTGCGCGTCTGGAACGCGGCGAGGATCAAGGACCTCCGGATCGAGCAGGATGCCGTCAGCGCCGACCTTGCCGAGTTGACGGCCCGTTTCGAGATCCTGGCCAGCCGCAGCGGCCCGGCGACGGTCGAACTCACCTGTTCAAACGACCCCGCCCTTTCCGCCCGGACCACGCTGGCGCTGAAGCCGGGCCTGAACATCGCGACGCTCAAGCTGTCCATCGCCAGGCCGAAGCTCTGGTGGACCAATGGCCTGGGCGAACCTCATCTCTATCGTCTGCAGGGGCGGCTGGTGACGGCCGCCGCGTCCGACACCCGCGAGGTGGCCACCGGACTGCGGACCGTCAAACTGGTCCAGAAGCCCGACGCCTACGGCACAAGCTTCTACATCGAGCTCAACGGCGTCCCGGTGTTCATGAAGGGGGCCAACTACATCCCCAATGACAGTTTCCTGCCGCGGATCACATCAGAGGTCTACAGGCGGGTCGTCCAGTCGGCTGTCGACACCCACATGAACATGCTGCGGGTCTGGGGCGGCGGCATCTATGAGAACGACGAGTTCTATGACCTGTGCGACCAGAACGGCATCCTGATCTGGCAGGACTTCATGTTCGCCTGCTCGATGCTGCCCGATGATCCGGCCTTCTTCGACAACATTCGCGAGGAGGTCACCCAGAACATCCGCCGCCTGCGCAATCACCCCTGCATCGCCGTGTGGTGCGGCAACAACGAGATCGACGCGGCCTGGCAGGCCAGGAACCCGGACGGCGGCTGGGGCTGGAAGAAGACCCTGACCCAGGCCCAGCAGGACCGCCTGACCCGCGCCTATGACGTGATCTTCCACGACATCCTGCCCCGCGCGGTCGAAGCCCTGGACCCGCAACGGTTCTACTGGCCCTCGTCGCCGATTGCGGCCTGGGACGGCAAGACCGGTGTGCTCAATGATGACTTGAACCGCGAAAAGCAGTCGGGCGACATCCACTACTGGGGCGTCTGGTGGGGGCAGAAACCCTTCTCGGAATATCGCAAGGCCATCGGCCGGTTCATGACGGAGTACGGCTTCCAGTCGTTCCCGGAATTCAGAACCGTGGCCAGCTACACGCAACCCGGCGACCACGACATTTTCTCCGACGTCATGAAGTCGCACCAGCGCTCCAGCATCGGTAACGGCACCATCAAGGCCTATATGGAACTCGACTATGTGGTCCCCAAGGACTTCCGTCAGTTCCTGTATGTCGGCCAGGTCCTGCAGGCCGAAGGCATCAAGGTCGCGATGGAAGGGCATCGCGTCCGCATGCCGTTCTGCATGGGATCGCTGTTCTGGCAGATCAACGACTGCTGGCCGGTCGCGTCCTGGAGCAGCATCGACTACTACGGCCGCTGGAAGGCGCAGCACTTCTTTGCCCGCAAGGCCTTCGCCCCGATCCTGATCTCCACCGTGCTGGACGGTGATGTCGTCCGGGCGTCGGCCGTCAGCGACCTGCTGCAGGATCGCAAGGCCGTGTTGTCGCTGCAGGTCCTCGACTTTGACGGCACCGTGCACTGGCAACAGGACGCCGCTGTGGTCCTGAAGGCCAACGCCAGCGAGACCGTCTTCCAGTCGCTCGCGGACGGGCTGCTCAACGGCAGGCCGGCCGAGCGCAGCCTGTTGCGGGTTCGTCTGATGGACGGTTCCGAGACCCTGTCGGAAAACCTGCTCTATTTCCGGCCGGTCAAAAACCTTGCCCTGCCCGAGACCCGGATCGACAGCCGGCTGAAGGCCCTGGGCAAGGGCGAATATGCCCTGGCCCTGACCGCACCGGCCCTGGTCAAGAACCTGCTCGTCAGCCTTGAGGGCCATGACGCGACGCTCTCGGACAACTATTTCGACCTTCTGCCCGGCGAGACCCGGATCATCCAGATCATGACCTCGGCCGCCCTCAGCGAGCCGGAGGCCACAAAAGCGCTCACCCTGATGCACATGAAGCACGTGCGGGCCGGCTAGAGATGGAGCCGGTCAGCCGCAGGGCGTCGCTTCTCGGCCTCCCGGGCCTGGCCCTGGCGGGGGCGGCGGGCCCGGCCCGCTCGCGCCCCCAGGTCGAGCCGATGGAGCCTGCCGTCCCCATCGCGGGCGGCGTGCGCCTCGCCCAGGGCGAACGCTTTGTCGATATCGTGTTCACCGCCGAGAACACGGTCAGTGTCACCAAATACCCGAAAGCCAGCCCGGCCCCGCCGGGCTTCTTCCTCGGGCCGGACAGCCGCCGGGCCGCCCCGCAGGTCACGGCCGAGCGCTTGCAACTGGCCGGCGTCGAGGTCCGGCTCAACCGCAAGACCGGCGGTGTGGCCGTCTGGTTCAACGGTCGCCTGATCCTTGAAGACCTAGGCGGACTGGACGGCACGGCGTTCGAGCTCGGGCAGGAGAGCGATCTCTATGGCCTGGGCCAGTTCCGCGACCCGCTGGTCAACTATCGGGACGCTGCGGTCTATCTGGCCCAGGGCAATATGGACGCGGTCAATCCGCTGCTGGTGAGTCCGCAGGGGTATGGCCTGCTGTGGGACACCGGAACCGACAGTCATTTTACCTCTACCGGCCGCCGGCTCCGCTTCAGCAACCCCTCACCGGTGACCCGCTATCATGTGCTGCTGGGCCGCAATGCCGAGGACGTCATCGGCCTTTACCGGCGGCTGACCGGCCCTGCCCCGCTGCTGCCCCGCTATGCCTACGGCTTCTGGCAATCCCAGGAGAGCTACCGGACCCAGGATGCCCTGATCGAGGTTCTGGACGGCTACAGGGCCCGCCGCCTGCCCGTCGACGTCATGGTCCAGGACTGGGGCTACTGGGGCAGTGAGCGGCAGTTCAGCGGCATGGTCTGGGACCCCCAGCGCTATCCCGACCCGCAAGGCCTATGCCGTCAGGTCCATGACCGGCAGGCCCGCATCATCGCCTCCGTCTGGCCGGCCATGGGCCCGGATTCAGCAGTCTACAAGGCGCTCGACGTCGAAGGCCTGCTGTTGCCCCAGCCCCACTGGAGCGGCGGACGGGTTCTCGACATCACTGCGCCCAAGGCCCGGGCCATCTACTGGCAGCACATCCGCGACGGCCTTCTGTCGGTCGGCCTCGACGGCCTCTGGACGGACGGCAGCGAGCCCGAGTTTCTCTCGACCGGCAGCCGCTATGTCACCACCAGCGCCTATGTCGGCAATGGAGCGGCCCAGGCCGGCGCGTTGCGCGACCATGCCCTGACCTTCAGCTATCTGCAGTCCGGACTTCTTTACCGGGAAATGCGCCGGCTTCGGCCGGACCGGCGCCCGTTCACCCTGACGCGCTCGGTCTATGCCGGCCAGCAGGCCTTCAACGCGGTCACCTGGTCGGGCGACACCTTTGCCGGCTGGCAGACCTTGCGAAACCAAATCATCGCGGCCCAGCAGATCAGCCTGAGCGGCATTCCCTACTGGACCAACGACATCGGCGGCTTTCTGGTCACCCACCGGTTTCCCGGCGGCTGGTCCAATCCGGCCTATCGCGAACTCTATGTGCGCTGGTTCCAGTTCGGCGCCTTCCTGCCGATCTTCCGGGCCCACGGCACCGAGATCCGCCGCGAGCTCTGGGCGATCGGCCAGCCCGGAGATCCGCACTACGAGGCCCTGAAGAGCGCCCTTGAGCGTCGCTATGCCCTGCTGCCCTATATCTACAGCCTCGCCGCGAAGGCCACGTTCGACCACGCGCCTCTGCTGCGTCCGCTGGTGATGGATTTCAGCCACGACGCGCGCATCCAGGCCTATCCCCACCAGTACATGTTCGGCCGCGACCTGCTGGTCTGCCCGGTCACCACGCCCCTGCTGCAGGACCATGCCGAGCCCTATGAGTTCATCCCCAATACGGCGGTCACGGGTCATGACGGCCCGGCGGCCAGCGTGACCTTTTATGCCGGGGCGGACTTCGGCACCGCGGTCGAAACCCGCCTGACCGATGACCTGAAGATGAGCTGGTTCGGCGACCTGCCGCTGGCCCTCAAGGGCAAGCCCTACAGCGCCGTCTGGAAAGGCCGGATCACCGCCCTGGAGTCCGGCCGCCACCGGTGGCGGATCATCTGCCAGGGCCTCGTGCGGTTCACCCTGGCGGGACAGCTGAAGGTGTCCAGCGTCGGCCAGGCCGCCGGGTCCAGCAATACGGCCAACGGAGCCGTCTCCTTCGCCGGCCACAAGGACGACGACGTCCACCTGTTCGAAGCCGATCTCCGGGCCGGGCAGGCCTGTGACTTTGAACTGACCATCAGCCAGCCCAAGCCCGATGCGGTCAGCCTCTGGGTGGAATGGATCACCCCGAGCCATGGGCGCGACATGCAGGTCGGGCCGGACAAGGCCATCGCGGTCTATCTGCCGGCCGGCCAGGACTGGTTCAGGTTCGGCAAACCGGGCCGTCTGGCCGGGGGGACGGTCCAGACCCTGAGGCCGGCGATCGGCGACCTGCCACTCTATGTCCGGGCCGGTGCGATCATCCCGATGACGCCGGGCCTGCAATATGCCGACGAACCCGCCGGAGCGATCGAGCTGCACATCTATCCGGGCCGGGACGGGACCTGTGAGCTCTATGACGATACCGGCGACGGCTTCGGCTATGAGGGCGGCCAGTGCAGTCGCACGGAGATCACCTGGGATGACCGGACCTCGGCCCTGACCATCGGCAGGGCCCGGGGCCAGTATCCGGGCATGCCCACCCGTCGCAGCTTCAAGGCGGTTCTGTACGGCGATCAGGGGATTGTCGAACGCGAGGTGCAGGTCGCCTCCGACGCCTCCGCCACCCTCCCGTTTGCAGCAGGGTAGGCCATGGATCGCCGCTCACTCCTCGTCGGTCTGACCCTGGCCCCGGGAGCCGTGAAGGCTGCTCCTGCGGAGCGCCTGCCGGCCCCGGCATCGCTCAGCGACGGCAAGGCCGTTCGGATCGGGCCGATGACCGCGTGGTGCAGCCTGCCGCGGGTAAAGCCATCCCTGCGGCGCACGGTGGGGGCGCGCGGGACGACCCTGATCGCCCTGACGGTGAAGACAACCCGGGTGCTGCCGTCTGAAACCCGCCTCGGGGTCAGTTTCGAGTCCGCTCCGGGCTTTGCCCACGGCGTGGCCTTCTGGCGCTATGCCCCCTGGAAGGCCTGGACCAAGCCGGTCGCCATGCGCCGGTTTGAGGATCTCATGGCCGACGACGTGCAGTGCGCCTATTGGCAGTACGAGGACGGCCAGTATGGCGTGGCCCTGCCGCTCGGCGGTGGCGGCTTCCGCGCCACCCTGGGGTCTCGCGACGGCAAGGCCTCGACCATCGCCGCCGCCCTGGCCCCGGCCACGATCAAGGAGGCCCTGCCCCAGCTGGCCATCGGCTTCGGTCCGGACCTCTACGCGCTGTTCGAGGCCGTGTTCGAAGACGCCATGACGGCGCTGGCGACGCCGGAAAACCTCCGGAAACACAAGACCCTGCCCGAGCCCCTGCACTATCTGGGCTGGAACACCTGGAACGCCTCGGCCAATGGCCGGGATCTGAGCGAAGCCTGGGTCCTGGACCAGCTGGACACCATCCTCGCGGCCGGTGCACCGATCCGGACCCTGGTTCTGGATGACGGCTATTTCGAAGCCGAGGACGGTCGGCTGCAGTCCCTGCAGCCCAATGCGCGCAAGTTCCCGAACGGTCTGAAGCCTGTCGTCGACCAGCTGAAGGCGCGCGGCATGCGCCATGTCGGCGTGTGGCATGCCTTCAACCTCTACTGGAACGGCCTGGACCCCGAGTCCGAGATCGGCCGCCGTCACGCGGGGCAGCTGTTTTCCTGGATCCAGAAGCCCTCGCCCATCGAAACCTCCGACCGCACGGTCCGCTACACCGCGCTCAGGCCCGAACCGGCCCTCCTGAACCGCTATTTCGACACCTACTATTCGGGCCTGAAGGCGGCCGGCATCAGCATGGTGAAGGTCGACAACCAGCTCGTCGCCGAGCGGATGGCCCGGGACAACTATCCGGTCTGGGATCTGGCCGTCGCCTACCACGGGGCCATCAACCGTGCGGTGGCCACGCATTTCGACCATGCGCTGATCAACTGCATGGACATGACCAACGACGCCTTCCTGAATTTCGGGAAGACCCCCGTGGCCCGGGCTGTCGAGGACTATTTCCCCTACAGGCCCGGCGAGACCTATGACCTGCAGGAGGGCAATGCGGCGGCCCACGTCCTGCAGGCCCTCTATAATGCGCTCTATTTCGGCCAGGTCGCCTTTCCGGATTTCGACATGTTCGAGTCGACCAATCCGAACGCCCGGCTGCACGCCGTCGTGCGCGCCGCCAACTGCGCGCCGATCTATGTGACCGACCGGGCCGGCCAGCATAATGTCACCCTGCTGAAGGCGCTGGTCGATGCCGAAGGCGTCACCCTCCGCTCCGACACCCCCCTGCTGCCGACCCGGGACTGCCTGTTCCAGATCCAGCAGCCGAAGCTGTTCAAGGCCTGGTCCCTCAGCGGCGAGGGCGGCCTGCTGCTGCTGGCCCATCTCGCCGACGCCCCGCGCGTCGACGGTCGGGCCCGTCTGGCCGACATCGAGGGTCTGGCGGCCGGAGACTTCGCCGTATGGGCCCAGTTCGAGGAAAGCCTGTGGCCCCAGGGTGGCGGCGAACCCTGGAGTGTCTCCCTCTCCCGCTTTGACCATGAGCTCCTGCGCGCCGCC
>Ga0187843_10000656_pt1 | contig 23537 bp, 22 predicted proteins | sample SpaLakP09_SKY_43_FD_134516 | JGI IMG/M metagenome (GOLD analysis project Ga0187843, IMG submission 134516) | Oligotrophic lake water microbial communities from Sparkling Lake, Wisconsin, USA - SP09_SKY_43 | ecosystem: Environmental > Aquatic > Freshwater > Lake | place: USA: Sparkling Lake...
AGGAGCCGCCATGCACACGCTTTACAACTCCAGCAGTTTCATCGTCGTTCAATTCGACGTGCGAGTGGACGAACCGCGTCCCGGGGAATTGCTCAAGGCCCAGCCCGAACTGCAGCTGCACCGGGGCGGGTTCGAGATCGTCGACAAGTTCGCCGGTCGCGAGATCTTCATCGAGGGCGCGCTCGCCGAAGCCTTCCAGGACGGTGTCGAGGCGCTGATAGAGCAAGACCCATCCGAGGAAGACCTGGACGACTTCATCGAAAGCTATGCGCAGATGGGTCATCAGCCTGTCGTGATGCACTAAGCCTCTTGCCCCGGACCGGCCACTGCGCCAAGATGGGGCAGCGCCCGCAGTGATCGGCGCTCCAGGAGTTGCCCATGGTCAAGCGTCTGGCTGAAGTGCGTGTGCTGCCGTCCCCGGGCCTCAACAAGGCTCCGGTGCTGGATCGCATGTGCTCGCAGTTCGTGCTGACCCTGACCGTCAAGCACGCCGGACGCTTTAATCTTCGCCGCGACTTCAATGGACTGCTGTCGTTCACCGGCCGCCACTTGGTCTGGCCAGTGCGCGTGCTCGCACGGCTGCGCGCCTACCTGAACCAGCGCTGCCTAGGCAATGAGCTATGGACCGGCCACGAGTGCTTGAGTGACGAAGCCTTCATGGAACTCCACGGCGTGTGGAGCGGGCCCTTCGCCGAGGCCACGCTATTCTTCTATCTGGACGAATACACAAAGGACGCGCCCAAAGACATGCTGGCCCTCTTGGCTACCACTAGCGAGTGGCTTGACCGGCAGCTCAAGAAGGAATCGACCCTGGTCGAGAAGAACATCGACGCCTTGGGCACGCTCTTGCAGCTGAACCCGGCCGAGCGCGCGATCCTGCTTTACGGCACACTAGCCCGCTACCAGCGCGAGCTGCGCGGGGCGCTGGTGGAATTCAAGGTCAACACGGCGCAGGAAGCGTTTGCCGCCATCGCCGCGGTGGCCGGCGTCAATGCGCAGGAAGTCGCCGAGGCCCTGCGTGCCGGCTCGCGGCTGGAGCGCATCGGCATGGTCGAGAACCTCATCTCCGAGCACAACATCACCGACCTGGCCGACCTGATGAAGGTCAGTGACCAGCTGCCGCCGGTGCTGATGCGCGAGTACCAGGGCCCGCACGACCTGATGGCCGTGTTCACCCGCCCGGCCACCAAGAGCCCGCTGAGCGCGGCCGATTTCCAGTTCGTCGCCGAGGACCTGGCAGTGCTGGGCACCTTGTTGCGCGAGGCGGTATCGCGCCACGAGGCCGGCGTCAATGTGTTGCTCTACGGCCCGCCGGGAACCGGCAAGACCGAGCTGGCCAAGGTAGCGGCGGCCGGGGCCACGCTCGATCTTTACGAAGTGGAATACGCTGACCGCGACGGCAACTCGCTGTCCGGCCGCGATCGCTACCGCTCGCTGCAGATCAGCCAGCAGTTCCTCAAGGCCAGTGAGAACGTGGCCCTGCTCTTCGACGAGGTCGAGGACGTGTTCCCGCCGCTGTCCAGCGACACCGCCCACCTGATCGCGCGGCTCGACTCGGCGCTAGAGTCGCCGACCACCTCGTCCGTCAGCGGCAAGGCCTGGGTCAACCAGATCCTGGAAACCAACCCGGTGCCAGTGATCTGGATCACCAACCGCATCGAGCAAATCGACCCAGCGTTTCGGCGCCGCTTCCAGTACCACCTGGAGCTGAAGTCGCCGCCGCCCGGTGCGCGCCTCGGGCTGGTGACCAAGGCGCTGGCCGATGTGAAGGTCAGCCCCGACTTCGCGGCAAGGCTGGCCGAGCGGCGCGGCCTGACCCCTGCGCAGATCCGCACCGCGGTGCGCTTTTCACAACTGGCCGGCGGGCCGGATGATTGCGAGCGCCTGATAGAACGCCAGTTGCAGAACGCCGACAAGGCGCTGGGCCACCAGGCGCACGAGCGCGGCGCGCGACCGGTGGTGACGCAGTACGCGCTGGACCTGCTGAACTGCGAGTCGCGCTTTGAGATCCCGCGCATCGTCGCCGCGCTGCAGAAACGCGGTGTCGGCAACCTCTGCTTCTACGGCCCGCCGGGCAGCGGCAAGACTGCCCTGGCGGAGCACATCGCCCAGGCCCTGCAGCGGCCGCTAATGATCCGCCAGGCCAGCGACCTGGCCAGCAAGTTCGTTGGCGAGACGGAGCAGAACATGGCCCGCATGTTCGAGAGCGCGGCCTCCGAAGGCGCGGTGCTGCTGCTGGACGAGGCCGACAGCTTCTTGCGCAGCCGCCGCATGGCCGAGCGCAATTACGAGGTGAGCGAGGTCAACGAGATGCTGGCCGGCATGGAGCGCTTTGCCGGCATCTTCATTTGCACGACCAATCTGTTCGAGGAGCTGGACGAGGCGGCGCTGCGCCGCTTCGCATTCAAGATCCGCTTCAAGGCCTTGCGGACCGAGCAGCGGCTCGAGATGTTCGCCCGCGAGGCGGGGTCAGCCCCGACCGAAGAGCAGGCGGACCGACTGGCCGCGCTGGATGCGCTGACGCCTGGCGACTTTGCCTCGGTGCGCCAGCAGGTCGAGATCCTCGGCGAACCGCTGACCGCCGATGAGTTCTTGTCGCAGCTGGAAGCCGAGCACCGGGTCAAGCCGGACGTGCGCTCACGGCGCTCGATGGGCTTCAGACACTGAAGACGGTGTCCAGCGAGGCGAAGCCTTTCACCTCCAGCGGGTTGCCGCTTGGGTCGACAAAGAACATCGTCCACTGCTCGCCCGGCTGACCGGCAAAGCGGCATTGCGGCGGCATCACGAACTCGACCGCGGCCGCCTGCAGCCGCGCGGCCAGCGCCTGCCAGTCGGGCAGGTCCAGGATCACGCCCAGATGCGGCATCGGCACCAGAGCATCGCCGACCCGGCCGGTGCGCGTGGTCGCGAAGGGCTCGCCCAGGTGGACGGAGATCTGGTGGCCGAAGAAATCGAAGTCGATCCAGGTCGCGGTGCTGCGGCCCTCGCGGCAGCCGAGCAGCTGACCGTAAAAATGTCGCGCCGCCGCCAGATCGCGGACATGAAAAGCCAGGTGAAAAATGCTGCGTGCCATGAAGCGCTCCTCTTTCATGGCATCGTAGCGACATGAGCAACAAGGAACTGCCGCAGGGGCTGAAGATCACCACCGTCTGGCTGCTGGTGGGGCTGGTCATTTTTCTCGGCTTCAAGGCCTGGGAGCGGCAGAGCCAGCGCAGCCGGATCAGCATTGGCGAGCAGGGTCAGGTCGTGCTGCAACGCGGGCCGGATGGGCATTTCCACTGGCCCGGCACGGTCAACGGCATTGCTGTGGACTTCCTGGTCGACACCGGCGCCACCGGCACGGCCCTGCCGGAGGAGCTGGCTCAGCGCGCCGGCCTGCTGGCTGAGGGTCAGGTCATGTCCAACACGGCCGGCGGCGTGGCGCGGGGCTGGCGGGCGCGCGCCGATGTGAGCTTGCAAGGCGGCGTGCAGGCCGAGCGCCTGGCCGTAACCGTGCTGCCGCGGCTGGGCGCGCCGCTGCTGGGCATGGACGTGCTGTCCAAGCTGCACTTCAGCCAGCAGGGTGGCGAGCTGCGCATCGAAACGGGGTCGCCGCGGTGAAGGCCTGGTTGCTCGCCCTCTCTTTGCTGCTAGGCAACGCGCAGGCCGCCTGCCCGCCGGCCGCGCAGATGCCCACCGAGGCCGAAGCCGTGGCGCTGGCGAAAAAGGCCGATGACCACGGTTTTCTGTGGCGCCTGCGCCGCGACGGCCACGACTCCTACCTGTTCGGCAGCCTGCACCTGGGCCGCCTGGCCTGGGCCTTCCCGGGACCCGACTTGCGCGCGGCCTGGCAGGCCACCGAGGTGCTGGCGGTGGAACTGGACATCAGTGACCCGCAGACCCAGCAGGCCCTGGTTGAAGCGGCCAAGCCGGGCGAGCCGCTGAGCCCGGCATTCCAGGAGCGAATGGACGCGCAGGCGCGCGCCGCCTGCCTGCCCGAGCGGGCGCTGGCCAGCCTGCATCCGCTGCTGCAGGTCAGCACGCTGACGATGCTAGCGGCCCGTTTCGATGGCCTGGACCTGGGTTTCGGCCAGGAGGCCGTGCTGCTCGGACTGGCCCGGCAGCAGGCGCGCAGAATTGTCGCGCTGGAAACGGCGGCCGAGCAGATGCAGGCGTTGAGCCCTGCTGACCCACGCGAGCAGCGTCAGGCCGTGGCGGAGGCACTGACCCAGCTGGAGCGCCAGCAGGTGCGCGGGCCGATGCGCGAGCTGGCAGAGGTGTGGGCGCGTGGCGACCTGGAACGGCTGCAGAGCTACGAACGCTGGTGCGACTGCGTGCGCAGCGAAGCCGACCGCCGCTGGCTGCGCCGCATCAACGACGAACGCAACGGCCCGCTGGCCGCGCGAATCGCCGCGCTGCACGCCGGCGGGCAACGCGTGCTGGTGGCGGTTGGCGCGCTGCACATGAGCGGGCCGCAGGCGCTGCCGGCGCTGCTCGCCGCCCTAGGATTTGAAGTCGAGCGCGTCACGGCAAGGCAGGCGGCAAGGCGCGGCGTACCATCGCCCTGAACAACAAGGAGACAAGCAGATGGCTGACACCGGTTTCACCAAATTCGTCCCAGGCTTCGACTTCCTGCAAGGCCTGGTGAAGAACGCCGGCGCCGCGCTGCCCGGCATCGGCCAGTGGGTCGCGCCAACCTTGAACCCGGAGGAGCTGTCCAAGCGCATCGAGGAGCTACGCACAGTGCAGTTCTGGCTGGAACAGAACGGGCGCATGCTGGGCGCCACCATCCAGGCGCTGGAGGTGCAGCGTATGACCTTGTCGACCCTGCAGTCGATGAACGTGCCGCTGGCCGAGCTGCGCGACAGCCTGAAGATGCCCACGCCCGACGCCACCGGCTGGCCCGGCATGGCCGCCGAAGCCCCGGCCAAGCCAGCGGCCGCCAAGCCCAAGAAGGCGGTCGCGGACGAGGCGCCGGGCCTGCCAGCGGTCGACCCGATGCAGTGGTGGGGGGCGCTGAGCAAGCAGTTCACCGAGCTGGCCGCCACCGCGATGAAGGACACCGCCACCGACGCGGCCAAGAATCTGGCCGGCGCGCTGGTCAAGCAGTCCTTCGACGCCGCTGGCGAGACGCTCAAGAAGGCCGCCACCGGCACCGGCACGATGGCCGGCACGGTCGTCGGCACGGTGGCCAAGGGCCTGGCGCCGAAAAAGACGGCCCCCCGCAAGCGCAAGATCTGACCCTGATCATGAAGCCCTTTGCGCACGCCCACGCCACCCACCCAGACGCCCACATGGCGCTGGCCCTGGCGGCGGCGCAGATCGAGGCGCAGCGCCAGGCAAACCCGATGCGGCCCAGCCTGGGCTGGCTCTACTTCAGCGAGGCCTTCGTGCCGCAGGCCGAGGCGCTGCTGGCCGAGGTGAGGCAGCGCTGGCCCGGCGTGGCCTGGGTCGGGGCCAGCGGGGTGGGCATCTGCGCTAGCGGTGTCGAATACTTTGACGAGCCAGCACTGGCCCTGATGCTGGCCGAGTTGCCGCGTGCGCAGTTCCGGCTCTTCTCCGGCACCCAGCCGCTGGGCGGCTGGCCGGGCGAGCTCGCCCAGGTGCATGCCGATGGCGGCACGCCGGACCTGCAGGAGCTGCTGGTCGAGCTGGCCGAGGCCACGCGCGGCGGCTATCTGTTCGGCGGCCTGGCCTCGGGCCGGCACGACAGCGTGCATCTGGCCGACGGTGTCTGGCGCGGCGGCCTGTCCGGCGTGGCGTTTGCGCCGGGCAAGGGTTGGCGGCTGCTGTCCCGCGTCAGCCAGGGCTGCCAGGCGCTGGGGCCAGAGCGACGTGTCACCGCCTGCGAGGGCCATCTGGTGACCGAGCTGGATGGCCAGCCGGCGCTCGACTGCCTGCTGCATGACCTGGCCCTGTCCGTGCCCAATGCCGCCAATGTCGCGATGGCCGAGCAAGGTTTGCGCGAGGCCGTGCCTCGCATGCGCCGCACCTTGGTGGGCCTGCATGGCACAGGCCCTGGCGCCAGCGGCAAGGGCCGCAACTATGGCGACGCCGTGCTGGTGCGTCATCTGGTGGGCATCGATCCGCAACGGCGCGGCGTGGCCGTGGCCGACCGGGTGCTGCTTGGCCAGGGCATGAGCTTTTGTGAACGCAACCCGGAAGCTGCGCGGCGCGACCTGCTGCGCATCTGCACCGAGCTGCGCAGCGAGGCGCAGGAGACTGGCACGCTGATCGCCGGCGCCGTTTACATCAGCTGCACCGGCCGCGGCGGCCCACATTTCGGCCACCCCTCGGCCGAGGCGCAATGGGTGCAGCACGGCCTGGGGCCGGTGCCACTGGTCGGCTTCTTTGCCGCCGGCGAGATCGCCCACGCCAGCCTGTACGGCTACACCGGCGTGCTCAGCGTCTTCATGCAGGAGCCATGATGCGGCGCCGCCAGCTGCTTGCGAGCGCAGCAGGCGGACTGGCGAGCGCGGTGCATGCGGCCGAGCCAGCCACGGTGACCTACCCTCGCCACGAGGCGCTGCAGGATTCGCAGGTCGGCTACATCCTGCGACTGATGGGCGCGGCACTGACGCGCAGCGGGCACCGCTACACCACCCGGCAGGCGCCGGCGCTGATGGTGCAGAGCCGCGCGCTGATCGAGCTGGCACGGCCCGAGCCGAGCATCGATGTGTTCTGGACCATGAGCAACACCGAGCGCGAGCGCCACCTGCTGCCGGTGCGCATCCCGATCGACCGAGGCCTGCTCGGCTGGCGTATTGCGCTGGTGCGCCGCGCCGACCTGGCGCGCTGGAAGGGCCTGCGCCAGCTCAGCGAGCTATCACTCTACACGGCCGGCCAAATGCACGACTGGCCAGACACCGACATCCTGCGTGCCAACGGCCTGCCGGTGCAGACCAGCACCCGTTTCCAAGGCCTGTTCAGCATGCTGGCGATGGGCCGCATCGACTACTTCCCGCGCTCGCTGCTGGAGATCGCCGCCGAGCGTGACCAGTACCAGCACATGGCGCTGGAGATCGAGCCGCACCTGCTGCTGCACTACCCGGCAGCGCTGTATTTCTTCGTCACGCCCTCACGGCCGCAGCTGGCCGAGGACCTGCGCCAGGGGCTAGAGCTGATGCAGGCCGACGGCAGCTTCGAGCTGATGTTCCAGCACCAGTTCGCCAGCTCGCTGACCCGTTTCAAGCTGGGCCAGCGCCGCATCCTTCACCTGAGCAACCCGCTGCTGCCCGAGGGCACGCCGCTGCAGCGCAAGGCGCTGTGGTGGGATCCCAAGATCTAGCAGGTCTGTCAGAGCACACACACACCTGCCGGACTCGGCACCGGCACTTGCACGCCGCTGAAGCGAGGCTGTTCCGGTCGGGCAAGGTCGAAGCGGCTCAGCTGGTCGCTGCGCTGGTTGCTGACCCAAAGCGAGGTTCCAACGAGGCAAGCGTTGCGCGGGTAGCTGCCATGCGTCCAGTGATGGTCCAGCAAGCGAGGCTGCTCCGCTTGATCGATGGCCAGCACGGCCAGGCTGTCGTACAGCCGGTTCAAGGCGTAGAGATGCCGGCCGCCCGGCGCCAGGATCAGATCGGACGCATAGCTGGTGCCCGCAAAGCCCGCGGGCAGCACCGAGCACTCGTCCAGCAGCTGCGGGCCCTCGGGCCGCAGGCGCACGGTGGACAGGGTGCAGGACTCCTCCTGCAGCACATAGACCAGGCTGGAGTCGCGGGGGTGGAAGACGAAATGCCGTGGCCCCGAGCCAGGACTCAGGTGCAGCTCGCTGGGTGGGGGCGGCGGCAGGTCGGCAAGCAGGGGCCAGACCAGCAGGCAGTCACGACCCAGGTCGGTGCCGAGTAGCCAGCGGCCGTCAGGGCTGGGCTGGATCATGTGGGCATGCGGTGCGTCGTGGCCGCTGCGGGCCTGGCTGCCGCGCGGCGCGCGGGTGGCGTGCGCGGGGCCGGGCCGGCAATCCGGGCCAAGGCAGCCGGGCCAGGCCAGCGCCGGGCCCAGGCTGCCGTCGGCCAGCAAGGGCAGGCCGACGAAGCGGGCATCGCCGTAATGCGCCACCCAAAGCCGGCCCGCGCCGAGGCTCAGGTGGACAGGCCCCTTTCCTCCGCTGGCCAGGCGTTGCCCGGCTTGCAAACGGCCTTGCTCGTCCTGGCTGTAGGCCGAGATGGCATGACCGCTCTCCTCGGCCGCGTAGAGGCGCCGGGCCGCCGGGTCGGCCAGCAGCCAGCTGGGGCTCATCGCGTTGGGCGTGACGCCGATCTCGCGCAGCCTGCCGTCGGCCTCAATGGCAAAGCTGTAGAGGCCCTGGCCCAGCGGCGCATAGCTGCCCACATGCAAAAATCCTGGCAAGGCTAGGTCCGCCATCAGGGCTTGAGACATCGAAACGGTAGACATGCTCAACAAGACCTCACGTCGGCTTGGGTTCATGAAAGCGCCTTCGGTTCCAGCATGAAAAGGCGGCCCGCCAGGGCCGCCGAATAAGTGCAATTGTGTTGCGGATTTCCTCGGTCGGTAAAACGCAGCGTTGCCCTGTCGCGGCGGCATGTCTGGACCGCCTCAACGCCGCACATCATCACCATTGAGCACAACAACCTACGCGCGACCGCTCAGGCCAACCGCCGCCCGCCAACCGACCGTTTGACAATAGATTGTCAAAGCAGCCACACCGTCGCAGGAGAACCACGATGACCGGGAGCAGCTTCGACACCTAATGCAGCGCCCGCCTCGCCGAAGGCTTCGACGAAGTCGCCTAGCGCTTCTGGCCAGCAGACAGCGTGGCCGAAACGCACACCCATCCATTTGCCGTCCAGGCGCTGGTGGTGCAGGGCGAGATGTGGTTGACAGTGGGCGAGCAGACCCGCCATCTGCAGACCGGCGGCCGCTTCGATCTGGCACGCGAGCTGCCGCACGCCGAACGCTACGGCCCCGCAGGTGCGACTTACTGGGCCGCGCGGCGCTACGCCCTCAACAACCTTCCGTGCACTTTCCCGCGGCATCAAACGCCATCGTCCGACCCGACAGCGGAAGGTGCACCGCCGCCCCCTTCACCAGCTTGCTGAAGGCTTCGGTCTTGCTGCCCGCGCGCAGCTTGCCGTCCACGGTGGCTACCTCGTTGGCATGCGAGGCGATCACCGAAGCGGGCTTGACCAGCTCGTTGATGACGAAGGCGGCCTCAACCGGGCCGGTGGTGAAGCCGTCGCCGATGTTCATCACCACCAAGGAGGCCTTGTAGTGCTGGCGCACGACCAAATCCTGGTCAGCGGTGATGCCGGTGTCGCCGGACAGGTAGGCCACCAGGCCGTTGCTGAAACGCAGCACATAGCCGGTGGCCAGGCCCACGTCGCCAGCAATGCCCGCATCCTTCATCGCCTTGCCAAGTTCGCCGCCGATGTAGTCGGGGTCGACGCCATTGCTGTGCAGTGCCGCCACGGTGGCGATGCGCACGCCGCCGACGGTGACGCTGCCGCCGAAGCGCGCCAGCATCGAGTTGGCAGGGTCGCCGCCGTTGGCCTTGAGCTTGGCGGCGAAGAAGGGCGGCATCTCGCTGCCGGTGACAATCTTGGACTTCTTGGCCAGCGCGATATTGACGGCCAACGAGTTGGGCATTGCCGACACCGACAGGTCCGGCTTGTCGCACGCACCGGCGTTGGGCGCCTTGTTGTGGGCATTGCCGATGTGGTCGCCATGCATATGGCTGACAAGGATGATGTCGATCTTGCCCAGCCGCGGGTCGCTGGCGCCAGCAATGGTACGGCCCGGGTCGTAGAGCACGCGCGTGCCGTTCGGATCCTCGAAGACCAGCGCCCGGTCCTGCGCGCAGAACTCGCCCTCGATGCCGCCCAGCGGCGTCACCTTGACCGTTGTTGCCGGCGTCTGTGCCAGGGCAGGCGCGCTCAGCAGAGCAGCCAGGAGGCCAGCCGCAGCCAGCCGGTTGGAAAGCATCATTATCGGCATCATCTTCATGGTGTTGTTCATCCTTCGGTTGACGGTTGAATGGGCGGAAACCGGCCAGACTCGCAGGCAAGACCTGACTCTAGGTGTTCGTGCCCGCCGGAGAGTAAGCCTTTCTGAGCCAGCCTGCAGGGCATGCATCGAGATCGACCATCCGGTCTTGCGGGCGTGCGTATCTCGTTCAAGCTGCGGAGCGGCCGATGATGTCGAAGCCCATCCCGCACCGCTTGCGGGGCAAGCGATCGCGGTGCTGAATCACGCGATGCGCAACGCCGCAGGCATTTGGGCGGTGATTGGCGCGAGCCTGCGACTGCCCAGCCAGGACCTGCCGGCCCCTCCAGTGGACGTGCAGGAGGCCATGGCATGGTGATCGCGCACCTGCACAGAAGCCGGTTGATGCAGCCCATACCGTCAAGTCCATCGTCCGGCCCTGGCCGGTGCCACCTGCTACAAAGCCGAGTCGGCAGGCCGCGGCACCGTTCGTCCGGCGGCTGCTCAAGCTACAGTCGGCCCTGCCCCCGGAGAGCCCCTGTCGTGAACGCCATCGCCACCGCCCCGCCATCCACGCCCATCGACCCCGCCCAGCGCGCCCACGCCCAGGCGAGAGTTGTGCAGGCGCTGCAGGCCGCCGGCCTGCCGGCCCACGCCCTGCTCTGGCACAACGAGGACACGACACCCTATGAATGCGATGGGCTGACCGCCTACCGCGAGCGGCCGTTGGTCGTTGCGCTGCCTGAAACAGAGGAGCAGGTCGCCGCGCTGCTGCGCGTCTGCCACCAGCTCAAGGTGCCGGTGGTGGCGCGCGGCGCGGGCACCGGCCTGTCGGGCGGGGCGATGCCCCACGCGGCCGGCGTGACCCTGGCGCTGGCCAAGTTCAAGCGGATTCTCAAGATCGACCCGGTGGCGCGCACGGCCACCGTGCAGTGCGGCGTGCGCAACCTCGCCATCTCGGAGGCCGCCGCGCCGCACGGTCTGTATTACGCGCCGGACCCGAGCAGCCAGATCGCCTGCACCATCGGTGGCAATGTGGCCGAGAACTCCGGCGGCGTGCACTGCCTCAAGTACGGCCTTACCCTGCACAACGTGATGCGCGTGCGCGGCTTCACGGTCGAAGGCGAGGCGATCGAGTTCGGTGCCGAGGCGCTGGACTGCGCCGGGCTGGACCTGCTCAGCGTGATTGTTGGCAGCGAAGGCATGCTCGCGGTAATGACCGAGATGACGGTCAAGCTGGTGCCCAAGCCGCAGCTGGCCCGCTGCATCATGGCCAGCTTCGACGAAATCCGCAAAGCCGGCGACGCGGTGGCGAACATCATCGCCGCCGGCATCATCCCGGCCGGGCTGGAGATGATGGACAAGCCGATGACCGCCGCGGTGGAAGACTTCGTCCACGCCGGCTATGACCTGACGGCCGAGGCCATCCTGCTGTGCGAGAGCGACGGCACGCCGCAGGAAGTCGAAGAAGAAATCGCCCGCATGCTGGCCGTGCTGCGCGAGAGCGGCGCCACGCAATGCGAGGTGAGCGAGAACGAGGCGCAGCGCCTGCGCTTTTGGAGCGGGCGCAAGAACGCCTTCCCGGCTTCGGGCCGCATCAGCCCCGACTACATGTGCATGGACTCCACCATCCCGCGCAAGAACCTGGCCGCCATCCTGCTGGCGATTGCTGAGATGGAGAAGAAGTACCAGCTGCGCTGCGCCAACGTCTTCCATGCCGGCGACGGCAATCTGCACCCGCTGATCCTGTTCGACGCCTCCGACCCCGACCAGTTGCACCGCTGTGAGCTCTTTGGCGCCGAGATCCTGGAAACCAGCGTGGCCCTGGGCGGCACGGTCACCGGCGAGCACGGCGTGGGCATCGAAAAACTCAACTCGATGTGCGTGCAGTTTTCGCCGGCCGAGCGCGAGCAGATGCTCTCGCTCAAGAGCGCCTTCGACCCGGCCGGCCTGCTCAACCCCGGCAAGGTGATCCCGACCCTGCACCGCTGCGCCGAGTACGGGCGCATGCATGTGAGCCGAGGGCTGCTGGCGCATCCCGATTTGCCGAGGTTCTGATCGATGCAGTTTGCGCACATCCAAGAGCAGGTTCGGGAGGCCGCGGCGCGCGGCGCCACGCTGAACATCCGTGGCCAGGGCAGCAAGGATTTCTACGGCGAGTCGCTTGAGGGCGAGGAAGCGCTGTCCACGCTCTCATTCGCCGGGATCAGCAGCTATGAGCCAAGCGAGCTGGTCGTCACCGTCAAAGCGGGCACACCCATCGCCGAACTGGAAGCGGCGCTCGCCGAGCAAGGCCAGCACCTGGCCTTCGAGCCGCCGCGCTTTGGAGGCTGCGGCACCGTGGGTGGCATGGTCGCCGCCGGCCTCTCCGGCCCGGCGCGCGCCAGCGCCGGCTCGCTGCGCGACCATGTGTTGGGCCTGACCATGCTCAATGGCCGTGCCGAGGCGATGAGCTTCGGCGGCACGGTGATGAAGAACGTGGCCGGCTACGACGTCTCGCGGCTGATGGCGGGCTCGATGGGGATGCTGGGCGTGATCCTGGAGGTCTCGCTCAAGGTGCTGCCGCTGCCCTATGCACAGGCGACCCTGCGCTTCGACCTGGGCCAGGAGCAGGCACTCAACCAGCTGAACCGCTGGGGCGGCCAGCCGCTGCCGATCGCGGCCAGCGCCTGGTGGGACGGCGCCCTGGTGCTGCGCCTGGCCGGTGCCCGGGCGGCGGTGCAGCAGGCGATCGAGACCCTGGGCGGCGACCAGATCCCCGACGAGCTGGCCCTGCCCTTCTGGACCGGCCTGCGCGACCACAGCGACGAGTTCTTCCTCGGCGCCGCGCGCGCGGTGCAGGGCGGCGCCAAGCTCTGGCGACTCTCGCTGCCGCAGACCGCGCCGGTGCTGAACCTGCATGGCGAGCAGTTGGTCGAGTGGGGCGGCGCGCAGCGCTGGGTCGCCACGCCGCTGCCGGCCGCGCAGGTGCGCGAGGCGGCCGCCAAGGTGGGCGGGCACGCGACGCTGTTTCGCGGCAGCGACAAGAGTGCGGGGGTGTTTGCACCCCTGAGCGCGCCGCTGGCGCGCATCCACCGCGAGCTGAAGAAGTCCTTCGATCCGCATGGCATCTTCAACCCCGGCCGCCTTTACCCGGATCTCTGAGCATGCAAACAAGCCTTTCCGCCGAATTCAAGGGCACGCCCGAAGGCCATCATGCCGAGGCGATCCTCAACAAATGCGTGCACTGCGGCTTCTGCACCGCCACCTGCCCGACCTACCAGCTGCTTGGCGACGAGCTGGACGGGCCGCGAGGGCGCATCTATCTAATAAAGCAGGTGCTGGAAGGTGCCCAACCCAGCCGCAGCACGCAGGAGCACCTGGACCGCTGCCTGACCTGCCGCAACTGCGAGACGACTTGCCCCTCCGGCGTGCAGTACGGCCAGTTGGTGGAGATCGGCCGCAACATCGTCGAGGCCAAGGTCGAGCGGCCCGCCCAGGAGCGCGCCGTGCGCTGGCTGCTGAAGGAGGGCTTGACTTCGCCCGCATTCAAGCCGGCGATGAAGTTGGGCCAACTGCTGCGCCCGCTGCTGCCCGCCAGCTTGCGCGACAAGGTGCCGGCCAAGGCCCCACCAAGCGCCCATGACTGGCCCACCCGCAGCCACCCGCGCAAGGTCGGCCTGCTGCTGGGCTGCGTGCAGCCGGCAATGCTGCCCAATATCAACAGCGCCACCGCCCGCGTGCTGGACGCCGCCGGCATCCAGACCCTGGTGGCCGACGGTGCCGGCTGCTGCGGCGCGATTCGCAGCCATCTGAACGATCACGAGGGCGGCCTGGACGACATGCGCCGCAATATCGATGCCTGGTGGCCCCTGGTCGAAGGCCTGACCGCCGCCGGCAAGATCGAGGCGCTGGTGATGAACGCCTCGGGCTGCGGGGTGACGGTCAAGGACTACGGTCGCGCGCTGGCACACGACCCGCTGTATGCCGCCAAGGCCACCAAGGTCAGTGCGCTGACCCGCGACCTGAGCGAGCTGCTGCCGACGCTGGTGCCGCTGCTGAAACCAAGGCTGGCCGCCGTCACCAAGAAGCTCGCCTACCACCCGCCCTGCACCCTGCAGCATGGCCAGCAGCTGCGCGGCGATGTGGAAGCCGGCCTCACGGCCCTGGGCTTTGAAGTGAGACTGGCCAGCTGCGACAGCCATCTCTGCTGCGGCTCGGCCGGCACTTACTCGGTGCTGCAGCCCGCGCTGTCCAAGCGCCTGCGCGATCAGAAGCTGCAGGCGCTGGCACCGATCCACGCCGATGCCATCGTGTCCGCCAATATCGGCTGCATCCAGCACCTGCAAAGCGGCACCGACACGCCGGTGCGGCATTGGATCGAATTGCTGGACGATGCCCTGCGTTGAGAACGAAAACCATTAAGGGCAAATGCTGAGCGCAAAAAGTGAAACAACTTTTCACAATAGCGCTCAAACAAAGGAGGAGGAGCTCACGCTCTGCGACCGACCCGGCGACCCGCCCACGCAGGCGGCGCCCTCGGTCTTTCTGATCGGGCCGGGCGCGCAGCAGCGTGTCCGGCCCCTTTTTTTGGCAGACTGTCAGACCGATCGAATAAGCTCGCGCTCTTGCCCACTGCAGCCGCCACGCCCGATGAACAAGTTCGCGCCCCGCCTCCTGTTTTCCACCGCGTTTGCCGCCCTGATCGGCGGCGTGCTATCCGGCTGCGCCTCCGCACCGCCGATGGCGACAACGCCGGCACCCAAGCTGCTGGTCTTCATGGTCGTCGACGGCCTGCCGATGCGCCAGGTACTGGCCTACCGTGACCAGTTGGCGCCGGACGGTTTTGCCCGGTTCCTGGACCGTGGGCGCTGGTTCGCCGACGCCCATTACGGCCATGGCCACACCGTCACTGCGGCCGGCCACGCCACCATGCTGACGGGCGCCTACCCGCAGCGCACGGGCATCATCAGCAATGAATGGCGCGACCCCAAGACCGGCGCCGAGGTCTACAACACCGGCGACACAGCCTACCAGTACATCGGCAACCGGACCGAGCCGCTGGCTGGCACCAGTCCGCGCAATCTGCGCGCACAGACGCTGGGCGACGTGCTGCGCACCGCCTCGCCGGCTGCCAAGGTGATCGCCGTCTCGGGCAAGGATCGCGGCGCCATCCTGCCCGCTGGCCACAAAGGCACGGCTTATATGTATATGGGCGAAAGCGGCCAGTTCGCGTCAAGCACCTTTTACATGCCGGCCCACCCGGCATGGGTCAATGCCTTCAACGCCGCCAAGCCGGCCGACGCCTTCTTCGGCAAGACTTGGGCGCCGCTGCTGCCCGGCTATGACTGCCCCTATTCGTCGGCGCCATCGACCTGCGCCTACGCCCGCTCGGCCCCGGACGGCCAGCCCTGGCAGACCAATAGCGGCAACGGCAGCAAGCTGCCGGTGATTCTGGGCGACAAGATGGACGGCCCCGGCCCGCGCTTCTACGGCAACCTGCTGGCCACGCCCTTTGGTGACGAACTGACCCTGGCCTTTGCCCGCGCCGCGGTCGAGGGCGAGGCGCTCGGTGCCGACGCCACGCCCGACATCCTGTCGGTGAGCCTGTCGAGCCACGACTACGTGAACCATGCCTTCGGCCCCGAGTCGCGCCTGTCGCAAGACCATCTGCTGCGGCTGGACCGCCATCTGCAGGACTTCTTCAAATACCTGGACGCCAAGGTAGGCGCTGGCAACTACGTCGCCGTGCTGACAGCCGACCACGGTTTTGCCGACACGCCGGAATGGGCCAAGTCGCAGGGCCAGGACGCCGAGCGCGTCAACCCGTCGCAGATGCTGGCGCTCCTCAACGACGGCTTGGTGAAGAAGTTCGGCGAAGGCAAATGGGCACGCAGCTTCTCGGCCGCCGGCATCCTCTTCGACGAGACGCTGATGGCGCAGCGCGGCATCGCCCCGGCTGCCATGTACGACGAGGCCAAGGCCCTGCTGCTGCAGGTGCCCGGCATCGCCGCGGTGTTCACCCTGGCGCAGATGCAAGGGACGGACGAGCGCACGCCCTACCTGGCGGCGATGCGCAAGTCCTGGCACCCCGACGTCGCGGCCCCGCTGCAGATCGTCGTCAAGCCGGGCTGGCTGTTCAGCTCGCGCCCGGCCGGCAGCTCGCACGGCACGCCCTACCCGTACGACACCCACGTACCCATTCTGACCTGGGGTCCGCAGTGGGTGGGTTCGGGCGAGGTGAAGAGCCGCGTCGAGGTGGCCGACATCGCGCCGACCCTGGCCGACCTCCTGCACGTGGCCGTGCCGGCGCAGGCCCAGGGCAAGCCCCTGCCCCTGACCCCGCGCTGAGACGGAGTATTTCTTCTTGTTCAACTGGTTTGAGAAACGCGTCGATCCCTACCCGGACACGCCAGCACCGCAGCCGCCCGCCGGCTTCTTCCCCTTCGTCTGGGCGGCCACTGCAGGCCTGCGCCCGCTGATCCTCGGGCTGATGCTGTTCACGGCGCTGACCGGCGCCTTCGAGGCGCTGCTATTCAGCATGCTGGGCTCTGTGGTGGACTGGCTCAGCGCCGTGCCGGCCGACCAGCTGTGGGCGACGCAGAAGGGCCATCTGCTCCTGCTGGGGCTGATCCTGCTGGCCAGCCCGCTGCTGATCGCGCTGCAGACCATCACCAAGCATCAGGGCCTGGCCAGCAATTTCCCGATGCGCCTGCGCTGGAACTTCCACCGCCACCTGCTCGGTCAAAGCATGAGCTTCTTTGCCGACGAGTTCGCCGGTCGGGTCTCGGCCAAGCTGATGCAAACAGCGCTGGCGGTGCGCGACTGCGTGCTGATCGTCACCGACATCCTGGTCTTCATCACGATCTATTTCGTCACGATGATGGCTGTCGTCGGCCGCTTCGACGCGGTGCTGCTGCTGCCTTTCCTGGCCTGGCTGGTGCTTTACCTCCTGGCCCTGTGCTATTTCGTGCCACGCTTGGGCAAGGCCTCCGCGGCCCAGGCCGATGCACGCAGCCTGATGACCGGCCGCATCACCGATGCGTACAGCAACATCAGCACCGTCAAGCTGTTCTCGCACAGCCAGCGCGAGGCCCAGTTCGCCCGCAGCGCAATGCGGGACTTCCTCGCCACGGCCTACCGACAGATGCGTCTGGTCAGCAGCTTCGAGGTGGTCAACCATGGGCTTTCGATGGGCTTGATCGCCAGCACCGCCGGCGCCACCCTGTGGCTGTGGATTGACGGCCAGGTGGGCATCGGCGCGGTCGCCGCCGCCACCGCCATGGCGCTGCGCCTGAACGGCATCTCGCACTGGATCATGTGGGAGATGGCCAGCCTGTTCGAGCACATCGGCACGGTGCATGATGGCATCAGCACATTGTCGCGCACGGTGGCCGTGCGCGACAAGGCCGATGCCCAGGCGCTGCAGGTCAGCCGTGGCGAGATCCGCTTCGAGAACGTCGGCTTTGCCTACGGCGGCAAGCGCCCGGTGCTGCAAGACCTGACCCTGAGCATCCAGCCCGGCGAGAAGATAGGCCTGGTTGGCCGCTCCGGCGCCGGCAAGTCGACCCTGGTCAATCTGCTGCTGCGCTTCTACGATGTGGAGCAGGGCCGCATCCTGATAGACGGTCAGGACATCGCCGGCGTCACGCAAGACTCCTTGCGCGCACAGGTCGGCATGGTCACTCAGGACACCTCGCTGCTGCACCGCTCGGTGCGCGACAACCTGCTCTACGGCCGACCGGACGCGAGCGACGCGCAGATGGCCGCCGCCACCGAGCGGGCCGAGGCCCATGCCTTCATCCAGACCCTGACCGACCCGAAGGGCCGCACCGGCTTTGACGCCCATGTGGGCGAGCGCGGCGTCAAGCTGAGCGGCGGCCAGCGCCAGCGCGTGGCGATCGCCCGCGTGATGCTGAAGGACGCGCCCATCCTGCTGCTGGACGAGGCCACCAGCGCACTCGACTCCGAGGTCGAGGCGGCCATCCAGACCAGCCTGTACCGGCTGATGCAGGGCAAGACGGTGGTGGCGATCGCACACCGCTTGTCGACCATCGCTGCGATGGACCGGCTGATCGTGATGGACGGCGGCAAAATCGTGGAGCAGGGCAACCATACCGAGCTGCTGGCTCAGGGCGGCCTGTACGCGCGGCTGTGGGCACACCAGAGCGGCGGTTTCCTGGGCGAAGACGAGTAGCCTCTTCAGGCGAGCATGATCAAGTGAGCAGCAACAACACCACCAAAAGAAACATCGAGGCTTACGCCAGCAGCGGCTTTCGGCCGCATGGCCGGATCGAGTTCTGGGCCGAAGGCTCGGTCATCCGCATCCAGGCAGAAGGCCCGTTCAACCGCGAGGCGGTGCAGGCAGTGGGCCTGGCGATGCGCGAGCTGTTCTCCGCCATGCCGCCCGGCCCGCGCTTTGCCGACATGCTGGAGTTCCGCGGCAGCCTGCTGGCCTCGCCGGATGCGCTGGCCGCCTTCGGGGACTTCCTGCGGGCCATGAGCGTGGCCAAGACGGCGCCGATCGCCGTCGCCTTTGTGGTGGGGCCCGAGGTGGAGGCGCGCAGCCTGATGCTGCCGATCTTCACCAAGCTCTACGCCGAGCATGGCCGGGAGTTCGCCGCCTTCGAGACGGCCGACGAGGCCGAGGACTGGCTGCGCGAGCGTATGAGCGGCGCCGCGGCGTTGGTCTGATTCGCGCCTGAGTCAGTCCTCGGCCAGTTCGACCCGATCGCGCCCCGCGGCCTTGGCCCGGTACAGCGCCGCATCGGCCCGCCGTAGCAGGGCACCCGCCTCTTCGCCCCAGACGGCCTGGGCCAGCCCAGCCGAGCACGTGTAACCGCGCTCGGGCTGCTCCGGCAATGCTCGGGCACGCCGCACGCGGCCCAGCAGGCGCTCCAGAATGGCGCGGGCCTGGCCCGCGCCGGCAGCCGGCAGTATCAGCAGAAACTCCTCGCCGCCGATGCGCGCGCAGCCATCCTCCCGGCGGATGCTGGCCTGCAACTGGCGGGCAAAGTCACACAGCACCAGGTCACCGGCGGCGTGGCCGAAGCTGTCGTTGATCTGCTTGAAGTCGTCCAGGTCCAGGGTCGCCACACACAGTGGCCAGGTCTCGCTGTGCACCAGCGCGCTCTGCAGCAACTGCATGCCATGGCGGCGGTTGCTCAGACCGGTCAACACATCGGTCTGGGCGGCGGCCAGGGCCTTGGCATGGGCCTGGCGCAAGGCCCGGTCGTCCTGGCGCAGGCTGGTGATGTCGCTGGCGACCAACAACATCCAGCCCTGCAACTGGGTGGTCTCTGTGACCCATAACCAGCGGCCGTCGCAGAGGTCGGCCTCGAAGGCGCGGAACGGGATCTTGCCGCGGCGGGAAATGATGGCGGCCAGCCAGGCCTCGATATCGTCCGTCTCGATGCAGGCGCCCTCGCAGGCGGCATGGCTGCGGCGCATCATGCCGGCCCAGGTCAAGATGCCGTCGGGCTCGACCTTGTAGGCCTGGCGAAATGCACGGTTGGCATGCCGCAGCACGTCCTGGTCATCGAACAGGGCCACCAGCAACTGGCTTTCCTGTTGCAGATTCAGCAGCACATCGGCCAGACCCGGCGGCAATTCTTCAGCATTCCTCATCGGCAGCTCCACGGGATGCCCTCATTCTGCGGCATCCGCTTAGGATGGCGACCAACACAGCAGCGAGGAAAACGCCATGAAGTGGGAAGGACAGCGCGAAAGCGACAACGTCGAGGACCGCCGTGGTGAGGGTGGCATGGGTGGCGGTGGCCGGGGGCTGGGCGGTGGTCGCGGCATCGGGATTGGCGGGATCGTCGTTGCCTTGCTGGCCTCCTGGGCCTTCGGCATCAACCCGATGACGGTTCTGGGACTGCTGCAAGGCGGCGGCGCTGGCGGCTCGGCGCCACAGGAACAGCAGGTGCCGGCCCCGAAGGCGCAGGATCCGGGCGGGCGTTTCGTCGCCACCGTGCTGGCCGACACCGAGGACGTCTGGGGTGCCTACTTCGCCAAGGTGCAGCAGCGCTACGAGCCACCGCGTCTGGTGATCTTCCGCGGCAGCTACCCGACCGGCTGCGGCACCGGCGAGGCGGCGATGGGGCCGTTCTACTGCCCGGCCGACCGCAAGGTCTACATCGACCTGAGCTTCTACGACACCCTGCGCGAACGCCTCGGCGCGCCGGGCGACTTCGCCCAGGCCTATGTGATCGCCCACGAGGTCGGCCACCATCTGCAGAACCTGCTGGGCATGACGGCCAAGATGGACAGCGCCCGCCAACGCGTCTCAGAGAGGGAGTACAAGGCCCTGAGCGTGCGTCTGGAGCTGCAGGCCGACTGCTACGCCGGCGTCTGGGCCAAGCACTCGCAGCAGAGCAAGGGCTGGCTGGAGCAGGGCGACATCGAGGAGGCGCTGAACGCGGCAGCGCAGATCGGCGACGACACCTTGCAGCGCAAGTCGCAGGGCACGGTGGTGCCGGAGAGCTTCACCCACGGCAGCAGCGCGCAGCGCGTGCGCTGGTTCAAGCGTGGCCTGGACGGTGGCGAGCTGAAAGGCTGCAACACCTTCGGCAACGAGCCGCTGTAATCAAGCCATCATCAATCAGGCAGGCTCACGTAGGGATGGCGAGCCGCGATGGCGGCCACGGTGCCGTCCCGCTTCATGCCCTCCCAGGCCCGCTGCAGGCGGTCATACAAGGCCTCGTCACTGCTGCGGCTCAGCGCCATGTACAGGCGCGCTTCCGACAGCTTGACCAGTGGCTCGATCAGGTTGAAGTCATAGCCGAACTGCGCCACAGACGCCGCAGCCACCGTGCTGTTCAGTGCCGCCAGTTCGTTGCGCCCGGCGTACAGCTTGCGCAGCATCGCCGCGTGGTCGGGGCTGCGGTCAAGATGGTTGTCGAGCTCGAAGCCGCGGGCCAGCAGGTCACGTTCGGCCGCGTCGTCGCGGATGACCGCGATCTTGTAGGCCTTGGCTGCCTCCAGCGTGGGCACGCGCACATCCGGGCGCGACTTCAGCCGGTAGAGATAGACCCGCCGCGCCGCGGTCGGGCCGAGCCAGAAAAAGCTCGCCTCCCGCTCCTCCAACCGCGCCATGCTGACCACCAGCACCCGCGGCTGGATCAGCGCACGCTGGTAGATGCGCGTCCATGAGTTGAACTCGATCGTCGATTTGAGCCGGCAGCGCCGCAGCAGTTCCTGCATCAGCTCGACCGCATAGCCGGCCGGCCGGCCGTCGGCGTCCTGATAGGAAAAGGGGGGGACGGGTTCAAGGAGGACGATGAGGCCATCAGAGTCAGCCCCAGCCGCCCGACCAGTCGCCGAACAAGCCAACAGACCAACTGCAGCCACGGACAGCACCAGACTTCTACGCGCCGGCATGCTGCCCCCCTTTGTCAAATAACGCCTAAGATCTTGGCGTGACAGCATGATTATTGTCCCAGCTTCACCCACCCGCGTTCAGGGGGGCAGGGCAGCTTTCGCTCCGGGGCATTGTGTGGAACACTTCGCAAACCAGCAGTCGGGCGTCCGTTAGCATATGCAACAGAGCCTTAGCGCGCATTTCGCGCACGGCGGACCAGGAAGGCAGACTCCATGAGCGACCCAAACACACACGATAGGCCGTTGAATGCCAGTCAGGCATCAACGCCAGGCGTCGTTGTAGACGCTCAGGCCGTAGCCATCCAGCGCCGCCGCCGCTTCATCAAGCTTGGCGCGGGTGCCGTGCCGGTGTCGCTGACGCTGGCCAGCCAGCCCGTCATGGCTTGGCATTGCAACACCACTTCGGCTTGGGGATCGGCCATCCTTAAAAACGGTGGTGCCAGCGTCCAGGCTCGTGCCCAGGACGCCGAGATCCAGAACACCGAGTGCTGGACTGTCGCCAATTGGTGTGACAACACGGTGCGCGGGGCAGTTTCCAGCAGCAGACCCTGGACGTTTGTCGCCAACGGATTTTGGCCTGGGCAGGGTAAATCCGAGACCTATGCGCGCAGCAATTTGACGATTGCCCAGATACTGCCTTCAGGTCTGAAAAACGTGGCCGGCACGGCCAAGGTCAAGGACACGCTGATAGCCAACAAGGATGTCTTTGTCGGCCACATGATCGTCGCCAGGCTCAATGCACTCTTTGCCGGTCATCGGGTCGCCCAATGCATGATCGGCGGCGGCGTCGACATGATGCAGAAGATGGCGCAAGAAGGTCCAGGCGTTTTCAAGCCCAACAACTCTTCCGGCAGTCCCTGGACCTGGCCGGAAATCAAGCGCTACCTCAACGAAAACTACATCGTCACCTACTGATCGGTGATGGTGGCTTGGCGCTGCGCCCATAAAACCAAAGACGTGCTGCTGGCCTGGGAAGGCGAGCAGCACGTGGTGTTTTTCAACCCCAATAGCGGCGATACCCACTTGGTCAGCGCCTTTGCGCTGCTGTTGACGGAGATGCTCGCGCCAGAGGCCTTGAGCAGGGCGCAGATCGTGGCGAATCTGACCGAGGGGCTTGAAACTGATGTCGACCTACCGGCCTTGCTCGACACCCATCTGCCGCGTTTGACCACCATCGGCCTGCTGCAGGAAGTGCCCATTTGAAGCTTGGCGAGGTGTCCGCTGGAGAGTTGCGCCATCGGCTGAGTCTGGACGGACTGACGCTGGCCATGCCGCCCTTTGTCGTGCGGATCCGCTCGGATGTGGCCTCGCTGGCCGACGATCTGGCCTTGATGTATGGCGAGTTTGCGCTCCACGCGGCCGACGATTTCTGCGACTTCCATGTTGAAGTGATGCATGCCCGTGGCCTGCGCCGCTGGTTCAAGCCCCTGGCGGAGTTCTCGTCCGACGGGGCGCGCTCCTTCGTGCCCTTGCCGGCCCAGCAGTGCTACACCATGCTGGAATGGGGGCTGAACTGGTGCGTGGCCGCTCATGCGCACCAGTACCTGCTGATTCACGCAGCCGTGATTGAACGCGGAGGGCAGGCAGTCATCCTGCCGGCGCCGCCAGGCTCGGGCAAGAGCACACTCTGTGCGGGGCTGGTGCATCGCGGCTGGCGGCTGCTGTCGGACGAACTGGCTTTGCTGGACATGGACAGCGGTCTGGTCCACGGCATGGCGCGCCCGGTCAACCTGAAGAACGGCAGCATCGCGGCGATCCGGGACTTCGTCCCCGAGGCCATCCTGACCGCTCCAGTACCCAACACCAACAAGGGCACGGTGGCGCTGATGCAAGCGCCGGCAGATGCCGCGCGACGGGTGCGGGAGCCCGCAGCCCCCGCCTGGATCGTGCTGCCCAGCTACCGAGCCGGCGCAGCGGCCGAATTGCAGCCTATGGAGAAGGCTGAGTCCTTCATGGCGATCGCCGAGCAATCGTTCAACTACGACGTGCATGGTGCCCTGGGCTTCCAGGCCCTGGGGCGTCTGGTCGACCGCTGCGCCACCTACCGGTTCGAGTACAGCAGCCTGGCCGAAGCAGCCGCGATTTTTGACGGACTCGGCGCATGAGCACAGCACAGGGCCGCCCCCTGCTCGTCAGGGCCATGCTGGACCCCGCGCATTGCAACGGGCTGAGTCTGCAGCAATGGGATCTGCTCGTGCGCCAGGCGCGCCGGGCCAACCTGCTGGCCGCGCTGGGCGGACGCCTGCGCGCGCAGG
>Ga0187843_10000658_pt1 | contig 23519 bp, 21 predicted proteins | sample SpaLakP09_SKY_43_FD_134516 | JGI IMG/M metagenome (GOLD analysis project Ga0187843, IMG submission 134516) | Oligotrophic lake water microbial communities from Sparkling Lake, Wisconsin, USA - SP09_SKY_43 | ecosystem: Environmental > Aquatic > Freshwater > Lake | place: USA: Sparkling Lake...
AGTAGCGGCGTTGTTCGAGCCTGGCGTCGAGGCGGCGCTGGCGCTGATGAAGAACTATGTCGACCAGCGCCTGTTGCGCTACAAGCTGGACCGCTACCTGAGCGTCCCCATCGTCGGCGCGGCACGCTGGATCCGTGACCAGTTCATGGGCCTGCCGGAGGAGGTCAATGCCTTCTACCAACAGGGCAGGGTGCTGTTCCAGACGGCGATGGATGGGCTGATCGACCGCATCGCCAACCAGGTCGAGACGCGGCTGGCTCAGGCCAAGGCCGAGGTGGCGGCTGGGCAAGCCGAGATCAGGAGTTATGTGGCCAGCCTGCCGGCCAACCTGAAGGCGGCGGGTCAGGCGGCCGAGAAGTCGGTGGGCGATCGATTTGCCGAACTCAGCCAGGGTATCGAGGACAAGAAGAACGAGCTGGCCGCCAGCCTGGCGCAGAAGTACAAGGAGGCCTTCGAGAAGGCGGACGAGGCACTGAAGGCGATCCAGGACGAGAACCGCGGCCTGGTGGCGCGCTTTGTCGGCGCCCTGGTCGAGGTGGTCAAGGCGCTGCTGGAGTTCAAGGCCAAGCTGCTGGCCCTGATCAGGAAAGGCATGGAGACGATCCAGCTGATCCTGGACGATCCGATCGGCTTCTTGGGCAATCTGATCCGCGCTGTGAAGGGCGGCTTCCAGGCTTTTGTGGCCAATATCTGGGCGCACCTGAAGGCGGGCTTCATGAAGTGGCTGTTCGGCTCGCTAATGGCCATGGGCATCAAGCCGCCGGCCGACCTGAGCCTGCTGTCGGTTTTTAAGCTGGTGCTGGATGTGCTGGGCATCACCTACGACAAGATGCGGGTCAAAGCCGTCAAGCTGGTTGGCGAACGCGCGGTCGGTGCGATCGAGAAGGTGGTCGAGTATGTGCAGGAGTTTCTGACCGGCGGCGGCGCCAAGCTGTGGGAGAAGGTCAAGGAGGATCTGGCCAACCTGAAAGACATGGTGATTGGCGCGATCCAGGACTGGCTGATCGACACCGTGGTCAAGCAGGCGGTGACCAAGATCGTCAGCATGTTCAACCCGGCCGGCGCCATCCTGCAGGCCATCATCGCAATCTACAACGTCGTCATGTTCGTGATCGAGAAGGCGCAGCAGCTGATGGCCCTGGTGGAGGCGGTGATCAACTCCCTGCACGCGATCGCCACGGGCGCTATCGGCAGCGCTGTCGCCTGGATCGAAAAATCGCTGGCGGCGGCGATCCCCGTCGTCATCGGCTTCCTGGCGCGCCTGCTGGGCCTGTCAGGCATCACGCAAAAGATCCAGGACTTCATCAAGAAGGTGCAGAGCAAGGTCGACGCCGCCATCGACACGGCAATCGCCAAGGTGGTGGCGGTGGTGAAAAAGATGTTCGGGGCGGTGAAGGCGGGCGCGAAGAGCTTGCTCGAATGGTGGAAGAAAAAGCGCACGATCACCAATGACGAAGGCAAGAAAATCACGCTCTACACCGAGGGAAATGAACACGCCGCGAAGGTGCTGGTCGCCAGTTCACCCGGTGTCGCCTGGACGGTCTACCTGGCCAGGAACAAGCCGGCAAAGTCGGCCAAGCAGGCGCAGAAGGATGCGCACACCAAGGCCACCGGTCTAGCCACCTTGCTGGAGAAGAACAAGCCGCGAGGTATCGATGAGGCGGTGCATGCCGCCAATGTTGAGAAGGCGTTCAACGATTTGGCCGAGCAGATCGAGATCCTGAACAAAGATGCGTCGCGCCCGGCCTCGGTGATCAGCTACGGTGGTACGGCGGAAAAAGGCGCCGCCGTGTCTGCAGAAGCGGCCATCCTGAGTTCGGAGCATCCGCCCGGCAATCCACCCGGCGACAACGCTGATATCTGGGCCGAGCTCGGCAACCTGGGCGAAGGCCTCGGCAAGACGGTGCGTCAGCATTCCTATGTTCAGGGCCATCTACTGAATCACAACCTCGGCGGTCCCGGCATGCGCTTCAACCTGACGCCGATCACCAAGCGCGCCAACAACAGGCACAAGGCCGAGGTCGAGACGACGCTGAAAGCCGAGGTCAACAAGAAATCCAAGCCCCTGGTCGTCTACTACAAGGTGACGGCCTTGAAGGGTCCGCCCAAGGGTGGCAATCCGCGCCTGGCCGAGCTGACATTGAGAAAGGCAAAACAGGAGGCCCAGGGCAAGACGCTGAGCGCGAAGGAGACGCGCGAGATGCTGTCGCTTAAAGCCTTGAACATGCTGACTGCAGGCTTCAAGTGCGAGGCCTACGAATTGGAGAGGGACGCATCTGGCGAGTGGACGAAGAAGGGCAAGATCCTTCCCAAGTTCACGACAACTATCGACAACGACATTCAGGATGGCGCCAAGACCTACGGCTATTGAAGCCTCAATGCCGTTTGTACTGCGTTGCCCCGAACAGCGTCTCGCGCGCCTTGTCGTCGATCAGCGGCTTGCGCTGGTTGGCCAACACCTCGACACCGCGTTGCACGGCCGGGCGCTTGGCGATCTCGTCGAACCAGCCTTTCAGGTGGGGGTAATCGTTCATCTCGACGCCCTGGTTCTTCCACGAACGCAGCCAGGGAAAGATGGCGATGTCGGCAATGCTGTACTGCTTGCCGGCGATGTAGGTGCTGGCGGCCAAGCGCTTGTTGATGACGCCGTAGAGCCGCTTTGCCTCGTTGGTGTAGCGGTTGACCGCGTACTCGATCTTCTCCGGCGCGTAGATGCGGAAATGGTGTGCCTGGCCCAGCATTGGACCCACGCCGCCCATCTGGAACATCAGCCATTCAAGCGTCTCGTATTTGCCGCGCGTGTCGGCCGGCAAGAACTGACCCGTCTTGCCGGCGAGGTAGAGGAGAATGGCGCCGGACTCGAACAGCGAAATCGGTTTGCCGTCCGGCCCATCGGGGTCGACGATGGCCGGGATCTTGTTGTTGGGGCTGATGGCGAGGAAATTCGCCTCGAATTGGGCGCCGGTACCAATGTCCACGGGGATGACCCGATAGGGCAGACCGCATTCTTCCAACATGATGTGAACCTTGTGGCCGTTCGGTGTGGGCCATGAATAGACTTCAATCATCTGGTTCTCCATCTGTCGCGTCGGGTGACTGCACCTCGCGAGTTTGCCGCAAACTCTTCATTCATGGTTCTCAAACAGGTCAAACACTGGTTCGTCTCCCGCGCCAACGCAGCACGCTGGAGGTCCATCCATGACTGGGCGGAGAGCCGCCAAGCCAAGTTCGGGCTGAGTCGCGATGGCCTCGGCCTGATGGTCGACCAGCCCAAGGCGCTGCCCGGTCCCTTACGCATCGAATGGGGCGCGCCACAGCGCAACTACATCAGCGGGCCGGAGTTGCGCATCCGCTGCGAGATGCGTTTGCACAACGACCTGCAACTGATGGTCTTGTGCCGCGAGTTGATGGACCGGCTGGAGAGCACCGTCTTCGAGGCCTACACCGACACACTCAAGACCCGCGCTGACACCGACACGCCGGAGGAGATGCGCTGGCTGGTGATGTTCCCCAAGTTCACCCAGATCACCTCCAAGCTGGTGCGCCAGCGCTATGGTGCGATCGGCGTCACCAAGGACCTAACCAGTGGCTGGATCGAGGGCGATCTTAGCGAGGTGCTGGCCCAGGCCAGCCAGGATCTGCTGCCTGAAGGTCACCCCTTCGTGCTGATGACGATGCGCGGCAATGTCTATTTGCGCATCGCCATGGCCGAGCCCGATCTGGCCAAGATCCAGGCGCTCTTGAAGGTGCTGGAAACAGCCTGCCGCGAGGCCCAGCGGGTCAACGCCCGGCTGTCGGAAGCGGGGCCCTGGCCGACCACCACTTCGGTGGCATGGCAGAGTTCTCAGCCCGAGGACGACTTGCCCGCGCCCTGAGCTTTCAGCCGCGTTGGGCGAAGCTCCAGCCGAGCTCGGCCATCGGGATCGCGCCCGCACCTGCCTCACGTGCCCGGTCGCTGGAGGCCGTGCCGTCCACCACCCGCTTGGCGATGCCCTGCAGGATGGCGGCGATGCGGAAAAGGTTGTAGGCCAGGTAAAAGTTCCAGTCCTTCATCACCAGGTCCACATCGGCGCGGCCAGTGCGCTGGCAATACTCGCGCACATAGCTCAGCTCTTCCGGGATGCCCAGGCCGACGAGGTCGCGCCCGCCCAGGCCGCGGGCCACGCCCGAGGTCTGGATGTGCCAGGACATGCAGTGGTAACTGAAGTCAGCCAGCGGATGGCCCAGGGTCGACAGCTCCCAGTCCAGCACGGCGATCACACGCGGCTCGGTGGCGTGGAACATCAGGTTGTCGAGCCGGTAGTCGCCATGAACGATGGATACCTCCGCCGGGTCCAGTGCCGAGGCCGGGATGTTCTTGGGCAGCCATTCGATCAGCCGCTCCATCGCCGGATTGGGGCCGGTCGCAGAGGCCAGGTACTGCTTGCTCCAGCGGCCAATCTGGCGCTCGAAGTAGTTGCCGGGCTTGCCGTACGCAGCCAGGCCGGCAGCATTGAAGTCGACCTTGTGCAGCGCTGCGATCACGCGGTTCATCTCGGTGTAGATGGCGCTGCGCTCTGCCAGAGTCATGCCCGGCAGCGACTGGTCCCACAGCACGCGGCCTTGCATGAACTCCATCACGTAGAAGGCGCGCCCAATCACGGCCTCGTCTTCGCAAAGGGCCAGCATCTCGGGCACCGGCACCTCGCTGCCGGCCAGGCCTCGCATCACCGCGAACTCACGTTCGATCGCATGGGCCGAAGGCAGCAGCTTGGCGACAGGGCCAGGCTTGGCGCGCAGCACATAGCTGCGCTCGGGAGTGATCAGCTTGTAGGTCGGGTTGGATTGCCCGCCCTTGAATTGCTCGATCGTCAGCGGACCGGTAAAGCCGGGCACGTGTGCGACAAGCCAGGCACCGAGTGCCTCGCTGTCGGGGGCGTTCGTCGGTGCGCGTGTGCCAGTGAAAGCGTCCATGGGTCTCCTTGATTTAGATTCTTCGGTCCCGTGGCGCTCCCAGGGGAAAACGCTAGCGACTTGCGATCGCGAGCAATTTTTCCTTGCTGAGCACCACCAGGCGTGTCGGTTCCACGCGCACCGCGCCGTCGCGCTCGAAGCCTTTCAGCTCCTGATTGACGCGTTGGCGCGAGGCGCCCAGCAACTGGGCCAGGTCTTCCTGGGCGAGCTGCAGGCTGATGCGGATTTCTTCGCCCTGCGGCACGCCGTAGGAGCGTGCCAGGAGCAAGATCTGTTTTGCTAGGCGCGAGGCCAGCGGCCGGGTGTTGAGGTCTTCGATCACATCGAACATCAGTCGCAGGCGCCGGCAGTTCAGGCGCAACAGCGCTTCGTAGAGTTCGGTGTGTCGGGACAGCAAGTCCTTGAAGTCCGGCTTGCGCACCACCAGAAGAGTGGTCTCGCCGTGCGCCGTGGTGTCGTGGGTGCGCGGCATGCCGTCGAACAGGGAAATGTCGCCGAACCAGGTGCCGGGCTCCACATAGGTCAGCGAGATCTGCTTGCCTGAGAGCGACACCGAGCTGACGCGCACCGCGCCCTTGGCCACGCCCACCCATTCCTCGGCCGGCTCGCCGCGGCAGGACATCATCGCTCCGTCGCCGAGGCGGCGCACAAAGGCACGCGAGAGGATGTCGTTGCGCAGCCCGGAAGACAGTTTGGAGAACCACGAACCCGACTCGATATTGCTGCGTTCAGGAATTGTAAGAACCGTGCTATTCATCTTTTGTCGCTGACGTGACAGCAGGACGTTGCTGTGATTGCCTATTGTCCACGAGCTCGCAAACAAGGATCCACGATGACTCACGAACTGCCCGCAATGCCCTCGCGCCAGCCGCATGTGAGCGAGGCGGAATGGGCTTTGCGCGTCGACCTGGCTGCGGCCTACCGGCTGGTGGCGCTGTTCGGTTGGGACGATCTGGTCTTCACCCACATCAGCGCGCGCCTACCTGATCGCCATGACGAGTTCCTGATCAACCCCTACGGCCTGATGTTTGATGAGATCACCGCATCAAGCCTGATTCGTGTCGACATGGCCGGTAACAAGCTCGACGACTCGCCGTTCCCGGTCAACCCGGCCGGTTTCACCATCCACAGCGCCGTGCATGCGGCTCGGCCCGAGGCCGGCTGCGTGCTGCACACCCACACGCTCAATGGCGTGGCGGTCAGCGCGCAGGCCGGTGGCGTGCTGCCGCTGTCGCAGCAGTCGATTTTCGTGTTGCCCTCGTTGGGCTATCACGACTACGAAGGCGTGGCGCTGCGTGATGAAGAGAAGCCCCGACTGGTGGCCGATTTGGGCAGCAACAACTACCTGATGCTGCGCAACCACGGCTTGCTAACGGTGGGCCGCCAGGTGGCCGATGCCTTCATCCAGATGTACCTGTTCGAGACCGTCTGCAATATTCAGCTGCGTGCCCAGGCCGGCGGCGGGCCGCTGGTTCACATTGAGCCGGCCATCATAGCTACCGCACGCGAGCAGCAAGCCCAGGTGACCAAGGGGCAGGGCTCCGGCCTGACCTGGCCGGGGTTGCTGCGCCGCCTGGACCGCCGCTCGCCGGGTTACGACTGCTGACATTCAAACAACGCCCGGGTCTGCCCCGCCGGTCGCGCGGTCTTGCCATGCTAGAGTGAGTCAAACAACACTGACCCCGGCATGGATCGAGACTTCGCAGCGCCTCCCCATGGCTCGCGCGCCCACAGACTGGGCGCCTTCTTCCTGACCAGCATCGCAGGCGTGGTGATGAGCATGCCAGGAGAGGCGCATGCGTTGGGCGTGGGACGTCCGGTCACGCAATCGTCGCTGGGCCAGCCGCTGAAGCTGGTATTCCCGGTGCGCCTGGCCGACGAAGAAACTCTGACCCCCGACTGCGTGCGGGCCGAGTTGACGGCTGGCGATGCCCGCGTGCCGGCAGGCCTGGTGCAACTGCAACTGGAGGGCGCAACCGAGTCCAGCGTGCGCGCGGTACGACTACAAAGCCTGGTTCAGATCGATGAGCCTATCGTCACCGTCAGCCTGAGCCTTGGTTGCCCGGCCCGCTTCACGCGACAGTACACCGCCTTCATTGATCCACCTGACCTGCGCGCGCCGTCGGCACCGGTCGAGCCGCCCCCTGCCGAGCTGAACTCGCGCAACTATTCGCCGGCACTGCGTGCCGCCCTGGCGACAGCCGATGCCAAGCCACAGGCGCTGCTGGCCAACCCCGCCGCAGCCGGTGATGCGGGGCTCGGCCTGCCTGTGCTGTCGGCCTCGGTGGCGAGTGCAGTGGCGGGTGCAACTCGAAATGCTGCGCTGGCATCGGTGGCCTCGAGCGAAGGGGCTCCGGCAGCCGACAAGCCCAAGGCGAGGAAATCGAGCCGACCGGCCAAGCCAGCGGGCTCCGATGTCCGGCTCGCCGCAGCCGCCGTCAAACCGGCGGCAAAGCAAGTCGAGAAGCCGCTCCCGCGCCTCCAGCTTGATCCGATAGAGGTGCTGGAGCCGGTGTCGCCTGCGCCGGCCGCCAGTTCGCCCGAACTGGATGCCGCCCTGGCCCGTTTGCAAAAGCTCGAAGAGCGGCTCAACGCCGTTCAGCAGGACGGCCGCGGCACGCAGGAGAAGCTGCTGAGCCTGCGCGCGCAGCTGGAGGCGGCGCAAAGCCAGCGCTACCAGAACCCGCTCATTTTGAGTCTCGGCTTGGCAGTGCTGGCCCTGCTCGGGCTGTCCGCCTTCTTGTGGCGCAGCCGGCGTAGCGAGCGCGAGGCGCATGACTCGGCCTGGTGGAACGAGGTTAAGAACGAGGCGCGCGACAGCCGCATGGCGACATTGACCGAAGCGCCGGTGCTCGCTGCCGCCCCTTTGCCCGCGAAGGCGGCGGCCCCGGCACGCGCCCAGGACTTTGAAGAGCAGACCATGTCGACCGCCTTCATCGACGCGATGGCGGCGGCTGAGCCGGATCAGGTGCCGGAACCCGAAGCCAGTGCCGAGCCGCTGAGCGTCCAGTTTGTTGACTCGCATCTGCACACTCAGCCGATGCCGCCGTTGCATTCGCTGGCGCCCGCTTCGCCAGGCGAGGCCGGCACGCATGTGACCGTCGAGGAGCTGATCGATCTGGAACAGCAGGTGGACTTCTTCCAGGTGCTGGGTCAGGACGAGGCGGCGATCGACTTGCTGCAGGCCCGCATCGGCACCGGCATGGCCAGTGCCTTGCCCTATCTGAAGCTGATGGAGATCCACCAGCGGCGCGGCGAGGAGCTGGCTTTTGCAGACTTAAGCGATCGCTTTGGTGAACGCTTCCTGGCACTGCCGCCGACCTGGGGCAGCGACCTCAATCGCGGCCGCCAGCTGGAGGCTTACGCGCGGGTGCTGCGGCGTGTGCAGGCGCTCTGGCTCGACAGCGCGGCCAGCATGGCTCTGCTGCAGAACCTTCTGTCGCGCGGCAGCGCGGACGAGAGCACGCCTGCCCAGGGTTTCGATCTGCCGGCCTACCGCGATCTGCTGCTGCTCTACGGCGTGGCGCGCGACCTGTCTGAGCATGAGGTGCGCAGCGACGACATCGACCTCTTCCTGCCGCTCGACTCGGCGGCCACCCGCAATGTCGGCAACAGCATGATGGCCACGATGGTCTGGCAGGCCGCGCCGGGTTCGCTCAGCAGCAATCTTGACGTCGACCTGTCGCTGGACGAACCGACGACGAAAAGCTAGTCAAAGGCGCTGCAGCAGGCCCAGTGACCGCTGCAGGGTGGCCTCTTCCTTGGCGAAACAGAAGCGGATGATGGTCTGCGAGCTGGCACCGGCATAGAAGGCGGACAGCGGAATGGCCGCCACGCCGACTTCGCTGGTGAGCCATTCGCAGAAGGCGGCATCTCCCATGTCGCTGACTGCGCCGTAGTCCACGCACTGGAAGTACGTGCCCTCACTGGGTAGCAGTTTCAGCTTGCTGTCGGCCAAGCCAGCGCGAAACAGGTCGCGCTTGCGCTGGTAGAAGCCCGGCAGCTCCAGGTAGGGCTTGGCGTCCTGCATATAGGCCGTCAGTCCATGCTGCATCGGCGTGTTGACGCTGAACACATTGAACTGGTGGACCTTGCGGAACTCGGTCATCAGTGCCACGGGCGCGGCCACATAGGCGATCTTCCAGCCGGTGACGTGATACGTCTTGCCAAAGCTGGAGACGATGAAGCTGCGGGCGGCCAGCTCCGGCCAGCGCGCCACGCTCTGGTGCGGCTGGCCGTCGAAAACCATGTGCTCGTAGACCTCGTCGCTGATCACCAGCACATCGGTGCCGGCCAGCAGATCGGCCAAGGCCTGCGTTTCGGCCGCGGTCCAGACGGTGGCGCTGGGGTTGTGCGGCGTGTTGATGATGATCGCGCGGGTCCGGGGCGACAGCGCAGCGCTGATCTTTGCAAAGTCCGGGCGAAAGCTGTTTGGCGTCAGCGGCACGCGCACCACCACGCCACCACAAAGCTCGATATTGGGCGCATAGCTGTCGTAGCAGGGCTCCAGCACGATCACTTCATCGCCGGAATGCACGATAGCCAGCAAGGCGGTGAAGATAGCCTGCGTGGCGCCGGCGGTGATGGTGATCTCGCTGCCGGCGTCATAGCGACGGCCATAGAGCGCTTCGATCTTGGCCGCCACCGCGTCGCGAAGGGCGGGCACGCCAGCCATCGGCGGGTACTGGTTGTGGCCGGCGCGCATGGCAGCGTTGACCGCGTCCAGCAAGGTCGGGTCGCAGCCGAAGTCCGGGAAGCCCTGACCCAGATTGACGGCGCCGTGTTGGGCGGCCAGCGCGGACATGGTGGTGAAGATCGTGGTGCCGACATTCGGCAGGCGGCTTTGAAGCTTCATCCTAGATTCCAAAATCGGTGGCCTCGCCGCTCATCGCCCGCTCCAGCAGATTGCGGTTCAGGCGATCGGACAGCAACTCGGCAAAGCTGTAGACGTAATTGCGCAAGTAGGCGCCGCGCTTGAAGGCGATGCGGGTGACGTTCTGGCCGAACAGATGGCCCAGCGGACGCGAGGCCAGTTCGCCACCGGGCGCGTCTTCGCGCACGGCCATCTCGGCAACGATCCCCAAGCCCATGCCCAGCTTGACATAGGTCTTGATGACGTCGGAGTCGATCGCTTCCAGCACGATGTTGGGCTGCAGCTGGCGCGCCGCGAACGCGCGGTCGATACGCGTGCGGCCGGTGAAGCTGGGGTGGTAGGTGACGATGGGTTCGGCCGCCAACTGCTCCAGCGTGATGCGCTCCACCTGGGCCAGCGGATGATCCTTGGGCACGACCAGCACGTGCTGCCATTCGTAGCAGGGCAGAGAGACCAGCTCCTCGATCTGTGCCAGCGACTCGGTGGCCAAGCCCACATCGGCGCTATCGTCCAGCAACATTCGAGCAACCTGGTCCGGGTTGCCCTGGTGCAGGCTTACCCGCACATTGGGCAACTGCCGGCGCAGCTGGGCGACCGGCCCGGGCAGCACATAGCGCGCCTGGGTGTGGGTGGTGGCGATGGATAGGGTGCCGCTGTCCTGCTTGGAATACTCCTCGCCGATGCGCTTGAGGTTGCTAACCTCGCGCATGATGATCTCAATGGCGGCCAGCACCTGCTGGCCCGGCTCGGTGATGCGGCGCAGGCGCTTGCCGTGTCGGGCGAAGATGTCAATGCCCAGTTCCTCCTCCAGCTCCAGGATCGCCTTTGACACGCCCGGCTGCGAAGTGAACAGGGCCTTGGCGGTCTCAGTCAGATTGAGGTTGCGGCGCGCGGCTTCCTGCACGAAGCGGAACTGGTGCAGATTCATGAGCGAGGCTCCAGGAAATTGAGGCTGGCCTCCGTCATCGCCTGCATGACCGGTTCCTGGTCGCCCAACGCAGGATGCAGCCGCCACTCGATGGCCGCGCCATAGTGCGCCTGCAGCTTCTCGATCAGTGGCGGGATGTCTTTGCGCACATGGCCACCAGCGCCAAGGAACATCGGCACGATGTGAACGCGGGTACAGCCCTGGGCGACCAAGCCATGGGCGGCATTTTCCAACCCCGGTTGCATGAATTCGAGAAAGGCCAGTGCCAGCGGCATGGTCGGCCTCGCGGCGGTAATGCGTCGGGTCACCTCCTCGAACGGTCGGGCCCAGGCGGGGTCACGCGCACCGTGCGCAAACAGGAGCATTCCATCCATAATTTTCGATCTCAACGGTAACGCACCAGCCAGCCGAAGGCTCCCAGTGACAGTGCCAGATAAGCCAGGCTCGGCGTGGCGGCCACCACCCAGGGCGTCCAGCCCTTCAGCATGCCCAGATGGCTGGCGACGTTGTTTAGCAGCACGAAGCTGATGCCCAGCATGATGCCGCCGAAGACCTTCAGGCTGATGCCGCCGGCGCGGGCGTGTAAGTAAGCGAAAGGCAGGGCCAGCGCCACCATAACGAAGCAGGCGAAGGGGTAGAAGGCCTTACGCCAGAACTGGATGTTGTGGGCCTGGGCCGACTGCTCCTGGGCGGACAGGTGCTCGGTGTAGCGGTATAGCTCGATCGTCGACATTGACTTGGCCGGCAGCACCGCGGCGGCGATCACTCCGGCGTTCAGCGAGCTCTGCCAGTCGGCCTGCGCGAGCTTGGTTTCACGCACCACCGGCGTGTTGGCGTTGCCCTCGGGCGGCAGCGGCAGCCAGTCGGTCTGCACCACCCCGGTAAGCTTCCAGAGTCCGCGGGCGTCGACGACGGCCTGCTTGGCCTCAATGCGCGAGACCAGGCCGCCATGGGTGTCGAACTCGAAGATGCGCACATCCTGTAACTGGCCCGAGGCGCTGGCCCGGCCCACATTGACGGAAAAATTGCGCTCCTGTCCATCCACCACCTGATGGTCTTTCAGCCAGGCACCCTTGCGGCCCGGTTGCAGTTCGCCGATGAAGCTGGCCCGCATCAGGTCGCCCTGGCGCTCGAAATAAGGCCCGGCAAAGTCGCCGATGGCAAAAGTCAACACCGCAAACACTGTCGCCAGGCTGGCCAGCAGGCTCAAGGCACGGCCGGGGCCGAGGCCACCCGTGCGCAGGATGGTGAACTCGCTGGACTGGGCGAGTCGCGCCAGCGAGAAGATGCTGCCGATCAGTACCGCAATCGGGAACAGCTCGTAGAAGTGCGCCGGCAGCTCCATCAGAGCCAGCAGCGCCGCCTTGGCCACGCCTGCCCCGGCGCGGTTCATGCGGTCGATCTCCTCGACAAAGTCGAAAAAGTAGAAAAGCGAGAGAAAGGCCAGTGCGACGAAGAGCACCGAGCCGACGATGTCGCGGTAGAGCAGACGCCGGACGGTATTCATGCGTTTACCGCCGCCGGCCTTGCCGTGCGCCCGGACAGGTGCAGGCGGTTGCCCTGGTCGCGCAGCCACATCAGGCCCAGCGCCAACATGAAGGCGCCACCATGCACGGCGGCCAGCGCGCTGCTCATAGGGAGTTTGGAGTTGGTCACCCAGGCTTGGCTCAAGTTGATTAGATTGAAATAAACGACGAAACCCAGCAGGGCGAAGAGCAGGTTCCAGTTGCTGGCCCGGCGGGGGTTGCTGGCGGACATGCCGATGCCCAGCAGCACCATGTTCACACAGGCCAGGATCCAGCCGAAGCGCCAGGTCAGCTCGCCCTGGTTGCGTGGCACGCTCAATTGCTGCAGCAGGTCCAGCGTGGCCATGGCCTTGGGCGGCAATTGGTCGGCGCTGCGCATCACCTGGCTATCGGCCAGCACCTTGTACTGCTCGAAGCGGGCCAGAGTCTTCTCGCCGTTCTGGCTGTTGCTTTCGTTGCGCTGACCCTTGTCGAGCACCAGGAAACGGTCGTCGCCTGACAGTTCGATATGCCCCTTGGACGAGGTCGTGACTGACTCGCTCTGCTTTTGCGTGGCGAGGATGAAGACATTGCGGCCGGTGCGGCCGTCTTCGCTGTCGCGCTCGATGAAGAAGACCCGCGAGCCGTCGCGCGAGCTCTGGAATTGGCCCGGCGCCACGCGCGACAGATCTGAGCGCTTTTCATAGCGTTCGCGCAGCTGAGCGCTGTTCTGGTTGCCCCAGGGCCACACGATCAGCTCCAACAACACCACCACCACAAGTACCGGCATCGCCATGCCCAGCACCGGGCGCACGAAGCGGGCCAGCGGGATGCCGCTGGCGAACCAGACCGTCATCTCGGACTCGCGGTACATGCGGCCCAGGGTGGCGACGATGGCGATGAAGAGCGAGAGCGAGAGCATGGTCGGCAGCTGCGACAGCGAGGCGTAGCCCATCAGCAGCAGCACGTCTTGCGGCGCGACATTGCCCCCTGCGGCCTGGCCCAGGGTCTTGATCAACATCATCGTCAGGACGATGGTGAGGATGACCACAAGGGTCACGCCGAAGCTACGCGCCAGCTCTTTTCTTACGGTGGAATCGAATAACATTCACGCACTTTATCTATTCGGCGACATTATGGACTTCCGTATTCAATCTGCGTCCTTCGGCGCGCTGGCCAGCAGCAATGCAGATGCCTTGATTCTCATCATCGCCGGTGAAACCCTGCCGGCCGATTTCGACGCCGCGCTGGCCGCTCTGGCCAAGGACGCGATCAAGCTGGGTGACTTCGAGCTGAAGGCCGGAAAGACGCTGGCCTTGCTGCGCCCCCTAGGGGTGAAGGCACCGCGCCTGGTGCTGGCGGGCGCCGGCAAGCCCTCGCTGAAGGGCGCGCGCGCCGCACTGCAAGGTGCTTTGGCGCAGCTGAAGGGCCGTGGCGCCGTGCATGCGGCCGTTGCCTTTGTTGGCTTCGACGCACTGAGTGAGAGCCTGGCCGAGCAGTTCGTGCTGGGTTCGCAGGATGCCGCTTATGTCTATCGTCACACCAAGCCCAGCGCCCCGGCGCCGGCCAAGCTGGCAAAGCTGACCCTTCTCATAGACAAGGCCGATGCCCACGCCGCCAAGCTGGCCAAGGCTGGCCTGGCCCGCGGTCTGGCCATTGGTGCCGGCATTGAACTGGCACGCGAATGCGCCAACCGCCCCGGCAACCACGCCACGCCCACTTTCCTGGGCGAGCAGGCGAAAGCCCTGGGCAAGAGCCACGGCCTGAAGGTCGAGGTGCTGGACCGCAAGGCCTGCGAGAAGCTAGGCATGGGCAGCTTCCTGTCGGTGGCGCAGGGTTCGGACGAGCCGCTGCGCTTCATCGTCGCCCGCTACGAAGGCGCGGCCAAGACGGTAGCGCCGGTGGTGCTGGTCGGCAAGGGCATTACCTTTGATTCGGGCGGCATCTCGCTGAAACCGGGCGCCGGCATGGACGAAATGAAGTTCGATATGGGTGGCGCGGCCAGCGTCCTGGGCACGATGCGCGCTGTGGCCGAGCTGAAGCCAAAGATCAATGTCGTGATGCTGATCGCCGCCTGCGAGAACATGCCCAGTGGCCATGCGGTCAAGCCGGGTGACGTGGTGACCTCGATGTCGGGCCAGACGATTGAAAACCTCAATACCGATGCCGAAGGCCGCCTGGTCTTGTGCGATGCCTTGACCTACGCCGAGCGCTTCAATCCGGCCGTGGTGGTGGACGTGGCTACCTTGACCGGCGCCTGCGTGATCGCCCTGGGCGGTGTACGCAGCGGCATGTATGCCAGCGACGACGAGCTGGCCGCCTCCTTGAGCGCGGCCGGCGAGGCGGCGCTTGACTTGTGCTGGCGCATGCCGCTTGACGAGGAGTACGACGAAGGTTTGAAGAGTAACTTTGCCGACGTCGCCAATGTGGCCGGCCGCGAAGGCGGCTCGATCACCGCCGCCAAGTTCCTGCAACGCTTCGCGTCCAAGTACCGTTGGGGCCATCTGGACATCGCTGGCACTGCCTGGAAGAGCGGTGCAGCCAAGGGAGGCACCGGCCGTCCGGTCGGTCTGCTGACGCACTTTGTGCTGTCGCAGGCGCGTTGACCTGTTGAACGATGGCCACGGTCAGCTTCTACACGGGCGTGCCCGAGCGCCTGGCCTACGTTTGCCGATTGCTGCGCAAGGCGCAGCAATCGGGCGCGCGCATCGGTGTTTGCGGTGCGCCAGCATTGCTGGACCGTTTGGACGCCGCTTTGTGGCGTTTCGAGCCTACGGAGTTTGTGCCGCATCTGCGTCTGCAGCAGGGTCAGACGCCGGAGGCCCAGATGGCCGACACACCGATCCTGCTGGTCGAGCACAGCACGCAGCTACCGCACCGTGAGCTGCTGCTGAACCTGAGCCTGGAGATGCTGGAAGGGTTCGAGCAGTTCCACCGGGTGTTGGAAGTGGTGTCGCAAGACCCCGAGCAGGTGGATGCTGGCCGCCAGCGCTTTCGCCAGTACAAGGCGATGGGCCACGAGGTCAACCACCACGTGGTGGCGGCATGAAGGCTTAGATACCTTGACGGGCGTTCAGATCGCCTTGGCTTGATGCTTTGCGGCCGCCATGTGCAGCTCAGCCTGTGCCGTCTTGCTGCGCCCCACGACCACGACACGTGGCAGTTGGGCAATGACCGGCAGCTCAGCGCGTTGGCCGACCACCACCACACGTTCCAGTGTGACGATCTTGCTGGCGGGCTGGGCCAGATGGTCCGCCAGGCCCATGCCAATCGAAGCGGCGGCGGCGACGGATGCGATGGCGAAAATGAGGGCTTGAGCGGTGGTGTTCATAGAGGGCTCCGGCTTGGGTTTGCTGTCTCAGTGATTGCAGTTTCGGCCGGCCGTGACGGCTTCACCAGGGCCTCGCGACGTAGTGCGGGCAAAGGCGGATGAACTGCCGCTGTCGGCGACGAGTGGCCGCCGCCCTGTCTGGATCAGGCTGGCTCAAGCCGGCTTGGGCCAAAGCAAACGCAGGCTGTGCGGCCGCCAGGAGAGCGTCATGGCGATCAGCACAGCCCCGCCGGCCAGCAGCATTACCCAGACCAGCACCGCCATCGAGGGATGGTCGGCACCCAGGCACAGCAGCAATGAAGCCACAAGCAGCATGCTGCCGAGCAGGCGCAACAGCGTCCGCGTGCGGGCTTTGGGGCCGGTCTGGCCATGCACTTGCTCCCAATGCACCTCCATGGCCAGCGCAAGCCAGCCCAGGCCCATGAGGGCCAGCGCAGCAGCACCGGCCAGCATCCAGACTGCGAACTCAACCATGGGTCATCTCCGCGGTGGCGGCCAGGACCAAAGGCGTGGTTTGAGGTGACAGCTTCAGAGCGGCCCATGCGGCCACGGCCGCGCAGGCCAGCAGGCACAGGTCCACGCCGGCCACCGGCCAGTAGGACACGGCCAGGGTCTTGGCGAGGTGGTCGCCGGTGCTCACCCAGTTGGCGAGTACGGCGGCCGGCGCGAGGGCGGCTATGGCCCAGCATTGCTCGCGCCAGGCCGGGTTGTGGCGGGCCAGCGCCACCGGCGCGCTGCGCCAGAAGGCATGGGCCAGGGTCAGCAGCCAGACGCCGTAAAAGCCGGCCCGCTCCCAGTCGCCCTTGCCAGGCAGCTCGGACGGCAGCAGGCGGTTGATCAAAAGCATGGCGGCGGTCGCGATCAGCATGCCGGTTACCGTGCCCAGGGCCAAGGCGTCCACCACGCGGCTGCCTTGGCCGCCGGCCTTGGCGTGCTGCTTCTTGCGCTTTTCGACGAAGAAAATGAAGCCCGTGGCGATGCAGACGCAGCCCAGGAGGCCGCCGACCACGTAGAGCCAGCGCAGCAGCCAGTGCCGGAAGTGCTGCAGGTGCAGGCCGGTGAGGAACTCGGTGACGCTGTCCACCGCGGTGCGGGGCGGGTCTTCGCGCAGCAGTTCTCCGGTGCTGGCCTTGAAGTGCATGCCCTCGCCGGTCAGCGCCACACGGTCGGTGCCAGCGCGATAGATGCTGACATAGCTGTTGGCGTCGCCCACGTGCTGGATGTTGAGAAAACCGATCTCGCCGGCCATGCCCTTGGCAGCCCATCGGGCTTGCGCGGCGGCCATCATCGCGTCAACCGAGGCCAGCGGCGCGGCCACGCCAGCACGCTCGTGCGGCAGGCCAGTCGCGTGCGCTTCCATCTGCTCGCTCTGCTCGTGCAGCGGGTTCAGCTGCGTGTGGGCGACCGGGAAATAGATGCTGGCAAAGATCACCAGGCCGGTGAAGGCGAAGAAGAAGTGGAAGGGCAGGGCCACCACGCCGCTCAGGTTGTGCAGATCCAGGGCGCTGCGCTGGGTGCTCTTGTGGCGGCGGAAGGTGAAGAACTCGCGGAAGATCTTGCGGTGCATCACCACGCCGCTGAACAGGGCAGCCAGCATGATCAGACCGGCAAAGCCGACGATCCAGGTGCCCAGTTCCTTCCAATTCAGGTTGAGGCTGTAGTGCAGCGGGAAGAAGAACTGGCTGCCCAAGCGCAGGTGGTCATCGGGCAGCAGCGCGCCGTTGCGCGGATCCATGATGTGGAGGGTGAAGAGCGTCTCTTCCGGGTCGCGCGCCTTCGGCACTTCGTAGCTGGCAAACACCTGCAGCACCGGGTCGCGATGGGTGGTGTAAGCGCCCCAGCTGCGCACGGTGTCGAAGCGGTCGGGCATTGGGCCGTCGACCCGGTCGCGCATCAGGTCCACGCTCTCCTTGCTGGGCTGCATGCGTTCGAAGGCTGGGCGCAGCAGCTGGTCGAAGGAGGGCATCGGCTGGGGCGCGAAACGCGACTGCGGCACCGACCAGCGGTCGATCTCGCGGTCGAACACCGACAGCGCGCCGAAGAAGAACACGACCATCAGCACAAAGCCCAGCACCAGGCCGAACCAAGTGTGCAGCCAGGCCATGGTGAGGCGGAAATTCTGGAACATCGGTGGACTCCTCGGATTCAGACCAGCGCGCTTTGCACCAGGGAGGCGGCAGCCGCCATCGCGGCGCCGCCGCCGGCCAGCACCAGCCAGACTTTGGGCAGGCTGCGGGCCGCGAAGGCCCAGCAGAACACCGCGAGATAGAGCAGCAGACCCAGCATGCCGCTCAGGTGTTCGCTGTCATGAAAGGACATGCCAGCTGCGAACAGCAGCGCCATGGATAGCACGATGAAGCCCCAGCAAAAGGCATAGCCGCCCAGCACGGCGGCGGCGATGCGTGAGAGCAGATGCAGGGCCGAGGCGGTAGCGGGGAGGGTGCTCATGGCGGTGTGTGGCGCCTCGTTGTTTGGGTATTGATTAAGAACGATTCGCATTCTATATCGCTCCGGAAGGCGGGCATGGCGCTGCTCGCACAGGCTTTACCAGGCGCGGGACAGGAATTGCGTGACTGCTCTAGCATCCACTCATGCGAAATCTTCTTGCCTCTGTTTTGCTGACCCTGGCCGCGGCCGCCGGCGCCGCGCCGCCGCTGCCGCTGCCGCCGCAGCAACAAACGCGCACCGAGCAGGTCGAGGTGCAGTTACTGAGCAGCCAGTCCAACGTGCAGCCAGGCCAGCGTTTCAGCGTGGGCCTGCGCCAGCGCATCGCACCACACTGGCACACCTATTGGCTCAACCCCGGTGATTCCGGTCAGGCCACTAGCATCGAATGGAACCTGCCGGCCGGTGCAACGGCTGGCGCGATCGAGTGGCCGGCGCCGAGCCGTCAGGCGCTGGGGCCGATCACCAACTACGGCTACGAGGGCGAAGTGCTGCTGTTGGCCCAACTGACCGTGCCGGCCGATGCCCAGCCCGGCAGCCGCTTTGCCGCCACGGCCGCGGTCACCTGGCTGGTCTGCAAGGACGTCTGCATCCCGCAGCAGGCCGAACTGGGGCTGGACCTGCCGGTCGCCGCCGCTGCGGTGGCCAGTGCGGACGCGGCCGTGCTGGCCCAGGCCCGCGCTCAGTTGCCGGGCTCAAGCCCCTGGCCCGTGCAGCTCGCCGCAGCGACGCAAGGCCTGACCCTCAGCTGGCCGGCCAATGCAGGGGTCAGCGAGGCCACAGAGGCCTGGTTCTTCGCCGAAACCTGGGGCGCCGTGGCGCACAGCGCGCCGCAGCCGCTGGCCCGCGAGGGGGAGCTCTGGTCCCTGCAACTGCCGCGCGGTGACACCCCGCTGGCTGCCGGCAAGACGCTGGCTGGCGTGCTGGTATTGAAGGGGGCCGACGGGGCTCGGGCCTACCAGGTCACTGCCCCGGTGCCCGGCGCGGTGCTCGCTGCGCCACCCGCTCGAGACCTGGGCCTGCTCGCCGCCCTGGCCCTGGCCCTGGCCGGCGGACTGGTGCTTAATCTGATGCCCTGCGTGTTCCCGGTGCTGTCGATCAAGGCCTTGAGCCTGCTCGGCGCGGCGAGCGATTCGGCGGCGGTCACGCGCCGCCACGGTCTGGCCTACACGGCCGGCGTGCTGGCCAGCTTTGCGGCGCTCGCGGGCCTGCTGGTCGTGCTCCGTGCGGCCGGCGGCGAAGTGGGCTGGGGTTTCCAGTTCCAGTCGCCGCTGTTTGTGCTGGCGGTGGCCTATCTGCTGTTTGCCGTGGGCCTGAGCCTGTCCGGCCTGCTGGACGTCGGTGCCTCGGTCGCCGGCCTGGGCTCGGGCCTGGCCGAGAAGCCCGGCTATGCCGGCAGCTTCTTTACCGGCGTGCTGGCCAGCGTCGTGGCCACCCCCTGCACCGCACCGTTCATGGGTGCGGCGTTGGCTTTTGCGCTGTCGCAGCCAGCGCCGGCGCTGATGGCCGTCTTCCTGAGCCTGGGAATGGGCCTCGCCTTGCCCTATTTGCTGCTGAGCTGGTGGCCCGCCCTGCAGCGCTGGCTGCCGCGACCCGGCGCATGGATGGACACGCTGAAGCAGGCGCTGGCCTTTCCGATGTATGCGGCGGCCGTCTGGCTGGTTTGGGTACTGGCCCAGCAGACCGGGCCGATGGGCGTGCTGCTGGCGCTGTCGGGGCTGCTGCTGATTGCCTTCGCGGCTTGGTTGCGGCGCAGCCTGTCTGCAGGCCTGCTCGGCAATGCGCTAGCCGTGCTGCTGCTGGGCGCGGCGCTGGCGGGCGGGTGGTACCTGCCCGCACCAGAAGCCGTGCAACAGGTGAAATCGGACCACGAGCCCTACACGCCCGAACGCCTGCAGGCATTGCGCGCCGAGGGTCGACCGGTGTTCATCAATTTGACCGCTGCCTGGTGCATCAGCTGCCTGGTCAATGAGCGCGTGGCGCTGAGCCGGCCCGAGGTCGGCGCGGCCTTCGAGAGTGCCGGTGTCACCTATCTCAAGGGCGACTGGACCAGGCAGGACCCGCAGATATCGGCCCTGCTGGCCGAGTATGGCCGCACGGGCGTGCCGCTCTACCTGTACTTTCCCGCTGGCAAAGAATCGGCTGCGGTGGTGCTGCCGCAGCTGCTGACGCCGGGCATCGTCATCGATGCGCTGGCCCCCGAGTCTTCAAGCAAGAGTGCAACCTAGGAGTGTTGAACATGATGATCCAGAAACGTCAATTGCTGGTGCTGGCCTTGAGCCTTGGCGCTGCGACCGCCTTCGCCGCCGCGACCCTCGATCAGCCGGCCCCAGCCTTCACCGCCACCACCGCAGATGGCCGCAGCGTCGACCTAGCCTCCCTGCGCGGCAAGACCGTCGTGCTGGAGTGGACCAACCACGACTGCCCCTATGTGAAGAAGCATTACGACAGCGGCAACATCCCGGCACAGCAGAAGGAGGCCGCAGCCCAGGGCGTGGTGTGGCTGCAGGTGATCTCTTCGGCGCCAGGCCAGCAGGGCTTTGTCGACGGCGCTACCGCCGCCAAGCTCAACGCCAGTCGCAACGCCGCACCCTCGGGCACTTTGCTGGACCCGACCGGCGCCATCGGCAAGGCTTACGGCGCGCAGACCACGCCGCATCTCTACATCATCACGCCGACGGGTCAGCTGGCCTACAAGGGCGGCATCGACAGCATTGCCACGGCCAAGAAGGACGACATCGCCAAGGCCGAGCCCTACGTGAAGCTGGCCCTGGCCGACCTCGCGGCGGGCCGCAAGGTGGCACAGGCGAGCACGCGGCCTTATGGCTGCTCGGTCAAGTACTCAAGCTGATCAAGCCTTCAGACGCATCCTGAAGAAATCCACCGTGCGCTGCCAGGCCAGCTTGGCGGCCGCGGCATTAAAGCGCGGCGTGGTGTCATTGTTGAAGCCGTGCTGGGTGCCGGGGTAGATGTGAACCTCGTTCGGCACGCCGGCCGCCTTCAGTGCGGCTTCATAAGCAGGCCAGCCGGCGTTGATGCGTTCGTCGCTGGCGGCGAAGTGGATCAGCAGCGGTGCTTTGATACGTGCCACCGTCTGGGTCGGCGGGTTGCCGCCGTAGAAGGGCACGGCCGCGGCCAATTCGGGTACCTCAGTGGCCAGGAAGTTGGCGATGCCGCCGCCCCAGCAAAAGCCGACCACGCCGACCCGGCCATTTCCCTCAGAGTGTTGCTGCAGCCAACGCACCGAAGCGATCATGTCGGCGCGGGTCTTGGGCGCGTCCAGCGTACCGAACAAACTGCGGGCCTTGTCCTCATCCCCGGGGTAGCCGCCCACCGGGAACAGCGCGTCGGGCGCGAAGGCGAGGAAACCCTCCAACGCCAGGCGGCGGGCGATGTCCTCGATATGCGGGTTGAGGCCCCGGTTCTCATGCACCACCAGCACCACCGGCAGCTTGGCGCTCACACCCGCCGGCTTGACCAGGTAGCCCCGCACCTTGCCCGTGCCCTGGGGCGTGTCGAACTCCTGCCATCGCTCGCTGATGCGCGCATCAGTCGGCGCCACCTGCTGCGCCTGGGCGAACTGCGGGCTCAACGCGGCCAGCAGGCCTGCCGCTCCCGCCGCTCCGGTGGCGTAGGCCTTGGTCTGGTTCAGGAAGCCGCGCCGGCTCAGGTCGCCATGCACATAGCGGTCGAACAGCTGCAGCACTTCGGGGGCGAAGTCGTCGGCGGTGAGGCGGTTCCCCTTTGTCATTGCGGTCCTTGGGTTGAGGGGGAGAGCGTCGGGTTCCAGCTGGCGAGCCGGCCGCCGCTGACCACGCCGATGTGGTCAGCGAAGACCTGGGCCTCGGCCTCGTTGTGGGTCACCAGCAGGGCGGTCTGGCCAGCCATCTTGAGGATGTCACGCACCTCGTCGGTCAGGCGCTCGCGGGTGCTGGCGTCGAGGTTGGAGAAGGGCTCGTCCAGCAGCAGCAGGGCCGGCTGCGGCGCCAGCGCGCGGGCCAGGGCAATGCGTTGCTGCTGGCCGCCGGAGAGCTCGTGCGGGTAGCGCTGGGCGGTGTGGCCCAGGCCCACCAGGTCCAGCATCGCCGCCACCCGCTCGCGCCGCTCGGCACGGGCCAGGCGGCGTAGGCCAAAGCCGACGTTGTGCGCGGCCGTCAGGTGGGGGAAGAGCGCGTACTCCTGGAACATCAGGCCGACGTGGCGCTGCTCCGGCGGCAGGTGGACCGTGGGCGAGGACAGCAGGCGCTCACCCAGCACGATCGAGCCGGCCCGCACCGGCTCGAAGCCGGCGATGGCCCGCAACACGGTCGACTTGCCGCTGCCCGAGGGCCCGAGCAGGCAGCCGATGTGGCCCGCCTCCAGCGCCAAGGAGAAGTCCGCCACCACCCGGTGCTGACCCTGCGCGCCGTCATAGGCCAGGCCGACGCCGACCATCTTCAGCGCGACGCTCATTTCTTCACTTCTTCCATCATGCCGATGCTCAAGGGTTTGCGTGCCAGTAGCACCACCGGCAGCAGGCCGGCGATGACGATAGCCAGCGCCGCGATGGCGCCTTCTTCATAGGTGCCGCGGGCCGCCTCGGCGTAGAGCCAGGTGGCCAGGGTGTCGAAATTGGCCGGCCGCAGAAGCAGGGTGGCGGGCAGCTCCTTCATCGCGTCGACGAAGACCAGCAATGAACTGGCGACGATGGCCGGGCGCAGCAGCGGCAGGTGCACGCGCTTGAGCGTGCCGAGCGCTGTTTCGCCGAGCAGACGCGAGGCCTGTTCCAGCGCCGCCGGCAGCCGCGCCAGGCCGGCCTCGATGCCGCCCACCGGCATGGCCAGGAAGCGGATCGCGCAGGCCAGCACCAGCACCACGCCCGCACCCATCAGCGGCAGGCCTGGCAGACCCAGCAGGCCGGCCAGTGAGGCGTCCAACGCCAGCGCCGGGGTCAGCAGACCGATGGCCAGCACCGTACCCGGCACCGCATAGCCGAGGCTGGCCAGGCGCGCGACCCAGGCATCACGGTTGCGGATCGAGCCCTGGCCGCGTGCGGCCCAAGCCACCACCAGGCCGGCGCCGACGGTGATCACGGTCACGCCCGCCGCAAGCAGCAGGGTGTTGACCAGGCTAGTCAGCAGGCCGGACGAAATGCCGCCGCCCTGGCTCAGTCGCTTGGCGGTCTCCCAGGCCAGATAGAGGGCCGGTGCAATGAAGCCGATCAACACCGGCAGGCCGGCGGCGATGCTGGCACCCCAAGCGCTGGCACCCTGCAGCCGGCGCGGCTGGATCGCCCGCATGCGCTGTGCCGAGCCATAGCGCTGGTGCTGGCGCGCCAGACGTTCCAGCATCACCAGCGCTATAACGACGAAGAGCAGGGCGGAGGCGATCTGCGCCGCGCCGGCCAGGTCGGAGCGGGTGATCCAGGTGGTGTAGATCGTCACCGTGAGCGTGTTGATGCCCAGGAACTCGGAAGCGCCGATGTCGTTGAGCGTCTCCAGCAGG
>Ga0187843_10000660_pt1 | contig 23477 bp, 23 predicted proteins | sample SpaLakP09_SKY_43_FD_134516 | JGI IMG/M metagenome (GOLD analysis project Ga0187843, IMG submission 134516) | Oligotrophic lake water microbial communities from Sparkling Lake, Wisconsin, USA - SP09_SKY_43 | ecosystem: Environmental > Aquatic > Freshwater > Lake | place: USA: Sparkling Lake...
CCTACTCATCATCACCAAGCTCGAGCAATATGACTATGCAGGCGCTACCGCCATTGCTGTTGTGATGCTCGGCGCATCTTTCATCATGCTATTAGCGATTAATCTTTTGCAGGCGTGGATGCGCCGCGAAGGTCAAAAGGAGAAGCGCTGATATGACAACCACACTCGCATCCATGTCAGCCTCAGAGCGGGCTGCAGCAGAACCCGCCTACACACCCAAAGCGATTACTGAGCCGGTGTGGCTAAAAGTTACGCTAATAACGATTGCACTCGCATTTTCGCTTTTATTCCTGCTGATTCCGTTGGCTGTCGTCTTTACCGAAGCCTTTAAAAAAGGTTGGCAAACCTATTTATTGGCGATTAGCGATCCGGATGCGCTATCGGCTATACGCTTAACGTTGATGACTGCAGCTATCGCCGTTCCTGCCAATTTGATTTTTGGAGTCGCCGCTTCTTGGGCGATTGCGAAATTTGAGTTTCGTGGCAAGAGCCTATTACTGACCTTAATTGATTTGCCATTTTCTGTCTCACCTGTCATCTCAGGCTTGATCTATGTATTGTTGTTTGGCGCGCACGGTTGGTTTGGTGCATGGTTGATGGAGCACGACATACAAATTCTTTTTGCTGTGCCTGGCATTGTGATGGCAACTGTATTTGTAACGTTTCCTTTCGTAGCGCGCGAGTTGATACCGCTAATGCAAACTCAAGGCAATGAAGAAGAAGAAGCAGCGCTCGTACTAGGCGCATCTGGGTGGCGTACTTTTTGGTATGTCACGCTACCCAATATTAAGTGGGGCTTACTGTACGGCGTGATTTTGTGTAACGCGCGCGCCATGGGTGAATTTGGTGCCGTATCAGTCGTATCAGGCCATATCCGGGGCGAGACTAACACCATGCCACTGCAAGTTGAAATTCTTTATAACGAATACAACTTCGCTGCGGCATTCGCGGTCGCATCACTACTGGCATTTCTGGCTCTGGTCACACTTGCATTGAAATCGTTTATCGAATGGCGAATTAATCACGACTTAAGTGCCACTCTCAAGGAGCACACCGCATGAGTATCGAAGTAAAAAATATTGGTAAGCATTTTGGTAATTTTGTCGCATTGAATAATGTCTCGCTTGAATTCGCTACTGGCGAACTCACTGCGCTACTTGGTCCCTCAGGCTGCGGCAAGACGACCCTGCTACGTGTCATCGCTGGTCTTGAACAAGCCGATCAAGGTCAAGTCATACTCGATGGTGAAGATGCTTCCGTTCGACATGTGCGCGAACGCCAAGTTGGATTTGTGTTTCAGCATTACGCGCTGTTTAAGCACATGAGTGTCTTTGAAAATATAGCATTTGGATTACGAGTCAAACCACGTGCCATCCGCCCGAGCGAAGCACAGATACGAGAAAAAGTCATGCGTCTGCTATCACTCGTGCAACTTGACTGGCTCGCTGATCGCTACCCATCACAACTCTCGGGCGGGCAACGTCAACGTATCGCACTTGCACGCGCACTAGCTGTCGAACCGCGTGTTTTGTTACTCGATGAGCCCTTTGGTGCACTCGATGCCAAAGTGCGTAAAGAACTCAGACGCTGGCTAAGGCAATTACATGATGAACTTCATGTAACGAGCATCTTTGTCACCCACGATCAAGAAGAAGCACTTGAAGTCGCCGATCGTGTTGTGCTCATGAACAAAGGAAAAGTCGAACAAGTAGGTACACCTGAAGAAGTTTATAACTATCCAGCTTCACCGTTTGTGTATGGATTTTTAGGGAATGTAAATCTATTTCATGGTCGCGCTCATCAAGGTGTATTGAATACGGCTGGCGCAGCGCTACCCATATCCGATCTAACAGCAACTAATGAACTAGAAACCATTGGGTATGTAAGACCACATGAACTCGACATTGAACATTACACCCCCGGTGCTGAAGGGATCGTTGCTCAACTCAAGCGTGCACACGCCATAGGACCGCTGGCACAACTTGAACTTGAAGCTGATAGTGATGGCCGCTTAATCGAGGCCGTCTTATCCACAGAACGCTTCGCTCAATTGCAATTAAAAACAGGATCGACAGTCGTTGTCAGACCTCGCCGTGTTCGTGTTTTCCCTACTCATGTAGCCTAAGAAAAAAGACTAAGGAATTCAAAGTGAATTTTCAGCAGCTCCGCTCTGTTCGTGAAGCGATACGTCATAATTTTAATTTGACCGAGGTTGCTAATGCCTTATTTACATCACAGCCCGGTGTAAGTCGTCAAATTCGCGAACTTGAAGAAGAGCTTGGCATCGATATATTCGAGCGTAACGGCAAACGATTAACGGGATTAACAGAGCCGGGCAAAGAAGTCTTACTCATCATCGAGCGCTTACTTCTCGAAGCAGAAAATCTACAACGCGCTGGGCAGACTTATTCCAGCAAAACGACTGGCACACTTTCGATTGCTGCGACTCACACACAAACACGCTACGTTTTACCCGGCGTGGTGCAAAAGTTTCGCGAAATCTTCCCTGACGTACGTATCGCATTACAACAAAGTGCGCCTGAACATATCGCTGAATGGGTTTTATCCGGCAAGGCCGATGTAGGCATCGCAACCGAAGGTTTGACGCGCTTTGAAGGACTGGTCTCTTTCCCTTGCTATGAATGGCACCATGCCATTGTTGTTCCGGTCGGTCATCCGCTGCTATCAATAGAAAAAATATCGCTGCAAGATTTAGCAGCCCACCCTCTGATTACCTACGATCAGGGCTTCACGGGTCGTGGCCACATTGATGAAGCTTTCAGAAAAGCCGTTATTGATAAAGATGTGGTTCTTACCGCGATGGACTCTGACGTGATTCAGCAATATGTATCACTGGGATTGGGTGTAGGAATCGTGGCTTCCATGGCTGTTGATCATTTACCTGACAATCTCAAAACCATCTCGGCTAGCCATTTGTTTGCAACGAACGTTACTCGAGTCGCCGTTCGACGTGGCGCATTCCTACGTGAGTACACAATAGATTTTATTCGTGAGCTAGCACCTAAATTGTCGCTGAAGGAATTGGGTGAAGCGGTGAGTTGGAAGAAATAGTAAGTAGCCTGATCAGCCAGCAGGCTTTCGTGCTTGGGATTTTATGCGCGCGACCACCTTGCGACTGGCATAAACTTATCTGCCTCCGGGCTACGCCATCTCTAAACAGAGCCAGTCTGATTGGGTCACGGACCTCTGATGCCCTGTCAAGCCATGCTAGACTTATTTCTATGAATAGCATTCCATCAATAATCGATCCGCAAACCGCAAATGCCACCAAGGTATTCCTTGAGCGTATTTCAAAGCAATTCCCCGTTGATCACGCAATTCTCTTTGGCAGCCGAGCTAGGAACACCCACAACCCGAACAGCGATGCTGATCTTGCCGTAATCCTGAATGATCAGCCTGGCAACAGGTCTGAAGCGGCTATTGTCATGGCAGGTGTTGCCTTTGACGTTTTGTTAGATACCGGCATTTTGGTACAAGCCCTACCCTTATGGCATAACGAGTTGGCGCATCCAGAACAATTCAGCAATCCCGCCTTGATTGATACCATTAGGCGCGAAGGTATCCGACTTTGAATTCAGCTTTTACTCCTGCGAAATATCTCATCAAGGCAGAGCGTGCACTGCATGCAGCACGTTTACTTAACGCCGCTGGAGAAATTGAAGGTGCATGCAACCGTGCGTATTACGCCATGTATGATGCAGCACACGCCGCCCTTCTGGCGGAAAACAGAGCTGATTACAAAGCAACTAAAACGCATAGCGGACTCATCTCAGCATTCGGATTACATATAGTCTCTGCTAATAAGATTTCTCGTGAGTTGGGTCGCGCATTTAATGAAGTCGAACAACTACGTCTTCTGGCAGATTACACAGGGGAGGACATTACGCTCGAGCAGGTGTCTAATGCGGTAAAAAAGGCTGAAACTTTCGTTGCAGCGATACGCAGTTTGCTGTAGCAATCAGATTGAAATTAGGTCTTTCTATTCAGCGTGATAACGAGTGACTCGCTCAACCTCATTACGCGAACCTAAAAACACTGCGACGCGCTGATGTAATTTGGTTGGTTGAATATCTAAAATTCTCTGCTTACCATCAGTAGCTGCACCGCCTGCCTGTTCGATCAGTAAGGCCATAGGATTGGCTTCATACATTAAGCGCAATTTACCTGGCTTGTCGGGCTCGCGCTGATCGGCGGGATACATAAAGATACCGCCACGATTGAGGATGCGATGAACATCGGCGACCATCGAAGCAATCCAACGCATATTAAAATTTTTCTCGCGCGGACCTGTATTGCCTGCTTCGAGTTCAGTGATGTATCGCTTGACCGGCGCATACCAATGCCGTGAGTTGGAGGCATTAATCGCGTACTCAGCGGTGTCGGCAGGTATTTGAATATTTCGTTGGGTCATGACCCATGAGCCCATCTCTCTGTCGAGAGTGAATCCGTGAACTCCATTGCCGGTAGTGAGTACCAAAACTGTTTGTGGACCATACACGGCATAACCCGCTGCGACTTGCTTGGTGCCCGGCTGTAAAAAATCCTCTTCCGTTGGTGTCGCCATACCTTCTGGCGCTTTGAGTACTGAAAAAATGGTACCGATCGATACATTCACATCAATGTTAGATGATCCATCCAAAGGATCAAACAACAACATGTACTCACCCATGGGATAGCGATTGGGAATCGGGTGTATGGTTTCCATTTCTTCCGACGCCATCGCCGCCAGATGGCCACCCCATTCATTAGCCTGCAACAGAATTTCGTTGCAAATGATGTCGAGCTTTTTTTGTATTTCGCCTTGAACGTTTTCGCTTTCAGCGGTACCCAGCACATCACCCAGCGCACCCTTACCTACAGAATGACTGATGGTCTTACACGCTCTTGCTAAGACTTCAATCAGTAAGCGTAACTCTGCCGGTATGGAATTATTTAAGCGCTGCTCTTCAATCAGGTACTGCGTCAGGCTGACTCGTTTCATGGGGTGTCTCGATAGGTGTAATTTATTTTGATAAGGATTTACCGATAACTTCGGCGACATCGTTCGACAGCTTGCGAGTAGCAGCTACTTTTTCTAGTGCTGCTTTCATACTCGCCTGAAGCGCAGGAGTAAATTTACGCCATCTATCCATGCTGCGCGCTAGTCGGGCGGCGACTTGTGGGTTGATCTTATCGAGTGCAATAACTTGCTCTGCCCAAAATGCATGACCACTCCCGTCTGCAGCGTGAAATTGAGCGGCATTGTTATTACAGAACGAAAATATCAAACTGCGCGCCCGATTCGGATTGGTCATAGAAAAAGCGGGATGCTGCATTAGCTTGCGTATCGCTTTCGTATTAATGCCAGGTGCTGATGCTTGCAAGCTAAACCATTTATCGATCACCAGTGCTTCATGTTCAAAATCTATGTAAAAGCTCTGCAGGGCATCTCTTATTCCAGGTGCTTGATGCACGTTCATTATTGACAGTGCCGCTAGGCGATCTGTCATATTGGACGCTTGAGTCAGTTGATCCTGAATAAATTGATGAATTGCGCTGTCATTCAATTCAGCCAGATAGCCTAAGGAATTGTTACGCAATGCACGACGTCCAGCGGAAATGGCATCTGGGCTGTAGCTTCCGGACTGATGATTCGCGTTATAAGCGGCGATAAAATCATCACGCAATACATGCGACAAGTAATTGCGTAATGCGCAGCGCGCATTGTGAATAGCGTCTGGATCAATCACATCAACCTGTTCAGCTAGCATGACCTCAGATGGCAGGGTCAATACTAAATCCCGATAGGCGGCATCAAGTGAGGTGTCACGTAGCAATTGCCCCAAGGCGTCTGCTAGCAACTCATCTTGGCTGGTAACAGGATAGGCCTGGTTAGGTCCAACACCTTCATTGCATAAACTCAGCAAACGACGAGTCGCTAAACGCTGACCCGCTTCCCAGCGATTGAATGGATCACTGTCGTGGGCTAGTAGGAAAGCCAATTGCTGATCACTGTAATTGGCCTCGAGTACAACCGGTGCAGAAAAATTTCTCAGCAGCGAGGGTACCGGAGCTTGTTTGACGCCGATGAACTTAAAACTTTGTTTGGATTGCGTTAACTCAAGCACGATAGTCGTAGGAAGCTTCTGTACCTCCCCGTGACTACTCTTTGAACCTTCTAATTGCAAGGGCAGATCGTCTCCTCGCGCATTAAGTAAGCCCACCGCGACAGGAATATGCATAGGCTGCTTGAGCGGCTGGCCCGGTGTGGGTGGACAGAATTGTTCTAACTCGAGCGTGAAAGTCTCCGCTGCAGAATCATAATTCGTCGTCGCCATCACCCGCGGAGTTCCTGCCTGACTATACCAACGCTCAAATTGGGAGAGATCACGCGCATTGGCATCTGCCATAGCCGCACGAAAATCATCGCAAGTCACTGCCTGACCATCGTGACGCTGAAAATATAAATCCATACCTTTACGAAAACCATCGCGACCTAACAAGGTCTGCAACATGCGAACGACTTCCGAACCTTTTTCGTAAATGGTCAGCGTATAAAAATTATTGATCTCAACATAGGAATCAGGGCGAACTGGGTGCGCCATCGGACCTGCATCCTCTGGAAATTGCGCTTGTCGTAGCACTCGCACATCTTCTATACGCTTGACTACTTTGCCACTCTCACTGCCCATCATGTCGGCAGAAAATTCTTGATCACGGAAAACCGTCAGGCCTTCTTTAAGCGACAACTGAAACCAATCACGGCAGGTCACTCGATTGCCTGTCCAGTTATGAAAGTATTCGTGCGCAACCACGGCTTCAATATTCGCGTAGTCAGCATCAGTCGCAATGCGCGAATTAGCCAACACATATTTTGTGTTGAAAATATTTAAGCCCTTGTTTTCCATCGCACCCATGTTGAAGTCGGATACTGCGACGATCATGAAGCGATCAAGATCAAGCTCCAGACCATAGCGCTCTTCATCCCAGCGTATGCTGCGTACCAGCGATTGCATGGCATGCGAAGTCTTATCGAGATTGCCTTCTTCAACCCATACCTGTAGCAGTGCCTCTTTGCCAGACTTCAAACGAATGGTTTGCTCTTCGCATACCAAGCGCCCTGCTACTAAAGCAAACAGATAGGAAGGTTTGCTGAACGGATCTTCCCATAAGGCGTAATGGCGACCATCACCAATATCGCCCTGCTCTATCAGGTTGCCATTGGATAGCAAGACAGGGTATTTTTTCTTATCCGCGCGCAGCATCACGCGATATTTGGCCATCACATCGGGACGATCAGGAAAGAAAGTGATTTTGCGGAAGCCTTCTGCTTCGCATTGCGTGAAAAAATTATCGTTCGAAACGTAGAGCCCCATCAACGACGTATTCGTATCAGGATGTATTAATGTTTCAATTTCCAAGGTCACTTCATCGGGCGCATTCGGAATAATTAATTTTCCATGCTCAAGACGATAGTGACGCTTGCTCAAGGTCTTGCCATTCATTCGCAAGGCGACTAATTCCACTTCATCGCCATGCAATATCAAGTCGTTCTCTTTACTTGCCGGGTTACGACGGTGAACGCTGCGCGCGGCAACGCGGGTGGCTTTTGGATCAAGATCAAAACCCATATCGAGGCTTTGCACCCAATACGCTGGCTGAGTGTAGTTATCACGGAGGACGATGGCTGCAGTATCTGTACGCATATCAAGCTGTGAGTAAATAAGGTGGCTGATGCAAAATTGCATGCAAAAACGCATTTTACCAAGCTAGGGAGAGGTTCGAGGTTATCGGCAATGAAAACTCGAATGATTTGACAGACTGCTCAATAAGCGAAAAGAATAAAAAAACAACTTCAAGTTACGTAAGCGACCGATGCCCAAGTAACAAGTGCCAAAAGGAGCACGGCCGCTATCAAGACTAACAACAACTTGCCAAACTTTGGAGTCTGATCCGAGATCACCGGCTGTTCTTCCGGATGATTCATAGGATTATCGTCAAAGTCTGGCAAGTTATTCATGGCTAAAATTTATGGCAAAAGAATGGTTGAGCCGGTCGTTTTACGTGACTCGAGATCACGATGCGCCTGTTGAGCATCTTTTAGTGCATAGCGCTGATTGATTTCAATCTTGACTTTGCCACTTTCAACCATACGGAACAAATCAGCAGCCATTACTTCCAGATCGCTGCGCTGTGCCGCATAGTTAAACAATGAAGGACGGGTCAAAAATAGCGATCCACGCGAAGCCAATTCATTTAATGAAAATGGTGGCACTGGACCCGATGCTGAACCGTAGCTCACCATCATACCCAACGGTGCCAAGCAATCTAATGACTGAGTAAAGGTGTCGTTGCCGATTGAATCATAAACAACAGGAACGCCTTTGCCGCCGGTAATTTCTTTTACGCGCTCGACAAAATTTTCTGTGTTGTAGTTAATGACGTGAGTGCATCCATGGGCTTTAGCCAGCACGCCTTTTTCTTCACTGCCCACGGTACCAATCATGGTCACGCCTAATGCTTTGGCCCACTGACATGCGATCAAGCCGACACCACCTGCGGCAGCATGAAACAAAATCGTTTCGCCACCTTTGAGTGGAAAAGTACGATGAAACAGATATTGCACAGTAAGACCTTGCAGCATCATTGCGGCGGCTGTTTCAAAGCTAATCGCATCCGGTAATTTAACTAAACCAGCGGCCGGCATTACTCGCAAATCTGCATACGATCCCGGAGGGCGTGCAGCATAGGCAACGCGATCGCCTACTTTCACATGTTTGACATCAGGACCGACTGCTTCTACAACGCCCGCACCCTCCATACCCAAACCCATAGGCAATGGCAAGGGATAAAGACCCGTGCGGAAATACACATCAATGTAATTTAGCCCAATCGCATGTTGACGCACACGCGCTTCACCAGCACCCGGTTCGCCGACTTCAACATCGACATACTCCATGACCTCGGGGCCGCCAGTCTTAAAACATTGAATTGCTTTTGCCATGATTATTCCCATAAAAATAAGAGTGAGACTAACGTCAAAACCGTTTATTAAATACTAAAAAGATGAAAGCCGAAATTTTAACCTGCTAGCGACAAAAGAAATCAGAACGTTCCTGGGAACGCGCCACCATCAAGCAAAATATTTTGACCTGTCATGTAGCCCGCATGCGCGCTACACATAAACGCACAGACAGAACCAAACTCAGTCGGCGTTCCAAAACGTTTTGCAGGGTTGGCATTACGACGTGCAGTAATCAAACCGTCGATAGGCTGACCGGTTGATTTTGCAGAGGCTTCGAAGGTTGACCACAAACGATCGGTCTCGAAAGGACCCGGCAATAAATTATTAATCGTTACGTTTTTATGCGGAGTAGTTCTCGACAACCCAGCGATAAATCCTGTGAGACCCGAACGCGCACCATTCGACAAAGCAAGAATATCAATCGGCGCTTTTACTGCGCTAGAAGTAATGTTAACGATGCGACCAAAACCGCGCTCCATCATGCCATCAACGGTCGCTCGTATTAACTCAATCGGCGTCAGCATATTGGCGTCAATCGCAGCAATCCATTGATCGCGATCGAAGGTTCGAAAATCACCTGTAGGCGGACCGCCGGCATTGGTAATAAGAATGTCGGGATTAGGACAAGCCGCTAAGGCATCTGCACGACCCTTGGCCGTTGTGATGTCAGTGGCGACAGTTTGTACTTTCACTTTATCGCCAACACTTTTACGAATCTCGTTTGCTGTAGCCTCTAGCGCTGCTGCGTTACGCGCTACTAGGGTGACGTGCACGCCCTCACGAGCAAGCGCCTCGGCACAGCCGCGTCCAAGCCCTTTACTTGCACCACACACTAACGCGTGTTTACCTGCGATTCCTAAATCCATGTTGGTCTCCTTCTTTTTTACGATTTTTTTGTCGATAACAAATAAATGCCAGCTAACACTAACGCCGTGCCTACTAACTGAATGGCGGTAATGGGTTCATCCAAAATCCACGCAGCAAGGAACAAGGTAGACACCGGCCCTATCATTCCAGCTAAGGATGCGACTGGTGCTCCTACTCGCGCAATCGCCATCATGGTGATAAATACGGGCAATACGGTACAAAAAATAGCATTCAGCAGCGATAACTGATAAATCACTAGCGGCTGTATCAAGGTCTGTACTGGTCGCAACAACAAAAACTGCCCAACCGATGCCACTGCCGACACGCACATGACATACGCCACTAACCTGACTGTACCGACTCGCTGCACCAGCTCACCAGAAAACAGTAAATACATGCCATAAAAAACAGCGCTACCCAAAACAAAGGCTCCGCCCAGCCACACATCTGAGCCGCTGTGTCTGGCGTCATGCAGAAATACCAAAACGGTGCCGCCATAACAAATAGCAAGCGCCAGCCATTCTGTCCGGCTGACGCGTTTTTTGAGCAAAAACACGGACATCAACAGCACAAACGAGGGCGTCAAAAACAAAATCAGTCGCTCAAGACCTGCAGAAATATACCTCAAGCCTATAAAGTCTAGATAACTCGATAAGTAATAACCAATCAAGCCTAGCAAAATGATGCGCCAACGATCGTGTGAGGACAGTACGGGCAAACGGCGCATTTGAAACCAAGCGATCGCTGCAAAAAACGGCAAAGAAAATAACATGCGCAAGGCCAACACCGTCATCGCATCCACTTGCTGACGATAGTGCAGCTTGACCACCACGCCTTTAGCGGAAAATAAAATCGACCCCGTAATAGCCAATGCCAAACCGGTCAGAAATAAGCGCCGTGCGGAAATCACCGAATGATCGGTCGAACTAGTGGCCTGCATAGGTTGGGAAATGTAGTCTTTACGGCATTAAAAAGAGGGGCTAATTTGATTTTAATCGTGGGCTTGACGCACCGCTTCGCCATTCTTGAACACCCTGTTTTCAGATAAAGCACTAAGAGCGCTGTGGTAAAATTCGGGGTCTGTTTGCAACCGCCTGTACTGGGACAAAAGCGCCCCTCGCGGCGTGAAATTACACGAATCCTACGAATCGTGCTCCTACTCTCAGGCCAGCTCAACAACTCTGGAAATCACCAACGATGGCAGGACATAGCAAGTGGGCCAATATCAAGCACAAAAAAGCGGCTTCGGACGCTAAGCGCGGCAAGATTTGGACTCGATTAATTAAAGAAATTACCGTGGCTGCCAGAATGGGCGGTGGCGATATCGACAGCAATCCACGCCTACGACTCGCCGTCGACAAAGCAGCTGATGCGAATATGCCTAAGGATAACGTCACGCGCGCTATTCAACGCGGCACCGGCGGCCTGGAAGGCGCTAACTATGAAGAAATTCGTTACGAGGGCTATGGCATCAACGGCGCTGCGCTCATCGTTGACTGTATGACCGACAATCGTGTACGCACAGTCGCAGAAGTGCGCCACGCATTCTCCAAGTTTGGCGGCAACATGGGCACCGAAGGTTCTGTTGCGTTCTTGTTCAGGCACTGTGGTCAATTAATGTTCGCTCCCGGCACCAATGAAGATGCGTTGATGGAAGCGGCGCTTGAAGCGGGCGCAGAAGATGTGATCGCCGATGACGAAGGTGGCTTCGAAGTAGTGTGTGATCCTTACCAATTCTCTGCGATTCGTGAAACTCTGCAAAAAGCTGGGTTTCAGGCTGACATGGCCGAAGTGACGATGAAACCTTCGACCCATACTGATATCACTGGTGATGACGCCATCAAAATGCAAAAACTGTTGGATGCTCTGGAAAACCTCGATGATGTGCAAGAGGTTTATACCAATGCCATCATCGAATCGTAATACTTATTGTGTACAACTGACCTGCGTTTGCGGGTGAGTCAATTAACAGGTCTGATTTCTCATGAAAATTTTGGTCGTTGGTTCAGGTGGTCGTGAACATGCATTGGCCTGGAAGCTGGCACAGTCCGAAAAAATACAAGTAGTGATGGTTGCCCCTGGCAATGGGGGAACGGCGCTGGATGGTCGCCTGAAAAATATTTTCATTACTGATCCAGTCCAGTTAGCAGATTACGTTCAACAAGAACACATCGCACTGACCGTCGTTGGGCCTGAGGCGCCCTTAGCAGCGGGTATCGTCGATGTATTTCGTGAGCGCGGCTTAAAAATTTTTGGCCCAACCAAAAAAGCAGCGCAGTTAGAGAGCTCCAAAGATTTTGCTAAAGCATTTATGCAGCGCCATGGCATTCCTACTGCGGCTTACCAAAGTTTTTCTGATGCCAAAGCGGCGCATGAGTATATTGATCAACAAGGCGCGCCTATCGTCATCAAAGCTGATGGTCTCGCTGCTGGCAAAGGCGTTGTCGTTGCCATGACATTGAAAGAAGCGCATGACGCGGTTGACATGATGTTGTCTGACAATCGTTTTGGCGATGCCGGTGCGCGCGTAGTGATCGAAGAATTTCTCGAAGGCGAAGAAGCGAGTTTCATCGTCATGGTCGATGGAAAAAATATTCTTCCATTAGCGACTAGCCAAGATCACAAACGCTTGATGGATAACGATGAAGGTCCAAACACTGGCGGTATGGGTGCGTATTCACCTGCGCCTATCGTGACACCCCAACTGCATGCGCGCGTGATGCGCGAAATTATTTTGCCAACCGTACAAGGTATGGCGAAAGACGGCATTCCCTACACAGGATTTTTATATGCTGGTTTGATGATTGATGGCCAAGGCAATCCTAAAACATTGGAATTTAATTGCCGCATGGGTGATCCAGAGACTCAGCCCATCATGGTGCGTCTAAAAACTGATTTAGTAAAAGTGATGGAACACGCTGTCGAAGGAACACTCGATCAGATCGAACTCCAATGGGATAGGCGTACGGCACTCGGTGTGGTGATGGCCGCAGCGAATTATCCTGAATCACCACGCAAAGGCGATGTGATGAAGGGCATACCAGCCGAAACAGATGACAGCGTTACGTTTCATGCCGGCAGTGTGCTGGAAAACGATCAACTTAAAACAGCCGGTGGTCGCGTGTTGTGCGTGGTGGGATTAGGCGGCACCGTTCGCGTTGCTCACAAAGCTGCGTATGAAGCACTGGATAAAATTCATTTTGATGGCATGCAGTTTCGCCGTGACATAGGCTGGCGTGCTATGCGACGTCTATAAATTCAGTTTCATTAAAATTAAAAAAACGGGCGAAACTATGAGCGCACCCAATATTCAAGCCGTTAAAACCTGGCTGTTATCACTGCAAGCAACTATCGTTGCTGCCGTCGAAGCGGTGGATGGCAAAGAATTTATCAAAGATAGTTGGGAGCGCCCAGAAGGTGGCGGCGGTATATCGCGTTTGATTGAAGAAGGTAATGTGCTCGAGCGCGGTGGTGTTGGCTTTTCTCATGTGACAGGTAGCAGTCTGCCGCCATCGGCAGCGGCCAATCGACCTGAGGTGGCAGGTCGTCCATGGGAAGCGATGGGTGTATCGCTGGTTTTTCATCCACGTAATCCCTATGCACCAACGGTACACATGAATGTGCGTTTTTTTACCACCACGGGCCCCAGTAAAGATCCTGTTTGGTGGTTTGGTGGCGGTATGGATCTAACGCCCTACTACGGCTTTACCGAAGATGCGAAACATTTTCATCAAACCTGCCACGACGCGCTAACGCCTTTCGGTGCCGATCTTCATACACAATTTAAGCAATGGTGCGATGAGTATTTTTATCTCAAGCATCGCAAAGAAGCACGTGGTGTCGGTGGTGTATTTTTTGATGACTTTAATGCGCCCGGTTTCGAGCAAAGCTTTGCGATGACACAAAATGTCGGCAATCATTTCATTGATGCCTATGTACCTATTCTTAAGCGCCGCAAAGATACGCCCTACGGTGAACGTGAACGTGATTTCCAAGCGTATCGTCGTGGACGATATGTCGAATTCAATTTAGTTTTTGACCGCGGCACGTTGTTTGGCTTGCAATCGGGTGGACGTACTGAATCTATTCTGATGTCGCTGCCACCGATAGTGAAATGGCGTTACGACTGGAAACCTGAAGCGGGCACGCCCGAGGCTGCGCTGTATACCGACTTTTTGCCACATCGTGATTGGCTGGCCGCATGATTATGGGTAATTAACCGGTGAACCCGCCTTGCATTTTGCTACTGGGTGGTAGTTTCGATCCAGTCCACGCGGGACACATCGGTCTGGCACATTATTTTTGTACCCTGCTACATCCAGATGAATTACGACTGATCCCCGCTGGCCAGCCGTGGCAAAAACCGGATCTAAAAACGGCGGCTGAGCATCGAATCGCCATGCTGAAAATCGCATTCCAGCAGTGGCCTGTGGATGTGCATATCGATACCTTGGAAATCCAACGTAAAGGCCCAAGCTACACAGTCGAGACTTTGCGTGAACTACGACGCACTCTGGGCGATCAAGCATCGCTGCTATGGATCATCGGTGCCGATCAATTGACCAATCTTCATACTTGGTATGAATGGCGTGAGTTATTTGCATTAACTAATCTTTGCATAGCTGCACGTCCCGGATACGTCATAGATCAAGCGGCTTTAGATACCGAGGTAGTGCACGAGATCAGTCGCCGCGTAGCGAATCCGTCTCAACTGAAACAAACAGCCTGTGGGCTATGCTTTATTGCCTACAATCTGGCGTGGGAAGTTTCTTCCACGGCACTGCGTGAGTCACTACGACAAGGTGAGTCAGTTAAAGGCTTACTGCCCACGCCAGTGCTAGACTACGCCCAACATCATCATCTTTATCAGACTACTTAATGGATATCAAAAAACTGCAGGCTCTAGTCATCGACGCTTTAGAGGATATTAAAGCGCAAGAGATTCGCCTCTACGACACAACTCACCTGACCAGCATGTTCGATCGTATAGCGATCGCTTCCGGTACCTCAAATCGCCAAACTAAGGCACTGGCTGCTTCAGTGCGCGATAAAGTTAAGGAAGCTGGAGGCCACATCGTCGGTATTGAAGGTGAAGGTACGGGTGAATGGGTCTTGGTCGATTTGGGTGACATGATCGTACACATCATGCAGCCGGCGATTCGCGCCTACTACCGCCTGGAAGAAATCTGGGGCGACAAAGAAGTGAAATTTGGAGCTGCCAAACGTTTATCCAGCGGGGCAAGCCCATCCTTAGTAAAAGGACACCTCGTCGGATCCAAGCCAGCCCCTGCAGCCAAGGCCGCTGCTAAGAAAGCGCCTGCCGAAAAAGCGACTACTGAAAAAGTCACCAGAACTGCGAGTAAACCAATAAGGAAGCCCGTAGCTAAAGTCGCAACAAATACTCCTACCAGAACGGCTGCTAAATCGGCTACTAAAACGGCTTCAAAAACACCCGCTAAAACAGCGAGTAAGACAGCGCGTAAAACGGCAGCTAAATCAGTAGTGAAAAAAGTACCTATTAAAAAAATTGTGGGTAAGACAGCTAGTAAAACCGCGAGTAAAAAAGCGCCCGCAAAAAGAGCATCGCCTCCTGCCAAGAAGGCCGCTAAAAAATCAGCTTCGCGCTGATTTGCGTGAAGCACCATGCAACTGATTGTTGCAGCCGTCGGTCACAAAATGCCCGCGTGGATCGAGACCGGTTTTCAAGAGTATGCCAAACGCATGCCTCCAGAATGTCGTTTGGTTCTCAAAGAAATTAAGCCGATTGAGCGCTCGTCGGGGCGCAACGCTGAAACCGTGATGGCTCAAGAAAAACTGCGGATTGAAGCCGTCTTACCGAAAGGCGGCTATCTGGTTGCGCTGGACGAGCATGGGCTGGATCTGACAACCATGCAGCTATCTCAGCACTTAACTCAATGGCAACAGCAAGGGCGTGATGTTACATTTGTTATTGGTGGCGCGGACGGGCTAGACGCGGAATTCAAAAAGCAAGCCAACATGTTGATGCGCGTGTCGAGCTTGACCCTGCCGCATGGAATGGTTCGAGTTTTACTCGCCGAACAACTATATCGCGCCTGGTCGATTACAAAAAATCACCCCTATCATCGGGCATCGCTTTAAACATTCTTCATTTAATATCCGTATTGTTTAGCTAGATACGAACACATCAGGATAATTTGCATGGCGATGGCCGACCACAAGATTTATCTCGCATCGAAGAGCCCACGCCGACGTGAGCTACTGCGCCAAATTGGCGTTGAATTCGAGTTGCTGATGCTGCGTGAAGAATCTGGCCGTCATGGCGCAGTCTCTGAAGAAGTACATCCTGGCGAGGCGCCAGAAGATTACGTCACACGTATCGCTCGTGAAAAAGCACAAAGTGGATGGAATGCTGTGCAATGGCGTAAGCTACCGCTGCGCCCGGTGTTAGCGGCCGATACAACCGTTACACTCGATGGAAACATTCTAGGAAAACCAGCGAATACTGACGAAGCGATGCGTATGCTGCGCTCCTTATCAGGTCGTACGCATCAAGTGCTGACGGCCGTTGCAGTAATTACGAATGGTGACTTAAACGAAGCACTGCAGCGCTCAGAGGTTAGCTTTATCGATTTATCAGAATCCAACTTGCGCGCCTATTGCGCACTCGCTGAGCCATACGACAAAGCCGGAAGTTATGCCGTACAAGGACAAGCAGCACAATTTATAGAACGTATAAACGGCAGCTACTCCGGCATCATGGGTTTGCCTATTTTTGAGACCTCACAATTACTGATCCAGGCAGGCATCAAACTTTTATGAGCGAAGACCTTTTAGTTAACATCACGCCGCAAGAGACTCGTGTCGCCCTGATACAGCAAGGTGCTGTGCAAGAGCTACATATAGAACGTACGGCATCACGTGGACGCGCCGGTAATATCTACTTAGGCAAAGTAGTGCGCGTACTGCCCGGCATGCAATCGGCTTTTATTGATATTGGCCTAGAGCGTGCTGCTTTCTTACATGTTGCCGATATCTGGGATTCGCGCCCCCAAACAGGCACCAGCACTACTCCAACTCCGATTGAAAAGATTTTATTCGATGGTCAATCCTTGCTAGTGCAAGTGGTAAAAGATCCTATCGGTACAAAAGGCGCACGTCTCTCAACACAAATTTCTATCGCTGGCCGTATGCTGGTCTATCTGCCGCAAGATCCGCACATCGGCATCTCGCAGCGAATAGAGAGCGAAGCAGAGCGCGCGCTATTGCGCGAACGCTTACAAAAATTAGTCCCTGCAGATGAAAAAGGCGGATTCATTATTCGCACTATGGCCGAGGATGCCAGCGAATCTGATTTAGCGATGGATGTCGCTTACCTTCGAACTACCTGGGATCACATATCGCAAGAAAGTAAACGAAATCCTGCTCCTGCCTTGCTATACCAAGACTTAAGCCTGGCGCAGCGAGTATTGCGTGATTTTGTGAATGAAGAAACCACCACAATACAAATTGACTCACGTGAAAATTTTCAAAAGCTGAGTGAGTTTTCTCAAAGCTATACGCCATCAGTCTTACCTAAGCTCACTCACTACACAGGTGAGCGGCCATTGTTTGATTTATATGCCGTCGAAGAAGAAATCGAACGAGCGCTCGGTCGACGCGTTGATCTGAAATCTGGCGGCTATTTGATCATTGAACAAACCGAGGCCATGACAACTATCGATGTCAATACAGGCAGCTATGTCAATGGCCGAAATTTTGATGACACGATTTTCAAAACTAATCTCGAAGCCGCACATGCAATTGTCCGGCAACTGCGCTTAAGAAATCTCGGTGGAATTATTATTCTTGATTTCATCGACATGGAAAATGCCGAGCATCAAGCTGCCGTACTCTCAGAATTACAAAAAGCGCTAGCGCGTGATCGTACTAAAACGACTATCTCGGATTTTTCTGCATTAGGATTGGTAGAACTCACACGCAAACGTACCCGCGAATCATTAGCCAACATTCTCTGTGAATCGTGCCCAGCGTGTCACGGCAAAGGCTTAGTAAAAACACCACGCACCATTGCCTACGATATCCTGCGTGAATTATTACGCGAAGCGAAGCAGTTTAATCCACGTGAATTCCGCATCTTGGCTTCACAAGTTGTGATTGATATGTTTCTCGAAGAAGAATCTCAGCACTTAGCTATGTTAGGTGATTTCATAGGCAAGCCTATTTCATTGCAAGTCGAGACTATGTATCACCAGGAACAGTACGATATTATTTTGATGTAATGAATCCGCACGTCATCATCACCAATATGAAGAAACGCTACACCGGCGTTTCTGGCACGATCAATGCGCTGATGCCTGTTCAGGCAAGTGATCTGGAGATTGGCTTCGTAGGCGAAGACCTACCCGGCGCCCAACTCGCTAAAGCGCAACATCCCCAAAACTTTCATTATCTGTCCGTATGGCAGGCGATCGCTTTGTCACGAAAAAAACTTCCTGATGGCCGTCATCGTATTTGGCATGTGCGGCGCGATCCTGAAATGATGTTGGTAATATTTCTGCGCGATGTATTGAGATTTCCGATCAAACTGGTATTTACCTCGGCAGCAAAACATCGGCACTCATGGTTTCCACGCTGGTTAATCAGCAAAATGGATGGCGTGATCGCTACCACACCTGAAGCTGCCAGCTTTGTGCCGAACACGACGAAAGTCGTGTTTCATGGCGCTAGCTTAGAGCGGTTCACACCGCCAGAAAATAAATCTACCGCATGGCGGCGCACGAGCCTGCCCGGCAAATTGGGTATTGGCTTGTTTGGGCGCATACGTCCCACCAAGGGGACCGATATTTTTGTCGATGCGATGATCAAAGTCTTACCCGACTATCCCAACTTCACCGCGATTATTACCGGTCAAGTCCTGGCTGCAGAAGACAACTACAAACAGACAATGGATGAGAAAATACGCGCCGCAGGCTTGGCAGAACGTATTGTCTTTCTGGGTAATCTACCAGCCGACCAGATTCCAATTTGGTATCAGAACGTTGCTATCATGGTCGCTTGTCCGCGCTATGAACCTTTTGGTATCACGCCTTTGGAGGCGATGGCCAGCGGATGCGCAGTTGTAGCTAGCCGCACCGGCGCGTTTGAATACATCGTGCTGCCAGGGGAAACCGGGGAGCTGGTGCCCACCGGTGATGTCGATGCTCTTGCAGTGGCCGTAAAAAAATTGATGTCAGATACACGTACCATTGAACATATGGGTCGCGCTGGTCGCGCCCGCGTAACCGCAGAATTTTCGATTGAAAAGGAAGCTCAAGGCATAGCTGATGTGTATCGCACTGTGCTGCAAGCCGAATAAATTATGACCTTATCCATTACTCCCGTTATTCTTTCCGGTGGCAGCGGCTCACGCTTGTGGCCTTTATCACGCGCTAAACGACCCAAACAATTTCTCGGCGTGACCGAAGAACTTTCACTGTTTCAGCTCACACTACAACGCTTACATGACATTCCGGGTGTTCAAGCTCCCGTCATCGTTTCTAATCAAGAACATCGTTTTCTAGTCGCAGAGCAGTGCCGTGAAGCTGGCTTAGCGCCTGATGCAATTTTGCTCGAGCCGTTTGGCCGTAACACCGCACCTGCGATCGCCGTTGCTGCCTTTCATGCCCGCAAAGCGGGAGACGATCCCGTATTACTAGTGCTACCTTCAGACCATATCTTTACTCGGCCCGAAGCATTCAAAGATACCGCCCTACTGGCTGCGCAAGCAGCGGCTCAAGGTAAGTTGGTGACCTTCGGCATTCTTCCCACTCAAGCAGAAACAGGCTACGGCTATTTGAAGGTTGGACAATCGACCGATATTCAAGGAGTCCATCAGGTTGCTCAGTTTGTAGAAAAACCCGATAGCGTAACTGCAGAAAAATATGTCGCCTCGGGCGAGTATTTTTGGAACAGTGGCATGTTCATGTTTAAAGCATCAGCGTATTTAGAGGCTTTGGCAAAATATCAACCAGAGATGCTGAAACAATGCGAACTAGCCTATAGCAAAGCACACGTTGATCTTGATTTCATACGACTCGATGAACAAGCAATGACAGCCTGTCCATCAGATTCAGTTGATTACGCTGTCATGGAAAAAACTGATCAAGCCGCTATGGTGACATTGGACGCTGGCTGGAATGATGTCGGTGCTTGGTCAGCCGTGTGGCAGGTGCTACCCAAGGATGCTGACGGCAATGCGCTTCGCGGTGATGTAATTGCCCAAGACGCCAGTGACTGTTATGTCCATGCCGATTATCGCTTGGTGACTTTGCTTGGAGTTAAAGACTTAATCGTCATTGAAACGTCTGATGCTATTTTGGTGGCTGATAAAAATGCTGCGCAAGATGTGAAAAAAATCGTCAATGCACTGACAGAAAAAAAACGTAGCGAAACTGATCTGCACCGCGAAGTTTTCCGGCCTTGGGGCTCGTTTGACTCACTGGGCAATGGAAAAAACTATCAAGTTAAAAGCATACGCGTCAAACCCGGCGGCAAACTCTCATTGCAATACCACCATCACCGCGCAGAGCATTGGGTCGTCGTAGCAGGCACAGCAAAAATACTCATAGGAGAAAAGAGTCAGCTGGTTACCGCTAATCAGTCGGTCTACATCCCTCTGGGTGAAAAACACATGCTGGAAAATCCAGGGAAAGAATGGCTAGAGTTGATTGAAGTACAGTCGGGAAGTTATTTAGGTGAAGATGATATCGTCAGGCTAGAAGATATTTACGGCAGGGTTGTCTGATACGAGATGAGTGCTCAAAAACTGATAAATATTCTTAATAAGATCTTCAGCAAAATTAAGAGGATAGTTTTATTTTACTTCCTAATTTTATATAACTTTTTTTCAGAAAAAAAAATTATCGATGAAAAATCTGAAGCGGTTGTGACTTTAACTTCACACTCAAACCGAATTCAACGTTCATTCGCCACAATTGAAAGCATAGGTAGGGGCACAGCTCGACCACAAAAAATTATTTTATACCTTGGAAATGAATACGCTGATAAGCCGCTTCCAGCAAATCTTGTGAGATTAAAAAAACGCGGCTTAGAAATTAATTTTTGCAGTGATGTTGGACCCCACACTAAATACTTCCCTTATGTTCAATCAAAAACAGATTTTGAACTTCCATTAGTTACGGCAGATGATGACAAAATGTATGATTTGTACTGGTTGCATTGTCTAATTCAGGCGTGGAGGGATGATCCCAATACAGTGCATTGCTTTAGGGCAAGGAAAATTGTTATCGAAAATAGTAGGCTCATCCCTTATAAGATGTGGCCTTTATGTGAAGATACTTATGCATCAGTTTCACATTTCGCTACTGGTGTGAGTGGAGTTATCTACCCTCCAAAATTGTTAATCGAAATTAAAAATGCAGGTCAGAATTTTCTTCAATGTTGTCCAAAAGCCGATGATGTTTGGCTTCACGTAATTTCAATAAGAAATGGTTTTAAAATTAGACAAATTCAACCACAGAGTAAGCATTTTTTTGGAACACCAGGATCAAGCAAGTCAGCACTTCATTTTTCGAACTTGTCGGGCGGAAATAACGACATTCAAATAAAGAAAACTTATAGTTCGAAAGATTTGCAATCGCTAATCAAATCACAGTAATGGGTAAAATATTAAAAGTAAGGTAACAACACAAATAACTTGAAGTCTATTTAATTTTTGAAAGAAATTTTTTTGCTTTATAGTAATTCTTACACCTGTCAGCTAAATTAATAACACTTTGCTTTGAAAATAATTCGCCAAAGTATAATAATAATATTCCAAGTATTTTCGAACAAAATGCCGGAAAATACTTTAGTCCACCGCCGGAATAATACTTAATCAGCATATCTACTTTTAACGAGGTAGCACCGAGCAAGCGCTGGTTCTCTATCATCGTAGATTCAGCAAGCAAATAAAGATTATTCAAGTCAGTATCACGAAAACCTTTACCAATATCACCTCTACCAGGCACACTGTTCTGTCCATTTGCATATCCCAAATGTTGCGCAAGGGAATTTGTAGTGACAAATATTTTCTTATTTTTACTAGTCAAGTAATTTGAAAACCTGATGTCAAAAGCGCGGCCGGATGGGACATTATGCAAAACCTCAACGGCTAACTCAAGCGACCACATTGTAGCGGCTGCGCCAACTATTCTTTTACAGCACAAATTAGAATCATGATGTTCATACTCTTCATGTTTATATGAATTAAACAAAGATAGTAAGCCTTCTGACTTATGAAATTGCTCTAGAGCTAATTTTATAAAATTTGATACAAGTATAAAATCTGAATCTAATATTAAAAATCTAGTGAAATTTCGTCTAGTTAATTCGACCATCAAATCTCGTGTCACATAATCAGCACCAGCACTCTTTTCATTTTTTCGAATAATTTCTGTGCCAGGTGGAAATATTTTTTTTAAATAATCGACATCAAAATCGGTACTATTGTCGTCAAAAACTATAATAGAGCAACAATTAATATCTTTTGCCTTAGACAAGGATTCAGCGCAGAATTTTACGTATTCTTTTCTATTAAAAGTGGGTATGCCAATAGCAAGCAAATTCGTTTTAGTATTCACAATATTGAAAACTTTATTTATTTAAGTCACCAAAATCCAAAACATAATCTGGCAAACGCAGATTATTTGGGAAATCCAATTTTTTATTAGTTGCCTGGGTAGAAAATTTGGCCTCAACAAGGTCTTTACGCAAAAAAGTTATCTCCAGCACGTCTGGAACACCATCATCAGAAATAATTCCATAGTTATTCGCATGCACGTGAACAATCCGATATTCTTCCAATAACCAGTTTATTTTCTCTAAAAATGTCCTACGTAAACAATCAACATCATGAAACTCGATTGCAAGCAAAGGTATGATTTTTTTATTTGCTATTAAATCCTTAATCAATTTGTACTCAGATCCTTCAATATCTATTTTAAATAACAAATTCTTATTTTTACTCATTTTGGAAATTATTAAATCCAAATCCGCGTCAATCCTTACTTTCTTTTTGTTCACAACACGATTTTTGAAATGAATGATATTTCCTCTAAAAAATAAAAAATATCCAATGAATATATATAATTTACCAAATAAATCTTGAAGTGATGCTTTAAATACTAAACATCGAAAAAATACTTTTACTACTTTCTTAAAAAAGATAAATCCTGAAATTGTATGGTCATAACAATGCACAGAAATTGATGGATTTATATTTTGAATACTTTTTTCAAAGCTCCAATCTGATGAAATTCCGAATGAAACTAAACCATCAATAACTTCCACTGTTTTTTTAGGTAAAACGTATCCTCCATCGCTCAAATTACCATATCGCATTAGCCCGTCAACATACTGAGGTCTCAAAATGTCAAATTCGGCTGGCATTTTTATTAGGTTGGTCATGATTTTCATATAGGTTAAATGTAAGGGCAGAGTGCATCTTCATTTAATTGGTTTCAAGATCGGAAAGAATTATTGTCCATACTTTTTATTTAGAGACTCTAAGAACCACATTAACCATATACAACTCATACTCAAGTAGTTAATAAAAATTCTCGCG
>Ga0187843_10000661_pt1 | contig 23447 bp, 20 predicted proteins | sample SpaLakP09_SKY_43_FD_134516 | JGI IMG/M metagenome (GOLD analysis project Ga0187843, IMG submission 134516) | Oligotrophic lake water microbial communities from Sparkling Lake, Wisconsin, USA - SP09_SKY_43 | ecosystem: Environmental > Aquatic > Freshwater > Lake | place: USA: Sparkling Lake...
ATTATACAATTTATCACTTTGCTTTGGAAAACAATGATTATTATACAAATTACGGAGTGTATGCGAACGGGCTCTTAGTAGAGACATGCAGCAAGAGATACTTGAATGAATTATCCGGAATGGAATTATTGGAATAAATGTGCAAGGGTTTGTATATGGGTGTTTTAGATAAGAAAAATTGTAAAAAGGTTTAGCAAATTATCAAAACAAATAATTCCACCTTTTTCAAAAGGTGTAATTATTTATATTTTTAGTAAAATTTTTTTAATATAAATTCTTGTCTGTTTTTTCAAGCCACATTTGAAATGCTTTTTTCCGCTCTTCCATATCTATTTTTTTTATAGGTATTTTTCTCTCATCTAATGGCTTAATAAATTCATTGTAAATAAATTCATCATTGAATCCAATATTGGCAGCATCAATTCTGTCATTACAATAATAAATAGAATCTAAATTTGCCCAATAAATCGCAGACAAACACATAGGGCACGGTTCACACGATGTAAACATAGTATAACCCTGTAAATTATGGGTATTTGCATTTTTGCACGCATTTCGAATAGCGACAACTTCTGCGTGAGCAGTAGGATCATTTTTTAGCGTAACTTGATTATGCCCTTCTCCAATAATTTTTACGACATTTTCATCAGTTTTTGCAATAATTGCACCAAAAGGCCCACCCCCATTTTGTACACTGTATTCGGCCAAAGCAAATGTTTGCAACATAATATCTTCATTTATTTTTTCACCGCGAGACATTATATTATATTTGTAATATTTATCTATTGACATTGTCTTTATATTATTGTACTACATAAATGTAGTACAAATTTTTAATTCAAAAATTTTCTACTTTTTCTACTTTTTAAGGCCTATTGGTGAATTTGTATCCAAATGGATACAAATCAACAGAAGAGCCATTATCCCTTTCGTGGATAAATCCACGAATAGAGATTAACCAAAAACTTGCATTTTGGAGCAATACATTCCTAACAATATAATGACCATTCCTACATAATCATCTATTGTTGTTCCTATTTTCAACCAATAATTATTTGTTACGATTTGTCCCAAGAAATCAAAAACAAAAGATGATAAATTGAGCTGCGCAGGATTCAAGAAAGTATTACCGATTCTTTGTGCCGGCACTAAAACAAGCCATTCCATAGTAGCCCAAAATTCACTGGTTAACAATTTGTTATAGATTGTTGCTTCATCGGATTTTAATGTTGTTTGCATAAATAATGCTAAATCCATACATGCTACAATCAATATATTTAGAAAAATCCAAAATAATACTTTTACTGTAAAATTCATATTCATTTGTTTGTTATATTAGTGTGTTATTATAAAATATATTTATATCTAGTAATATTAGTAAACCATATGATTCTCGATTTTAATAATTCTAAACTATTACAATATATTGTGTACTTGCTCTTATTTATTACAGGGCAAAGTTTATCTATGTGGGGACAATATGTAACACTTCCTTTTAAAAATTTGACTTATTGGCAAGCTTTTTCAATGGCTATTCCTTTTGCATGGGCGGATTGGTTCTTTATGACTTTTGCTATTGATATTGGCCATAGATATAAATTGGTTACACCAACCCAAGACACTTTTTTGTTAATTATATTGCAATTTTCTCTCGTCTTATTGATTAATCAGTTTTACTTGAAGCAAAAAGTATATCGTAGCGATGTATTAGCATTTGGTATATTGCTTGTTGGATATTTTATTAGTTTTTTCCATTTAGTTTCAAAAGCATTTAATATTCCTATTCCAGAGCAACATACTGCGGAAGAGACTAGTACAACTTCCAAAAAAATTAAGAAATATGGTGGAGGTAGTGGAAAGAGAAATAAAAACAAAGATAAAACCAACAAAAATAATAAAAATAATAAAAAACAAAAAAAAGTCAAGTTTTTGGAAAACGCATAAACCAACAAAATAATATTATTATATTTTTATATTATAAGAATTATGTCTTCTATTATGAAATTGAAAAACGGGATCTGTTATGATTTAAATGGATGGAAATACATGTCGATTCGTGGTTCTCCGAGAGAACGCGGCTACGCCCACGGATATTTTGTTGCAAAAGAATTTAAAGAAATTCAGAAAATGTTGAATTTCATTATTTACGAAGATTTTGGTGAACCATGGAGTCTTTTTATTGAGGCAGGCAAGAAGCTTTATAAAGATAAATTGAAGCAGGAATTTCACGAATTTTACCTTGAAATGGAGGGAATAGCTGAAGGAATAAATGCTGGAGGCACAAAGACTTCTCTCGACGAAATTATTGCGTGGAACAATTATTTTGCTTTAACTGAAAATTGGTATTCAAATCGCGATACAAGTGGGAGTGGTTCTAAACAACATCACGGGGAGGGTGGAAGCGTAAGCAACTGGACAAGCGGCAGCACAATAAAAAGAAAAGGAGGACAACAAGAAAGATGCAGCGCGTTTATGGTAACAGGCAAGGATTTCACTGAAGACGGTAAAATTGTTTGCGCTCACAACAACTTTTCCAATTTTGTGGATGGCCAATACGCCAATTGCGTTATTGATATTCGTTGTGACAAGGGGAATCGCATTTTATATCAGGCATTTGCCGGTTTCATATGGTCAGGCACAGATTTCTTTGTAACAAGCAAGGGCATCATCGGAACTGAAACAACAATGGGTGGTTTTCTCCCTTTTGAAAATAATTTGCCTATTTCTTGTAGGATTCGCCAAGCAATGCAATATGGTAATACATTGGATGATTATATCGACATATTATTAAAAGGCAATTCGGGTGATTATGCGAATTCGTGGATGTTTGGCGACATTAATACTAATGAGATTATGCTTCTAGAACTTGGACTTAAATACCACAATGTAAAACGCACTAAAAATGGTTATTTTATTGGATTCAACGCGCCATACGATCCGCGCATACGCAATTTGGAGAGCGCGGACACAGGGTTTGACGATATTCGCCGGCATCAAGGCGCCCGCCGCGTGCGTTTGGACGATTTAATGCAAGAACATAAGGGAAAAATCAACATTTATATTGCCAAAGAAATCATCTCAGACCACTATGATGTGTATTTGAACAAGACGAATCCTTGCTCTAGAACTTGTTGTTCTCATTATGACTTGGACGCGCGTGAATACATGTCAGACCCGAGCAGACCGAAACCTTATGCTCCGCGTGGCGCATTGGATGGCTGCGTAATAGATTCAACAATGGCAAAAAATATGTCTTTTGAATTGCGATACGGGAATTCGTGTGGCACGCCGTTTTTGAAGAATGAATTTTGTGACCAGAATAGACAATGGGCATATTTGAGGCCTTATTTGCACAATAGACCGCAAATGCCGTGGACAGTTTTTAGCATTACGAATAAGTATTCAAAGAGGAGTGCAAAAAAAACGAGAAGAAATGGGATAACTAGTATGGCAAAAAGAACAAGGACCAAAAGAAATTGAGAATATTTTGATGTAAAAATAATAATGTTAAATTATATAAAACATAATTATTATGCCACCAAAAAACCCAAAAAACCCAAAGGTTAACCGTGAAAAATTTGGACTTTTACCTGGTGCGACAAAACTAAAAAATGAATCAGCAAAAGTCGTAACAAAACTAGCAGAAGTAGCATCAGCAGCAACAGCAGCAACAGCAGCAACAGCAGCAACAGCAGCAACAGCAGCAACAGCAGCATCAGCAGCATCAGCAGCAACAGCAGCAACAGCAGCAACAGCAGTAGCAATGACAGTCCCAGAAAAAATAAATTTTCCATTCGTTGTTAGTTTTTATATGAATAAATTAGCAGAACGAATGTATATTCGTCCTGGTGATTATACTTTAAATTCTAAATCGAGCATACCTGTTGACCGCAAAGGCACTATAAATATAACTATAGGTGACTCATTAAATATAAAAAAAGATGAAGAAGGATATAATGTACTAGGTTCAGGAAATAATGTTGTTTTTAGAATACCTAATACAAACCAAGTTTTTAGAATTACAACCATTCAAACGCAAGACATTAATGATTCAAAGTTTCAACAAAAATTAGCAGATGGAGACCACCCCGATTATTTTGTTAAAATTTATGATTATGGTTTTTTACAAATTGGACCAGAATATTATCCGTATTCAATACTTGAACTGTTCAATTCAGATTTATTTAAGGCAATTGAATATAATTCTAATTCTAGATTTCGAAATAGAAGTTTTTTTAATCAAGCATTGTATGATTATTTTTATGGACCTGGCGTAGGAAATACAAATTTTAAAGAGGTTGTTAAAAAAAGCTTGAAAGGATTATTATATATGTTTCAGGCTAATATAAGACACGGTGATATAAAGCCCGAAAATATAGCATTGCAATGGGAAATAGATGGAAATGGCAAATTAAATATGAAAGTGAAGATTTTTGATCTAGATTGCGCATTTGAATGCACTGGAAATGAAACAGGTAGACCATTTGAATATTATCAAAATTGTGGTACGCGTTCCTTTAGAAGCATTGAAATATCTGATTATCTTTTTAAAGGGGGGAAAAATTGCAATTATATTTATGCAGAAGACTTGTATGAATATGCGAAATCAATGAATCGAGTAATAAATGAATGGCACATAAGTACCAGTATAGATACTTTTATTAATGAAGATATTCTCAAAAATAAAAAATATTATACAAGCACTTTTGGTTATAATATTAGATATAAGCAAAAACAACAAATGTCTAGATTGTTTTCTTTTTTGGAGAATATGCAGATTTTTAAGCTGGACCCCATATGTCTTTTATCTGTACTATTAAATGAAAGAAACGCAAAAAACTTAAAACAAAGGTTTGAAGCTATAAAAACACAATTAACCCCAGAACAATTAGCACAACTTGAAGAAGTTTTGGTAGATGATTGGTTAAATCCTGAAACTTCTATACAAGAACAAGAAATACTTTTTGCGGAAGAAATAGAGAATCAGAAAAGAAAAAATCGAGAATTGGAAGAATATATAAGAGAACGAGATGCAGAAAAAAAACGAAGGAATAAGATAATAGCTGAAAGAAAAAGAGAAAGGGATGAAGTATTTGATAAAATACTAGAGGGAAATGTAGGTCGCGATGCAATGAGCAGCGGCTTTATAAACCCCCTCGATAATAAAAAAGAAATAAATAGGGGAGGAAACAAAAAATTTCAAAAAACACAAAAAATAAAACTCAAAATCTAAAATTTTTCTTATATTGTATCAAAAAATTCTTCTAATCCGCCTCGTTGTGTTTTTTCTATTTTAAATTCTTTACATTGTAAAACATTGTCGCACATAGAAGTTCTTTGTTTCCATATTCGTTCAATCCAATAATCATATAGATTGTATTCATTAACCATATTTTTATTAAAAATAAATGTAAAATTATTGTAATGTGCTCCAACCATTTCACATCTATCTCGACAATTTTGCGTTAAACAATCATAATCATCTAATTCAAAATTATTCAAATATTCTTCTAATTCTGGAATAAAATACCGACTTGTTATTTTAATTATAAAATTTGAAGAGTGTATAAGTTTTGAATATTTAAAAGCATAATTTATTGCAAATATTTCGCTTGAACCTTTTGAGTTATCATTCTTTAAATAATTGGCTTCTTGCAATTCATATTCTTTAAAAGTAATTACTTCAAATCTATCTTTAAATTTTTCCTTTTCATTATTTAATTCATCAAATGTGTATCCGCTATTTTCAACCAAGATAACATTAAAGCTTGTTTTATTTAACCACTGCAAAATAGATTTTAAATATGTTTCTATTCTACTATCTGTATTTTTTTGAAATATATGAGATTTATTAAAATTAACATTTACTGTGCTAGTTAATATAATTGTGGTTTTGTTCATAATATATTATATTTTGTACTAATATATTATCATAAAAAATTTAACTTATTTATATTTGTGAAATGCGTCAAGAGAGAATCGAACTCCCAGTTCAACCTTACTTCAGTATTTTACCAACAGTTCCTTAGGCTTTATATCGATGGAAGGGTTGCGTGTTACCACTACACTATTGACGCATAATGGGTTCCGAGTTGCCTGGATCGAACAGGCGACATTTTGATAACGGCAAAACAACTACAGTCAAAAGCTCTACCTCTGAGCTAAACTCGGTTCCACATATATTCTAGCAATCTCTTTAAGTAGTTTATTAAGAAATTGATTTCAGCAAGTATCTAGTTTATTAAACAATATTTATGCTATTACACCGTCCGATCTACCTAAGCCTAATTTGGAGTCCAAATACAAAAACCATTTGGTAATAATGGATAATCCGGACATTCATAAATCAAAACTAATAAGAGAAAAATAGAATATGACAATAATCATCTATTATATAGCTTTCCCTGTCATCCTGAAACTAATAGTATAGAGGAATTTTTAGTCAGTTAAAACATTATATAAAGAAGGAAAGTCCAAATACTTATGAGGACATTTATAAGGTAATTACTAATATTTTAGATAAGAAAATCACAAAGGAAAATTTAACAAATTACCTGAAACATAGTTATAAAATATACAAAAAATAGCTATATATTTGTCTCATTTTTCTTTTTGGTCAGTGTAATGCATATAAAAAAATAAGACGATTATTGTATATGTGGAATATTAATGGCAAAGTATACGACTTAACATCGTACATAGATAATCATCCAGGAGGAAAAGATATATTAATTCAAACTAAAGGGCTTGAAGATTGCAGTGCTTTATTTGAAACATATCATGCATTCAGTGATAAAAAATTAATCAAATGTATATTGGATAAGTATGAGGTAAAAGATTGTGAAAAAAAAGATGCCTTTCATAATTTTTCTTCTTATAATGAATTGACAGAACGAGTTCGCAAAGTTTTTCCATATAGAACAACAATAAAAGCTACAACATCATGGTTTATACTTAATTCAATAAATTTTATTATTTATTTACCGCTACTTTATTTTATTATAAATATTAAAACTATATATATTAAATGTTTATTGGCAATTTTTGCATCTTTTATTGAAAATTCGTTTAGGTTTAATCTTTTGCATGATAGTTCTCATTATGCAATCTCCATTTATCCTAGAATAAATGAGTTTTTTGGAAACATAATTCAAAGTTGGGTATTATGGAATCATAAAATATGGTTTTATCATCATGTTTATTCTCATCATTCATTTACTGGTTCTGATAAAGATACTGATATAGGATTATATGAGTTTTCAAACAGTAATTATTTATATAATATTGCAATTTTTGGTTTAGGAATGCCTGGTCAGCATTATCTACAAACTATGTTATATTTGAAAAGTGGTTTTACTAAAAATTATAGTTATGTAAACTGCAGTTATTCAAATGATAATGAAAGTATGATAATACCTAGTCATGTTTACCTTTATGATTTAATAGGATTGCCTATTGTTTTTTTGAAAATATATTTTTTTTACAAAGCTGGTATTTTTGTTTCTCTCTTTTATTGTATAGTAATTAATGCTTTATATTATGTAAATATTATTGGTGACCACGATTTTTATGAAACTAAAATAGAAAATCATTATGACGAAGATGATTGGGCAAAACGGCAAATATGTAACTCTGGTAATTTTTTAAATGAATCGTTAGCGTGGACTTATTTATTTAGTGGAATTAATTATCAAATAGAACATCATTTGTTTCCAAATGTTTGCGGACATTTGTATCCAAAAATAGCACCTATTGTTAAAGCCTATTGTTTGGAAAAAGGTTGGAATTATGTTCATAAAAAAACCCTTTATGATATTTATTTATCATTTATGAAGCGCATAAAACATAATAAAAATAATTAATTTTTCTTTATTCTTTCTGCTTTTTGAATATATGAATAAAAATAAAATTCTAAAAATAAATAAACAAGGACGCAAATATAGACATCAAAAAATAGAATAATTGAATAGTTCCACCAAGTTTCTATTGGTGGATAATAATATATGGCGCTATAAACATTTCCAACAACAAGTTGTATAATTTGTCCAGTAGTTATAAATGGCTTCAAAGCGGTAAATTTAATCTTAAATAAAGTGAAATAATAATAAGTATACATAACTGTATGAACGCCAGAATTCAAAATTGTTCCTATAATAATTGCATCTACTTTGTAATAATAACATAAATGCCAACAAATAACTGCACCTATATGATGAAATTTCTGCAAGAATATTGGTTTTTTGTTTTGCATATATAAGAGAATTGTATCGAAATATTCATAATATTTTGATATGTAAAACCAAAAAATTAAATTATCATACTTGGTTACATAACTGTCATTTAAATATATCATATGTCCAACAGTATTTCCGTCATCATACAAAAGACGGCATAATGATAAAAAAGTATATCCACTAAAAAATGCTAGTCCCAAGTTATGCAAAACTGATGCATAAAATAATAAAATTGGGTTTATTCGAATATTTTTTGGCCAATTCAAGTAAAAAAATGTTCCTATTATTGGAAATATATGTTGGTATGTAACCATTTTTATTCTATTTATTGTAATTTATTTATGTTGTTTTGTTATACTATTTGACACACTACTATGTGATAAACATAAATAATAATTTTGCAATAACAGTAGCGCATGAAATCCTACATGTGTCATTTTATAAAATGGTTCAAGCGTAAGGAACAACCCTATTAATACACTTGTCAATATAAATGGTATTCCTATTTCATAAGGAGAATTAAAAAAAACTAAAGATACATCCAATACAACTGGTAACATCATTATTGTATTTATTTCTTTAAAAAAACTTGATTTGTTATTCAAACTATCAACAATATAATGTTCAAGAATAGTTTTTATCACATTATAAAATGAAAGAAAATGACACATTGAAGATATGGAAATCGCGGTTAAAAAAAACTCGTGATTGTAATAACTTGTAACAAGAGTTAAAAAACTTCTTAAATGTATGAATGCATTATCATTCAAAAAAATAAAAATATTATTTTTATCAGGTATTTCATAATTTTCTAATTCTTTTCTCCTGTATCTATTATACATATCATAATGATAAATATAAGAAGCAACGCTTAACCCAGTTATTCCAGCAACATCAAATATGTATTTTTCATTTTTGTTATAAGAATAAATAATAAAAGCTATCGGAATATTTGCAAAAAGCGTATATGAACAAATATAGTGACACATTTCATCCGAACTTAATTTTAAAACCTTGTCAATCCCTTTATACAAAATTTTATTAATAATTACAAACCAATATAAATTTAATAAATACAAACCATAACACGAAGAAAATAAGAGTGAAGATAAAATTATATTTGACGATGAGTATTTATTAATTATATCAAAAACATGACTACTATTTACTAAGTCAAAATACAAGTCAATAATTCTAAATTTTAAAAATCCCAAGTAGAATAATGCAGTGTTTATATTAGACACAAGTGTATTTTTAGGTAACCAGTATTTTAAAACATAAAAAATGGATGAAATTTCTGTTTTTAATAAAGAATAAATAATGGGAAATCTATCTATCTCAGAAACATTATAATAATAATTATAAAATAATACGCCCAAAACCGAAAAATGATGTATTTTAAGATCAGTGCTCTTGGTTAAAAATAAATCAGTAATCGCGTGAATAGTTACAAAAGGCATTAATAAATCAAATGGTTTTGATACATTTTTAATGTCACCCGCAGAATTGGTAAAATAATTACTATTTATATTATAATACAGGAAACTAAACAAGGATGAAATGGATAATAAAAAAAGCATTACATTTTGAATATTTAATGCCATATCATCCCAACTAATGTTATTAATATTTAATCTATTTGCAAATTTTATTATTATATCTGACATTATTCGGTTTATTTTAATTTATTTATTTATATTTTTAAATTAGTTTAAGGGTTATTAATGTTATTTTAAATAAGCTTTTTTTACATTTAAAATTATGTGCTCATAGTATAATATAAAGTACAGAATGACAAAAGATTTATCAAATATTTCGTGGAAGCTTATTGACAAATATTTCAAAGACAACCCATCCAATTTAGTTGCACATCATTTAGATTCTTACAATGATTTCTACGGTTCAGGAATTAATAATATTTTTCGAGAGAACAATCCTATCCGTTTTATTGAACGAGAGGAGAATAAAGGCAAAACTGGTTTAAATGAAACAGGCACAGGTAGAGAAAACGAGAATCGCAATGAATGTTCTCTCTATTTAGGTGGAAAAGACGGCAACAAAATTTATTTCGGAAAACCCATTATTTATGATGATAATTATAAAGGGGCACATTATATGTACCCTAATGATGCTCGATTGCGAAATATGACTTATGGCATCACAATACATTACGATGTGGAAGTGGATTTTGTCTTTTTTGAGAACGATGAGAGAAAAACGCATTCCATTTTATTAGAAAAAATCTATTTGGGGCGTTTCCCAATTATGCTTCAGTCCAATTTATGCATTTTAAGTGGTCTAGCAAGCGAAGTCCGCTATAATATGGGCGAATGCAAGAATGATTACGGTGGCTATTTCATTATTGATGGAAAGGAAAAGGTGATTGTTCCACAAGAGAAATTCGCCAATAATATGTTATATATAAAAAAAAACAAGGAAGATGACACTTATAGTCATTCCGCGGAGATTCGTTCTGTTAGTGAAGACGCATCCAAACCCATAAGAACTATGGCGGTGAAAATAGTGGCACCTACCACTGTTCTCTCAAACAATCAAATGGTAGTAACAGTTCCAAATGTTCGAAAACCAGTTCCACTTTTCATATTGATGCGAGCGCTCGGTGTTGTATCTGATAAAAGCATTATTGAATACTGTCTCCTCGATTTAAAGAAGAATGAATCTTATATTGATTTGTTTATTCCTTCTATACACGATGCAAACCAGATTTTTAATCAAGAAACCGCGCTGCGTTATATTGCCAGTTTCACAAAACGGCGAACTATTACCGGAGTTTTAGACATTTTAATGAACTATTTTTTACCTCACATTGGAGAGAAAAATTTCCTAGATAAGGCATATTATATTGGATATATGGTGAATCGCTTATTGCGCGTTTATACCAAGGATGATAAACCTACTGATCGAGACAATTTCCGTTTTAAACGCATCGAAATGTCTGGAACCCTTATTTACGATTTGTTTCGCGAATATTATTTGATTCAACATAGAAATATAGGGTTAAAAATAGACAAAGAATATTATTATCACACTGGAAAATACAAGCAGGGATTTATAGACTTGATTAACGATAATTATGATGAATTATTCAAAGAACGCGTTGTTGAAGCCGGTTTCAGAAAAGCATTTAAAGGAAATTGGGGTTCCGAATCACACACAAAACGAGTGGGGGTTGTACAGGATTTGAATCGATTATCTTGGAACTCTTTCATCTCTCAATTGAGAAAATTAAACTTACCCTTGGACGCAAGTGCAAAGGTTGTTGGTCCGCGTTTATTGAATTCTTCCCAATGGGGATTTATTGATCCAATTGACACCCCCGACGGTGGAAACATTGGTTTGCACAAGCATATGGCAATATCAACATTGATTACAAGTGGATATTCTTGTTGGCCCCTGATTAAATGGCTGCGTTCAAAAACGGCAATACGAATTTTACAAGAGTGCACACCGGAATTTCTGGGGAGTATATCAAAAGTAATTGTAAATGGTGTGTGGATTGGTGGCATAGAAAATCCACTTGAATTGGTAAAGCTTATTAAATTGTTTCGACGAAATGGAATTATTCCCGTTTATACAAGTGTGTCTTTTGATTACGAAAACAATGAAATATACATCTATAGCGACAGTGGTAGATTAACAAGGCCAGTGTATTACTTGGATAAAAACTCTATTAATGATTTTGGTAAACCCAGTTTCGAGAGAAAAGAAGTTTTGGAAAAAATTTTGGATGGCGATTTTTCGTGGCAAGAAATAGTGAGTGGTTTTAAACAAAAAGGTGTCAAAGATTTCAACTATAAAAAGGACATTTTGTATGACTTGGAAGAATTGTATCCTGATCTAAACACACTTGAAAAGGTGGAGAAAGACATGGAAAAATTCAAATCTGTTGTAGATTATGTGGATACTTCGGAAGAAGAGGGGCTACTATTTGCTACGACTACCGATGATTTAAAGAAGAACAAATTTTACACGAATTTGGAAGTGGATCCTTCTCTCATTTTGGGTGTTATGGGAAACCAAATTATTTTTCCGGAAAACAATCCAGTGACGCGTAATTCTTTCTCTTGTGGACAGAGCAAGCAAGCGGTTTCCGTCTATCATTCTAATTATCAAATGCGCATCGATAAAATGGGGGTTGTCTTGAATAATGGGCAAATACCTTTGGTGAAGTCGCGTTATTTGGAATATATTAATAACGAGCAACAACCTTATGGTGTAAACGCAATAGTCGCAATTATGTCTTATACGGGTTATAATGTAGAAGACGCTATTTTAATAAATGAAGGTTCAGTCAAACGCGGTATATTCAATACGAGTTATTATTCAATGTACGAGGCGAGAGAAGAGAGTTCCAAGGTATCTGGTTCAACAAGCAATTCTTATTTTGCGGATGTTGCTGGAAAACCCGTTGTAAAAGGCATAAAGCCTGGCTATGATTATAGTCACTTGGATAAGTATGGCATTATTCGTGAGAATGTGCCATTAGATGATAAAATAGTTGTTATTGGCCGCATTTCTTCCAATACCGAGGATTCTGAAGTTGTTACGGATTCTTCCGTGTTTCCCAAAAAAGGGCAACTCGGATTCGTAGACAAGTCTTTTATTACCGAGGGAGAAGAAGGGTTCCGAATTGCCAAAGTTCGTGTTCGCGAAGAGCGCCTACCTGCAATTGGTGACAAAATGGCTTCAAGAAGTGGACAAAAAGGAACAGTCGGTCTAATTATTCCGGAAGATGATATGCCTTTTTGTGCAGATGGCACCAGGCCGGATCTTATAATAAATCCACACGCTATACCGTCGCGTATGACAATCGGACAATTGGTGGAGGCATTATTGGGAAAAGTTTGTGTATCTTATGGAGGATTTGGAGATTGCACGGCGTTTCAGACAAAGGGGCCAAATACGACGGTGTATGGTGAGGCTTTGGTAAATGCTGGTTTTCATTCGAGTGGAAATCAGATTTTGTATAATGGAATGACGGGAGAACAATTGTATTCTGAGATTTATATGGGTCCGACATATTATATGCGTTTGAAGCATATGGTGAAAGACAAGATCAATTATAGAGCGCGTGGCCCGAATACACAATTGACGCGACAACCGGTGCAAGGCAGAGCAAATGATGGTGGGTTAAGAATTGGAGAAATGGAAAGGGATGGTGTGATGGCACACGGTGCATCGGCGTTTTTGAATGATTCCTTTATGGTTCGTGGAGATGAGTACTATATGGCTGTTTGCAATAAAACGGGTTGCACTGCAATATATAATGAGTCGCTCAATTTGTTTTTGAGTCCTTTTGCGGACGGTCCGGTTAAATTTAAGGGAACAATGGATGGGAAATTGAATATAGATAATATAAGCCGTTTTGGGCGTTCTTTCAGTATTATTCGTATTCCCTATTCTCTCAAATTATTGATACAAGAACTGCAGGTTATGAATATTCAAATGCGCATCATAACTGAAGACAACATTGATCAGTTGATGAATATGTCTTATTCTGATAATATTAATAAATTGTTGCAGACTGATGCATCAGATTTGACAAAATTGGTTAGCAATTACAAAAGTAATATGTTGAACAAAATTAGAAAAGAAGATGCTGAAAGGAATGCAAAATATGGTAAAAATATAGAAATGAACTTTCAACTCAGTCCACCGTCGGGAGAATTTGCTCCTTATGCCGAAGGCAGACCGGTTTATGCCCCTGGCACTCCCGATTATGCCCCTGGCACTCCCGATTATGCCCCTGGCACTCCCGCTTATGCTCCCGGTAGTCCCGCTTATGCCCCTGGTAGTCCCGATTATGCCCCTGGCAGTCCCGCTTATGCCCCTGAGAGTCCCGCTTATGCTCCTGAGAGTCCCGATTATAATCCATATTCGCCAAATTCTCCAGAAGATCTACCGCCTCCACCAAGATTTGAACCTCATTCTCCAGAAGAAGCCCCACCACTAGAATTACAACAAGAGCAAAGAATTCCGAATATAAAAAACCCTGAATTAAAAGCACAATATGAAGAATTACCAGATACTGATAAAAAATTATTGATGGAAATGTTGGATAAAAAGAAGGCTGAAAAAGCCAACATTGCGGCAGTTTCTCTTGTAGAACCTGTAAATGAAAATAAAAGTGTGTTAGAAATTGAAGAAGAACCAAAGTCTACAGAATCTGAATCAGGAGAAGTGGTGGAAAAACCCGAAAGCTCATCTAGTTCGGGACAAACAAAATCAATCTCAATTACACCATCTGCGTTAGAAAGTTAAAAATTCAAAGATAAATTTTCTTAATTTAATTTATGTTTAATTTAAAATTGAATTAAAAATAAAATGATAATGTGTAGTATAATTATAATGGCAACTCAAAACACAAGTAGCTTGGTTTCTTCAGTATATAAATCTAGAAAAAATCTCCTTGATTTAATGCGTAAGCAGGGTTATAATGTTGCAGAATATGACAATTTTAGTATTAATGAAGTGAACGCAATGTTTCAAAATAAACAACTTGATATGCTTTTGGAAAAATCTATTGAAAGTGACAATCCAAATTCATCGCAAAGAAGAGTATATATAAGATATTATTTAGCAAAAACTTTGAGACCACAAAACATTCAAGAAATGATTGATGATTTGTTCAATTTGGAAGAAGTGTTGACAAAAGAAGATACTCTTATGATTGTCGTTAAAGATGATATGAATGAAACTATAATGAATTTGCTGAAACATATTTGGGAACAAGACGGTATCCTTATTGTTATTCAAAGTATTAAGAGACTTCAATATAACATTTTAGAACATGCTTTAGTTCCTAGCCATCGCGTGTTGACTCCAGATGAAGTTCAAGTGATAAAAAATAAATATAATATTATGGATGATACACAATTTCCTGATATTTCTAGGTTTGACCCCGTTGCTCAAGTGATTGGTATACGCCCAGGGCAAGTATGTGAAATTATTAGACCGAGCAAGACAGCGATTAAGGGGTATTATTATCGCATTTGTGTCTAAATCCACCTTTTTCACAAGTTTACGAAAGGTGGAATTTTTATAAAGGTAGAATATATGGAGCAAGTCAAACACAATTATACTAACTTAAAAACATATAATGAGAAAATTGACCCAATTTTAGATGAATATAAAAAGGGTTATGTTTACTACAACACAAACCCAGACAATAACGAATATGCTCGCATTTTTTCTGTTTCATCAGGAAATGTTACTGCATTGAATAAGGATTTATTTGTTACCACAAATGACATTCAAAAAAATATAGATGACTTAAATGTGCAATTGACTGCATTGGATGCAAAAATTACAAAAGAAAAGAAAACAAATGCGCACCTTATTTCTAAGTTGCAACACCTTGAGGGAAAGAACAATGGATCTCGTGTTATGAGCAGCAATTCGCAAGAACTTTATAAACAGCAGTACATTTCAAATTGGGATATGGTAGTAGGAATTCTTATAATATCTGGAGCGCTTGTAACCGTATTCAAAAAACCCAAACTAATAGCTTCGTCTATTCCTACCACCAAGTAAAATAATTTGTAAGAGAATTTATTTCATCAATTGACAATTTTCTAAGTTGATTATCAGTCTTCATAAAAATAACTTCATAAGGATGCAGATCCCTTCCAAAACATCTTTTTCCAGAGTACATTATTTCATCTGTTACACCAGATATATATTCACGGTTATTCATTGAAATTGATGAATAGCACCCACCTTCATTAAATTGTTTTAGAATCTCTTGGTAATAAATATTTTGAAACTCGGGAACCATGCACGATATGTTCCAATCATTTTTTAATAATAATAAACTTAATTCTATTTCTTGTTGTTCAATAACATTTTTCATTACGGTTAAACTTTTATCAAATAATCCAATACCTTTCACATAATTTAGTGCATCTTTCTCGATCATAAAAAAATAACTTTGAACATGTGGTTTCAAACAACAAACGAACATATTTATTGTTGAGCCCACCATTTTTATAGTAGAGTCTTTTTCAAATAATTTAAGAAAAGGTTCTGTCCATTTTATACTGCTGCAATAATCTGGTAAAAACGGACCTCTGCACGAAGTATTTATAAATGTATAGTAATCATACTGTTTCCCCGTTTTCTTTGATTCCTCTATTCCTCGATTATACCCGGCAAAATCAAACCCTACATTCTCTCTAAAACACACTTTTAGGTTTGAATATTGTGGGAAAGAATAATCTGATTCACCATTCACAACAATAAAATAATCAATGCTTTCATCATTGGGATAAATTCCTCTGTTAATAAAGAATTCCATATTTTTTCTATATTCTTCGTTTTTTTCATAATATGCATAAACCACTGCTATTTTTGTCATATTGAATTTTAATTATATTAACAGTTGTTTTTATTTATTTTTCATTATAACGCGTATAAATAAGCTTTTTAAAGAAAACTTCCAATAAAAGTTTCTAAACGATAAATAAAGTAAATGTTTAGTAGCATATTTTACCAAAAAAAGTTTCCAAACTCGGAAAAAATGAGAAACCCAACCTTGAAAACCCTTCAATTTACACCGAAGGGGGGGCGGATTTAAATCTTCATGGGTGTAAAATGTCCATTTTATATAATTTTTATTGAACTTATATAATATATTATATTATATATGTGTTGGAACCAAAAAGTATCTTTGAATACATTTTTATTCAGTTTATTTGGAATATCATTTGCTTATTTTAATAATGTGGTTAAGTTCTATGAATATTTATATTTTCTTTCATTCGCTTCAATTCAATTATTAGAATATTTTGCTTGGGCTAATTTGAATAATAAAAAAATGAATATTTTTTTATCAAAAATAGGGTTGTTCCTAATATTCTTACAACCAATTCTTATAACTTTATCGTATGATATAGATAATAAAATAAAAACATGGATTATTGCGTTATATCTTGTCTTTAGCATGTTCTGTTCAGTTTATTTCCCAATTGATTTTTCAATGAATAAAGCAAAAAATGGTCATTTAGCTTGGAATTGGTTAAATTTTCCCACAATTATTATTTTTATATGGGTATCTTTTGTACTTGGCGTAATATTATATCAAAAACGATATTTTGTATTTAGTGTGCATTTAGTAGTAGTTCTTGCAATTTATTATACATATTATAAAACTAACACTTGGGGTTCTTTATGGTGTTGGATAGCAAATGTGGTAGCACTATATTTAATATTAAAAGTGTTTTTTGATTTGAAATTGTCCAAATGTTTTTTATAAAAAATAAACAATTTTATATATCAACTTTTTAAAAGGTGGATATAGAAAATTGTTTTGGCTCCACCTTTTACACCTTTTCTCATTTGAAACGCCCATTATTTATAAGAACCTATAGTTCCAATTCTACGACAATGAGGACATTCACAATATCGTTTTTCACCTCTATATATTTCCTCACAAACATCATGTAATATAATATTACATCTAATACATTTGCACCATTTTTGAGTGCTAATATTTTCCCAACAAATTAAACATGTTTTAAATTCATTTATGTTTTTTTTACTATTTACGATATTTATCATCTTTTCAATCAGTACTATTTATAATAAAATAATTATAAATAGAATCAATTTTTTATCGGCAGTTTAAATGAGAAAAGGTGTAAAAAAGGTGGATATAGAAAATTGTTTTGGCTCCACCTTTTAAAAAAGGTGGATATATATATATATGGATCAAGTCAAACAAAATTATACTAATTTAAAAACATACAATGAACAAATTGGCCCACTTTTAGATGAATATAAAAAAGGCTACATAAATTATAACACAAATCCCGACAATGATGAATATTCTCGTATTTTTTCTGTAGCATCTGGAAATTTTAACGCATTGAACAAAGATCTCTTTGTAACTACAAATGACATACAATCACAAATAGACGATTTAAATAAACAGTTGAGTGATTTGGATACAAAAATTAGTTCAGAAAAAACAAAAAATGATAATTTGGTTAGTCAATTGAAAGATTTAGAAGGAACTGGTAAGGGTTCAATTGTTATGAATAAAAATTCAAAAGAATTGTATAGACAGCAATATATTTCAAATTGGGATATGGTTTTAGGAATTCTTATAATATCAGGAGCTTTAGTGATGGTTTTCCGAAAACCGCCAACAATTGCAAAATAACGCATAAATTCTATTTTTTCAAATAATAATTTGTCAAAGAGTTTAATTCTTCAACAAATAACCCTCTTTCCGTTTTTATAAAAATGACTTCATATGGATGAATGTCTCTACCAAAGCATAATTTTTCAGGAAAGACTATATCTCCATACCATTTATTAGTATAAAATATAAGATTATTTTTTATAATACATTGATGAGTTGCGCCTTCTTTATATTCATATAACAATTGAGCATAATTTATATTTTGGTATTCGGGTACCAAACATGTGATGTTCCAACCATTTCTCAATAACAGTAAACTCAGCTCTATTTCTTGATTATAAATTACTTCTTCGCGTTTATTATATATTCTCTCGAACAAACCGTTTTGTTGGACATAATTTAAAGCATCTACTTTTAATGCAAAAAAATAGCTTTGCACATGTGGTTTAAAATCATTCAATAGAAGATTTATTGTCGCACCCACCATTTTAACATCACTGTCTTTATAAAACTCACGAATAAATGGTTCTGTCCATTTCATATGATTGCAATATTCAGGTAAAAATGGGCCTCTACATGATGAATTAATAAATATATAATATTCATATTCTTTTCCTGTTTTGTTTGATTCATTTATTCCATAATTATAACCCGCAAAATCAAACCCAGTATTTTCTCTGTAACACACTTTTACATTTGAATAATGTGGAAAAGAATAGGTTGTTATTCCATTTACGACAATAAAATAATCAATGTTTTCATCATTTGCGTAGAGTCCCTTTTTAAAAAAGAAATCCAAATTTGTTCTATATTCTATATTTTTTTCATAATATGCATAGATTATTGCTATTTTTGACATTTTGCCAGTTTTATAATTATTTTTACACCTTTTCTCATTTAAAACGCCCATTTACTTCTAAATGGTTTTGTTATAAAATTATATAAAAATATTTTTAAATGAGAAAAGGTGTAAAAAGTTTCTAAGTTTATTTTTACTGTAAAAAATAAAAAAAATAATAAATAATAATAACAAATAATAATTAAAAACAAATGTTTAGTAGTAATAGCATATTTTACAAAAAAAAATTAGTATTTCCTAATGATGAAAAAGTTAAAAAGATTATGAAAGAATCTATAGATAAAACTATTCGCAAGTTAAATGAAAAAAATAAAAAATATAAAAATATCGACTCCAAAATAGAAACCAACATAAATAAATACAATAATTGCAAAACTGTGTATGTGATAACGATTTTACCATTTATCGTTTTTGGATGGAGAGTTTATCATTTATCTAAAAGTGAAATTTTCAAACACTAATTTATATTTTTATATTTTATATTTATATTTATATAGAGCAATGACCATGGAAACCACAAATAAAAATTCTTCAGAAATATTAAAATTAGAAGTGTTAGAAAACGAATTTAATTTAGTAATGAAACAATACGAACAAGCCCATATGAATTATATAGCTTCTTTGCAGTCGCATGGTGCTTTAAACGATGGAAACAAGTTTGTATCTTTACAAGGACGCGTTTTTTGGGGTACAAATGGATTGAAAGAAGGTAATGTCGATTCTGAATATCAATGCAAAGCATTGTGCAGCAATGATCCTTTGTGCACCGGGGCTATTTATAATTCTGCAAAAAAATATTGTTGGACGCGAAGTGGAGAAGGTTCTGTTGCCGTCGGAAAAGACGATGATTATGCATTAATTAGCGAAGTTACACAAAATGTCAATAATATAAAAAATTTAAACGATAGATTAAGAGATTTGAATGAAAAAATTGAAAAAACTTTGGGAGAAATCGTTCCTGAACAAGAAGCACAAATAGATGAAAAATATAGTAAACGCCAGAAAATGAGAAATATCTATCAACATTTGCTAGCGGATAGAAAAAATATCGAACATATGTTAAAAGAGTATAAAATAATTGATCAACAATATGAGGATAATTCCATTTATGTTCAACAAACAAATAGTGCTTATATTTTGTGGTTTATTTTTGCTATCATTATTGTATTTTACACAATAAGACAACAATTTTTTCCGCAAGTGCAATCGAATCCTCTTCGTTTTATTTTCTGGTTTTGTATTGCAGTTCTTTTTGTAATTGTTACGACGCATTTAAATAGCGCACCAGGATTTTTCTTGTGGGGTTTGATAATAGTGATGGTTGTATTTATGCAAATGAAAATTTTGCCTTCACCTTAAAAATAAAAAAATATTTTATACAAGTAATATAATATAAATGACGACTACTATTGAATATTCAAAAATAGATGAGAATAATAATTCAGAATTAGAATTAGGAAAAGTAACTTTAAGACAGGGAATAAAATTTAAAAAATATCAAAACAAGATTACAAAAAATTTTGAAAAAAAGAACTTATTATTTGAGGGATTCCAAGGTCTTCAGGGGAATTTGTCTACTATATTATATGATAATATAACAAACCAAGCAGTTACAAATACTCACGGATTAATTAATGAAACGGACGCCAATGTTACTAGTCAAATTAAGGATTTACAGGAATTGCAAAAAAAATTCAATGTACTTGTTGAAAAATATAATCGCGCAAATACTTCATTAATTCACGCTACAAAAAAATATATTCAAAATAATGCTGACGCCACTTCTAAAAGTAGAAATATTTATGTAAACTCTGTGGCAAATAATGTAAAGGACACTTATTTAGGTTGCTATAAAGACACAGGTAATCGCGCTATGACTGGTGCAGCATCTTTGTCAGGACAATATGTTAGTTATGATCAATGCAAGCAAAGCGCTATTAATGGTGCGTTCAAATACTTTGGATTGCAAGATTTTCACAGCGAAAATCAAACGGGATGGTGTGCGGTAAGCAATGATTTAAACGCAACAAAACAATACGGAGATGCAACGAATTGTTTGCAAGGTTCAAACGGAAATATGTATGGAGGTGGGTGGTCCAACGCAGTTTATGAGTTGAATAAAGTGGGTAACAAAGATGACTTGGGGAAAGTCGGTTATCTTGACGAGGACTCCAAATTGTCAGAATATCCTGCATCCATGTTCACAATAGATAAAAGCAACAAAATGTCGATGACAATGTCAATGCCAATTATAAATAATAACGGCAGTTGCACAAAAAAGGTTGATACTGTAGACAGTTTAGAATGGGATAAGTATATAAAAACTGGAGTTCCTATGAGTCAAAATACAGTCTGTGGACTCGAAAAAAAAACACAAGATGAGATTATTAATCGCGATGCGTTAAGAATGCAATTAGCTACATTAGCTTACGAAATTGTGAATAAAATCACTTATTTAGAGTCTTTAAATTTGAGTATGAATAATCAAATGGGAATTGATAAGTCAGTTTTAGACGATAATTTGAAAAAATATAAAGTATTGAGCAAACAATACAATCAATACAAAGATATTGACGCGAGCAACATAAATGGAATTTTATCGGACAGCAACATAGTTGTATTGCAAGAGAATTATAGTTATTTATTTTGGAGTATTTTAGCAATTGCAATTGTTGTGGTAACAATACACACTATCAAAAAGTAAACAAATTAGCAAATAAGTAATATTAATATTATAACAATATTATATATTTATAGGAAAATTTAACGCAAATTTAATCTATAAATATATATAAATATATATTATATAGTATGAATACATCATCATTAGTCTCGTCAAAATTACATAAACAGAGTTCAAATATTACAGATATTGAAGAAGGTAGAGTGCAAACATTAGACAATATTTCAGAGCTTCAAAATATTGAAAAAGGTTATTTTAGTAAATTAAATGATGGTTTATTGCAAAACTCACTTACACCCGAAGAAAAAGATATGCTCGTTAATAAAATCAATGAAATATCTCAAATGCGTATCAATCTATACAAGAATTTGAATGGAATGTATTCTTTTTATCATACTAATGTAGCATCAACGCGCGATACTATTGAAGAACAAAGTGCTGCCATTGATATTGTAGAAAAGGAACTGAATGAAGCGAAATTGAGAATGAAGGCGATTGAAGAAGAGAAATATAACAAGTTGCGTTTGGTTGAAATTAACAGCTATTATGGGCAACAATATAGTGATCATGCTAGCATAATGAAGATCATTATTGCGATTTGCGCGCCAGTTTTATTATTAACTATTTTGTTAAACCGTGGTATTTTTCCTAGAAATTTATACACTATTTTAGTAATTATCATTGTAGTAGTAGGTGTAGTGTATTTATGGAAATACATAATTTCTTCTGTTAGTCGCGACAATATGAATTACCAAGAATACACGTGGAATTTTAAACCACAAGATGCACCTCCTATAGATACAAATGTTGTGCCTGTTAACCCTTGGGCTTCAAAATCAAAAGGAACTTGTTTCGGACAAGCTTGTTGTGATGTGGGATACACTTATAATTCTGACCCGAGTATAAATAAATGTATGCCAACAGCTTCCTTATCTCATTCGACAACAACGACAACAGCTAGTTCGGTATCAACTAGCACAACGCCCGAGTCGATGAGTAATATGGGAACTATTCCTGGTTACATTCATGGTGCTGGTGAAAATATTTTTGGAGTAAATTCAAATTTTGCTAGTGCCAATTAGTTATTAAGCTTTAAGCTTATTTCGCTGCAAAAATTAATAATAGTATATTATAAGACAATGGTATCTTGTAATGTAGACAATAATATGTTAACAAAACAACAAGAAATGAGTAATCAAATAAATCAAATGTTGGCACAGTCTTCACAGTCATTATTATGTGGTCCTGGAACAGAATGTGAGAGAACAAAAAAAACAGAGGAATTACAGCAAAAATATTTAGCAGCGCAAACCAATATTCAAAGTGCTTCATATCAAGAACAAGCATCCGAGAAAGCATATTACACTTTTACGCAGGGAAATGCAGCATACAATACGATGAATGCAAAAAGATTGCAGTCTAATGCGGAAGACGCGGTAAATAAACTTCATGTTAGTTTCAATGAAAATTTAGCCAAGGCAACAGAGTTGAATGATACTTTATCTA
>Ga0187843_10000662_pt1 | contig 23424 bp, 20 predicted proteins | sample SpaLakP09_SKY_43_FD_134516 | JGI IMG/M metagenome (GOLD analysis project Ga0187843, IMG submission 134516) | Oligotrophic lake water microbial communities from Sparkling Lake, Wisconsin, USA - SP09_SKY_43 | ecosystem: Environmental > Aquatic > Freshwater > Lake | place: USA: Sparkling Lake...
CTACGTGCATGCGCTCGACAACGACCGCCTGGAACAGTGGCCGGAGTTTTTCACCGACGACTGCCTGTATGAAATCGTGCCGCGCGAGAACGCCGATGCCGGCCTGCCCATCGGCATCATCTATTGCGACAGCAAGAAGATGCTGCAGGATCGCGTGCTCTCGCTGCGCCACGCCAACATCTACGAGGCGCACACCTATCGCCACATGACTTCCGGGCTGGTGTTCTCGCAGAACGCTGACGGCTCGGTGGATGCGCAGTCGAGCTACGTGGTGGTGCAGACCTTGCAGAACGGCGAGTCCTTCGTCTACCAGGCCGGCCGCTATGAGGACCGCGTGGTCAAGACCGAGGCCGGCTGGCGCTATGCCCGCCGCCGCGTGATCTACGACACGCTGCGCGTGGCGACCCTGTTGGCCACCCCGATCTGAGGCGGCCATGAGCGAGTGGTTCGATGTCGGCCATGCCGATGATTTCGCCGAGGGCGAAGTGGCCGCGGCCCGCGCGGGCAGCCAGGCAGTGGCGGTGTTTCGCCTGGGCGAGGAGATCTTTGCGCTCAAGGACCTGTGCACCCACGGCAATGCCAAGCTTTCCGATGGCTATGTGGAAGATGGCTGCGTCGAGTGTCCGCTGCACCAGGGGCTGTTCGACATACGCAGTGGTGCGCCGCGCAGCGCGCCGGTGACGGAAGCGGTCCGTACCTTTCCGATCCGGGTGGTGGCGGGCCGGGTGGAAGTAGAAATCACCGGGGGTAGCAGCGAGCCCGGCGCCGCCACCTGCAAGGACTGCACGGCGCAAGCAGCCTCGCCGGTACGCATTGAGGCCACCGTGGCGGCGCTGACCAGGGCCGCTGAAGACGTCATCATCCTTCAGCTCGACCACGCCGGCGGCACTGCGCTGCCCTACCGCGCCGGACAATATCTCGACGTCCTCCTGGACAACGGGCAGCGGCGCAGCTATTCGATGGCCACGCCGCCGATGCCCGCACGGCTGGAACTGCATGTCCGCCACCTCAAGGGCGGCCTCTTCACGGACCATGTCTTTGGCATGCTCAAGCCGGGTGACCGACTGGAACTGGAAGGGCCCGGCGGCAGTTTCTGGCTGCGTGAAGGCAGCGCACCGGTCGTTCTGCTGGCCAGCGGTACGGGCTTCGCACCGATCAAGGCCATCGTCGAGCAAGCCATTGCCGACGGGACTTCCCGCCCCATGGTGCTGTACTGGGGCGGGCGTACCAGCGCCGACCTCTACCAGCATGCACGCTGTCTGGACTGGGCGGCCACGCTGCCCTGGTTCACCTATGTGCCGGTGCTGTCCGAGGCCGTCATCGAGGATCGCTGGGAAGGACGTTGCGGCCTGGTGCATCAGGCGGTGATGGCCGATTTGCCGGACCTGAGCGGCCACCAGGTCTACGCCTGCGGCGCGCCGGTCATGGTGGAGGCCGCCCGGGTCGACTTCACCGGACGATGCGCATTGCCACCATCGGCCTTTTTTGCCGACGCCTTCCTGTCCCGCTCGGACCTCTCTTCGCGGCGCTGAGCCCCATTTCACTCTTCTGGAGTCAAGCATGCAAATCAAAGATAGTGTGATCTTCATCACCGGTGCCAACGGCGGCCTGGGGACGGCCTTGATCGACCGTGCCCTGGAACGCGGTGCTGCCAAGGTCTACGCCGGCATGCGCACGATCGATGCCGCCCGGTCCTGGCCGCAACAGGTGACACCGGTCCGGCTCGACGTCACGGACCATGGGCAGGTCCATGCCGCTGCCGAACTGGCGGCCGACGTCAACATCCTCATCAACAATGCCGGACTGAACCACTGCCAGGCCTTGCTGGCGGCCACCAACGGCGAGGCGGCGCGGCAGGAGATGGAAGTCAACTACTTCGGCACCCTGGCGATGTGCCGTTCATTCGCGCCGCTGCTGGCGTCCAGGCAGGGCAGCATCGTCAACATCCTTTCCATCCTGGCCCGCATCAGCCTGCCCATGATGGGCTCCCTGTGCGCCTCCAAGGCAGCCGGTCTGCGCCTGACCGATGCCCTGCGCGCCGAGCTCGCAGGCCAGCAGGTCAATGTCATCGGTGTTCTGCCCGGGGTGATCGACACTGCCATGAGCAGCGATTTCCCGCCGCCCAAGGCGACACCGCAAGCCGTAGCCGAGGCCATCCTCGATGGCATCCTGCGCGACGAAGAGGAAATCTATCCGGATGGCATGTCTCAGGCCGTGGCCAGGCGCCTGCTCCAGGAGCGGGACCAGGTCCGCGCCGAATTTTCAGCGTTCTTGTAATCTGCGCGATTCACCCGGCCTCCTCGCAAAGGCGGCCCATCTCATCACTTCGACAGGGAAAGCCCCATGGGAACATACATCGATATCACCGCCGCCGATGGCAGCGGCAGCTTCAAGGGATATCTGGCACTGCCGGCAGGCGGTAGCGGACCTGGCCTGGTCGTCGGCCAGGAAATCTTCGGCATCAATGAGAACATGCGCGCCGTGGCCGACATGTATGCCGAAGAAGGCTATGTCGCACTGGTGCCGGACTTGTTCTGGCGCCTGCAGCCCGGCATCGATCTGGGCTACAGCGAAGCCGACTTTGCCCAGGCCATCGACCTGTTCGGGCGTCTCGACATCGACCGGGCCGTTGACGATATCGCTTCGTCCATTGCACATTTGCGCACGCTGCCGCAAGTCAGCCGCAAGGAGATCGGCTACGTCGGTTTCTGCATGGGCGGCAAGCTGGCCTATCTCACCGCCACCCGCACCGATGCCGCCTGTTCGGTCGGCTACTATGGCATGGGCATTGAGCAGATGCTGGACGAAGCGGACCAGATCCGCGGCAAGCTGGTCCTGCATTTCGCCGAGAACGATGCCTATTGCGATGCCCAGGCGCGCCAGGCGGTCACCGCCCGGCTGGCGCAGGTACCCCGCAGCGAAACCTACAGCTACGCGGGGGCCGACCATGCCTTCGCACGCGTGGGCAGCGCGCATTATCACAAGCCATCCGCGCTGATGGCCCATGGCCGCACCATTGCCGCACTGAAGTCCTGCATCGGTCCCGACCTGAACCTGTCGGACCTGTGGGAGCAACACGTGTATCACGAGTTCGTCACCCGCGACGTACCGGCCACCATGGCCACCATGGTGGCCGAGCCCTACGTGAATCACATCCCCACCCTCACTGGTGGCGTGGGCAGCAAGCAACTCAGCCGCTTCTACCTGCATCATTTCGTGCACGCCAATCCGGAAGACACGCACATGATCCCGATCTCCCGCACGGTAGGCGCCATGCAGGTGGTCGATGAATTCATCATGTGTTTTACCCATACGCGCGAGATCGACTGGATGCTGCCGGGCGTGGCGCCCACCGGAAAGTATGTGGAAATCCCGATGGTAGGGATCATCAACTTCCGTGGTGACAAGCTGTGTCACGAGCACATCTACTGGGACCAGGCCAGCGTGCTGGTGCAGATCGGCTTGCTCGATCCCGGGCTGCTGCCGGTAGCCGGCATCGAGACTGCCAAAAAGCTGCTCGATGAAAGCCTGCCCTCCAACCAGTTGATGCGGCGCTGGGCCGAGAGCGAAGGAAAATAAGCCCCTGCCGCCAGGACGGGAAGAGGTCATGCATCCCGTCCTGGCGCACTCGCGGGTCCCGGGTCAGTTGCGGCCGGAGCGGAAATGACCACCTTCAACAATCTCGATCTCAACCTGTTGCGTGTCTTTCATGCCATTGCCGAGCAGCGCAGCCTGACGCTGGCCGGGGTGAGCCTGAACCTGTCGCAACCGGCGGTGAGCTACGCCCTGGGCCGGCTGCGGCAGATCTTCGACGATCCGCTCTTCATCCGTACGCGCGAGGGCATGCTGCCGACTCCCGCCGCCCTGGAACTGGCCAAGCCGATCAGCCGGGCGCTGGAGGCGGTACGGGAGGCGCTGCGCTACAGCGAAGGATTTGAACCCCTATGCAGTACCCGCCTGTTTCGTGCTGCCCTCACCGATGTGGCCAACACGCTCTTGTTGCTGCCGATCAGCGAGGCGCTGCGGGCGCGGGCCCCCTTGAGCCGGCTGCACGTGGAGCTGGCTTCCCATGACGATATCGAGGATGCCTTGTGCAATGGCCGCATCGATTTTGCCATCGGCCATCTGCCTGGTCTCAAAACCACGCTGCATCACCGCCTGCTCTTTCGAGACGAGTACGTCTGCATGACGCGCAAACGGGCCACGCTGCCCACGGGCGACAGCATGACCCTGGAGACCTTCTGCGCGCTTGAGCATGTTGCTGTGCAGTCCGATCGCAGCAGCCAGTTGCAGATGGACAGCCTGCTGCGCGCGCTCGGGCAGACACGCCAGACCAGCCTGCATCTGCCTCACTTTTCCCTGTTGCCGCGCGTCCTGATGCGCTCGGACCTGGTGGTCACCCTGCCATGGCGGCTTGCCAGGCTGATGCAGAACGAGCGTCGCGGACAGTTCAAGATCTATCGCCTTCCCTGGGCCAGGATCGACCTTGATTTTGCGCTGTACTGGCACCGCGATCTCGACATGGATCAGGCCATCATCTGGATGAGGGAGTTGATTGGAGAGCTCAAAGCCGTCTAGGAAAGACTGCTTGCCCGAAAACATCCCTCGGATCGACCTGTGTCAGGCTGCGACCCGGCTGTCTGCTCCGATCCGTTGCAGCCAGCCTTGCCGATATTGCGCCAGTCCGCGCAGCACTAGCGGTTCCGTGGCCAGCAACGCTGGCAGTTGTACAGCTGCCTGTGGCTGGTACCATTGCTCAAGCAACCATCCACCCAGCGTGGTTCCGCTGGCATCGTTAGAGCGCACCACCTTGCGCGACACCAACGCCGACAGCAACGGAGCGAAATGGACGTTGGCCGTAAAGCTGCCTTCGACGACCACCTCGCCAGTTGCATCCAGCATGTCCAGGCAATAGGCTGTCATCAGCGCGCAATAAAGCGTGGCCAATGCATAGCGGTTGCCTGGAAGGTCGGGCAGGGAACCAACGATGCTGCCGACGCTACCGGCAAACGGTCCGCCGCATTCCGAGAAACAAGGCAAGGCAAAGACCTGCGCATCGATGAGCGCCTGCAACTGTTCCTGGCTGCAGGCAACATCATCGCCGGCCAATTGCGCAAATTCGCGCCCGCCCATGAAGCGCATGCAGGCTACCGGCGCGCCCAGCACATTGACGTTGGCCAGCATGTCGCCCTCTTCCCGCAAGCTGCTGACGCGGCCATCGAGGGCGGCTGCGATCAGCCAGGTGCCACTGGAGAGCACGATGCGCGGCCCGTCGCCGCCACCGCGCAGGTAGCGCAGCAAAGACGCGTTGCTGTCATGCACCCCGCACAAGACCGCACAGTCCGCTGGCAAGCCGGTGCGCCGTGCCAGCTCCGGACGTACCGTGCCAAGCCGCTCCCATGCACGACGCAGCGGCGGCATGAGCGACATCCAGTTGCATTGCGCCGGCAGCGAGGAATAGCAATGCTGCTCCGGCTGCCACAGATCGGTATGGCAGCCCAGCGAACTCAGTTCTGCCGCTGCCACGCCCGACAAGCGCCATGACCAGTACTGCGGATACATCAGCAGGTATCGGGCGCGTACGAAGGCTTGCGGAAATTGACAGGACTGCCAATACAGCTGCCGCCCAAGATTCAGTCCTGCTCCCAGCAACGGCGAGGCACTCTGCGCAAAAGGAGGGCGCAGGGTCTCATAAGGAGGATGCTCGGATCCCAATTCAAAACTGAATTCATAATCCGCCACCGGCAGCACGAGGCCGGCCTCATCCACCAACGCCGCCGTCGCCCCGTGCGTGACCGGGACGATGGCGCGGATACGCCAGCGGCGCGCCAGTTCCGCCAGGTTGTCGAGCAACCAGGTCTCGATGGCTACCACATCGTGATGCGGATACGGTCCATCGTCGCGCGGCCGGTTGGCGCGGCGGCGCACGGCCAGCTCCTGCCCTTGGGCATCGACTAGGGTGAGCTTGATGTTGGTCTTGCCGATGTCAAACACGGCAATGGCGTCAGCATGCATTGGAGGCGGCTTTCCTGATCATTAGATTCACGGCAAGTGGAACATCGGTATCAGCGCTTGTGTCACGGGCTGGTAGTTGCGTGAAGTTTCCATCAGGTCCGCCATTGAGGTCCACCAACGTTGCATCAGCGGATGCAGTGGAAGCTGATCCATACCGTGGTCAGACGTTCGCCGCAACACCGCGAACAGCTTGCCGCTGTCGGGATCGAGGAAGATGCTGTAGTCGCGAATTCCAGCCTGGCGCAGAAGGGTAGCCAGCTCCGGCCACAAGGCATCGTGTCGTGCCCGATACCGTTCGGCGCAGCCAGCGCGCAATTGCATGGTGAAGGCGATCTGTTCCATCAGCGCCCCGCTGCCCGCTTGCCGCGCAACAGGCGCGGTATCGCAATGGTGGCCAGCAGCAGTGCGCCGACCACGATGGTCATGATGATGCCGGGGATGTTGGCCAGCGCCAGCCCATAGGTCAGCATGCCCATGACCAGCACCGATAGCATCACACCACCAATGGTACCGGTGCCGCCCGCGATGCTGACACCGCCCAGGATGACCACCGTGATGATCTCCAGCTCCCACCCCATGGCGATATTGGGCCGGGTGCTGCCGATACGGCCGGTCAGGAAGAAAGCCGCCAGGCCTGCCATGGCACCGGTCAGCACGAACAACGCCAGCCGGTAGCGATCTACTGCGACGCCCGAGAAACGCGCGGCGACCGGGCTGTTGCCGATGGCGTAGAGCTGCCGGCCCCAGCGGGTCACATGCAACAGCACGGCGAACATGGCGGCGGCCAGCAGCCAGACCACGAAGGGACGCGGCAGGACGTCGAAGAAGTAGCCCTGTCCCCAATCACCCAGCTCTGCCGGATATTGAGTAAAGGCCTGGTCGCCCAGCACCACGCTGGCCAGCCCGCGAAAAAGCGACATCGAGCCGATTGTCACCACGATAGAGGGCAGGCACAGGCGCGTGACCAGCGTGCCATTGAGCAAGCCGCAAGCCGTGCCGGTAGCGATGGCTACCAGCAGCAAGCCAAGCGGCGGCACGCCGGCCTGATTAGCCAGGCCCATGGCCACCGAAGCCAGCGCGATGATGGCAGAGACTGAAATGTCGATCTCGCGGCAGATAATGAGCAAGGCCATCGGCAAGGCGATCATGGCCTTCTCGCTGAAGTTGAAGGTACTGTCAGCGAGGTTGTAGGGATCGAAGAAATGCGGAAGCAGCAGTCCGTTGACCGCGCAGACCAGCACCAGCAGGACAGCCAGCAAGGCCTCCCAATGGCGCAGCAGGTCGCGTGGATGGAAGCGGGCTTTTTCATCGATGCGATAACGGGACCGTGGCGCGCCGGCCGGTTCACTCATGCTGCTCATGCTGTACTCCCGGTGGTGAGCGATTTCTGCCCGTGCAGCGGCAGGATCTGTTTGCGGCCGCCTTGCTTGCCGCGGGCATTGAGGATGACGGCGCAGAGGATGACCATGCCGGTCAGGGCGCTCTGCCAAAAGGGCGAGATGCGCATGATCGGCAGGGCATTGTTGATGACCGACAGGAACAGCGCCCCCAGCACCGCGCCGCTGACCTGCCCCACACCGCCGGCGATGCTGATGCCGCCGATCACGCAGGCGGCAATCACGGTCAACTCAAAGCCATAGGCAATCTCGGTATAGGCCACGGCATAGCGCGCCACCCACAGATATCCCGCCAGGCCAGCCATCGCACCCGAGAGACCGTAGGTCCAGAGCAGGCGTGCGGGACTGGCGATGCCAACGTAGGCAGCTGCGGACGGATCATTGCCGATGGCATAAAGGTCGCGGCCGAAACGCGTGTGGCGGGCCAGGAACCAGATCGCCACTACTGCCAGCGCCCCCAGCCAGACCAGGTGCGTGAGACCGCCCAGCCGGGCCAGGGGGAAAGCAACGAAATCGGCCGGCATGTTGCGCGAGGAGACCCAGGCTCCCCCCGAGAGTACGAACACCATGCCGCGATAAACACTCATGCTGCCCAGCGTCACCACGATCGGCGGCAATTCCAGGTAGCCGATCAGCCAGCCATTGAGCAGGCCCAGCAGCAGGCCGATCACAACCGCCATGAGGATGAACACGCCTACTGGCAGCACCGGGAAATGCATCGCCAGCAGCGCCGACATCATGCCCGACAACGCCAGATTGGAGGCGACCGAGAGATCAATGCCGCGCGTGAGGATGACCAGCATCTGCGTCAGCGCCAGCATGATGGTGATGGCACTGTCGGTGAGCAGGTTATCCATGCTCTGCGTACTCAGAAACACCGGTGCGCGCAAGCCGACCAGCAGGATCAGCACCACCGTCAGCAACGCCAGCAGCGGCTCACGGCGTCGCCATAGCGCTTCACCCGCATCGCGTCTGGCGGCGGCAGGTGCGCGCCGGGAAATCAGGAAATTCAATGCCATGTGGGGTCTCCTGCAGAAGTTGCGGTGGCAGCGTCGCCGTGCAGGCCACCCGAGGCAGCGGCAGCCAGCGCTTCGGCACTGGCTTGTTCGCGCGTGAAGACCTGTTGCACGCGGCCCTGATGCATGACCACGATGCGGTCCGACATGCCCATCACTTCCGGCAGTTCGGACGACACCAGGATCACCGCCAGGCCCTGCGCCACCAGTTCGCCGATGAAACGATGCACAGCGGCCTTGGAGCCGATGTCGATGCCCTTGGTCGGCTCATCCAGGATCAGTACGCGTGGCTGCGTGGCCAACCATTTGGCCAGCACCACCTTCTGCTGGTTGCCGCCCGAGAGCTGCGCCACGTGCTGGTGGAAGTGGCTGGCCTTGAGTTCGAGCTGCTCGCACAGATGGCGGGCGATACCGATCTCGCGGCGGCGATGGCGGCGCAGGAAGAAACCGATGCCCGGCAGCACTGGCAAGGTGATGTTCTGGAAGATCGGCAGGGACAGCAACGCGCCCTGCCGCTGGCGATCTTCAGGCACGTAGGCCAGCCCATGGGCGATCGCCTGGGCCGGCGAAGTCAGCCTGACCTCGCGGCCATCGATGCGGACCGTGCCCCGCGCCTCGGGAGAGAGACCGAATAGCGCATGCATGACCTCCGAGCGGCCAGCACCGACCAGTCCGTAAAAGCCGACGATCTCCCCAGGGTGCACTGAGAAACTGACGCCATCGAATTCGCTGGGGTGCGACAGATGGTTGACCTCCAGCACCGGGGCCACCTGGCCGGATGTCTGATTGGCCACCCGGCTGAACACCTGCCCGACCTCGCGTCCCACCATCAACGCCACCAGCTGCTGCTCGGTGATATCGGCCAATTCGCCACTGGCGATGAAGCGGCCATCGCGTAGCACGGTGTATCGGTCGGCGACGGCATAGATCTCGTCGAACTTGTGGGAGATGAAGATGACCGCAGTACCGGCGCGGCGCAACTGGCCGATGATCCGATAGAGTTCACCGATCTCGTGGTGCGACAGCGCGGCCGTCGGTTCATCCATGATCACCACCTGCGCCTGTTGCGACAGGGCGCGTGCGATCTCCACGAAATGGCGCTGGGCCACGCTCAGGTCCTTGACCTTTGCGCGCACGGGCAGGTCCACTTCGAGTCGGGCAAACAGGGCGCGCGACTCCTCCTCCATGCGCCGCCAGTCAATGCGCCGGGGCTTGCCGCACAAGGGCTGGCGGCCGATCCAGATGTTCTCGGCCACGCTCAGGTCCTCGAACATGACCGTTTCCTGATGCACGGCGGTGATGCCGCCGCGCATCGCATCCTGTGCACTGGTAAAGCGCACCTCGCGCCCGGCCAGAGCAATGCTGCCTTCATCGGGCTGATGGATGCCGGTAAGGATCTTGACCAGCGTGGACTTGCCGGCACCATTTTCGCCCAGTAGGGCCATGACTTCGCCGGGGCGCACGGTGAAGCCGACATCGTGCAGCGCCACCACGCCCTGGAAGCGCTTGCCGATGCCGGAGAGGGCCAGCACCGGCGCGGTGCTTTCATCGGCGGCGGCGCGCGTGGCGCTGCGCGCCGGAGCCTGGGGAGAATGAATTGCGGTCCCGGGGAGGGACATTACGTGACTGGACATAAGCAGACCATGAACGTGAGCAGGAGAAGAAAGGAGCGGCGGGCGCTCCCGCTGGCATCGAATCGTCAGAAGATCTTGGCGAATTTGTCCACGTTGCTGGCGTCGTAAGTAAAGGGCGGTGCAAGCGCAGCCTCGCCCGCAGCATCGAGCTTGACGCTGCCCATGCGGCCTACGGCGATGCTCTCGCCATCCTTGCCCTGGGCCTTGCCCTTGACGAACTGGTAGGCGGCATAGGTCGCTGCATAACCGAGGTCGATCGGATTCCAGATGGCAAAACTCTTGACCGCACCGCTCTTGACGTGACCCGCCATCTCCGAGGGCAGGCCCAGACCGGTCACATAGACCTTGCCGACCAATTTCTCATCGACCACTGCCTTGCCGGCCGCATTGATGCCCACGGTAGTTGGCGCGATGATGGCCTTGAGACCTGGATTGCTGCGCAACAGGCCAATGGCTTCACGATAGCTCTTGTCGGACTGGTCGTCACCATAAACGGTCGCCACCAGCTTCATGCGCGCGAACTCGGGACGGGTCAGCGCCTTCTTCATTTCACCGATCCAGATGTTCTGGTTGGTGGCCTGTGCAGTGGCCGACAGGATCGCGATGTCGCCCGCACCACCGATGGCGTCGGAAGCCATCTGGATCTGCTTGACGCCAATCAGCTCGGCGTTGGAAGGATTGAGTTGCATCAGCCGACCACCCTTTGCAATGCCGCTGTCGAAGGACAACACTTTGACACCGCGTTGCAGGGCGCGCTTGGTGATCGGCACAAGAGCATTGGCGTCGTTGGCCGAGATGACGATGGCATCGACCTTCTGGCTGATCAGGGAATTGACGATCTCGATCTGGCCTTCTGCCGTGGGCGTGGTCGGACCGGTATAGATAACGTCCACATCACCGAGCTCCCGTGCAGCCTCCTTGGCACCTTCATGGGCGGCGTCGAAGAAACCGTTGCCAAGGCTCTTGACCACCATGGCGATGCGTACCTTGTCGGCAGCGTGGACGGGGCCGGCGGCGATCAGGCTGACGGCACCGGCGGCCAGGGCCAGCAGCGCTGCGCTTAAAGGCCGTCCGGCCGCATTGAACGTGTTGCGGGTCATGTGTTGTCTCCTAGTTGGATGAGTAAGGTCCAGCCCTGTCTGCGCAGGTGCCGTGTTGCAATCAAACGTACGTCGTTGTCATATTTCGCCCTGCCGCGCGTGCATTACGCGCCATACCGGTCAACCCACCAGGGCCAGCCGTTCGTGCTCGGGGGGCACCGCGACGACTTTCACCCCGGCCTGCTCCATCATCTGTGCAGCGGCGTCGGAGATACCGGTATCGGTCACCAGGCAATTGACGCGGTTCAGGCCACACAGGATCAGACCGGCCTTGCGCGAAAACTTGCTGCTGTCGGCCAGCACCACCAGTTGTTCGGTCTGTCCCAGCAGGCGCTTTTCGGCCTGGATCAGCAAAGGATCGGCTTCCATCAGGCCCAGCATCGAAACGCCGTAGATACCCATGAACATCTTGCTGGCATAGTGATGCTGGGTAATGTCGTTCTCGAAGGGACTGAGGATGACGTTCTGCTCGCGATAGATCTGTCCGCCCGGAACGATGATCTGGTTCTCGCTGGTGGTGAGCAGGCGCTCGGCCATCAGGAATGAATTGGTCAGGATCTTGAGGCGCTTCTGTGCCAGGAATTCGGCCATCAGGAAGGTGGTGGTGCCGCCATTGATGATGATGGTCTCGCCGTTGTCGCACATCTCGGCCGCATGGCGGGCGATGGCACGCTTCTGCGCAGGCTGTCGTGCCAGGCTGGTCTGGAAGGTCTCGCCCGAGAGCGCAAAGGCGCCGCGCTTCTGCGCAAGGCGCTCGGCACCGCCACGGGTCCGGGCTAGCATGTCGCGCTCGGCCAGCCAGGCGATATCGCGCCGTACCGTTGCCGCCGAAGCATTGAGCAACTGGCAGAGTTGCTCGACGGTCAGCGCCGTATGCTCGCCCAGGAGCGACAGCAGCCGCTTGCGGCGATTGTGATTGATCATCTCTGTCTCCATGATGATGGCCGGCGGCCCTGGTCTCGGCCAGGCCATGTCCGGCGTTTTTCGTTATGGAGCAAGACTAAGCGATCGCCAAAAAACAAGTCAACATTCAATCAATCAACTTGATGATTGATTTACAAACAATCAGAAAGTTGATCGCAGATCGATTGACTCTGATTGCTTGCTGCTTTTTACTAGTCTCCATGCTGTTTGAGCAGGATTTCTGCGCCATTGTGCGCAGACATAACCACAACTGGAGACCTCATGACTATCGCTTCACCGACCGAACTCGCCCACGTCAAGGCGGACCAATCGCGCATCGCCTCGGCTTGGGATGATGCCTACGCCGCGACTCTGGACGAGCCGCATCTGCTGCTGTACCGCTCCAACCTGCTGGGCGCGGACAAGGAGATCACCAATTTTGGCGGCGGCAATACCTCGGCCAAGATCGCCATGCCCGATCCGCTGACCGGCGAGACGGTCGAGGTGCTGTGGGTCAAGGGCTCGGGCGGCGACCTGGGCAGCATCAAGCTGGACGGCTTCGCCACCCTCTACATGGACAAACTGGAAGCCCTGCGCGGCCGCTACCGTGGCCTGGAGCACGAAGACGAGATGGTCGGCTACCTGCCCCATTGCACCTTCAACCTCAATGCGCGCGCCGCCAGCATCGACACCCCGCTGCACGCCTACATCCCGCGCCGCCATGTGGACCACATGCACCCGGATGCGGTCATCGCCATTGCCGCCTGCAAGAACAGCCGCGATCTCACGGCCCGCATCTTCGAGGGTGAACTGGGCTGGCTGCCGTGGCAGCGTCCCGGCTACGACCTGGGCCTGAAGCTGGAACAACTGGTGGGTGCCCAGCCGCAGCTCAAGGGTATCGTGCTCGAAGGCCACGGCCTGTTCACCTGGGGTGACAGCGCGCGCGAGTGCTATGAGAACACCCTCAGCGTGATCCGCCGCGCCGATGCCTGGCTGGCCGCCAACAGCCGTACCCCGGCCTTCGGTGGCGCACGCTTCCAGGCTCTGCCAGCGGCTGAACGCGCCGCGCTGGCCGCACGCATCATGCCCTTGCTGCGCGGCAAGATCAGCAAGGGCGAATACAAGCTGGGCCACTTCGATGACAGCGATGCCGTGCTCGAATTCGTCTGCAGCCAGGACCTGGGCCCGCTGGCCGCCTTGGGCACCTCCTGCCCCGATCACTTCCTGCGCACCAAGATCCGTCCACTGGTACTGGACTTCTCACCCGAACAGCCCGACCTGGACGCGCTGGAAGCCGGCCTCGACGCGGCGCTCGAAGCCTATCGCCAGGACTACGCCGCCTACTATCAGCGCTGCGCCCGTACCAACAGCCCGGCCATGCGCGACCCCAATCCGGTGATCTATCTCATCCCCGGTGTAGGCATGCTGTCCTTCGCCAAGGACAAGGCCACCGCCCGTATCGCCGGCGAGTTCTATATCAATGCCGTCAACGTCATGCGCGGTGCCAACGGCGTGGACAGCTATGTCGGCCTACCGGAACAGGAAGCCTTCGATATCGAATACTGGCTGCTGGAAGAAGCCAAGCTGCAGCGTATGCCCAAACCCAAGAGCCTGGCCGGACGCATCGCCCTGGTTACTGGCGGCGGCGGGGGCATTGGGCAGGCAGTAGCGCGACAGTTGCTCGCTGAGGGGGCCTGCGTGATGCTGACCGATATTGATCAATCCGCGCTCGACAGTGCGCAACAGGCCCTGCTCAAGCACGGCGGGCCGGATGCCATCGGCGTGGTGCGCGCCGACATCACCAGCGAAGCGGAGGTGACGACGATCCTCAACAGCGTGGCGCTGCGCTTCGGCGGCATCGACCTGCTGGTCTCCAATGCCGGCATCGCCTCGGCATCGCCACTGCAGGACACCAGCCTGGAAGTGTGGCAACGCAATCTCTCGGTACTGGCCACCGGTTACTTCCTGGTCAGCCGTGCCGCCTTCTCCAGCATGCTGACCCAGGGGTTGGGCGGCAGCATCGTCTATGTTGCGAGCAAGAACGGCCTGGTGGCCTCGGCGGGGGCCTCGGCCTATTGCACCGCCAAGGCCGCCGAGATCCACCTGGCGCGCTGCATCGCGCTGGAAGGTGCGCCGCATGGCATCCGCGTCAATGTGGTCAATCCGGATGCTGTCATTCGCGGCTCGCGCATCTGGGACGGCAAGTGGAAGGAAGAACGCGCCGCCTCCAACAAGATCGAGGCCGACGACGTCGAGGAATTCTATCGCCAGCGCAGCATGCTCAAGCGCAGCGTGCTGCCGGAGGATATCGCCGAGGCGGTGTATTTCTTCGCAAGCGAAAAGTCGGCCAAGAGTACCGGCAACATTCTCAACGTCGATGCCGGCAATGCAGGCGCCTTCACGCGCTGACGCTGATCCATCTCACCCTCTTCCGCATTCCCATCAACAACGATGACGATGCCCAAGGAAGGCATCGTCGCAGGAGATAGCATGACCTATCGTATCGACCCGCAATTCATCGCCGAACAGAACACCCGCGCCCATCAGCAACTGCAATCCGATTACGAAGCGCTGGCGGGTGTCCTGTCCAGGCGCGGCTGTGACATCGAGACCCTGACGCGTCAGGCGCAGGCGTTCGCCGTAGCCCTGCCAAGCTGGGGCGTCGGCACCGGTGGCACCCGCTTTGCCCGCTTCCCCGGCCACGGCGAGCCGCGCAACGTATTCGACAAGATCGATGATTGCGGCACCATCCATCAGTTGACACGCGTGACGCCCGGTGTCTCGCTGCACTTCCCATGGGACCGCACCACCGATGCGCGCGCCTTGCGTGAAGCGGCGACCCGGCTGGGACTGCACTTCGACGCCGTCAATTCCAACACCTTCCAGGATGCGGCCGGCCAGGCGCACAGCTACAAGTTCGGCAGCCTCACCGCGCTCGATCCCGAGGTACGCGCGCAAGCCGTGGCGCACAACATCGATTGCATCGAGCTGGGACATGCACTGGGATCGAAGGGTCTCACCGTATGGATTGGCGATGGTGCCAACTTCCCCGGCCAGAGCAACCTGCGCGGCGCACTGGAGCGGTATCTGGAAAGCATGCGCGCCATCTATGCCGCGCTGCCGTCGGACTGGCTGGTCTTTATTGAGCACAAGCTGTTCGAGCCAGCCTTCTATGCCACCACAATTGCTGACTGGGGTACCAGCTTCGCCTGCGCGACGGAACTGGGTCCCAAGGCCAAATGCCTGGTGGACCTGGGACATCATGCGCCCAATACCAACATCGAGATGATCGTGGCGCGCCTGGCGCAGTTCGGCAAGCTGGGCGGTTTCCACTTCAACGACAGCAAGTATGGGGACGATGACCTGGATTCAGGCAGCATTAATCCTTTCCAGCTGTTCCTGGTTTTCAACGAATTACGCGATGCTGCCGGGCGCGACGGCCAGGCGTTCAGCCCGGCCTACATGCTGGACCAGTCGCACAACGTCACCGATCCCATCGAAAGCCTGATGATCAGCGCCGTGGAAGTACAGCGTGCCTACGTACAGGCCGCACTGGTGGATACACAGGCTTTGTCGCATCACCAGATGAACAACGATGCGCTGATGGCAGCGCAGACGCTCAAGCAGGCCTTCCGCACCGATGTGAGCGCGATCCTGGCCATGGCCCGCTATCGCTGCGGTGGCGCCATCGATCCGGTCGCTTTGTATCGCGCCAGTGCCTATCGCGATCACAAGCGCGAGGAACGCCCGGCGGTGAGGGGAAGCAGCAGCAGCGGCATCGTCTGAAAGTGGACTGGAGGCCACCATCTTGCAGGCGGCCTCCACGCACCCGGCGATAGTTCCCGATGGCGGACAGACTTACTGGCTGGCAAGGGTATCTGAAACGATGAATCCCTCCCGGATGATCAGCTGCAATACGCACAGTACCGATACCGGCCAGTTCTGCCATGACTTCTGGATGAAGGTGTAGATCGCCGGCAAACTGCCGCCGATAGATGCAGCGTACGGAACGAAGTTGAACAGTGCCCGACATTGCTGCTGAGGAGTACATTCCGAATTCTGAAGCTCTTGCGTGGCAAGAATTAGTATTCACATGGCTGCAGCTTTCCCCGGGCCATGTAGCCGTGGAAGGATCATCCTCGATATCCCGTTACCGGCCAGCAAGCTTGTTCAGGAATGATGCCAGGTCCGCATTGAAACGACGCGACTCCTCGATGAACGGCGCGTGCCCGGAATCAGGATAGACAATGCTTTCCATCGACGCATTGAGCTGAAGCGCGCGGGCCATCGTCGGCTCCGTCCTGACCAGCTCGTCTTTGCCGCCGTAGAGGAAGAGCAGCGGAACCCTGGCCCGGCCGATGCCCTCGGCAGCAAACACGCTCATGGACTGCACCGCCTTCTGCATCGGCCATGACGCCATGGCGGCATTGGCCAGCAGCCGGGCGAACGTGGCCTCATCGGGCTTGCTGTTGAAGCACAGTGCGAGGAAGGCACGCTCGCCGTCCAGATGCGTCTTCAGGTCCGGCGAGATCATGTCCTTGTAGACCTGCGGATGCGAGGTGATCTGCTCACCGTTCAACTCCACCACGCCGTCGACGTAGACGGCACCGCGAATGCTTGCGTCGCCGTAGGCAGCCACGTAATTCGAAATGACCACACCTCCCAGCGACCAACCGACCAGGACCGCCCCTTCAGCATGGGCCGCCCGGATCACCGCCGCCAGGTCTGCGGCCCAGATGTGCCCGTCCCGGTAAGCGTTCTCGCTTGCAGGCTTGTCCGACTTCCCGTGACCGCGCAGGTCATAAGAAATCAGACGGTACTTCGCCAGCGTGCCATCGGCGAACTGTGCTTCCCAGTTCAGGTGGCTGCCCAGCAGACCGTGGATGAACAGCACGGGCGGCCCGTCGGGATTGCCTGCCTCCTGAATGGCCAGGACGACGCCATCTGGGGCCACGGCAGAATATTCTTTCAAGCCGGAGTGCGCCCAACCCGGGCCGGCCAAGGCCAGGGACAGGATCAGCAAGAATAGAAATCGGCAAGACTGCTGGACAAGCATGGGGAACTCCTCATTGGGCAAGTGGTTTAGACTTGCAGTCTCGACCCTGACATCCATGTGAGGGTCAAGCCATTTTTTGGAGTCAGAGCGATGAAGATGAAAGAGCGCCACAGCCCGCTTTCGATAGGCGAGCTGGCCAACAGCACCGGAGCCAGCATTCGAGCCATCCGGCACTATGACCAACAGGGCCTGCTGGCTTCGACCAGATCGGCCAATGGCTACCGGATGTTTTCAACACTGGCGATCACCCAGGTGAAGCAGCTCCGCCGCTTTCTCGATGCAGGATTCAATCTGGCCGAGATCAAGGGTTTCCCCGAATGCATGCTCATCGTCGATGGCGCACTGGCCTGTCCGGAAACCAAAGGAGCACAACGAGCAAGGCTGCTGGCCATCGACAAGCAAATTACGCAATTGGAACGGCGCCGCTTGCAATTGCGCTTGATGCTGGAAGACACCGCGGGCAAATGAATGGCCGGCGCCGCCGACGTGGCACTTCGTTGCAGAAAGTTACTAACCCCTCTCCCCGTCGGTGCGCCCGCGTCATCGGCTTACGGATGCAGCACCAAGCCCTTGGTGGCTTTCTCCACCCCCTTCTTCGGGCCGCGCAAAGCCAGCCCGACCAGGTCCATATGCTGGGGATCCTCGGCCAGGAAGACCTGGCGGTTGGCCTCGTCATGCCCGGTGGCAAACATCGGGAAAACATAGGCGGCCATCGTCAGTTCGCGCGCCAGCCCGGTGCGGTGGGCCGCCTGCAATCCGGCCAGGTCGGCCTCGAAGATCAGGATGGGCTGGCCGCACAGGCTGGCGTAACGCTGGCCGCTGGCGTCCACATAGGGCGCGCCCAGCGACTCCGGTGCAGCTGCGGCAATGCCGGTAGCCAGGAAGGCGGTGACGTTCAGGCGCTGCCACATGGGCAGGTCATTGCGCACCAGGATGGCGATTTTGGTATCGAACATGCGGTTTTCCTTGAGGACTCTTGACCCGCCGCATCTTAGGAAACCGCCTCAGTCCCCGGCTAGAACGTTTGTGCAGGCACGACGATAAGCCGCCGGCGTGATGCGGTAAGCGCGCCGGAACCATCGCCCCAGGTGGCTCTGGTCGGCAAACCCGGTATCGGCCGCGACCTGCGCCGGGTCCGCACCGCTGGCCAGCAGCCGGCGCGCTGCGCGCAGGCGCAATTGCACCAGGTAGGCATGCGGCGAACTGCCGAAGGCCGCACTGAACTGGCGCGTCAGGCGAAACCGATCCAGTCCCGAACAAGCCGCCAGGTCCTCCAGGCTGAGGTCATGGGCCAGGTTCGCCTGCATCAGTTCACGCACCCGTTGCAGTGCGGGCGAGGCACCGGCACTGCGCTCGCTGCCGGGAGCGCGGATCCGGCCCGCCAGCAAGACCAGCATGCGGTCCAGCGACTCGTCACGCGCGAGCCGGCCTTCGCGCTGATGCAAGGCGAGGAAGGCGCGGTGGATGGCCCGGGCCAGGGGCGCGTCATCATGCAGGGTCTGGTCAAAGGCGGCAAAGCGCGACACGGCGGGCAACTGCAGATGCTCGGCCATGGCCGCCAGCCAGGGCTGCGGCAGGTACAGCATGGCGTAGGTGAAGCCGCTCTCGTGCGGCGCATGGCCGTCATGGATGGCACCGGGCTCGATGAGGATGGACTTGCCCGGGGTGCTCACATGCGAGGCACGTCCGCAGCGAAAACGCTGCACGCCCTGCAAGGTGACGCCGACCAGCATCTCGTCATGTGCATGCGGATCGTAGGCATGGCCGGAAAAGTGCGCGCTGATGCTCTCGATGCCGCTGTCGTCATCACGGCGCAGGTCGACCCATTCGGTCTGCAGCACGCGCGGGGTAACTTGATGCGGTGTGGAAGGGATGTCCATTGCCGAATTCTAGCCCCGGACGGCCGCGCGGGGCGCAATCTCGTCCCGCCCACCGGGACTTCCTGGCACATTTCCTGCTTGATGAGAAGTGTTGCAGCGGCGCCGCGCCGCCTCATCCGGCTATCGCCGCACTGCAACAAATCCTTTACCATGCGCCCCTGCGGCGGCTGCCGACGACAGAAGGCAGCCGCACACCGATGGCCGATCCGGCTTACCCGCCGGCCTGGCCATTGACGTGACGCGTTCGTTATCCACGATTGATGATTGGTATTGCCATGACGACTTCCACTGCGGATTCCTCGCCTTCCACCCCCATTGCGTCGACCCCGTCCGCGCGCCCCCCGGCCGCGCCTGCCGTGCGCCACAGCTGGATCGACAATCTCCAGGGCCAGCTCTTCGGGGTGGTCATGATCGCCTTCGGCATGTCCATGCTGCATAGCCTGGGCCTGATCATCGGCCAGATCGCCGGCGTGGCCTTCCTGGTGACCTATGCCACCGGCATCAGCTTCGGCATGGCCTTTACCCTCATCAACCTGCCCTTCTACCTGCTGGCCGCCCTGCGCCTGGGCGCGGCCTTCACCTGGCGCACGCTGGCGGCGGTCACGGCCGTATCGGTCCTGACCAACGTGGCCGGCAACTACATCAGCTACAGTCATCTCGATCCCGCCGTCGGTGCCGTGCTGGCCGGGCTGTGCGTGGGCATTGGCCTGATCGGCCTGTTCCGCCACCAGGCCAGCTGCGGCGGCATGAGCATCCTGGCCACCTACGTGCAGGAACGTACCGGCTTCAAGGCCGGCTGGCTGCTCATGGGCTTCGACCTGGCGCTGTTTGCCACGGCGGCCCTGTTCCTGCCGATGGATCGCGTGTTTTATTCGCTGGTCGGTGCCATCACCATGAACGTGTTCGTGGCGTGGAATCATCGCTACGAGTGGTATATCGCGCGCTAGCCCTCGCACCGAAAGGCCGCCGGGCGGAGCGATTCCATTACAATCCGGGTCGTCCATGCATCGCGCCAATCCTGCGCGCGATGCGGACAGCCCCCGTGATTCTGAGCCCTGCCCGCCATGAGCCAAGTCCTGAACTACCTGATCACCGCCCGCCGCTGCGAAGTGGAGGAACTGCAACGCCTGGCGCGCACCTGCCAGCTGGTGCTGACCGTCGGCAAGCTGATCCATTGCCTGCAGCAGGAACGCGGCATCTCCAACATCTACCTCGGCTCGCACGGTGAGCGCGATGCCCAGGTGTGGCAGGAGCGGGTCGCGGCCAGCCAGGCCGCGCAAGGGGAATGCGAGACCTGGCTGGAATCGGTCGAGCACGACAACGCCCTCTCCAACGGCGCCCGTCTCTATACCCGCATCGCCTTCGCCCTGCACGCGCTGGAGGGCCTGCCCAAGCTGCGTGCCGACGTGGCCGCGCTGGCCTGCACGCCGGCGGCCAGCTACGAGCGCTTCAAGACGGTCGTGGGCGCCCTGCTGGCACTGGTGTTCGAAGCCGCCGACGTGGCGGTGGATCCGCAGATTTCGCGGCTGCTGGTGGCGCTGTTCAACCTGATGCAAGGCAAGGAATTTGCCGGCCGCGAACGGGCCGCCGGCGCCGCCGCGTTTGTCACGGGCAAGATCACGCGCGAGCAGGAACAGACCATCGAAACCCAGATCGAGATGCAGGAGCAGGCCCTGCGCCGCTTCGAATCCTTTGCCGAAGGCTTCCGCAACGAATGGACGGCCATGCAGGCCACGCTGCCCCTGGCCGATCTGGAAAGGCTGCGCCGCAAGCTGCTGACCGCCCACGGCCGGCCGCTCGACCCCGAGCTGGCCGACACCTGGTACCAGTGCTGCTCGACCCGCATGGATGGCCTGCACCAGGTGGAGATCCACCTCGCGCAATACGTGCAGTCGCAGTGCCAGGACAAGATCGTCGAATTGCAGAAGACACTGGGCGACCAGGCCCAGCTGTTCAGCCAGGAGGAGGCGCGCGATCCCCTGGAAGCCTTCTCCTCCAGCCTGGAAGGCCAGCCGCTGCCGGATGACTCCTTGCGCGCGGGCGTCGGGCCGCACCTGACGCACTCCATCGTCGATATTTTGCGCAGCCAGTCCGAGCGCCTGCAGAACCTGACCCAGGAACTGGCCACCGTGCGCGAGAGCCTGGAAGAACGCAAGCTCATCGAACGCGCCAAGGGCGTGTTGATGATGAAGCAGGGCCTCAACGAAGAGGCGGCCTATCGCCTGCTGCGCAAGCATGCGATGAACCAGAACCGGCGCATCGCCGAAGTGGCGCAGGCGATCCTGTCGCTGACCGAGATCCTGCCGGACGCCTGATCCGGCGTCCCATTCCGCGCTGCTTCACGCAGCCAGCAGACGGCTTTCGATGTGCCGCTGCCCGGCCAGCGGCCGCCCGTGCGCCCGCTGCAAGGCATCGGCCACGCCCAGCAGCCTCTGGTCGCTGAAGGCCGGACCGAATACCGTGATGCCCCAGGGCAGGCCGTTCTTCATGAAGTTCATGGGCGTGGCCACTGCGGCGTAATCCAGCATGTTCATGAAGTTGGTGTACCAGCCCAGGTCCGAATTGCGTTGCACCGGCTGCTCGCGCAGTTCCTCCAGCGTCACCGGGCGCGGATAGGCCGGCGTCACCACGCAATCGACGGTAGCCAGGATGCGGTCGCATTCGGCCTTGAGTTGCTGCAGGCGATATTGCGCGCGGAAGGTATCGACGGCGCTGAACTGCGGCGCCTTGCGCAAAACGTCACGAATGACCGGCAGGATCTCGCCGGGCCGCTCCTGCAGCAGCGCCTCGATGGTGCTGTAGCGTTCAGCCACCCACGGACCTTCATAAAGCAGGCGCGCCGCCTCCAGGAAGGGACCAAAATCGATGGAGACAGGCACGCCGCCGATGGCTTCCAGTTGTTCCATCGCTTCCACGAACAGGGCCGGGCTCTCGCTGCAGCCGAGGAATTCCAGCTGGCGCGGCACCCCTACGCGCAAGCCTTTGCGCGGTGGCTGGAAAGCCGCTGCATCGTTGTGCGGCAGGTTGGCGCGGCTGTATTCATCGCGCTCATCAGGCTGCATGGCCTGCGTGCACAGCGCCAGCAGGTGGCTCGCTTCGGCCGCCGTGGCGGTGAAGAAGGTCACGCAATCGAGCGTGCGGCAGGCCGGCACCACACCGGCGGTGGAGAGCAACCCCTTGGTCGCCTTCAACCCGACCAGATTGTTCAGGGCGGCAGGAACGCGGCCACTGCCGGCGGTATCGGTGCCCAGTGCAAAACTGCTCAAGCCCAATGCCACCGCCAGGGACGAGCCGGAGGACGAACCGCCGGAAGGATAATCCGGATGCACGCTGTTGCGGCAAGCGCCATAGGGCGAGCGCGTCCCGTTGAGGCCGGTGGCGAACTGGTCCAGGTTGCATTTGCCCATGGGGATCGCGCCCAGCGCGATGAGCTGCGCCACCAGCGTGGCGCTCTCGCGCGGCACATAGCTGAAGGCCGGACAGGCGGCCGTGGTCGGGATGCCGGCCAGGTCGATGTTGTCCTTGATCGAGAACGGCACGCCATACAGGGGCAGGCTGTGCGGGGACTGCCCTTCCAGTGCCTGCAGGTAGGGCTCGATTTCTTCCTCGCTCAACAGGTGGATGTAGAGCCGGTATTGCGGGTTGAGCGCGATGGCACTCTCACGCAGGCGGCCGATCACGGCGCGCGGCGACAGGCTGCCGTCACGATAGGCCGCCGTGAGCGCATCGATGCGCAGGTCGAAGGAATGGATCATGCCGCCTCCTCTTCAGTGTTTTCCATGACCAGCACGCACTGGCCTGCACGCACCGGGCTGCCCGGCTGCACCCGCACTTCGGCGACGATGCCCGCTTCAGGCGCGGTGATGTTGATTTCCATCTTCATCGACTCCAGGATCATCAGCAGCTCGCCCTGCGCCACACGCTGGCCGGGGCTGACCTTGACCTGCCACAGGTTGCCGGCGATCGGTGCATCCACCGCCAGCTGGCCCGCCTGCAGCGGCTGGTGCTCCTGCACGATGGCGCTGCTCTCCTCGCTTTCGTAGTTGGCCTGGCCACTGGCGATCCAGCGCTGGCGTTCGGCATCGAAGGCGGCCTGCTGGTGCTGGCGGAAGGCGGCAATTCCCTCGGCTTCGCGCTGCAGGAAATCCTGGTAGTCCGCCAGGTTCAGCTGGGTCTCTTCGATGCCGACCTCGAAGCGGCCCAGCGGAAAATCGCGGCGGATGGTCTGCAATTCGTCGGCCGTGACCGGATAGAAACGAATCTGGTCGAAGAAGCGCAGCAACCACGGCTTGCCCCGGAAGGCCGCGACCTCGCGATAGCGGTTCCACATCTGCAGCGTGCGGCCCACGAACTGGTAGCCGCCCGGCCCTTCCATGCCATAGATGCACAGGTAGGCGCCACCGATGCCCACCGAATTCTCGGC
>Ga0187843_10000663_pt1 | contig 23416 bp, 15 predicted proteins | sample SpaLakP09_SKY_43_FD_134516 | JGI IMG/M metagenome (GOLD analysis project Ga0187843, IMG submission 134516) | Oligotrophic lake water microbial communities from Sparkling Lake, Wisconsin, USA - SP09_SKY_43 | ecosystem: Environmental > Aquatic > Freshwater > Lake | place: USA: Sparkling Lake...
GCGCTACAGGCATCATCGGGCCGCGATTTAGGAATGTCTCGAAGTGACGGCGCGATGGTGACGATTTGAGGCAGGGCAACTGCTTACGGACTGTTGCGAGATGAAGGCTCCAGGGCCTTTCGCGAAACGCCACTTGGCACTAAGCGCACGGAGTCTGCGCGATCGGGGAAAGCATGATTCGAATATTCAACCACTATTTGCATAAGCAGACCTTGCTCCAGGTGTTCTTTGACCTCGGGCTGATTCTGTTTGCCGTGGTCGCGGTTGTGCTGAGCCAAGGTGAATCGGCCCAGACGGTCATTCCGTTCGCTGCTTCGCATGGTTTGTCGCTGGCGGGTTGCATGTTTGTTATCAATTCGGCCACCGGGTTTTATCAGCATGTTCACAACCGCTCGGTGACCGAGTCCTGCGCCCGTGCCTTGCTGGCCATGATGTTCGGATTGCCGCTCGCCTATGCGATTTTCAGTTTCTTACCGGCCAATACCGATCATCGAGACATGATCACACTGGTGGCGATGGCGGCAGTGGCGGCAGTGATGGTTCACCGCGTTTACGCCGCGCACTCGGGTACTCAATCGCGTCTGCGCACCCGCATCCTGATTTTCGGATCCGGTGCAGCAGCCAAGACGGTGGGCGGCACGCTTCGCGCAGCAGATCCTCATGCCCAGATCGTCGGCTACTTTGCTGGCCCCAACGAGGAACACCCCGAGGTTCCTCTTGCGGAGCTCATCGAGGCCAAGGGTAGTCTGACCGAGACGGCGCTGTCTTTGAATGTGGACGAGATCGTCGTGGCACTGTCCGAGCGTCGTGGTGGCAGCATGCCCATGCGTCAACTGCTTGATTGCAAGCTGTACGGCGTTCGGGTGGTTGATATTGCGACTTACTTCGAGAAGACCCTGGCGCAGATCAAGATCAGCCATGTCAATGCAGGCTGGTTGATCTTCGGTGACGGCTTCAACCAGGGTGTGATTCGCACCGCGGTGAAGCGCATCTTCGACATCGCTTTCTCAGCGCTGATCTTTATGCTGGCCCTGCCTATCATGGCCATCACTGCCATCGTGATCAAGCTTGAATCGCCCGGATCGGTGCTCTATCGCCAGGAGCGCGTCGGACTCAATGGCTCGGTCTTCAAGGTCATCAAGTTCCGCAGCATGCGTTCGGATGCCGAGAAGGACGGCAAGCCACGTTGGGCTACGCTTAACGACGACCGTGTCACCAAGGTGGGTCGCTTCATCCGCAAGGTGCGCATCGACGAGTTGCCGCAGTTGCTGAACGTGCTGCGCGGCGAGATGAGCTTGGTGGGGCCGCGGCCGGAACGTCAGTTCTTCGTCGATGACCTCGTCAACAAAATCCCGTATTACGCTGTGCGCCACAGCGTCAAGCCTGGTGTGACCGGTTGGGCGCAGGTGCGCTACGAATACGGCTCGACGGTGGAAGACTCGATCGAGAAGCTGCAGTACGACCTGTACTACGTCAAGAACAACACGCTATTCCTGGATCTGCTGATCATGCTGGAGACGGTCGCCGTGGTGCTGACCGGCAAGGGCGCTCGCTGAGGCGTTGTCGTTCCTCCGCTGCAGTGGCTGATTTGCTATCAGCATCAGCGCCGATTCCCCGCCGCCGCCTGGCGTGCTTGAATATCCCATGCTCTACGGCGTTTCGGATTTAAGCCTGCTCGGCGACTTTCTCGCGGTTTTTGCCTACACGGCCTTCGCGCTGAATTTTGGCATGCGCCTGTGGCGCCGCAGCACACCGTCCAACCCGGTGTCCCATGTGTTTCTCGCCGCGTTGATCATCAGCGCGCTGTGGACGTGGCTGGAACTGGCTGCTGATGTGTTGCGCTCGCCCGGGCGACTGGAAACGATGGTACTGCCGTTCGCAGACTTGCTGCGTTACGGTCTCTGGTTCCTTTTCGTGCTGATGCTGCTGCGTCCTGAACGGACCGATACGAACGGCGATCTGCGTATCTTCAGGCCGCTCGCGGCGGCGTCGGTGGGCTTGTCGCTGCTCCTGCTGCTGGCCCGCGAGTCTGGTGCGAGTTGGGCCGATGCGCTGGCGCGTCCTACCGCCTTTGCCGCACTGGCGCAGGCGGTGGTGGGGCTGATCCTGATTGAGCAATTGCTGCGCAATGTTTCGGACGACACGCGATGGAATGCCAAGCCAGTTTGCCTGGGCCTCGGTGCCATCTTCGTCTTTGATTTGTTCGTTTTTTCCCAGGCCGCGCTGTTCCGCCAGTTTGACAGTGATGCTCAGAGCGTGCGTGCAGCGGTGCACAGCGCGGCGGTGCCCTTGCTGTTCCTGGCTTCGCGGCGTCACGTGGACTGGCTGGACAAGCTCCATGTCTCGCGCGCCGCGGTCTTTCACTCGGCCACCCTGCTGCTGGTGGGCAGCTATCTCCTGCTGATCTCGGCGGTGGGCTACTACGTGCGCTACACCGGCGGCGAGTGGGGCCGGGCACTGCAACTGGTGCTGGTGTTCATCGCGCTGATCGGCTTGGCCGTGCTGATACTGTCGGGCTCGGTGAGGGCTCGGCTGAAGGTCTACATCAGCAAGAACTTCTTTAGCTACCGCTACGACTATCGTGAGGAGTGGTTGCGGTTCACTGCGGTCCTGTCTTCTAGCGCTTCGCCACAAGAAATGGGCGATACGGTGGTACGGGCATTGGCCAATCTGGTGGAAAGCCCGTCGGGCGCGCTGTGGCTGCGTCGCGCACCCGATGGCGAGTTCGCCCAGACGGCGCGCTGGAACCTGCCGCCGCTGACCGAGCGGGAAAGCGCCGATTCGCCACTGGGGCATTTCTTGCGTGAGCGGGCCTGGATTGTCGACATTGATCAGCTCCGCGATGGCGATGCGGCCTATGCCAGGCTCGAGGCGCCGGCATGGTTGCTGTCGGATGCTCGCTACTGGCTGGTCATTCCCCTGCTTGTCGGGGGTGAGTTGATCGGCTTTGTCGTGTTGGGCCGAGCGCGTGCCGCCATCGAAATCAACTGGGAGGTGCGTGATCTGCTAAAGACTGCGGCCTCGCAGGCCTCGAGCTATCTGGCCCAGATGCAGGCAGCCGAGGCGTTGCTGGAATCGAAGAAGTTCGATGCCTTCAATCGCATGTCTGCCTTCGTCGTCCACGACCTGAAGAACATCGTCACCCAGCTCTCGTTGATGATGAAGAACGCCAAGCGTCTGCGGGATAACCCGGAGTTCCAGCAGGACATGCTGGACACCGTCGAGAACTCCTTGGAGAAGATGCGCCAGCTGATGTTGCAGTTGCGCGAGGGTGACAAGCCCCATGGCGTGAGCAGCGGCGTCGATCTGGAATCGATTGCCAGGCGCTTGCAAGCCGCTGCTGCGGGCAAGGGTAGGGCGCTGGAGTTGCAACTGCTGTCAAAGGTCAGTACGCGCGGCCACGACGAGCGGGTCGAGCGCGTCATCGGCCATGTGGTGCAAAACGCCTTTGATGCCACCACAGACAGTGGTTCGGTGAGTTTGCGGCTCGACCAGACTGGCAGCCAGGCACGTGTGCAGATCAGCGACCAAGGCTGCGGCATGTCGGAGGATTTCATTCAGAATCGGCTCTTCAAACCGTTCCAGACCACCAAGGCTGGCGGCATGGGCATCGGTGCCTATGAGAGCTATCAATACCTACAAGAACTGGGAGGCAAGATCACCGTGGACAGCAAGCTCAACCAAGGCACGACCGTCACCATCCTGCTGCCGCTGTTCCACGCCACGGCGGCGGCCGACCTGTCCGTGATGGGCGTGAAATGACGGCCGAGCGACAGCAACAACCGCTGCTGATCGTCGAGGACGATCTGGCCCTGCAAAAGCAGCTTAAATGGTCGCTGGACCGTTTTGAGTCCGTCGTAGCGGATGACGTGGCCAGCGCGGTGTTGCAGTTCCGCCGGCACAGCCCGGCCGTTGTCACGATGGATCTGGGCCTGCCGCCGGACCGTGACTCTGTGTCCGAGGGCTTTCGCTGCCTGGAGAAGCTGCTGGAGCTGGATCCCGGCGTCAAGGTCATCGTGCTGACTGGGCAGAACGATCAGGACAATGCGCTGCGTGCAATACGCATGGGCGCTTACGACTTCCTTGCCAAGCCGGTCGACCCGGATGTACTGAGCCTGACCGTCGAACGCGCGTACCGGCTATACGAACTCCAGCAGGAAAACCGCCGCCTGCAGACGCTCCAGCAGACCGATGCGCTGGGCGGCCTGGTGACGCGCGATGCGGGTATGCAGCGCATCTGCCGCACGATCGAGAAGGTGGCGCCAAGTGACGCGACCGTGCTCCTGCTCGGCGAGAGTGGCACCGGCAAGGAACTGTTGGCGCAAGGGCTGCACGATGCGTCCAAGCGCAAGGGCCGCTTCGTGGCGATCAACTGCGCGGCCATACCCGAGACCTTGCTGGAGAGTGAACTCTTCGGCTACGAGAAGGGGGCCTTCACTGGCGCCAGCAAGACCACCATCGGCAAGATCGAGACAGCCCATGGCGGCACACTGATGCTGGACGAGATCGGCGATCTGCCGATGCCGTTGCAGGCCAAGCTGCTGCGCTTTCTGCAGGAACGCAAGATCGAGCGGGTGGGCGGCCGCCAGGAGATCGCCATCGATGTGCGCATCGTCGGCGCCACCCATCAGGATCTGAAAAGCCATATCGCGCAGGGCCAGTTCCGCGAGGACTTGTACTACCGCCTGGCCGAAATCGTCGTCGACATTCCGCCACTGCGCGAGCGGCCTGGTGACGCGGTGCTGCTGGCTCATGCCTTTCTGCGTCGCTATGCGGGTGAGCAGCGCCGGCCGATGCTGGGCCTGAGCGATGACGCGGTGCGCGCCATCGAGGCCCATCCCTGGCCGGGCAATGTGCGTGAGCTTCAGAACCTGCTCAAGCGTGCCTCCATCATGGCCGACGGCGAGCGGGTAACCGGTGATGATCTGGGCCTGCAGGGCGGCGCCGCGGCGACCGGCGAGGGTGAGCTCATTTCGCTGGATCTGCGCACCGTGCGCGAGCGGGCCGAGCGGCTGGCTGTGGTGGGCGCGCTGGCGCGTGCCGATGGCAATATCGTCAAGGCGGCCGAGATCCTGGGGGTCAGCCGCCCGACGCTTTACGACCTGATGAACCGATTGCAGATCAAGTAAAAATGAAGACAATTCTCGGCAAGGATCGCGGCGTGAACCACATGATTCAGCAAGGCGGTCGGGCGCTGCTCGTGAGCGGCCTGGTGCTGCTGGCGGCGTGCTCAGGTGAATCGCCCGACACCTTGCTGGCCTCTGCTAAGAAGCACATCGACAACAAGGACAGCAAGGCGGCGGTGATTCAGCTGAAGAACGCGCTGCAGAAGGATCCGAGCCTGCCCGAGGCGCGTTTCCTGCTGGGTAAGCTGCAGTTGGAGAGTGGCGATGTTGTCGGCGCCAATGTCGAGCTGCAAAAGGCGCAGGAGCGCGGCTACGACGCCGACAAGCTTGCACCCACCCTGGCCAAGGCGATGCTTGCCGCGGGGGAGGTCGACAAGCTGATCAAGCAGTTTGCCGACCGCACCCTGCCGCAGGCCAAGGCCCAGTCTGAGTTGCGGCTGACTCTAGCCTCCGCCTACCTGTCGCGTGGCCGACTCGACGAAGGCCGTGCGGCCTTGGCCGAAGCCTTGCGCAGCGATCCCGCCAATATCTCGGCCCAGCTCCTGCAAGTGCGCATGCTGGCCTCGACCAAGGACCTGCCGGCGGCCAAGGACTATCTGGCGCAGGTCATCAAGACCGCGCCCACCAACAGCGAAGCCTGGCAGATCAAGGGCGACCTCCTCCTTGCAGAGAGAGACCCCGAGGCGGCGCTGGCGGCCTACCGTGAGGCTTTGCAGCGTGACAAGGCCAATCTGGCGGCGCACGGCGCGGTCATCGGCATCCTGTTAGGCCGCAAGGATGCGGCTGGTGCCCAGGTCCAACTGGATGCGATGCGTTCCGTTGCGCCCAACAGCCCGCTGACTCGATTCAATATTGCCTTGCTGGCCCTGGAAAAGGGCGACACCAAGGCTGTGCTGGACGAGACCCAGCAGTTGCTCAAGCGTTCGCCGAATGATCTGCGCGTGCTGCAACTGGCCGGTGCCGCCGAGCTGCGGCGGGGCGCTTTCGTGCAGGCGCAGGCGAACTTCAACAAGGCGCTCAAGCTGGCGCCGGGCCTGGTGCGCGTGCGCCTGATGCTGGCGCAAACCTATCTGCGAATGGACGAGCCGACCAAAGTCGTCAAGCTGCTGCAGCCGCTGGTGGGCGCGGAATACAGCTCGCCCGATGCCCATGCGCTGACGGCGCAAGCCTGGCTGATGCAGGGAGAGCCAGAGAAGGCAGAAACGCATTTCGCTGCGGCCGCGCGACTGAACCCGCAAGACACGCGCAGCCGCACCGCGCTGGCGCTGGCGCAGGTCAACAAAGGCCATACCGAACAGGGCTTGGACGATCTGAAGGCGCTTTCCCTGGCCGATACGGGCAGCACTGCGGATCTGGCCTTGATCAGCACCTATCTGCGCAAGAAGGATTACGACAACGCGCTCAAAGCGATCGACCGGCTCGAAACCAAGCAGCCGGCGCAGGCGACGGCCAGCATTCTTCGCGGCCAAGTCGAACTGCAACGTGGGCGACGTGAGCAGGCCCGTGTAGCGTTCGATGCGGCGCTGAAGCTGGAACCCGCGTCATTCGCTGCGAACTCCAATCTTGCCGCACTGGACATTGCCGACGGCAAGCCTGAATTGGCACGAACGCGCTTTGAAAAGATGGTCGAGGCCGAGCCCACCAACGTGCGTGCCTACATGGCCCTGCTGTCGCTGCGCTCGCAACAAGGCGCCAAGAAGGATGAGCTGATCGCCCTGGCCAGCCGCGCGGTTAAGGCCAATTCTGGCGAAGTGATGCCGCGGCTGGCGTTACTGCGTCTGCAGTTCGACCCCAAAGACGCCAAGCCTGCGCTGGCCACCGCTCAAGATGGGGTCGCCGCCTTTCCCGACAATCCTGAGATGCTGGACGCGCTCGCGCAGATCCAACTGGCCAGCGGCGATCGCAATCAGGCGGTTGACAGTTACAACAAGTTGGCAGCGCTGCAGCCCAACTCGCCCCAGCCATTTATGCGGCTGGGCGAGTTCTACCTTGGCCAGAAGGATCTGCCTTTGGCTTCGCAGAATTTCAAGAAGGCGCTGTCGATCAAGCCCGATTTCGTGCCCGCGCAGCGCGGCCTGATCACCACCGAGATGGCCTCCGGGCGCCACAAGGAAGCACTGGTCATCGCCCGCGCTATGCAAGGCCAACGTGATAACCAGCCGCTTGGCCATGTGCTGGAGGGCGATATTCAAAGCAGTCAAAAGAGCTGGCCTGCGGCTGTGTCGGCATACCGGCTTGGCTTTGACAAGCGTCCCTCGACTGAAGTCGCAATCAAGCTGCATCGCAGTCTGCTAGCAGCTGGTAAGGCTGATGACGCGCAGAAAATCGAACAAGCCTGGCTAAAACAGCATGAGCAGGATGCAGCATTTGTCTACTACCTGGCGGACACCGCATTGACAGCCGAGAAGTTTGAGCTGGCGCTTAAGCGTTATCAGATCGTGCTGCAACTGCAACCCGAGAACGCTGCGGCGTTGAACAATGCAGCATGGCTGCTGAACCGGGCAAAGCTCCCCGATGCGCTGAAATATGCTCAGAAGGCAGTCCAGCTTGCACCGAAAGAGCCTGCGTTCATGGATACGCTTGCGGAAATTTATGTGGCCAACGGTCAGACGGCCAAAGCGCTGGAGATTCAGAAGGCAGCTGTCGCCGGTGAGCCCGGGAATCCAGAACATCGACTGCATCTGGCACGCATATACCTCGCCGTTGGCGACAAGCAAATGGCACGTCAAGAGCTTGTGCATCTGATGAGGCTAGGCGACAAGTTTGTTAGGCAGACTGAAGTCTCCTCCATGATGGCGGAGCTTTGATCGAAGTCATCCCCGTCCGACAATAGTTGCCATGTGAGCCTATTGGCGCAACTTGCCTTAGATCTGAAGTTGAACTGCCTGTGCCGCCCCCCAGGACGGTGAGCAACGAGTTAGCACTGGAGTTATTTTGAGAAACCCTTCCTGCCATCGCAGCTTGATCTGCTTGCTTGCCTTCCTGTCAATCGTGGGCTGCGGCGGTGATACCCCAGAAAGCCTTGTAGCGTCGGCTAAGGTTAACCTCGGGAAGAGCGATAACAAGGCGGCGATCATTGAACTTAAAAATGCGCTGCAAAAAAACCCTTCTCTAGCTGAGGCGCGTTTCTTGTTGGGGAGCAGCTTGCTCGCCGATGGCGACTTTGTGGGTGGTGAGTTAGAGCTGGGTAAAGCTGCTGAGTTGGGCTACTCTCGTGATCAGGTAATACCGCTTCAGGCCCGTAGTTTGTTGGCGCAACGCAAGTACGAGAAACTTATATCCACATATGGCAAGGCAGAGGCTGTCGATCTCGCAGCGCTTGCCGACCTAGAAAGTTCGCTGGCCGCAGCCTATATGGCTACCGGCAAGCCCGCCGAAGCCAAGGCCGCGTTGGACGTGGCCGTGGTGGCCAAGCCAGGGTATCTGGAGGCGCAACTCCTCTATGCAAGGCTGAAAGGCCTTCAAGGTAATTTGCAAGAGGCTCTTCATCTTGTTGATCAGGTGATCAAGAGTCATCCTAATCACGCACCAGCCTGGGTATTGAAGGGCGATTTGCTCAACGTTCTGAAAGACGGGACAGCTGCCATAGCGGCATATCGCGAAGCGCTCAAGCATGACAAGCGCAATATGGCTGCCCACGATGCCCTTATCGAGTCGTTGTTGACGGGGAAGGATGTGGCTGGCGCCAAGGCTCAGCTGGCTGATCTACGCAAACAAGCACCCAATCGGCTCCAGACTTCGTTTCTTGCCGCGATGACTGCCTTGGAGGGTGGGGAGTTAAAGCAAGCCAGGGAGCAGATGCAACAGGTGCTCAAGGCTGCGCCCAATGACGTCAAGGTCTTGTACATCGCCAGCGGCATCGAGTTTCGGCTGGGTTCGCTACTGCAGGCAGAGCGTTATGCCACCAAAGCGTTGGCGGCAATGCCGGATCATCCGGACGTACGCTTCCTCCTTTCCAAGATCTATCTTCGAAGCGGTGATATCAGCAAGGGCGTGACAACTTTGCAACCTCTTCTGAACGTAAAAAATCCTGCGCCGCAGGTCTTGTCTTTGGCTGGTGAAGCCGCACTGATGCAAGGGGACGCAGCCAAGGCAGAAGCCTATTTCTCCAGGGTTGCTAAGCTCGACCCCAAGGATGCGCGCAGCCGAACCGTGCTGGCATTGGGCCAATTGGATAAGGGCAATTCAGCGCAGGGGATGGAGCAGCTGCGCTCCATTTCTGCAGGTGATGCCGGCGTAACGGCTGATCTTGCACTGATCAGTGCCTACGTTAAAAAAGGGGAGTTTGACGCCGCGCTGAAAGCGATCGATGCCATGGAACTTAAGCAGCCTGGCCAGGCTATGGCGGCTCATCTTCGTGGGAATATCGAACTGACGCGTAACAAGTCGCAGGCTGCACGGGATGCATTTGAGGCCGCCTTGAAGATCACTCCGGGCTTCACTCCGTCGCTTACCGCGCTGACTAACCTGGACTTGCAAGAAAAGCAGCCTGAGCGTGCCAAGGCGCGTTTTGAGAAGGCTTTGGCGGTTGACCCGAAGAACATCAAGTTGCAGATGGGGCTCTGGATCTTGAAAGCAGAGACGGGTGCGAGCAAGGACGAATTGGCTGCCATGTTGCAAGCATCGATCAAGGATGATCCGACGGCCGCAGCGCCGCGCATCGCGTTGATGCGTCTGGAGATGGATCGCAAGCAATTTAAGCAGGCACAGGCCTATGCGCGAGAAGCTCTGGTAGCGTTTCCCGATGACGTAGAAATGCTGAATCTGGTCGGATCCGTGCAGGCTGCCAGTGATGACCTGAATCAGGCCACGACCACCTATACAAAGCTGGTGGCCTTGCAGCCGGCCTCGCCTTTGCCTTCTTTGCGTTTGGCTGAGGTTTATGAGCAGCAGAAGGATCTGTTAGCGGCTGTTCACAGCCTCAAGCGTGCCCTGTCCATCAAACCCGATTTTTTGCAGGCCCAGCGCGCGCTGATCTTGCTAGAGCTGCGGCGCGGCAGAGCACCCGAAGCGCGAGAGGTTGTAAAGCTCGTACAAAAGCAGCGCCCTGACGAGCCGGCTGGCTTTTTGATGGAAGGGGACCTGGAACAAGTCCAGAAAAACTTTGGTGCCGCCAGTCTTGCTTATCGCAAAGCACTTCTCAAGAGCCGAGGAGCAGTCTTGCCTGAAGTAGCAATGAAACTGCATAGCGTGCTGATCGCAGACGAAAAGAGCGATGAAGCCGCGACGTTTGAAACGAAGTGGCTGCAGCAACACCCAGACGATGCTGCATTCATTGCGTACCTGGGAGATCGTGCGATTGAAAAATCGAACTGGGAACAAGCGCAGCAGCATTTCAGGGCTGCATTGAAGCTGCAGCCGAGCAATTTAGTGGTAATGAATAATCTGGCCTGGCTTTTGAACCGGAGTGACAGCAAAGAGGCAATGATGCTGGCGGAGAAGGTTAATCAACTTCAGCCTAACCAAGCGCCCTTTATGGATACTTTGGCGGAAATTCATGCCGGTCAACGCAATTGGGTCAAAGCCGTAGAAATACAGAAGCGTGTGATCGAGATTGCACCGGATCAAGCCAATTACAGACTGCGTTTGGCGAAGTACTACATCGGTGCTGGGCAAAGTGGTCCCGCCCGCAAGGAATTACAGCGATTGACTGATTTGGGTAGCAAATTCTCCGCACATGACGAAGTGAAGGCGCTACTTTCGACGCTCTAGCAAAGCTTCGTCCCAATCGCCATAGCTGCCTTGCGCAACCGACCTGGTCCTGGGGATGCAGCTTGTCGAGGTGGGTTTGATCATCCGGTCGCCCGATGAGGTACTTGATTTCGCGCTATGTGGCGTGCACTAGGGGGATTGAGGCGCAAGGCTTGCTTGTAGGCTGTGTTCAACTGAAGCGAGGCATGCAATGACTGGTCGCCCGCCCACTGGCAAACCCAGCCGCCACCCCCAGGCATATCGTATGCTGCCATACGCTTCCGACAAAATTGTCGTCGCGGCGCTGCACCACTGAACAAGGTCCCGTTGGACAACGGTGATTCGGCGGCGCAAAAGCGCGCAGACCTGCGCAGGGTGGGTTGCAGTGGGTGCGCGGGCGTTTAACGCGACTGTGGCGGCTTGTATGAAAAGTGAGCTTCACAACAAACACAACCTAGAAATGCAAAAAACGGCCTCATCAGAGGCCGTTTTATTTAAAGCAGAACTCGCTGCTTCGTTAAATGGTCAGACCAGAATTACTTCTGACGACGACGCGACACGGCAGCCAGACCGAAAAGTGCCAGGCCAACCAAGCTCAGTGCACCAGGCTCAGGGACGACTTGTGCATCGGAGCGGGCATTGTGATCGATGTTCAACGTGTAGCTGCCAACCGCGAGGGTGTTGGTGAAAGCAGCAAAGCTACCTGAGAAGACGCCAATCTGCGCATTTCCATCTTGCAGACGTGATCGGTTCGCCGTCATATCAAATGCATCTGCCGTTTCCGTGCCGCCTGTGATGCCACCGACCGAACCGTTCGGCTCCCAGAAGAAGACTTCGTCGTCGTTTTCGTCAACGATGGAAACATTCCACTGGTACGCTGCGCGGGCGGAACCCGACTGGCCCGCATCCAACCCAAGATAGGCACGGAGGAAACCGGTAGCGTCGAATGAGAAGTTGATGGCGGATGCCGTCGTCACATTGACATTGAACGATGCAGCCAAGTTCACATTACTTTGGGCAGAACCGACGCCGGCAGGGAACAACGACACCGTGTTGTCAACTTCGGCAGTGCCAGTACCGAACAGCACGCTACCATTTTGCGCGGCGTAGGAACCGGTGTAAGTGCTGGTCGGCGTGGCAGGGCCAGGGATTGGAACCAGCGGGTTGTAGCCAGCGCCTTGCGACACGTTGAGTGTGAACAAGCCGTTGGTGTTGGAAGCTTGTGTGGTCGCCGGAGCGCCGTTCAGGCTGGCCGAGACATCGCCGCTTGTTGCTGCGTTGGTGATCTGAATGCCAGCGCCCGGTGCGAGGCTGAAGTTGCTGACGGTCAGAATGGCCTGTGCGATCGCGTCGGCTTGCGCCATGCCTGGTGCAAGAATGGCCAATGCAGCCGCGGCTGCCAAAGCGGCCTTAGGCATGTGCAGTTTTGCTGTGAAGTTCATGGTAGTGCTCCTAAGTTGCAAGAGGGCTGCATAGCGCCTCGCCCGACATCATCTAAGCATCATGCGTGCCAGCTTTGTTGGCTTAAAAAAAAATCAATTAAATCAATGGCTTGCATTCAATTCGCAGGCCGGGTGGTGCAGGTGAGTGCTCGAGCTGTAAGAAAATTCGACAGTTCTTGATTTGGCTTTTTTGGGAGGTCAAGAAAACGCGGATACTCGCACGCTTTACATGGGTGTGGGTCGATCGGCGCTCGGTCGCTGGCTGATATGGGAAACAACATGAATGTTGCAGGGAATGTCACTGGGATTTCGCAGGAGATCTCTGATGTCGAGCGGCCTGACGACTTGGCTGGCGTGCAGCAATTGGTGGCCCGTGCTCGCCGAGACAAGACTCCGCTGTATCCGGTCTCAACCGGCTTGAATTGGGGGTATGGGTCTGTTTCGCCGGTGTGCGCCGGTGCGACCTTGGTCGATCTTTCTGGCATGCGCCGTATCCTCAACGAGTCTGAGATATCGGTGACAAACCCAGTGGCAGTCATTGAGCCAGGGGTGACGCAGCAACAATTGCACGCTTTTCTTAGCAAGCGCTGTCCGTCGCTGACTTTCAATGTGACCGGGTCGGCGCTTGATACCAGCATCATTGGAAATTCTCTGGATCGTGGTGTGGGCTACATGGGACCCCGACGCGAGGACTTGTTCGGCTTGGAGGTGGTCACCGGAGCTGGCACGGTTTTGCAGACTGGATTCAGGCGCTTGGGTGAGGCCTCCCCGCTTGCTCACTGCCACCCGTACGGCTTGGGGCCGATGCTAGACGGCTTGTTCTTTCAGGGTAATTTTGGCATCGTCACTAGTGCCTGTTTCAAGTTGTTGCCTCGTCCGGCCTGTCAGGTTGGCATATCGCTGGCGCTGAGCGACGCCTCGCTTCTGGCTCAATTCATCGATGTGCTTGCACAGCTCAAGCGCGAACGGGTGATGGGTAGCGTCACGCATATCGCTAACAAGGCAAGAACACGGGCGAGCCTAGCTTATGGGGTTGCCAGGTACCTCGAAGAGAAATGCGGGGTAGGGGCTGCGGCTTTGGGGCGCGAAGGTGAGCGAGTGCTCAATATCGTAGCTCCTGATGAATGGACCAGCCTTGGGGGGATATCAGGTACGAAGCGCCAAGTGGATGCCGCGGTGGCCGAGGTTAGGGCCCGTGTGGGTGGTCTCGCGCGCGTTATGGAGATCGATGATGCCAAACTGAGTCTGGGCTATAACATCCTGCATTGGTTTCGTGCATTTCCCTGGGCTCGCGCGAATGCGGCGGCTATAGCGGCAGTACGTCCGTTGAATGGTTTGGCTACTGGCGTTCCGACCGACGTTGCTATAGCTAACCTGCTATGGCGGTTTGGCCGATCTGATCTGTTGGCGCGCGAATTGGACAATACGAATTGCGGCCTGATGTTTGTCAGTCCGGCCTTGCCCATGGATGGGCGTTTCGCCGCCGACGTTGTCCAAGGCATGACGGCGATCGCTCGCGATCACCAACTGGAGCTCTATGCCACGATCAATATCGAGACTGAGAGTTCGATGGTGGCTGTCACCAACTTATTGTTTGATCGTTCTGACGCGAAAGCCATGGAACGTGCCAAGCGCTGCGCTGACGCACTGCATGCGTTCATCAAGGCGCGGGGCCTTGAGGTCTATCGGGCGCGCGCCGACATGATGGCTGATGTGGTTGATCCAAGCTCCGACTACTGGAAAATGGTGAGGCAGTTGAAGCTGGCCCTAGATCCAGACAACATCATTGCGCCAGGGCGTTACAACATCCCCGAATGAAGAGCCCTCACCCGGGGGATTTGCCGTGCGGCGTTCATCGTGTCCAATCCAGGTGGGTTCGTGAGTTGCGTGCGCAATGACTTTGTGTGTTAGTGCGCGTAGCTTCTGTGTGAAATGCCTGCAGATGCAACCGTTCTGTCAAATCCGCTGTGGCATCATTGGCTTCAGGTGAGCAGCGTTTGGTGCCGGGTGCTGGGCTCAGACTTGATGGTTTTATAAGAGATAAGAGGATTTCCCGTGAATATCCAATCTGATATTTCTGCACGTTTGTTAAAGCTGGTGATTTTGGGGTTTGTGTTGGCGATAACGGGCGGGTGTGCTGGGTCAAGAGCGTTTCCTCCTGCGCCGGTAGTCGCGAGTGCCCCGGATTACAGTTATATCGTCGGTGCGGGTGACAGCATCAATATCATTGTTTGGCGCAATCCGGAGTTATCGATGTCCGTGCCGGTGCGTCCGGATGGAAAGATTTCGACGCCGCTGATTGATGAATTGATGGCGCAAGGAAAGAATTCCATTGAGATCGCGCGGGAAGTCGAGAAGCAACTGGCCAAGTATGTTCGTGATCCGGTCGTAACAGTCATCGTGACGAATTTTGTTGGCCCATACAGTGAGCAGATTCGGGTGGTGGGCGAGGCCGCCAAGCCGCAGTTTTTGCCTTACAAGCAGAAGATGACTTTGTTGGATGTGATGATCGCTGTTGGCGGGTTGACCGATTTCGCAGCTGGAAATGATGCAACGATCTTGCGCATGGCTGACGGCAATAAACAGTATTCGGTGCGACTGAAGGATCTGATCAAGCGTGGTGATGTTTCTGCCAATGTGGATATGCGCCCAGGGGATATCTTGATCATCCCGCAGAGTTTCTTCTGATATCGTGGTGTTTTTCTCACTCGTTTGACCTTGCCGAAACCTGAGACACGCTCCCGATGGATTTGCTGATTGCCCAAGTTATTGCCGTTGCCAAGCGGATGTGGAAGTACCGGTGGCAGGGGGTTATCGTGGCGTGGGTGGCGGGCATTGTGGGCGCCGTGCTGGTGTTCATGATTCCGGATCGCTATGAGGCCAGTGCACGAATTTTCGTGGATACGCAGTCGATCCTGAAGCCTTTGATGTCGGGTTTGGCAGTCCAACCAAACGTCGAGCAGCAGGTGGTGATGCTCAGTCGCACCTTGATCAGCCGTCCCAACGTCGAAAAGCTGGTTCGTATGGCTGATTTGGATCTGAAGAACCAGTCCAAGGCGCAACAGGAAGCGACCATTGAGATGGTCACTAATAACTTGGCTATTCAGAGCACAGCGCGTGACAACCTTTACACGCTGTCTTATCGAGATTCGGCGCCGGATAGTGCGAAGCGGGTGGTTCAGTCCTTTGTGTCGATTTTTGTAGAGTCCAGCCTTGGTGCTAGCCGTAAGGACACTGCGACCGCGGCTACTTTCATTAACGAACAGATTAAGAACTACGAGACCAAGCTCGAAGAAGCGGAAACACGCCTGAAGGAGTTCCGTCTGCGCAATATTCAAACCATGTCGGGTGATGGCAAGGACTCTGCAAGCCGTCTTGGCGACATGAGTGGGCAGTTGGAGCGGGCAAGGCTTGAATACCGTGAGGCAGTCAACGCCAGAGATGCAGCCAAGCAGCAGTTGGAGAGCGCGCGTAAGGGCGGCGACAGTACTAGCCTGCCTGATTTGTTGCAGGATTCAGGCTCAGCGATCACGACGCCGGAAATCGATTCCCGTCTGGACACTCAGCGTCGCAATCTCGATGCGCTTTTGCAGCGTTTTACCGAGCAGCACCCCGACATCGTCAGTGGCCGCAAGTTGATCAAGGACCTTGAAGCGCAGAAGACCAAGGAAATGGAGGAGCTTCGGAAGGCGGCCAAGGCGGCACCCCAGCCGACGGGCGGCGCGAACACGAATTTGGCTTACCAGGAGATGAGCCGGATGTTGGCAACTTCCGAGGTGCAGGTCGCTGCTCTCCGGGCGCGCGTGGACGAATACTCGTCGCGTTACGGACAAGCCCTGTCTGCGGTGAAAACCGCACCACAGATGGAGGCTGAGGCTGCGCAGTTGAATCGCGACTACGCCATCCACAAGAAAAATTATGAGGACCTCGTCGCTCGCCGTGAGTCTGCGACCATGTCCGGCGACCTGGATGTGGCCTCGGGCGTGGCAGACTTCCGGCTGATTGATCCTCCGCGCGTGTCACCCAAGCCGGTGGCACCAAATCGCTTGTTGCTGTTAGCGCTTGCGATGGTGGCGGCGATCATGGCGGGCGTGTTTGCGGCCTTCGCAGCTTCGCAACTGCGACCAGTTTTTCACGACGGTCCAGAGTTGCGGCAGCGCGTCGAGTTGCCGATCCTGGGCGTGGTGTCGCGTTTGGTAACCGACGCAGATCGCCGCCGTCAGCGTGTCGACCTGCTGCGCTTCGGTGTAGCTTCGGGCGGATTGATCGGTCTTTTTGTGCTGGGCCTGACATCCATGGCTATTGTTCTGAGTCGACAGGTGGTTTGAGATGAGTAGCCTGATAGAGCAAGCGGCGCAGCGTCTGGAACAGCTCCGCCAAGCTGGTGTTGTGTTGCCCGACGACTCGCATCACCAAGTTGCTGTCGAACCAGCGTCGCCACCGATCCAGCGCGTGCCAACGACCGCTCGGGGCGAGGAGTTACCGATACCGGCATCCAGGCAAGTTGAACTGGACTTGACCGCACTGGCCGCACAAGGTTTTCTGACGCCCAATTCGCCTCGCTCTCATATTGCTGATCAGTATCGCGTCATCAAACGACCGCTGATCAAGAATGCAATGGGCAAAGGCACCGCGCCGCTCAACCATGCAAATCTGATCATGGTTACCAGTGCGCTGGCCGGCGAGGGGAAGAGCTTCACGTCCTTGAACTTGGCTTTGAGCATTGCAGCTGAGATGGACAACACAGTCATGCTGGTCGACGCTGATGTGGCTCGCCCCTCTGTGTTGCGTATGCTGGGCCTGCCGCAGGGGCCGGGCCTGTTGGATGTTTTGGAGTACCAAGTCGACATGGCCGATGTGCTTTTGCGCACCAATGTCGATAAATTGACGCTCTTGCCGAGTGGCACGCCACATGCCAGGGCTACCGAACTGTTGGCCAGTGACGCGATGAGTCATCTGCTCGATGACATGGCCAAGCGCTACCCCGATCGCATCATTATTTTCGACTCGCCGCCGCTGCTGTTGACCACGGAGTCTCGTGTACTGGCCTCGCACATGGGCCAGATCGTCGTCGTCGTGCATGCGGAGAAGACCCTGCAGAGCGCGGTGCAGCAGGCCCTTGCCACGATCGAGGCTTGCCCGGTCAAGATGATGCTGCTGAATCAGGCCAGCGCTAATGCGTCTGGGGGCTATGGCTACGGGTACGGATATGGCTACGGCTACGGCTATGGGCAAGGCAATGAAACTGCCAAAAACTAAGGAGCGTCAACAAGTCCCAGATGTATGTCAGCGGTCCCAGGCTCTGGGCTTCGCTAGTCATGTAGCTGTGCTGGCACTGACGCCAGTTCTTTGTTTCAGCGCAGTTGCCGTTCACGCACAGGAGGGCGATGGGCGCCGCGCCGGCGGTTCTGGCCTGTCGGTGCTGCCAAGTCTGGGCCTTTCACAGACGCTGACCGACAACAACACCCTCACTTCTGCTGCGAAGGATGCCGCTCTTGTGTCGGTGTTGACACCCGGCGTTTCGATACGCAGCAGCTCAGGGCGCCTCCGCGGCTCTTTGGACTACTCACTTAGTGCGATTCTGTACACCAAGAGCGAGCAAAAAAACCGTACGCAGCAATCCATGGCCGCTCAAGGCGTGGCTGAGTTGGTGGAGAACGCCCTTTATGTTGACGCGCGCGCAAATATCGCTCAGCAGGCCAGCTCGGCCTTCGGTCAGCAAACGGCTGACAGTAGGCTTGGTGATCCTAACCGGACCGAGGTGGCCAGCCTTAATCTGGCTCCCTATTTGAGGGGGCGGCTTGGCGGACTGGCGAGTTTTGAGTTGCGAGGCACGGCGATGGAGACCAATGCAAAGGGAGGCACGACGGGCGACTCGCGCAATACCGGCGGCTCCTTGCGCGTGGACGGTCTGGGCAACGGCAAGCTGCGCTGGTGGAGCAGCCTATCGACCCAGAAAACGCACTTCAAAGCTGGCAACACCAAGAACGAGAGTTCTACAGCTAACGTCGGCCTGCGCTACCGTCCCGATGTGGACTTGGAGTTCGGCTTCAACGGCGGCCCGGAGCGTAACGACTACTTGGGCAGCAGCCGCAGCGGCAGCAACTATGGCGTCAGTGCGAACTGGTCACCCTCCGTGCGCACGAAGCTTGCCAGTGATTGGCAGTATCACGACTATGGCAACAGCCACAGCTTCAGCTTTGAGCATCGCATGTCCCGCTCGTCCTGGCGCATCTTGGACGCGCAGAGTGTGTCCCTGGGTGATCAGAGTGGCGCCACGGGTACCCGCAACAATTACGAACTGCTGTTCCTGCAGTTTGCATCTATTGAACCTGACCTCATCAAGCGGGATCTGCTAGTGCGGAACTACCTGCAAGCGCAGGGGCTGAGTCCAGACGCCATCACCAGTTCGGGGTTCCTGACTTCAGCTCCATCAACGCTGCGGCGTCAGGAGATCTCGTTCTCGCTGCTGGGTCAGCGCACGACCTTGCTGACCTCGTTGAGTCAGAGCACCACCAGCAGACTGGGAACGAATATCACGGTCGGCGATGACTTGGCGCAATCAGCCAAGATCGTGCAACGCGGCCTGTCGGTCAGCCTGTCGCATCGACTTACGCCCTCAGCCAGTGCTTCGTTGTCGTTTTCGGAGCAACAAACTCGTGGTGACTCCGCGGGCTTGTCCACAACGCTGCGTTCGGTGCTTGCCAGTTGGACCGGTCGCCTGGGCTTGCGCACCTCGGTTTCCCTGGGCGCGCGGCACACTCAATTCGAAAGTAGCGCGCCCTACCGCGAAAACGCTATCTTTGCCAACCTGACTCAGCAGTTCTAGCCCATGTATGAAGCGTTCTACGGGCTGACGAGTAAGCCCTTCCAACTCAGCCCTGATCCGAATTTCTATTTCGGCAGCAAGCAGCACCGCCGCGCCAAGGCCTACCTGGATTACGGCGTGCTGCGCAATGATGGGTTCATCGTCATCACCGGCGAAATCGGTGCGGGCAAGACGACCCTGCTGCGCGGCCTGCTCGACAGCCTGAATCGCAGCAATGTCGTGATTGGCAATCTGGTCACCACCCAGCTTGACGCCGAGGACACCTTGCGCATGGTCGGTGCTGCCTTTGGCGTACGGGTCAAGGACTTGCCCAAGTCCGAGTTGCTGATGACCTTGGAAGCCTTCTTCGTCAACCAGACCAGCCAGGGCAAGCGCTGCCTGCTGATCGTCGATGAGGCACAAAACCTATCGGCGCGCGCGGTAGAGGAACTGCGCATGTTGTCGAATTTCCAGTTCAGCAACCAGTCGCTGCTGCAGACCTTCCTGGTTGGTCAGCCCGAGTTCCGCGGCATCCTGCAGCGCCCCGAGATGGAGCAGTTTCGCCAGCGCGTGGCGGCCACCTGCCATATCGGGCCGCTGGACGAGGACGAGACCCGCGCCTACATCGAGCATCGCCTCAAATGCGCCGGCAGCACTGGCAAGCCGACCTTTGACAACGAAGCGTTCCCGGCCATCTTCAAGGCCAGCCAAGGCATCCCTCGGCGCATCAACTCGCTGTGCGACCGTCTGTTGCTGCTGGGCTTCATGTCCGAACGCACCCACTTGAGCCTGGCCGACGTGACCGAGGTGTTGCGCGACATCGCGCAGGAATCGGAAGTACCGCTGAAGCCGATGCGCAATGGCGCTGACAGCATGTCAGCGCATCTCGACGAGCCGTCTTCTTTTGATCTGACCCGCGTCGGTTTGAGCGCGGACGAGCTCAATGGCCTGTCGAATGAGATCGCCGCGCTGGGCCAGGGACACTACACCGACCGCTTGCAGCGACTGGAAGGCAGCCTCATGCGCTTGGAGAACATCAATTTGCAAACCCTGGGCCTGCTGCAAAAGCTGGTCGATTCGGTCAAGCAGAGGTAGACGGGACCGATCATGTTGATGCCCACCCCAACTCCCATCCTGCGCAACGCGATGACCATCGACGTGGAAGATTACTTCCAGGTCTCCGCCTTCGCGCCCTACATTGCCCGTAGCGACTGGGATGCGCGTGAGTGCCGTGTGGAGCGCAATATCGAACGCATCCTGGCGTTACTGGCAGATCGCAAGACCAAGGCGACCTTCTTCACTCTGGGATGGATCGCCGAGCGCTACCCGCATGTGGTCCGCGCCATCGTCGATCAAGGTCATGAACTGGCCAGCCACGGCTACGGCCATCAGCGGGCCAGTGACCTCACACCTGCCGAATTTGCCCAAGACATCGGGCGCGCCAAGAAGCTGCTGGAAGACCTTGGCGGCCACGAGGTGCTGGGCTATCGGGCGCCGAGCTTCTCGATCGGCGAGGGCAATCTCTGGGCCTTCGACAGCCTGCTGGCAGCAGGCTATCGCTACAGCTCTAGCGTCTACCCGATCAAGCACGACCACTACGGCATGCCCGACTCGCCGCGCTTCGCCTACCCGGTGCGCGATGGCCTGCTGGAGGTGCCGGTGACGACCCTGCGCCTGTTCAACAAGAACCTGCCTTCCAGCGGCGGCGGTTATTTCCGCCTTCTGCCCTATGCCGTGTCGCGCTGGCTGATTGCCCAGGTCAACGCGCGTGATCAGCAGTCGGCGGTGTTCTATTTCCACCCCTGGGAAATCGACAGCGAGCAGCCGCGCATTGCCGGCATCGATGGCAAAACCCGTTTTCGCCACTACGTGAACATCGACCGCACGCACGACCGGATCGCGCAGTTGCTGAGCGATTTCGCCTGGGGGCGCATGGACGAGATCTTTCTCGGGGCTCAAACCCAAGCTCAGATTCGCCGGGTTCAAGCCTGAATGAGCTCGGTCGTTCAGATCAAGCGCCTCACGGCGCAGGACGCCGCGAGCGCTAAGGCCTGGGATGAGTTCGTCTTCGCCTGCCCGCAGGCCAGCTTCTTTCACCGTTCGGCCTGGCTCCAACTGATCGAACAGCAGTTCGGCCACCAGGCCTTCTTTCTCTATGCTGAGCAGGACGGCGCGATCACCGGTGTGCTGCCCCTGGCCCAGGTCAAGAGCATGCTGTTTGGTCATTCGCTGGTGGCCTTGCCCTTCGCGGTCTACGGCGGCGTGGCAGCCAGCAATGATGCTGCCGCTGCTGCGCTGGAGACCGAGGCCCAGGCTATCGCCCAGCGCCTCGGTGCCGAGCATCTGGAGTTCCGCAACACCGCGCCGCGCCATACGGATTGGCCCAAGCAGGATCTGTACGTGACGTTCCGCAAGGAAATCTTCCCCGAGGAAGAGGCCAATATGCAGGCCATCCCGCGCAAGTCACGGGCCAGCGTGCGCAAGGGCATCAAGAACGCGCTCGTCAGCCAGATCGACGCGAACGTGGACCGCTTCTTCGCGCTCTATGCCGACAACGTTCACCGCCACGGTACGCCGGCGATGCCCAAGCGCTATTTCGCCGCGCTGCTGCAGGCCTTCGGTGACGACGCCGAGGTGATGACCGTCACCAGTCCCGACGGCCGGCCGCTCAGCTCGGTGCTGAGCTTTTACTTCCGCGACGAAGTCCTGCCTTACTACGCCGGCGACGACGAATCGGCCCGCGACTTGGCGGCTAATGATTTCAAGTATTGGGAGCTGATGCGCCGCGCCTGCGCCCGGGGTTTGAAGGTCTTCGACTACGGCCGCAGCAAGCAGGGCACCGGCTCCTTTGCCTTCAAGAAGAACTGGGGCTTCGAGCCGACCCCGCTGCACTACGAGTACTGCCTCTACAAGCGCGAGGCAGTGCCGCAGAACAATCCGAACAACCCCAAGTACCAGCTGATGATCAGGACTTGGCGCCGCCTGCCCATCGGCGTAGCGAACTGGCTCGGCCCCTTCATCGTGCGCAACCTGGGTTGAGCACGATGGCCAACATTCTGTACCTGGTCCATCGCCTGCCGTACCCGCCCAACAAGGGCGACAAACTGCGCTCCTACCATCTGCTCAAGCACCTGGCCGCGCGGCACCGGGTGTACTTGGGCACCTTTGTCGATGATGCCGATGATTGGCAGCACGTCGAGCATCTGCGCAGCCTGTGCGTCGATGTCCATGCGGCCGAGCTGAGGCCGTTGCCCGCCAAGCTGGCCAGCCTGCGCGGCCTCGTCACCGGTGAGGCGCTGAGCCTGCCTTACTATCGCGACCAGGGCCTGAGCCGCTGGGTCAAGGCTACTGCCGCGGCGATTCCGCTGAACGCGTTGGTGGTGTTCTCTTCGACGATGGCGCAGTACGCCGATGCGGTGCCGGCGCTGCCGATGCTGGTTGATTTTGTCGATGTTGACTCCGTCAAATGGAGTGACTACGCCAAGGCCCACGCCTGGCCCCTGTCCTGGCTGTACCGCCGCGAGGGCCGCGAGCTTCTGGCCTTCGAGCAGGCGGTGGCGGCCAGGGCGCAGTGCTCCTTCTTCGTCACCGAGAACGAGACGGCGCTTTTCCGCCGCTTGTCGCCGACACTGCAGGCGCCGATCGAGGCACTGAGCAACGGCGTCGATGCCGACTACTTCTCGCCCGACTCGGCGCGCGCCTCGCCGTTCCCAGCGGGCCAGATTCCGCTCGTGTTCACCGGCGCGATGGACTACTGGCCGAATGCCGATGCGGTGCTCTGGTTCGCCGCCGAGGTGCTGCCGGGCTTGCGCGCACGCTGGCCCCATTTGCACTTCCACATCGTCGGGCGCAGCCCCACGCCGGCCGTGCAGGCACTGGCAGGTGAGGGCGTCAGCGTGACCGGCACCGTGCCCGATGTGCGGCCTTATCTGCAGCATGCGGCGGCGGTGGTCGCGCCGCTGCGGCTGGCGCGTGGCATCCAGAACAAGATCCTGGAAGCGATGGCAATGGCGCGGCCGGTGGTGGCCGCCAGCGTCTGCGCGCAGGTGATTGCGGCCGAGGAGGGCATCGAGCTGCTCTCGGCCGAGCTGGCCGAGGACTATCTGCGCCAACTGGTCGAACTGCTTCAGCCCGGCCCGCGTGCCGAGCGCGTCGGCGCCGCAGGCCGAGCGCGCGTGCTGGCCAGCTACAGCTGGGACGCGCACCTGGCTGGCATCGACCGTCATTTGGATGGCCTGACCCCGAGAAAGATCGCTGCATGAGCTCACTCCCCCCCGCCTGGCGGCGCGCCTTGCCCGGCTTTCTGGTCCTGCTGGTCGGCATCCTGCTGCTTTACCGCGAGACCGGCC
>Ga0187843_10000665_pt1 | contig 23376 bp, 19 predicted proteins | sample SpaLakP09_SKY_43_FD_134516 | JGI IMG/M metagenome (GOLD analysis project Ga0187843, IMG submission 134516) | Oligotrophic lake water microbial communities from Sparkling Lake, Wisconsin, USA - SP09_SKY_43 | ecosystem: Environmental > Aquatic > Freshwater > Lake | place: USA: Sparkling Lake...
TCTACATAGGCCCAGACACGAAAGGAACGTTGTTCAAATACCTTACGAATCTGTTCAATATAGGCACAAATCATTGCTAAATCATTATAAATGAAGACGACGTCTGGTTTTTCCTGTTGAATAATGGAGGGTAGTTCAGCATGGGCAAATCCTGTTTTCTTATCTCCCTTTTCCAAGGCTGATGCATCAATCACTTTTACAGAAAGCTTACGGCCGATATCTGCATTAACTAAATTATGTGTGGCAAAATGTACAACTGTGATCCATGGATGGGATGAGAGTTGCTTTATCATATTATATGCAACTTTGCTGTATCCATTCACTTGATTGGCATGGGTAGAGACAATTAGGATTTTAACGGGAGGATGTGATTGTGTTTTAATGAGTTCCTGTGCCTTAACGAGTTCCTGCGTTTTAACCTTTGGCTCAACAATTTGATTTAGTTCACTTAGAAAACTGGATAGATCTGCCATTAATATTCTTTTGCTTTATCGCTTTATGTTATTTTGTTATTTACATAAAGCGATAAATTTACTTCACAAGTCAAAATCCTATAGGATTTATTTACAAGTCAAAATCCTATAGGATTTACTTACAAGTCAAAATCCTATAGGATTTACTTCACAAGTCAAAATCCTATAGGATTTATTCACAAGTCAAAATCCTATAGGATTTATTTATGCGTATATACTAGAACATGACTAACGCAGCTAAATTTGAAGGCGGTCGTCGTAAAACTCGCGGAAAGAAATCCCATGCATCCAAGACCCGCAAGGGAAAGAAAGGTCCTTCCGACTGGAATAAGAAGGTCATGGAAATTTATCGTAGAATGAAGAAATCTAACAGCAGTGTTAAACTCGGCGCTGCCATGAAGGAGGCTTCTCGTCTTAAGAAGGCTGGTAAATTGTAAAGCTTTACAATGACTGCAAAAAGCTTTAAAAACTAACTCTGTAAATTATTTATTCCCAACAATTATATTATTCTCATATTTGATAAACATAGTAAAAATGCTTATCCAATATTCTTCATAGAATGGCTTCATATGAATGTTATTCATAAATGCATTAAATGCATATGTAACAGATATATCTTTATTTTGTAGCATTTCAATTAATTCCATCCAGGTTTCAAATGTTGTTTGATCTTGGTGTTCTTGAATTTGTTGTAAGAGCTTATGCAGACATTCATATACAATCGGTGTAAGAAAGGCATGATGTTGTTCTAAATTGTATTCCATAGACATATGCAGTGTATCTCTTTATATACAGTGTTGCAATGACTGTTTCCATTGAGTCCATCGTTTCATCACTTCTGTCTGTATCTGATTTGTCATTAGTCTGTTCACTGTAGTCGGATTGGTCCAGTCGTATAACTCAGACAAGTTCAGGTGCTTATCAATCCAATCTGTATACGTATTCTTTTCAACTGAAATAGGCATTGTACCTGCTTCTAATGCCTCATATAAGCGAAATGTTTCCATATTATTTCCTTTCAGAATGGGACAGAATTTACTATTTCCAAGGTGCGCCAGATAATCTTGTTTTTTCGTCCTACTTGGATCATTCCAATGTGGTTGTAAATGACAATGATATGGCGTATATGATGTAAATTGTTTCAATTGTTCACTCCGTTTAAACCAGTCTGTTCCATGAAAACTCCATACCAATGCACGCTTTTCAATAGGGATGAATTCAGTTGATTTATGATGATATCCTAATGGAATAGTGATAACTTTTTCTGGTAAGTCTGCACGTAAATAATTACGAATTACCTTCTTACACAATGAAAAAGAATAAAAATAAGTATGATCTGTACCGAACTCATCACTTAGATGCAATACATTAAATGGAATGCCTTCTTTTTGATATCTACTAAACGTCATGTTCCATTGTTCACAGTATGGACGTTGTACTAAAAACCATTGATCTAACGTAGTTAATGAGTCTGATTCAGGGACAAATTCTATCGTTTTCTGAAAGATATCTTGTAACCATGTCATTTCATATAGATCTGGTTTTTCTCCTTTATAGAATAATTTGAAATTAGCCTTAGAATCTTTGGAGTTAAAAATAGACAGATCCGCTTCACTAAAACATTCTGTATTATTGTAAATATCACTATCAAACTTCTTCTCTGTATGCAAATCATTGAATTCTGAATAGTTGTAATTTGAATCTTCTTCTTGAAAACAGAATGTCTGTAGTTCTGTTGTTACATATTTTATTAATCCGATTGCTGGATGACTAATCAAATGATCACATGGAAGACAGAGTTTATCTTCTGAATGCTGTAGATAATCCAGAAGTTTCTGTGCGCCCCGTTTTGTCAAGATATAACTATATGCACAGAAATGAAACTGTGGAGTAGGTTCCTTTGTAAAATAGGTATTGGGCTTAATCTTTGACCAACAATCATTTATTTTCTCCAATACATCTGAATATACAATACGATTAGTAGGTAATACTCCTCCCAAATATAAAAGATCTGCATCCTCTGGTATATCCTTAATATGCCAGTCTGGTTTAAAACGCATATCATCTTCCAGAATCAATGTATAGGTAGCATTATCTTTTACAATCTTGTTCCATACAGATATATGACTTAGCGCACAAGCAATCACAGATTTCTTCCATTGAAACAGATTCTTCTTACAGAGATGGTATAATGCTTCTGACATCTTTAATGTTTTTCCATCAATGGCTGAAATTCGTGTAAAAGGTATAGAAGAATGCTCTATAAATGTTTGAAGACGATCAGGACGTGAATCCAGATTAATTAGATAAATCTTATCTATTTGTTTAACTTGTTCATGTTTGGGCTTGGACTGTAAAGTGGATCTCATAAGTTGCATTAGACGCTGTGCCATCGCAGAAATCATTGCAAGTGAAGTCTGTTTTCGCTCTTCATCCAGTAGCGGTGTTGCAGCAATCTTTGCACACATTCTTGGATTTGTTTCCAGATGCTTCACTATCTCTACAACTTTACCAGGTGTAGCCATATGCGATAGATTGATAAATGAATTTGGATTAAAATCAGTCTCATGAGATCCCCAATACAATGGAAGACATCCTGCCATTTTTGCATGCAAGAGTTTCTCTGTCACATATCCTGGCGACTGTGAATTCTCAAAACTGAGTGTGAACTGATGCTCTGCAAAGAAATGATGTTTTGAAATATCGCCACAGCCTCCTCCTGGATACTTCAAATGAAGCTGACCGCCAATATTATTTTGATAGGCTCCTCCACTTGAAACTGGTTTATAAGAATGTAATTGTTGGAATGCATCATTACGCATTTGACAGATGGGATTACTTACCACAAATGCACAAAATTTCTGACGATCTTGAAAAGAAATGGGATGAGGATGTGTGGCATAATGCAATGGTAAACGAATGGGATTGTCCTCTTGATTTGTAGGCAGAGTTGTCTCTTTGGAAAACCAATCAATGAAATGCATCCAGGTAGGAATACGCATATGAGTTGCATCTTCTTGTTGCTGAGAGGACAGATACAGAGAAATAGATGGATCGGTTGGATGAGGCCAATTCTCTCCACTGAAATAGACTTTTGGTGATAAATTCTTTGGAATTTTCTTCCATCCCTCAGAATAAGGTCCAAAGATAAGTAGATTGTGAGGTGATCCATCGTATTTCTGACCTGTTAGTTGAGTATGAGGATATTCATGGCGAAGTGCATCCATAATGAAATTATTGTTGTAATTAAATCCTGGCCACATATCATCAAATGCAATCAGCAGATTGGTTAGATGTTCTGTTTCTTTTGTTTTTACTGTTTTTACTGTTTCTGTGTCTAATGTAGCTAAAATCTGTGCCCATTCTGTCTGTCTGGCAGATACAGAGAAGACAGACAACGCTTCTTTAAAATCAGTTATACAGGGATTCTTTAAAAATCTCTGAAAAACATCCTTCATTTCTGTAATACTATTTCCCTCATAATACATATCTTTGAGTACAGGATGAAAATCACGAAGAAATGGACTATTGTGAATCAATGGAATTCCAAGCCAAAGTACATTCAATAGTCCCAGACGCAATGGGATGAAACGCGAATGAGACAAAAGAATATCATTACTAGTCCATTGATAGAATGGCTCTTTTTCTGCAAATTGGATGGGAAGTGTATCACATTCAATGTTGATTAGGACATTTTCCTTCAGAAACTTATTCTCTTTAATATGCTCCATGTTATGGATTTTATATGTGGCTGCAATGACAGAGTTTAGCTCTCTAATGGCTACCAATGGAAGAACAGATGAACTTGTATTATTTGTGTTCTTTTCTGCTACATGAACTGTTAAGGGTTTATCTGTGTTCCATGAATATGCTTTTTTATAATGAGATACAACAGTTGGAGACCATGTAAACGGCACTCTGCGAATAGGGCAAGGAAACATAGTCTGGATAGATGGAATTGTTTCAGGAGGATTCAGAATATCCCAGCACCAAATCTCATCTACGCCTCCCATACTTCGTTGAACATAAGGGGATTCAATATAGAGTTGTGAATCCATTTCTGTAAATTGCAAGAATGTTCTTAGGAAAACTACCGTTTTTTTAGAGGATCGTTGTCTAGATGCTTCTGGTACACATCCGTCAATATCCAACAAGAAATCAAGATCACGAGTTTGATGTAGTTTGGATAAGGTGATCATGGATGAGTCGCTAGACTTAGGAAAATCGTTGGGATAGTCATTAGGATAGTCGTCCCACCATGTTTTATCACCATCTGTATAATCAACTAAGGTTACTGTATGCAATGAAAATAATTCTGCAAATAGAAGTGCAGTTTGATTGGCCCCACTATAAAACAGTGGAGTATTAGGGTTGTATGTGATTCCAATACGAACCATTACTAGATATCTGTAGTTTTGCTTTATGTCATTTGCTTTATCTTAAAGCAAATCATATAAAGTTTTAAAAAATTGAAATTAAAATTTGAAGACAGAAAGATACAACATTGGAATGGATTTCTCTAAGAAGACGGTGGATGAATTAAAGGCAATTTGCAAGCAAAACAGCATGAAACTTTACAGTGCAATGAAAAAGGATGACTTAATACAATTACTTCAAGCTACTGAGGTATCTTCTGCAGAAGATGAAAAGAAGGAAGTAGTTCAAAATATTGCAGAAGATACTTATACAACAGATTTGCTAAAAGAACAATATGCCCTTCATAAATCATACGTACAACAAAGAATTGCTACAACAAAGAAAATAGGTGTAAAAGTACGATTATCATCTATTCCTGAAGATATCACTGAGAATATTGTAAAACAAATAATTCATAATAAATTAAATGATAAAACATCAAGCTGGGGTTGTAAAACAGGTGATTTACTTTCCCAAAAAGAAGGAAAACAAGAAGTCAAGTGTTTTACAAGTGATGGACCCTTGTCATTTACACCATCATCTCACTGGGATGTATTATACTTTCTAGACGCAAGAAATTGGTTAAACAATATATTTATATTATACAAAGTTCCATTAAAAATAATTTCAAATGAATGGAAAAATATAAAAATAAGTGAAAGACAAACATTTGAAGATCAAACTAAACAAGGCCGTCGTCCTCGTATATCTTGGAAAGCTTTACACCCTCAGATTGATTCCTATTGCAGTAAAGTATATGAAGGAACATTTGAAGACATATTTATTCCATTAGAGTAATGGATTCCATTAGAGTAATGGATTCCATTAGAGTAATGGATTCCATTAGAGTAATGGAATAATTCTCTGTGAAATAAGTTGCACAACTGGAACAGATACTGCATTACCTGCAAGTTTATAAAGATTACAATCTGATAACGCAGGCAATACATACGAAGAAGGAAATCCTTGAAGATTAAAACATTCACGTGGAGTTAATTTGCGAATACCCTTATCATCCAATATAATTGGAACATTATGACCACCTGTACCCATATTTGCAGTAAGCGTTGGGCATTCACTGCTTTTATTTTCACGAACATAAACACGTCTATATTGATAGATAGTGTTTTTCTTTACAACTGCCTCTTTAAGTAGATCCCATGTGCTTGATTTATTTGTGTAATAATATTTTTCAGGGACATTTGGTTCAAGAAATTCTGAAATAGAACGTTTCTGAATTTTAGGAAAATCCAGATTAAACTGATCAAATGCTGTTTTTGATTTTAAGCATACAATGTAAATACGTTCTCTATGCTGTGGAATACCTGTAATTTCAGCTGTATTTAGCACTTTATGACATATATTGTATCCTCGTTCTTCAAGATTCTTTTTGATTGTATTAAATGTTTTATTGTCATCATGCGATACGAGATTCTTTACATTTTCTAAAATAACGCATTTAGGCTGATGATGATCAATAATGGATAGAATTTTCCAGAATACGTTTGAACGTTCATCATTAAACCCTTCTTGATGACCTGCAATACTAAATGGCTGACAGGGAAATCCACCTGTTAGAATATCATGAGCTGGTATATTTTCATTTTCTACTTCATTAAGATTCTGAAGTGTAAGCGCATGATCAAAATTTTCATCATAAATTTTCTTGGAATGTTCTACCATATCATTTGCAAATACAATCTCAGCCATTCCTGTAAATGCAAGTGTAAATGCTCCTGTTCCTGCAAATAAATCTATCATTTTTAGAGGAAGAGCTATTACAGCTAGTTCTGCTTCTGTGGCAGACGCAGAAGAAGCAGAAGAAGCAGGAGCAGAAGCAGGAGCAGAAGCAGTAGCAGAAGAAGCAGGAGCAGAAGCAGGAGCAGAAGCAGTAGCAGAAGATGCAGAAGAAGCAGAAGAAGCAGAAGAAGCAGACGCAGGAATAATAATTTCATTTTTTACATATTTTTCACGAATTAATTTAATAATATCCTCATTCTTTTTTCCACTGTAACCTTTAATACTATTTTCCTTGCAAAACGCCTTTAATTCATCTTTGGTTTTCTTAGAGAAATCAATTTCTACAGGTTCTACAGGTTCCATGAACTCAACCTCTCTTTTCATTTCTTCAAGAATAGGAGCAATCGCACTAACAGTGCTACAATCAATCTTCATATGATCAGTGTACCCGCTTTTTTGCTTGAAAATACGAGTGCATTTCTCACAGATATAGGTAGGCATTTGATTTCTATCTATAGATTATAGAAATCTTTTATGTCAATTTTTACAAAAAAATTGGTAAAACTATAAAAGATATTGTATATGTTACAAATTATTTCAATATTAGGAGCCATCTCTGTTGAATATCAGGATTGTGAATACTATGCTTCCAGATCAAATTGGTAGCATGTGATTTATATATTGGCAACTGCTCTTTATGATCAGTAAGTGCTTCATATAAACGCTGAATAGCCTTGTCCCAGTCATTAATAGAATAATAATATCCATACTGTTCCCATCCCTCTGAATTGTGTAGAATGGGATAATGGTATGAAATGAGTTCCAATGTCATATAATTATATGAATTATTCCATTGATGCGTGATAAAACAGGCAGAACGATGATCGGCCATAATCTGATTGATCTTTTTACGAGGATAGAGCACCATTCGGTTTGCTTTATAGATCTGTAGACCTGCAATACATTTGTTAAATGAATTGGACGATAGTTTTAGACGATCGCCATTTACAATATGTAATTTTCCCTTCCATTCTGGATGTGCTTTTGCAAATGCTTCTACTAACAAAATGGAATAAAATGAACACTTCTGGAATGAAATAGATGGGTCTGTAATTACAATATCCTGTGTTTCCCATTGAGTTGGTATCCAATATAAAGGAGATAAATCTACTGCATTTGTAGTTAATGCATACTGTTGAATAAAACACGGATCCCATACATAAGGTACAACCCGACTCGTTTTAATAGATGTACGATTAATGACTGCTGCATACTCTACATGCTGTTTATAATGAGGCGATGTCCAGATTTCATCTAGTTCACCTACAATATGATGATTAAAAAACATACTAGGATACAATTGAATCGTCTCAATATCAATGTTGAGGATGTTGCCCAAGTAAAGTTTTGCTACGCGTGTTCCTCGTTTGCGTAATAGTCCCCGTGTTGCTTCATCAATACTCATTCCAATCTCTACAAAAATATGGATGGATTGATTCATGAGATCAGATGTTTTCATGTAACGATACCGCTCCAAAAATGGCTTCTTATTAGATGCAATTGTTGTCTGTAATAGATGACATGTATATCCGAGCGCTTCAAATAGATCGTACAATACAATAATATTCTGTGTTAAGCCATTGATGAAAAGAGAATCATCATTGATCTCATTGGATGCCAAGATGATTCGTTTTTTGTCTTTTTTCTCTAATGATGTTAATTGAATAGACTGGCATTCTTCGGTGGGTAAGATTGTATTACCTGGATATTGCAAAGTCATGTTAATATAAAGATATATGTAAATCTTTATATTAGCATATATTAGATGTCGTATTCTGTCTTTCCTAGTACAAATTCTATTCCACCTGCTACATTTTATAATATACAAGGATTATCTATGTGGCTCAATCAGAATCCAACGTACAAGAATTATTTTGTAAATTATCCAAATCTGTTTCCTGGATTATGTACTATAACATCTAGTTTATCTTCATTAAAATACAATCCGCAAAATGTTCCATTATCTCCTAGTGTTAGAACACTCTCCTATAATCAATATCAACAATATACCGAACAATTACAAGTATTTACACGAGTGTATGCATTTAATTCAAATGCTTATGTTAATTCACTTCCTTTAGGTTCTCCTATCTATTATAGCTTTTCATCCTATCAAGAACTGATGACATATAAATCATCAGTAGCATTTGTGAATAAATTATATCCATTTAGGGCAATGGCACGAGGTACAACTGAAAATGGACAGACATTAGGGTGGGTTATCCCATTTCCTCTTTGAACTTCTAAAGGAACTTCTAAAGGGACTTCTAAGAAGGTTTCGTATACATAATATAAGTAGCATTATAAGTAACAAGTGCAGCCGATGCAACAACAATATGCAGAGGTTGTGCTTTATAATAAAATGCAACAAAGGCAGATGCAATCATAAGTAATGCATCACCAAAAATAATCTTTGGACCTGCACGTGAATATTGTTTAAATAAATCAATAACTGCATTTTTTCCAATAGGAATTGGAAGAATAATGAATAAATAGAATAATAAGTCATGTACCACTTGAATCAATACAAGCAAAGCTAAAAAGATCCATGGATTCCATCCATATGTAGGTTTTATATAAATAGTATAAATGTATCGTGCAATAATAAATCCTAATAAAATAATGAGTACATCTGAAAGAATTGCAGTGAATTTAAATTGACTATACCAGTCATTAAGTGCTTGTCCAAAAATGTTGGGAAAATAACGAATTAAAAATAATACAATTACATCCACTGTCAGAATGGCGAAGAATAATATAAAGTTATCTGTAATATTCTCGTAATTAGAAATATCAGCAAACATCTACTATATGGTTAGGAATCAGTCATGATTCAATGCAAAGTCATCAAGTAGAGAAGCTGTCCCAATTCACTCAAGATATCATCTAAAATATTAATAAGATCACTGTGCATCTGAAGTGGTTTATGCATATTCACTACATATCTCGTTGCTGCATTTACCGTTTTAATCGCACCTGCTTCGGTTAAATTGTGCAATGTAATACTGGCATTCTTTCCTGATACTCTAGGTCGTCCGAATTTTCCAATATAGACTTCTACAAATGAATCAATATGTTTTTCCAATTGTTTCAGTGAACTATCCGTAGCTTTATGTCTGGCATACACCCTTGTCTGCCAATGATACAATTTAATCTGATCACGTAGTTGAAGGAAAAAATGAATGTATTCTGCTGACATCTTTCTACATAGTAGAAAGATATCTTTGATTATATGAAAAATTATTAATTATATAAAAAAATTGAAATTATATTTTACATCATAATTAACCAAGTTTTAATCAAGTTTTAATCAAGTTTTAATCAAGTTTTAACCAATGTGCTCTATCTGTAAGAAAACTCTTTCTGGCTTCGGTATTCCTCATACCGAAGTGGATTGCCCCGTTCGTAAAAGTCAATACTGCAATATATGTGCACGCTATGGACACTTAACAAAGATGTGCTCTGGAAAGGAATTGCGCGTGGAAGATAATGATGCAGCCATTAAACAATTCTTGACAGATCAACACATTAAATGCAAAAAGAATCATAAACGAGCATTATATAATTATGCTGATGCAAATCAAATGCGAATTGTCTATCTACAGTAGAATGCGTAGACTTCATAAGGTACTTCGTAAAACACTTCGTAAAACACTTCGTAAAACACTTCGTAAAACACTTCGTATACTTCGTAAACGTCATCAAACACGAAAAAATACAAAACGATATAGATGTACACGAAAGGGCGGAAATTATAAACAATCCACTGAAATGATGCGTAATGGAATTCCTGTAGAAAAAGATACTATTATTACAATACCTGGTCAACCTCCTATGACTATTAAAGAATTTGATGAATATATGTCACACCAATACAACGGTGGTAATAATTATTAGATTTTTTAATTTTTTTGATTTTTTTGATTTATGAATCCACAAAGTGGATTTGGAAATCATTTGGACGCAATGCTACGGATCTCAATGCCTCTATCTGTTCTTCATCCAATTCTGTAACTTTACAAACACGTTCAAAGATTGTCTCTGCAATAGAATACCACAGATCATAAAGAACTTGCTCTGCCAATTTTTGCTGTACATCTGTCATTGTTTTATCTTTTTTAGAAGCTGACTTTTTATAAACTAAAAGATACATCAATTTTTTATATAAACTATTTAAACACAGAGTGCTATATATTCATATAACCATGGAAGAATCACTTACAAATCCTCAAGAAAATGACTTGGCTACTCTCACTCATTCCATTATTGAGTGGCGTCGCTTGAAAGAAGATAATGATGCACGTAAACGGGAAGTACGTGAAGCCAGTACCAAAATGACAGCTCTTGAGAAAATTATTTTGGCTGTTATGAAGTCTCATAATATCGGTGCACTTGATTTGAAGAACTCAGGTGGACGTGTCTTTTTTAAGACCAAGAAAACACAGGCAAGTGTTGGACAGAAAGGCCTTGTCAAACACATTGGAGATTATCTAAAATCGGCAGAAGAGGCTGCCAAATTGGTGGAGTATTTGCATGCACAACGTCCTGTTCTTGTGAAGGAGTCTATCCATTATGAAAAAACTGCATAGTTTTTAAACAAGGTGAAAAAACTGCATAGTTTTTAAACAAGGTGAAAAAACTGCATAGTTTTTAGTGTCAAATATCTAAAGATATTCTTAAACAAGGTAAAAACGGCTTAGACATTCTTAAAAAAATATAATAACTAATTAGAAAATGTTACGAGATATCTGTAAAGCTGGTCTTAGCTGCGTTTCATCCCAACCCGGTCCCGAACAACAAATGGGTTACAAAGATTTGGTTGCATCTATTCTGGCATTCATTCTTGCCATCTTTATTATTGCATTTATTGGCAAACATGTATGGAACGCTGTAATGCCTCAACTGTTTACCATTGCACGTCCTGTTCAGTCCTGCTGGCAAATTATTGGTCTGTTGATTTTAGTTTCGTTGTTCCGTTAGGCTTTTTGGAACTTTGTTAAAAAAAGCTTGCCAAAAAGCTTTAAAAAACCTGCCAAAAATCTAAAAAAAGCCTATATTATACATAATATAAAGCACATAATGTGAATTATATTATGTGGTTTCTAACTGTATTCATACTTGGAATTATCATTACAATAGGATACGGTCTTGTACGGTATTTTGGATATATTTGTGAATCATAAATAGATGTTTTTACTTTATTTCCTGACCGTTATTTTTCTTGTTGTTGTAGGCTGGATGATTTATTATACTATTCAACAGAATCCTGTAAGAAATTCATGCCCTGAAGATCCGTGTAAGAAGAAAGATGATTGTAAACCGAATGACCCTTGTAAACCAATGCCTAACAAATGCAATCGTTGCGGATATCCTAGACCGCAATGCAGATGCCGTCGACAATGTCCTTCATGTTAGAAGTTTGTTAGAACTCTGTTAGAACTCTGTTAAGAAAAAGCTCTCTCTTTTTGCCACGCTTTTTCCTAAAAAGCGTATAGGAAGATGGATATTCCATTTGATCTTATATTTAAAATTGCAATAATTGCGTTAATTGTATTTTTAATTGTCCGTTTTATGAATAGTGTCCCCAGATACAATCGTATAAATGAGGGATTTGCAGGTGTTGCACGTGGATCAGGGCACCCTGATTGTCTCCGGACCCTACCCGAAGCATCACAGCTATTAGATCTATTACAAACAAATGGAGTTAATCGTATCGCAGCAGGATTATCAGACGCATCTGGAGACTATGCTGAATTAGAACTTCTCCTAAGCAAAATGGCATGTTTGAAGAAAGATTTAATGGCTCCTGGTACTCAAATAGACGCTACTCGTTATCAAGCATTTGAAACTGCACATGATCGTATTGCAGTAGCAGAACTATGTGGACTCTGTATGAGTAAAAATATTCCACCCCGTGATCTGGATATTATCTTTGCTACATGGCGCGACAGAGGTAATGATTTGATCAAACGGTTATGCACAGAAGGAAATCTGAAAGAGCAAGAAATACAGATGGTACAATCACTCTTTACAAAAGCATTTGAGGATACATATGCTATCGCTACTAGTCGTTGCTTACAGACAGATTTTAGCAAACAGAATGGTGGACAGGTACTAGGGGATGTAGGAGCTTACGAATCACCCGCAATGCAAGAGTTACGATCCTATGATTATACATATGGTGGGTTGAGCGCTTCAGGATGGAATTAGATCATTTTATCATATTTTATCAAGATTTTATTAAGTTTTTATAAAAAGTTTAAAAACTTTTTATAAAAACTTTTTTGCCATGCTTTTTTGTCAAAAAAGCATTTAGATGAACGCCAGTGACATAGTCAAAGCAAAACAGAATAAAGTATTATATAATTCATTATATACTCCCACTGTATATCAATCAACTGTATTTAGCACACTACGTTTATACAGTAGTATCAATCTAGGAAATTCCATTGCATCATCCTTTATTTCATGCATCAACACTGCCTATAAGTATACATGTAATCCTATATTTACTACGTATGAAACACGCAATGATGTAAAAGAAGGAGCTGTTGCATGTGGTGCAGTCCCATTATCAATTCTTCAATTTACAAGTTCAGATGGAATGATATATGCATACAGTACAATATATTCTACTTTTGGAAATGTTTCACTACCAAGTTCTTTTATTATTACAAGTACAATTGGAACAATTGCTTCTTCGCCTATAATTTGCCCTATTAACGAAATCTATCAAGGATGCTCTGTCTGTATTAATCGGTCATGTAGTAATTGTCTATCCGGTTTATGATACGGGTTTATAATACGGATTTATGATACAGATTTATGATACGGATTTATGATACGGATTTATGATACGGATTTATGATCCTATGATTATAGTTATACGTAAATAAAATCATCTACAACAGAAATGTCATTTCGTTCTAAATTGGCACGATTTGGTCAATATGATCAAGTCATGCCCATTCCATTAGTAGCTACTGCCTTACAACCATCCCGTCCCATGCCAATGTATCCTCCTATCCCGCCCAAAGTTGTTCCCATTGTCATCGGCAAATATCCTCCCAAAGAACGGCCCTTGCCTGGTGATATTCTAGCAAACAATACTGGATTTATGCCACCTGGTTACCTCTTGTGTGATGGATCCGCTGTATCTCGTACTACATATGAAGTGCTCTATAAAATAATTGGAACATATTATGGCGATGGAGATTTATCTACTACATTTAACGTGCCAAAACTTAATAATGATTGTGCTCCCAATGTAACATATATCATCAAATACGATTTGTATTCAGATACAATCCCTTATTATCCTCCTGTACCTGCCCCTTTTACTGTCAGTAATATCCAGATATTACCCTATCCTATTTCATTTGTTCCACCTCCTGGAACCATTCTCAATAATACCACTCCGTCTATTCCTGAAGGTTATTTGGCATGTAATGGTGAAGAAGTCTCTCGTACTACTTATGCTATTCTATACAATATGATTGGTACATACTATGGTGAAGGAGATGGATCTACTACATTTAACTTACCTAATTTGACAAATGGAAATTCATCCTACATTATCCGTTATGCAAATCCTTCTCAAAGCGAAAGCGGTTATGGAAGTGGGAGTGGAGGAACAGGGACAATATGTAGTGGAACAGGTACAAATGGAACTACTATTATCCAAGGAGGACCCATTATCCAAGCCAATGTTCAAATTCTACCTTATCCACTTCCCTATGTTCCCACAGCAGGAACTATTCTTAATAACACTACACAAGCATTACCAGATGGCTATTTATCATGCGATGGATCGGCTGTTTCACGTACAACTTATTCTGTATTATTTGCCATGATTGGAACATTTTATGGCACAGGCAATGGATCTACTACATTTAATTTACCCAGTTTATCTGTTGGAACTGCTCAACCCTATACTTACATTATACGTTATCTGAATCCATCTGCACTATCAGTTGCTGCATCTACTACTGTTCAGATCCTTCCTTATCCACAGCCTTATGTCCCTTCACCTGGAACAATCTTATCTAACAGCACTAATACTATACCATTTGGCTATTTAGGGTGTGATGGAACAGCTGTGTCACGTGTAACATATGCAGTACTATTTGCTATGATTGGAACATTTTATGGTCAAGGTAATGGATCTACAACATTTAATGTACCTGGATTATCTAATGGAACAGGAGTACCCTATACATATATCATACGCTATGCCAATCCAGATGCATCCATTCCATCTCTTCTTTCTACCCAAATCCTCCCTTATCCACTTGGCTATGTTGCTCCTCCTGGAATGATCTTACACAATACAGAAACCTATGTACCCAATGGCTATTTAGCATGTGATGGATCAACTGTATCACGTGTAGAATATCATGTACTCTTTGGAGTCATTGGAGAACATTATGGAGCAGGCGATGGATCCACTACATTCAGACTGCCGAGTTTATCAGTTGGAACAGGTGCACCTTATACCTATATCATCTGTCATGTTGAACAGAGTATACCATGTGTCACAATTACACCTAATTTGAATGTATCGGGTATTGAATTACCATTGACTGGATTGAATTTGTCTTAGGTCGGTTCCTTTGGTTAAAGGAACCCTAGGAACCATTGGTCAGTTCCCAGGAACCTTTAAACCATATGGATGAAATTTCTTAACAAATCATAAAAAATCACTCGTTAATACCATTATCATCCTAGGAACCATTTTCAATTTAAAAGGAAAAATTGAAAATGATTCTCTCCGCACTAAGTATAGAAAATGACGATACAAACTAACACAGTTAATTTTGCTAAGGCTGGTATTGTTGTATCTTACACAGATGACTCCGGTTCGGCTGTAACCCAGAATATCTCATTTAACAACAAAACATTCTCACTTGACAGTGGATTAAATGTTACAGCTGGTAATTCTAACTTGGCGGGCAATCTCGTTGTCTCGGGTAACTCTCGGGTGGTTGGAAACTCCCAATTAGACGGCACATTAACGGTTAATGGTAACTCTTCTCTTGGTGGTGTTCTCGGTGTTTCTGGAGTAGCCAACCTTGGTAATGTTCTTAACGTTGATGGCGTGTCAAATTTGAAAAATGCCATGAATGTTACAGGCGCTGCCACCCTGAACAACTCCTTGGATGTCATTGCTGCTGCTCACATGCATGCTGGTATGCAAGTAGATGGTGCTTCTGCACTCAAATCTACTCTGGCAGTTGATGGGGTTACCACCCTTGGCAATGTCCTTAATGTAGCTGGTGTTTCCAATCTGAATAGTCATATGAATGTTACTGGTAACTCTGTCCTCTCTGGCACATTAGGTGTCACTGGTAACTCTGCTCTGACAGGCAACTTGGCAGTAACTGGAAATTCAGCCTTGACTGGATCATTGGGAGTAGATGGTGTAGCAAATCTGAACAATGTCCTCAACGTAACTGGAGTAGCCAATCTGAATGCCGCTGCCAATGTTGTTGGTGCAGCCACTATGAACGATACCATGGATGTCATCAAGAAAGCACGCATGCATGATGTCATGCAAGTAGATGGCGCAGCTACGTTGAACAGCTCCCTCGGTGTCGTCGGTGTATCCAACCTTGGTAATGTCCTCAATGTTACGGGTGTTTCCAATCTGAATAGTCATATGAATGTTACTGGTAACTCTGCTTTAGCTGGTAAGTTAGATGTTACAGGTGATACTACTCTATTAGGTGCATTGTCACTTGCAGGTAACTTCTCTTTGAGTGCAGGATTAACCGTTGGAGGTGTAACAAACTTAAACAACGCTGCCAATGTTACAGGTGCGGTCCACTTGTCCAGCACTCTCCAATTGGATGGAGCTGCCACCTTAGGAAATGCCCTGACAGTAGCTGGCGTAGCCACGTTAAACAATGGTGCTACTGTTAATGGTACCAGTGCCCTGAACGGAGCCTTGACCGTTTCAGGTGGTGCTACCATGAACTCCTCATTGTCCGTTACAGGTGGTACCATTCTGTCCAGTACAGTGCGTGCAATTGGTGCTGCCCAGTTTGACAGTGATATGAATATCAAGGGCAACTCCCTTCTGGAAGGCACTCTTATTGTTAATGGTGCATCTACTCACGGTAGCAATCTCAATGTTGTTGGTGCAGCGGATTTGCAGAACTCTTTGACTGTAGCCAATGCAGCTGTTCTCAATGATGTTTTGACAGTAGCCAAAGCTGCCACCCTCAATGACGTTCTTGTTGTAGCTAAGGCCGCCACGTTGAACGACGCCTTGACTGTAGCCAAAGCCGCTCAGCTCAATGACGTCATTGTAGTAGAGAAGGCCGCCACCCTCAATGATGTTTTGACAGTAGCCAAGGCTGCCACGTTGAATGACGCATTGACTGTAGCCAAAGCTGCTCAACTCAATGATTCCTTAACGGTTGTCAAAGCCACCGCCCTCAATGATGTTCTGAGCGTTGCTAAGGCCACCACGTTGAATGACTCGTTGACAGTAGCCAAAGCCGCTCAGCTCAATGACGTACTTGGTGTAGCCAAGGCTGTTACTCTTAGCGACTCATTGACAGTAGCCAAAGCCGCTCAGCTCAATGACGTACTTGGTGTAGCCAAGGCTGTTACTCTTAGCGACTCATTGACAGTAGCCAAGGCTGCCACGTTGAATGACTCCTTGACGGTAGCCAAAGCTGCTCAGCTCAATGATGTACTTGGTGTTGCCAAGGCTGTTACTCTTAGCGACTCATTGACAGTAGCTAAGGCTGCCACATTGAATGATGTGCTCGTTGTAGCCAAGGCAGCCACACTCAATGATGCCCTGACAGTAGCCAAGGCCGCTCAACTTAATGACACCTTAACAGTAGCATTAGGTGCCCAGCTCAACGGCACATTGGATGTCGTTGCTGCTGCTCGTATGCGCGCAGGTCTTCAAGTAGATGCAGCCGCTGTCCTCGGATCCACTTTGGAAGTAAATGCCGCTGCTAACTTGAAGGATGCGTTGACAGTAGCAGGTGCCTCTAACTTCAACAATGCAGTTACTGTTACTGGCGCTGCTGCTTTGAACAGCACTCTCAGTGTTCAGGGCAATGCCACCTTCCAGAACAACATGACGGTGAATGGTAACTTGACTGTTCTCGGTGGACAGACCTCTATCAGCACAACAGTCTTGCAAGTGAAGGATAACGCCATCTTGCTCAATGACAGCAATACAGCTGATGTCTTAGAATCTGGTATTGAAATTCAATATAAGCCTGCTGGTGCAGCTGCCCCTGTATATGCAGGTGTCAAGCGTCTCCCTGGAACGGGTAAATTTGTCTTCTTCAAAGATGCCGCTGATAAGATCTCTGAATCTGGGCCAAACACGGCCACTGATATCTACACGGGTGTCATCGCCGATTCCTTCTCATGCGCATCTGATAGAAACCTCAAGAAGAACATTGTTCCTCTGGACGGTGCATTGGAGAATGTAGAGAAGATGCGCGGTGTATACCATGACTGGATTGATGAGAAACAATCTGCTGAACGCCAGATTGGTGTGATCGCTCAGGAAGTCCAAGCAGTCTATCCCGAGCTGGTCCAGCTCGGTGATAATGGATACCTGTCCGTGAACTACCCTAAGTTAACAGCAGTCCTTTTACAAGCATTGAAGGAACTCAATGGAACCGTCAACGAATTGAAGGCGGTTGTCTACGGCAATAAGCGGCCATCTATGCATAATACGTTAAAAAATGTATCACCTTCGAATGCTAGTGCATCACGTGCATCAAACACATCTCCTTCATCTACATTGAAGAAGAAAAAGAGCATTGTTAATGAGTAAGTACATGCGTAAAATAATATAAATTCATATATTTAAGAATAATTCAATTTTTTCTTAAATATAATTCAAATTTTTTCTTAAGTATAAGTATAACATGTCATTTGGTCAAAACTGGAACAACGTAGCTGTCTCCAACTCAGGTACCTACATGCTCGCCACAGTAGCAAATGGTGGTCTCTTCATGTCGTCCAATTCTGGCTCTACGTGGTCCCAGGTGACATCTGAATTACTAGCGGCGAACTGGTCATCCCTGGCCATTTCAGCTACTGGTCAGTATATGTTGGCGTATTCGGCTCCTGTTGTTGTGCAACTGCAGATGACTGGATTGACAGGTGCAGCAACAGTTTCATATACTGTAAATGGAGTTAATTGGACTGTTTCTGCTAGTTCAAATAATGGTAGTTCTCAAAGTCCATTTAAAGCATTCAATAATACAAATGGAGATGCATGGTTATCAGATAATGCACTTCAGAGATATGGTTGGGATGGTGTAGTAAATAGTAATGCAGCTACTACATCTATCATTGATGTTGGAATAGTAGCTGGTGAGTATTTACAGGTTCAATCTTCTGTTCCTATTGTGATGTATAGCTTTGCATTAGGTATTGGATTAAATGTGTGGCCTATGGTAAATATTCCAAAAACGTATTATATCATTGGTTCAAATGATGGTGTCAATTGGTACACATTACAAACAGGTACTACTAATTTTTCTGCATGGACAGGAGCATCTAATTATATTATTATCAATCAAAGTGGTGTACAAACACTATCAGGTACAACCTCTGGAAATATAACAACTGTAGCTGGAGCATATGCTACAAAGCCATATACCTATTTTAGATTAATTGGTACATCACTTCTTAATAATGGAGGAGCAACCTATATGGAAATTGGTGAATTGTATATTAACTTCAATGGAGGCGGCCAAGCCTACTCCACCAACTTCGGATCCACGTGGCAGAATGGATATGCCCTGGCTACTCCGTCAGCTTTATCATTATCTGGATCAGGTCAGTATGCATTGGGGGCAACTTCAATAACAAATTATGTTGTATCCAATTATCTTGCAGGATTCTCTACAGGAACCTATAGCACTCCAACCTTTTCTCCTGTATTAAATGCATCCACAAATATTCCAGTAGCATCAGCCATCTCCACAACAGGTCAGTACATGGTCCTGGTCACAACTAACACATCAGGAGCAAATGTCTACTACTCCACTAACTATGGTGCAAACTTTACTGGCTTAACCATCGGATCAACACCAATGACCACCTGCGCCATCTCAGCCGACGGCTCCTACATCACTGTTTCCAATGGGACCACGGTATATCAACTTAACAATTCCAATGGTCAATACTTATTGACAGTAACTGAAGGTGGATCAAATGTATTACCAATTTCTCCAAAAATATATACCACAAAAGATGTAACCATAACCAAAACAGGTATTGTAGTGGATTACATAGATGATACTGGATCTGCTGCAACTCAGACTATGTCGTTTGCTAATAAAACACTATCCATTAACAATGGACTTAATATTACCAGTGGCGACACCAATCTGTCAGGTGCATTGGTTGTCACAGGTAACTCTAATCTACAGAGTGCCGTTCAAATAAATAGTACTCTGAGCGTTGCAAGTAATTCGGCATTAGGTGGCACTCTAACTGTCGTAGGTGCAGTAAATATGAATAACACATTAAATGTATCTGGTGCATCTGCATTGAATAGCCTCGGTGTGAGTGGTGGACTTACAAGTAATACAGTGGATGTATCTGGAACATCTCACCTTCGTAACACATTGCAAGTAGATGGCGCTGCTACTGTAAATAGTCTTACTGTGGTGGGTGCTTCTGCTCTAAATAGTACACTTGCCGTTGCAGGTAATTCTGCACTTGGTGGTACTCTTAATGTAACAGGTGCATCTAATTTAGCAAGTTCATTGGTAGTAGCGGGAGCATCTTCTTTAGGCGGATCGCTTGGTGTTACAGGTGCTACTACATTGGGTAATTCATTGGTTGTAGCGGGTGAGACTACGATGAATGGTGTAACTACGATCAATAATAATGTAGTTGTTAATGCTCCTTTGACAGTAGCAGGTGCTGCTCAGATGAATTCTTCATTGGGTGTCACAGGTGTAGCTACTATGAATAATGATGCAAATGTAGGTAGAAATCTGAATGTTTCAGGTACAGCTATTATATCTGGTACTACTGCTTTAGTCGGCGCTACTACTGTAACTGGAGCCGCTTCACTTGGATCAAATTTGAGTGTTGCAGGTAATTCTACTCTTGATGGTACTCTCAATGTTGCGGGAAATTCTGCTCTTAATGGTACACTAGCTGTTGGTGGTACAATTGCAGTCACTGGTACATCAAATCTCAATGGAGCTATGAATGTTCAAGGAGCATCTCATTTGTACAATGTAGTGCAAGTAGATGGTGCTGCCACACTGGGTAGCTCTCTAACAGTAGCTGGCGTAGCTACAATGAATAATGGTGCTACTGTCAATGGTACATCTGCATTAAACGGTGCTCTCACTATTGCAGGTAGTGCTACATTACAAAGTTCACTAGGTGTGACAGGCGCGGCCACGCTCAGTAGTACATTAGCAGTTACAGGTGCTACCACTCTTAGCAATGTAACAGTTAGTGGTGATGAATCTATAGCGGGTGGTTTAACGGTTGTTTCAGCTACTGCTCTCCAGAATACACTTGATGTTCAAGGTGCATCTCATTTGCATAGTAGCGCACAAGTAGATGGCGATGTGACACTTGGTAGCTCTCTAACAGTAGCTGGTGCTACTACTATGAATGGTGCAACTGTCAATGGTGCCATTACTGTTATAGGTTCTACTGCATTACAGAGTTCATTGGGTGTGACAGGAGCGGTCACACTTGGAAGTACATTGGCAGTGACAGGAGCAACAACACTTGCTGGCCCTTCTCAGATTAATAACTCGCTCGGTGTAACTGGTGCAGCAACTCTTGGTTCAGTAACTATTTCTGGTGCTTCTCAGATGAATTCTACACTCGCTGTTAATGGTGCAGTTACTCTTGGAGGAGCTATGACAGTAGCAGGTGCTACTCAAGTCAATAATACACTCGGTGTAACAGGTTCTGCTACTATTGGTGGAGCTATGGTGATTGCGGGTGCTACTCAAGTCAACAATACATTAGGTGTTCAAGGCAATTCCACACTTGCAGGTGAATTAAATGTGAGTGGTATTGCTCAATTAAACAATGCACTTAATGTTACAGGAACCACTGTTTTATCTGGAACACTTGGAGTAAATGGTGCATCAACCTTTAATGATGCAGTAGGTATAGCAGGAGCTACCACATTGAATGGGCTTACGACTGTCAATGATAATATGACAGTAAATGGTAAAGTGACAAATGGACAATTTACTGTAAACGCCCAATCAGCCATTAATTCTACTCTTGCTGTGTCAGGTGCTACTACTTTGGGTAGCTCCATCGCAGTAACTGGTGCATCCCATTTAGGGAATACGCTTCTTGTAGATGGTGCATCTACTCTTGGTAGCACACTTGCAGTAACAGGTGCATCTACTCTTGGTAATTCTCTGACAGTAGCAGGTGCATCCCAACTCAATAACTCTTTAGCTGTATCAGGAGCTGCCTCACTTAACAGCACTCTGGCAGTTCAAGGTAATAGCACTTTTCAGAACAACGTAACAGTTCACGGTAACTTGACAGTACTCGGTGGACAGACATCTGTTAATACCGTTAGCATGGAAGTGAAAGACAATGCCATTTTAATTGCTGATAACAACACAGCAGATGTATTAGAATCTGGTCTACAGATTCAATATCAACCTGTGGGTGCTCCTGCTCCATTGTATGCAGGTATCAAGCGTATTCCTGTCACGGGTCAATTTGCACTCTTTAAAGATGCTACATCAAAAATTTCTGAAACGGAACCTTCAACTGGCACAGATATCTATGCAGGTATCATTGCAGATTCTTTTGCCTGTGCATCTGATATAAATTTAAAGAAAAATATTGTGAATCTGGATGGTGCATTAGACAAGATTGATAACATTCGTGGTGTCTATCACGACTGGATTGATGAGAACCAGTCCAAAGATCGCCAGATTGGTGTAATTGCCCAGGAAGTAGAAGCGATTTATCCTGAACTCGTTACTAAGGATGAAAATGGATATTTATCTGTGAATTACCCTAAGCTTACAGCAGTATTGATTCAAGCTGTCAAGGAACTTAAAGCAATTGTATGTGGATCAGGACACACCTAAACTGCATCTAAAAAGAGAAAGCAGATGAGTAGTGAAACACAAAAGCTTAAATGAATTATATATAAGTGAATAAAATATAAGTGAATAAAATATAAGTGAATAAATATATAAGTGTGTAGTAAATGGCCACGGTTCCCGTCTTTAATCCATGTGTTCCCCCACCAACACCTCTCCCTCCTCCTTATCCTCCTGGTTATCCTGGCTATGGCTATCCCTGTTATCCTCCTATTCCTCCACCGCCCTCTACTGTACCCTGTTTACGCTTATCAGGTCCCACTGGTTTTACTGGTACAACAGGTCCGACTGGATGGACAGGTGTGACAGGTTGGACTGGTCCTCCTGGTCCAGAAGGATTTGCCACAAATACAGGTGCTACAGGTGCTACTGGTGCAATAGGTACAACTGGTTTTACAGGTCCATTGGGAACTGGTCCTACTGGTTCTACAGGTCCGACTGGATGGACAGGTGTGACAGGTTGGACTGGTCCTCCTGGTCCAGAAGGATTTGCTGCAAATACTGGTGCTACTGGTACTACTGGTGCTACTGGGTTCACAGGTCCATTGGGAACTGGTCCTACTGGTTCTACAGGTCCA
>Ga0187843_10000666_pt1 | contig 23349 bp, 25 predicted proteins | sample SpaLakP09_SKY_43_FD_134516 | JGI IMG/M metagenome (GOLD analysis project Ga0187843, IMG submission 134516) | Oligotrophic lake water microbial communities from Sparkling Lake, Wisconsin, USA - SP09_SKY_43 | ecosystem: Environmental > Aquatic > Freshwater > Lake | place: USA: Sparkling Lake...
TAGAGCATGGGCTCGCGCACCAGCACGCCGAGCGCCACCGCCGTGGCCCAGCCGCCCAGCGCGGTGGCCAGCATCCAGCCCTTCCGCTTCAGCGTCCAGGCCATGTACCAGGCCGCGGCCTGGAGGGCGAAGACGATGGCCGCGTAATAGAGCCAGATGGCGAAGTCCTGGTCCCGGTAAGCACCGACGCCGAAGACGATGATCACGGCGCAGTTGGCCATGCCGGTGGCGCTGAAGGCGGCGTTGAGCGTGCGGGTCGCCATCGGGCCGCGATTGGAGGTGCCGTCCTTGCGATCCTTCAGGATCGCCCAGGTCAGAATCGACAGGAAGGTCGCGCTGATGCCGACCACGAAGGCCAGGTTGGCGAGGTCGGGCCAGCGGATCAGGCCGGTCGCCTGGCCCACGTGGAACAGGCACTGCAGGCCGTACAGCAACCCGCCCGCGAGGTAGCAGATCGCCAGCGTCATCGGCGGCCGTCCGCCGCCCTCGACGATCGAGCGCATGAAGGCGAGGTCGTCCTCGGCGGAATGCAGGAGGGGCTTGGCGGGCATGACGATTCTCCGGGGCCGGCTCGCCCTTGGGGTGGACGAGCCGGCGGGTAATGGCAAGCTATTCGGCGGGCGAGAATTCCGCGTCCCGCTGGCGGCGCCAGGGGATGCGGCGGCCGTTCAGCCAGCCACCCATGAAGGTGTGGCGGATCAGCAGCTCATAGGTCAGCAGGCTGATCGCCATGGTCCCGCCGATGACCACGCCGAACTTCACGAACCAGGGCCAGGTCTCGTTCACCACCAGGATCTGACCGACCATGACCAGCGGCAGATGGACGATGTAGACCCAGTAGGAGGAGTCGGCGAGGTAGCGGCGGACGGCGCTGTATCCGGAGGCGAAGCGCAGGGCCAGCGACAGGACCGCGAAGGTCGAGGCGAAGACGGCCAGGGCCATGACCGCCGCCAGCGGTGCCTTCAGTTCCGGATCGGTGACCGGTGCAAGCTCCGGGACCGGGCCGCCGACCATGACCAGGGCCGCCGTCCCGGCGACCAGCGCCACGACCGTGAACACCAGCCAGAGGCGCTCGATGCGGACCAGCAGATCGCGGCGGCGGTCCAGCAGGAAGCCGAGGCCGAAGGCGGTCCCGAAGGCGGTCAGGGCCGTCGCATTGGGAACCAGTCCCGTGTCCGGAGTCGGTATGCCGAAGAAGGGCGTCCAGTTCGGCGCGAACCAGAAGGCGAGCGCCAGGGGCGCGGCCATCAGGGCCGGGGTCCAGGGCCCGATCAAGGCGCCGGTGATGCGGTCGACGAACCGGCCCCAGCCGCCGTCGCGATCCGCCATCGCGAAGGGCGCGCGCAGGACCAGCACGGCCACATAGAGGATCAGCAGCACCCACAGGAACCACAGATGGGTCAGGGGGAAGGTCTCGATCGTCAGCGGCGGCGGCGGCGGTCCATCGGTCGGAATGGACCCGCCGTTGCGGATGGCGGCCATCCAGATCAGCCCGGCGATGATCGCCGCGAGCACCGGGAACCAGAAGGTCGCCAGCGGTCCGGCGATGCGCATGGCGCGGTCCCTGACGAAGCCCAGGGTGCCACGCCGCTCGAGCATCATGTGCGCGAACAGGCCGGCGATCAGGAAGAAGCTCGTCATGCGGAAGAGGTGGATGGCGAAGAAGATGACGCTCGCGACCGGCGAGTTGTCGGTGTCCGGCACGATCCAGATGGTGACCGGGAAATAGGACATGGAGGCGTGCAGGACGACGCCCAGCAGCAGGGCGATCCCGCGCAGGGCGTCGAGGCCGTGCAGGCGCCCGGACGGTTCGGTTTCGTATGAAGACATGAAAGGGCTCCCCTCTTGATGGAGAGCCGTATCTCATAGACTTGTTTATAATGCAAACAAGTTCGCCTGAAAGAACCCGCCGCGAGCGACGCCCACGGCGGGTCCTGTCTTTTCAGCCGGTCAGTGGACGGTCTGGGCCTCGACCGGGGCTCCGTCCGACACCGGGGTGATCGGCACGGAGACCGACGGGCCGGCGGTGGGGAAGTTGCTCTCGTCGCGGTTCGGGGCGAGGCCCTTCTCGAGCAGGTCCTTGATCTCCTGACCCGACAGGGTCTCGTATTCGAGCAGGGCCTGGGCCAGGGTCTCCAGATCGGCGGCCTTGTCGGTCAGGATCTGGCGGGCTTCATCCCAGCCGGCGCCGACAATCCGCTTGACCTCGGAGTCGATGATCCGGGCCGTCTCTTCGGAAACGTTCTGGCTGCGCGCAACCGAGTGACCGAGGAAGACCTCCTGCTCGTTCTCGCCATAGGCGACCGTGCCGAGGATGTCGGAGAAGCCCCACTGGGTGACCATGCGGCGCGCCAGCTTGGACGCCTGCTGGATATCGGACGAGGCGCCCGAGGTGATGTTCTCCTTGCCGAAGATCAGCTCCTCGGCCACGCGACCGCCGGCCATGATGGCGATGCGATCGACCATCTGCTGGTACTTCATGGAATAGCGGTCGCCCTCCGGCAGCTGCATGACCATGCCCAATGCCTGGCCGCGCGGGACGATGGTCGCCTTGTGCACGGGATCGGCCATCTTGACGTTCATGGCCACGATGGCGTGGCCGCCCTCGTGATAGGCCGTCAGGCGGCGCTCTTCCTCGTTCATGGCCATGGATTTGCGCTCGGCACCCATCATGACCTTGTCCTTGGCGTCCTCGAAGTCGCGATGGGTGACCATGCGACGGTCCTTGCGGGCCGCCATCAGGGCCGCCTCGTTCACGAGGTTGGCGAGGTCAGCGCCGGAGAAGCCGGGGGTGCCGCGGGCGATGGTCTTGACCATGACGTCCGAGGCCAGAGGGACGTCCTTCATGTGGACGCGCAGGATCTTCTCGCGGCCGTTCACATCGGGATTGGGCACCACGACCTGGCGGTCGAAGCGGCCGGGACGCAGCAGGGCCGGGTCCAGCACATCGGGACGGTTGGTGGCGGCGATCAGGATGATGCCTTCATTGGCCTCGAACCCGTCCATCTCGACCAGCAGCTGGTTCAGCGTCTGCTCGCGCTCATCATTGCCGCCGCCCAGTCCGGCGCCGCGGTGACGGCCGACGGCGTCGATCTCATCGATGAAGATGATGCAGGGGGCGTTCTTCTTGGCCTGTTCGAACATGTCGCGCACGCGGCTGGCGCCGACACCGACGAACATCTCGACGAAGTCCGAGCCCGAGATGGAGAAGAAGGGCACGCCCGCTTCACCGGCCACGGCGCGCGCCAGCAGGGTCTTGCCGGTGCCGGGAGGGCCCACGAGCAGGGCACCCTTGGGGATCTTGCCGCCCAGACGCTGGAACTTGCCCGGGTCCTTCAGGAAGTCGACGACCTCCTGCAGCTCTTCCTTGGCCTCGTCCACGCCGGCGACGTCGTCAAAGGTCTTGCGGCCCTTGTGCTCGGTCAGCAGCTTGGCCTTGGACTTGCCGAAGCCCATGGCCCCGCGGGCCCCGCCCTGCATCTGGCGCATGATCAGGATCCACAGGCCGATGATCAGGACGAAGGGCAGCAGGCCGATCAGGGCGCTGACCCAGAGCGACTGACGCGTCGTCTTGACGTCGACCTCGGCACCCTTGGCCTGGATGCTGTCGATGAGGGCAGCGTTGGGGACGGGGGTGGTGACCGTCACGACCTTGCCGTCGCGCAGGGTCGCCTTCACGGCTTCGCCGCGCACCTCGACGCTGACGATATTGCCGTCGTCGCGGGCCTTGAGCAGGTCGGAATAGCTCATCACCACGGGGCGCGCCGCAGCGGCCTCCTTGGCGCCGGGAGGAGCCGTCAGGCCGCCGGGGCGGCTGGCGGCGACATAGAAGGCCATGGCCCCCAGGATGATCACGCCCCAGATGGCCAGATTGCGCAGGTTCATTCTCGTCTCGTTCCCTGGGTGCGCCGCAGCGCCCGGTCGTCAGTGATGTAAGCCGGAAAATAGGTGGTTCCGGGGCGATGCGCCATGGAGGAGGCCGCCAAGGTCCCGTTCGTGCGTCATTCGGTCCAGCGCCAGCGCCAGTCTCTCCCCGACCAACGACACCGCCTTGCCCGCCGTCCCTGCAAGAACCGGGGCAGTCGCATCGTTCCGGATCAGCACAGGCATCGCCCCGCGCACGGCGGGCGGCAGGGCCTTCAGGACGACCCGGTCCGCGTCGGACAAGGCCGCCAGACGCCCTGCGGCGGGGACGATGGACCAGCCGGCCAGGTCGGCGGTGATGGCCCAGCGCCCGTCCCAGACGGTCTCGACGCCGGGGACCAGCGGCAGCGGCGCGCGGTGCCGGCGGGCGAACTCTCCGGACTCGCGGGTCACGAGGACATGATCGCCGCGCGCCTCGAGCCGGGCGCCGGACAAGGTGGCGGTGAAATCCCCGCCGGATTGCAGACAGGCGTGGATGGCGGAGAGCCGGTCTCCGCGCGGAAGCTGGTCTCCGCCTCCAGCACAGACGAGGACGGCGGAGAGGGTCTGGGTGTCGACAAACCGGTCGATACTGATTGATCCCTCTCCCACTAGGAGAGGGCTTGAGCGCACGGCGGCGGAGCCGTCGTCCTTGCGCGAAAGGGTGAGGGGTGCCGGTTCGGGGAGACGAGTCAGCGCTTGCCGCGCCCGACTCCGCGCGAACCGCACATCCTCATTCCCCGGATCGTCGATCCACGCCGCGCCCTGCCCCGCCAGCCAGTCGCGCACCTCGCCCCGCCGCGCGCCGAGCATCGGGCGCAGCAGCATCAACCCACGGCCTTCGGGCCAGGCCGGCGAGGGCGACCAGTCGCGCAGCCGGCCGAGGGTCGAGCCTTCCGCCCGCATGACCTCCGCCTCGGCGATGTCGCCGGCGGTGTGGGCCAGCAGGATGACCCGGGCCCCGGCCTCCCGCGCGGCGTCCGCGATCAGGCGATGGCGGGCCATGCGGGCGGCGGCGGGCAAACCCGTCGCGGGTTTGGGCCCGGTCCAGTGCAGGCCGCGCCAGTCCGCCCCGGCCTCGCGGGCGGCGCGTTCGGCGAAGGCGGTCCAGCCGGCGCTGTCGGGGTTCAGCCCGTGATCGACGGTCAGGGCCAGCAGGCGTCGGCCGTTCTCGCGGGCCCAGTCAGCAGCCAGCCGAAGCAGGGCGATGGAGTCGCCGCCTCCGGACAGGGCGAGGGCGATCGGGCGATCGATGCCGGTTTCCAGCCGCGCGGACAGGACAGCCCTGGCGGGCCCGGTCCAGTCGGCGGGGTCTGGCGTCAGCCCCCTCTCCGGGCCGGCGGCGCGGCCGCGGGCGCAGGGCAGCCGATGCGGGTGCGGGCCTCGGTCGCCCGGGCGCGCACGGCGGGGCTGGCGGCCTCGGCGTAGCGGCGGGTGAATTCGGTCAGGGCGGTGCAGGCCTGGGTCTTCCGGTCCGTCGCGTTCAGGGCGTTGGCCAGTTCCAGCGTCGTCGAGCCGGCCCAGGGTGCCGTCGGCCAGCCCTGCAGCGCCGTGGCGTAGGCGGAGACCGCGCCCGCAGGATCCCCGGCGGAGACGCGCAGGTCGCCGAGACGGCTGGACGCCTCCTGCGCTTGGGGCGTGCCGGGCCAGGCGAGGATAACGGTCTGCAGGGCGCGATCGCCCCGTTGCGGGTCGGTGGCGGCCAGTCGCGCCGCGGCGGTCAGGTCGCGCGCGGCGTCGCCGGTCGGCGAGGTGGTGGGGATGGGCGAATTGAGCTCTGCCTCGCGCGCCGCCGCCGCCTCCATGGCGCGGAGACGGCCCTCGGCGTCGCGGACGCGGGTGGCCAGGGCGGTGTTGTCGCGGCCGGCCTCGTCCAGCTGGAAGGTCAGGCGTTCAAGGTCGCCGTTCACGCGCTGGACCGTCGCCTCCATGTCGGCGAGCCGGCGGTCCATCAGGCCGACGCGGCCCTGCAGGGCGATGACCTCGGGATCGGGTTCGATGATGACGGGCTGGCCGGCGGCGTTGCGCTGGGTCACGGCGCGCTCGAGGCGGCGGACGTTGCGGTCCAGCTGGTCCAGCCGGCGCTTGTCCCACTGCACCGGTTCGAGCGGCGTGGTCTGGGCCACGACCGTGGTCGTGCCCGCAATCAGGACGACACCCAGGACCGAGATCAGGGCGTTGCGCGAGCGGAGGGCGGCGGGAAACTTCAGCATGGTTGTTTTCGTCCCACCGATTTGCGGCCTCCGCAAGGCGTCACCCCGTCAGGCCGAGCATGATGATGCCGACCAGGAACAGGGTCAGGGCGAAGATGCAGAACATCAGCAGCAGGATCGTCCGCCAGGCGGCGGAGAACCACGACAGCTGATAGGCCCCCTTCAACTGGGCGAACATGTGTGCGGGGACGCCGAGGGTGACGGCCAGAACGCCCAGCAGGCCGAACCCGCTCCAGATCCCGCCCAGGATCGAGAGGATCATCATCAGAACCGACATGGCGGTCAGCGAATAGAGCACGAAGACGCCGTGATCATACAGGGTGACCCCCCGTCGCCACAGGAACAGCAGGGCGACGAACGGGATGGAAATCGGGATCAGCAGGAAGCTGAATTTGTAGGCCGTCTGCTGGATCTTGTAGAGCAGGAGATCGGGATTTCTCAGCTTGTGCTTGACCTTCTCGACCCATTTGCTGTCGCCACGGACCCGAACCCGGTCGTCCTGGACCGCATCGGACATCTCGGCCTGCCAGCTGCCGGCCGTGAGGCCGTCGGGACGGGCCCCGGCCTCCCCCGTGCCGGTCAGGGCCGCAAGCCGCCGCTCGTGCACCCCGACCCGCGTGCGAACCGCCTCAGCGGTGATGGCAAGAGCCTCGGAATCGGGACTTGCCGCGGCGACCGCTTCCGCCCGGCCCAACTCGGTGCGGGCGGCCTCCAGTTCACTTCTTGCGTCAGCGATCCGTTCCGGCAGGGGCGTGGTGATCTTTGGCTCCAGCGCGCCGCTGAAGCTGAAGACGAAGAACATCAGAAAGACGCTGAACAGGAACATCGCGAGCGGCGAGACATAGCGGGTGCGCTTGCCCTGGACCCACTCGCGGGTCAGCCGTCCGGGGTTGATCGCCAGCAACGGCAGGGTCCGCCAGATGCGGGCGTCGAAATGCAGCACACCGTGCAGCATTTCCTCGCCCAGATGCAGGAGCGACCGGTGCACATGGGTGGGCTGGCCGCATTCGGAGCAGTATTTGCCGGTGGCGACTGCGCCGCAGTCACTGCAGATCCCGGCGTGTTCCTCAGCCGAATCCGCGCGGCGGTTCTCGCGCCGCGACAGCAGTTTGGCGATCAGGCCGCCCGTGACCAGGCCGCCTGCTGCTTCGATAACGTCCATGACCGTCCCCGTGTCCCGAGCATTCGATTGTGCGATGCGGCGAAACGCAGGTCAAAAAGAAAGGGCGGCCGGGACCCGGCCGCCCTTTCCAATTTAGCCGCCGCGTCGGGCCTAGCGCGTGGCGCCCGAGACGATGGCGGTGTGGCCATTGCGGTTGCGGGCCCAGGCTTCCTCGTTGGAGCCGGCAGCGATCGGGCGCTCCTTGCCGTAGCTGATGGTGTCGATACGGCCGGCGTTGACGCCGCGCTCGACCAGATAGGTGCGGACCGACTCCGCGCGGCGGGCGCCGAGGGCGAGGTTGTATTCGCGGGTGCCGCGTTCGTCGGCATTGCCCTCGATGCGGATGGTCACGCCCGGATAGCGCTGCAGCCAGGCCACCTGGGCGTCGAGGCGCGGATAGGCTTCCGAACGGATCGAATAGCTGTCGAGGTCGAAATAGACGCGGTCGCCGACGTTGACGACGAAGTCCTGCTCCGAACCGGGCGCGGGCGCGCCGATCGCGCCGCCGGAGACCGGGCCCGCACCGTTGCCGGTGTACTGGTCATTGCCGGCCGGCGGGACGCTGTTGCCGGCGCCGGTGTCAGCCGGCGTGCGCGGGGTGCAGGCGGCGATCGCGGTCACGGCCAGGCCGACGGCGGCCAGACGGACCAGGGTGGAGGGCTTCATCATCGGGTCGTCTCCTTGAGTGGAGGGCTGTGCCTCCAGCTTGGCTTTAAAGGGTTGCTACTGACGCGCCAGCGGTTTCGCCAGTCGCGATAACGCGGGTTTGAGCCGGATGGCTCCGTTCGTGATCAGGCGGGGCAGCCGTCCGGGCCGCCGCCGCCGAGGTTGGCGGGCTGTTCATCGAGAAGGGGCGACCAGGCCGGATCGGTGCCCCGGCCCGAGTAGCCGGCCTGTGACACGACGCGCCCCGACAGGTCCACGGTCCACAGGCGGGTGTCCCCGCCCGGCGACTGGCGGGCGAACATGATGTAGCGGCCGTTCGGGGCCCAGGACGGGCCTTCCTCGAAATAGCTGGACGACAGGATGCGCTCGCCCGAGCCGTCGGTGTTCATGACCCCGGTCGAGAACCGGCCGCCGCCCTGTTTGGTGAAGGCGATCAGGTCGCCGCGTGGACTCCAGTTCGGGGCGGTGTAGAGGCCGCCGCCGCGCGAGATCGGGCGCTGACCCGTGCCGTCGGCCCGCATGGTGTAGAGCCGGGCGCTGCCCGACCGGTCCGAGGTGAAGACGATCTGGCTGTTGTCCGGCGAGAAGCTGGGCGAGGTGTCGATGCCCGGGTCGCTGGTCAGGCGGCGCAGCTGGCGGCTCGACAGGTCCATCACATAGACGTCGGTATTGCCGCCGCGAATGATCGAGAAGGCCATCTTGGACCCGTCGTTCGAGAAGCGCGGGGCCAGCACCTGACCGTCGAACTCGCCCAGGCTTTCGCGCCGGCCGGTCGACAGGTTGAACAGATAGATGCGGCTGTAGTCGCGGCCGAGCGCGACATAGGTGATCTCATTGGGGTCGTTCAGCGAGAAGCGCGGCGACATGATCACCTCGTCGCCCTGGGTCAGATAGACGGGGTTGAACCCGTCCTGATCCGAAATGGCGAGGCGCGACAGGCGGTTCAGCTGGGTGCCGCTTTCCGAGACGAAGACCACGCGGCTGTCGAACAGGCCGCTCTCGCCAGTCATGCGCTGATAGATCAGGTCGGCGATCTTGTGGCCGATGCGGCGCCACTGCTCGGGCGTGGCGGTGAACTGGTAGGAGGCCAGCTGGCACTGGCGATAGGGGTCATACAGGCGGAAGCCGAAGTCGTTGCGGCCGTCCGGCCGGGGCGTCACCGCGCCGTACAGGACCGCCTGGGCCCCGATCGAGGTCCATTGCGGGAAGTTGGGGGCGTTGGCCAGGGTCAGACCGGTCTCGACGAAGCCCGCCGGGTCCATCGGCTCGAAATAGCCGGAGCGTCGCAGGTCGGCGCGAATGACGCCGCCGAGGTCGGCACCGTTCTGGCCGTTGAAATTGACCACGGCGATCTGCATCGGCCGCAGCACGCCCTGGTCGATCTCGACCTCGACCGGGTCGGTCGACTGCGGCGGAACCGGGGGCGTCTGGGCGGTGGCCGTGCTCACCGTCATCGCCAGAACGGCGACACTGGCCAGAAGTCGGTTCAAACGCATCAGGGGCTCCCGCAAGTTTCTATCCACGCCACTCCTTATCGCCAGAGCGTGCGCATATGACCAGCATGGCCGTGAATGGGGCGACTTTCAGGCCCCGTCACGCATTGTCAGGATCGGAACCCGGGCCCTAACGGCCCCGACAAGCCCGTTCGGTGACGAAGGTGGGCCGGAAGGGGCCGCCGGGGAAGCCGGCCGGGACCTCGAAGGGTGCCGTCTGGCGGATCGCCCGCACCGCGCTGTCGGCGGCGGCCCGCCACACCGGATCGGATCGGGCACCGATCAGGGTCGGGCCGGCCGTGATCCGTCCCCGTTCATCGAGGGTCACATCCATCTGGATGCGCAGGGCATCCGCCCCGGGGATGTCGCAGGGCAGGATCCAGTTCGGATAGACCTGGTTGAAGATCGCCGTGATCTGCGGACCCGTCGCCCGGGGCGCGGCACCGGCACCGGTCTGACCCGTCGGCGCGCGCGGCCCGGGACGCGGACCGGGACGCGGCGGACCGGCGAGGGCGTCGAGGTCGAGGGTCGGTTCGCGCGGCGGCGTCGGACGCGGCGGCTGCGGGCGGGGCGGCGGGGTCGGACGGGGCGGCGTAGGCCGCGGGGGCGTCGCCTTCTTCACCGGCGCGGGCGTCGGGGTCGGCCGCGGCGGGGCGGGCAACGGTTCCGGCGGGACCGGCTCGGGCGGGGTCGGGGCGACGGGCGCGGTGGCGGCGTCTTCCGTAATCAGTTCGTCGTCGGGATTGTCGGCCGCGGCGGCCTCGATCACGGTCTCGGAGACGATGGACACGGGGACGGCGCTTTCGACGTCCAGCGGCGCGCGCGTGAAGCCCAGCAGGCCATAACCCACCACGGCCAGAACCACCGCCGCGTGGACGGCGATGGAGGCCAGTAGCGAGGACCCGGGCCGCTCCAAGTCGTCAGCCCTCCACGTCCGTCGGGGCGCCGCCGGCGGTGTCGGTGATCAGGTTCAGCTTGGTGAAACCGGCCGAGGACAGGCGCGCCATGACGCGGGCCACGGCCTGGTAGGGTGCCCGGCCGTCGCCGCGCACGGACACGGCCTTCTCGCGGCCGTCCGGACCGGCGGCTTCCGCCACGGTCAGCACCAGACGGTCGAAGCTCACTTCGCCCTCGCCGACATAGATGGCCCCGTCGCGCTTGATCGAGATCACCACCGGATCATCCGAGGCGTCGACCGCGCTGGCGTCCGTCTTGGGCAGTTCGACCGGCACGGCCACGTTCAGCAGCGGCGCGGAGATCATGAAGATGATCAGCAGCACCAGCATCACATCGACCAGCGGCGTGACGTTGATCTCACTGAGGGGCCGCTTGCGCGGCCGTCTGCGGCCCCGGACGTGTCCGCTGCCGCCGCCTCCTGCGAGGGCCATGCTCAGATCTCCCGGGTCGGCTGGGCTGCGGCGCTGGACGGTCCGCCCAGACGGCGCGCCACGGCGGCCTGCAGGTCATCGGCGAAGCTTTCCAGCCGGCCGGTGAACTTGCCTGCGTCGATGGAGAATTTGTTGTAGGCGATATAGGCCGGGATGGCCGCGGCCAGACCCAGGGCCGTGGCGAACAGGGCCTCGGAGATGGCCGGGGCCACGGTCGCCAGATTGGTATTGCCCGACGAGGCGATGGCGCCGAAGGCGTTCATGATGCCCCAGACCGTGCCGAACAGGCCGATGAAGGGCGACGAGGTCGCCACCACCGACAGCACGCCCAGACCGTTCTCGACCCGCTGGCCCTCGCGGGCGATCAGGCTGTCGAGGGCGCGGTCGATGCGCGACATCAGAAGATTGGCCTGGTTCTCGGTCAGCGGACCGCGCGTGCGCGCCTCGCGCCAGTCGGCCAGGGCGATGACCAGCATGCGCGGCAGGGGATGCACCGGATTGGGTCCGGCCTGGGTTGCGATGTCCTCCAGCGACCGGCCCGAGCCGACGGCGTCCTCGAAGGTATTGGCCTGGCTGTTCAGGGCGCTGAACCGCATGGCCTTGTCGATGATCACGGCCCAGGACCACAGCGAGGCGATCGCCAGGCCGATCATGATCGCCTGCACGACAATGTCGGCCTCCATGAACAGGGAGACCGGGTTGATCATCGAGGCGTGGGCGGCGGTGGTCATTCAGGCGTCCTTCCGTCTGGCCGTCCACTGTGCACCGGACGGGCGTGGCGGTTGTGTGGCGGTTTGAGCCGGGTCTAGCGAGGTGTGGCCGCGACGTCACCTGTCTGCACGTGACAGGCGGGCGAAATGGTCAAGCTTCGCGCGCCAGCCACGGTCCGACCTTGTCGACCAGGGCGCGGCCCGGTCGGCGGGGCCGCCCGTCCATGTGGATGCAGACCACCTCGACCTCGGCCCGGCACAGGACATCGTCTCCGCGCGTGATGGCCTGGGAGATCAGCAGGCGCGGCCCCTTCACAGCGTCATAATGGGTGCGCACCACCAACTGGTCGTCGATCCGGGCCGGCTTGAGGAAATGCAGCCCCATCTTCGAGACCACGAAGGCCATGGGCTGGTCGCCGTCCAGAAGCTCGGCGTGGCCGATCCCCATGAGCCGCAGGCAGTCGGACCGTCCCCGCTCGAAATAGCGGACATAGTTGGCGTGATAGACCAGACCGGTGAAGTCGGTGTCCTCGTAATAGACCCGGACCGGCAGGCGATGCTCGCGGCCCTCGAACCGGCCGGCGGTGGGCGTGTCGGACGTCGTCACGGGACAGCCCGCACGGCCGGCGGCTCCGGGAAGCCCGGACAGTCGGCGGCGATCATGGCGCGGAATTCACCGTTCAACGGATCCTGGCTCAGCAGCATCCGCTTGGGACGGGAGATGAAGCCCACGGCCCGTCCGCCGCGTTCGGCCGCGATATAGCCGCAGACCACCCGGCCCCGGCCCGGCTCGATCAGCTGGACCTCCGCCGTCCGGCCCAGCTGTTCGCGCGCCTGCCGCAGCACGCGACGCGAGGCCGGCTCCTCGGTGGAGCCGCCGCCCGAGCCCTGGGTGAAGAACCACAGCGCCAGCGCGCCAAGCACGACCACCGCGACGCCCAGCACCGCGATCAGCCTGTCGATTCGTATCGCCCGTCGCGCCATGCAGCCTCCTGACCCCCGACCATGCCGGGGTTCGGGCGGGACGTGAAGCCCGCCCATGGATTGGAGCGTCATGCGGCGGATGCTAGGCCTTGGCGGTTCGAACGGAGGGGATGATGCGACGCAACGCTCTGGCCTTGGCCCTGACCGCCTCACTGGCGACCGCGATCCCCCTGCAGGCGCAGACGCCCGCCCCGGCACCCGCCGCCGCGCCGGCCCCCTCGACGCTTGAGGATGCCATCCCGGTCATCGACGCGGCCTTTGACCGCTGGCAGGCCAGCGCCCACGCGCCCGGACTGGTCTATGGCGTGGTGCAGGACGGCCGGATCATCCACCTGCGCACGGCGGGCGTCCGCACCGTCGACGGTCCCGCGGTGACGCCGGACACCCTGTTCCGCATCGCCTCCATGTCCAAGGCCTTCACCGCCCTGGCGATCCTCAAGCTGCGCGACGAGGGCAGGCTTTCGCTCGACGACCTGGCCGAAACCCATGTGCCGGAGATGCGGGCCTGGTCTTACCCGACCGCCGATTCCCCACGCATCCGCATCCGCGACCTGCTCAACCACACGGGCGGCTTCGTCACCGATGATCCCTGGGGCGACCGCCAGCAGGTCCTGACCGAGGCCGCGTTCACCCGCATGCTGACCGACGGCGTGCCCTTCACCCGCGCCCCGCAGACGGCGTTCGAATATTCCAATTTCGGCTACGCCCTGCTGGGGCGGATCGTCACCAATGTCTCGGGCCGGCCCTACAACGCGTACATCGAGGCCGAGATCATGCGCCCGCTGGGCATGACCTCCAGCGGCTATGACGTCTTCGCCTCGCCCCAGGACCAGCGCGCCCTGGGCTACCGCTGGGAGAATGACGCCTGGGCGCGCGAGCCCGACATGCGGCACGGCGTCTTCGGCTCCATGGGCGGGGTCCAGACCAACGCCCCCGACTATGCGAAATGGATCACCTTCCTCCTGTCCGCCTGGCCCGCCCGGGACGGCGAGGAGACCGGTCCCGTCCGCCGCTCGACCGTGCGCGAGATGGCGACGGGCTCGAACTTCGTCTCCGCCAGTGTGCGCACCCTGCCCGACGGTTCGCCCTGCCCGGTCGCCGTCGCCTACGGCATGGGGCTGCGCGTCTCGGCCGACTGCGAGCTCGGACAGATCCTGGCCCACGGCGGCGGCTATCCCGGCTACGGCTCCTACATGATCCTGATGCCGGACCGGCGGACGGGCCTGTTCGCCTTCGCCAACCGCACCTACGCCGGCCCCTCGGCTCCGCTGCTCGAGGCCGCTTCCACCCTCGTCCGCGCCGGCCTCGCCCCGGTCCGGCCGCTGGAGACCAGCGCCATCCTCGCCGAACGCTATGTCGATCTCGGCCGCATCTGGGCCGCCGGAGACGTCTCGGTCGCCCGGGACCGGCTGGCGATGAATTTCCTCATGGATCGTTCGGTCGAGAACTGGCGGACGGTGCTGGACCTGCTCAAGGCCGACGCCGGTGCCTGCGCGACCGACGCCCCGATGACCCCCACGGGAGCCCTGTCCGCGACCTTCCGCTGGACCTGCGACAAGGGCGTGATCGATGGCCGACTGCTGCTGGCCCCGACGACGCCGGTTACCATCCAGGCGCTGAATTTCCGCCTGACCCCGACCGCGCCCTAGCTATTCGAACAGGGCGGTCTGCCCCGCCCCCGCCGGCTTCGGCGGCTCGGCCAGGCCCAAGTGAGCATAGGCCCGTGCACAGGCCATCCGCCCGCGCGGCGTGCGCTGGATGAAGCCCTGCTGCAGCAGATAGGGTTCGATCACATCCTCGACCGCGTCGCGCGCCTCGGCGATGGCCGCCGCCAGCGTATCCATCCCGACCGGTCCGCCGCCGTAGTTCTCGATCAGGGCCTTGAGGAAGCGGCGGTCGAGGCTGTCCAGCCCGGCCTCGTCCACCTCCAGCCGCGCCAGCGCCCGCGCCGCCGCCAGCCGGTCGATCACCGGCGACCCTTCTGCCTCGGCGAAGTCGCGCACCCGGCGCAGCAGCCGCCCGGCCACGCGCGGCGTGCCCCGCGAGCGGCTGGCGATCTCGCGCGCGCCCTCATCATTGATGCCGACGCCCAGCTTGCGCGCCGCCCCGGTAATGACCCGGACCAGCTCCTCGGGCGTGTAGAACTCCAGCCGCAGCGGAATGCCGAACCGGTCCCGCAGCGGCGTCGCCAGCAGCCCGGCCCGCGTCGTCGCCCCGACCAGGGTGAAGGGGGCCAGATCGATCCGCACCGACCGCGCCGACGGCCCCTCGCCGATGATCAGGTCCAGCACATGGTCCTCCATCGCCGGATAGAGGATCTCCTCGACCGTCGGGGCGAGCCGGTGAATCTCGTCGATGAACAGCACGTCGCGCGGTTCGAGATTGGTCAGGATGGCGGCCAGATCGCCCGCCTTGGCCAGGATCGGCCCCGAGGTGGCGCGGAAGCCGACACCCAGTTCGCGGGCCACGATCTGCGCCAAGGTCGTCTTGCCCAGCCCGGGCGGGCCGAACAGCAGGACGTGGTCCAGCGACTCGCCCCGGCCCCGTGCGGCGTCGATGAAGACCTTCAGATTGCCCTTGGCCTGCTCCTGGCCGACGAATTCGGACAGGGTCTGCGGCCGCAGGGCGCGGTCGTGGCCTTCGCCGGGGGCGGAATCGCCCGAAATGATCCGGTCCTCGCTCACCGCCCCAGCTCCTGCAGGGCCGCGCGGATCACCGCCGACAGATCCGCCTCATCGCCTAGCCGGATCAGCGCCTGATCGACGGCGCGGCGGGCGTTGACCTCGGCCACGCCCAGCCCCAGCAGGGCCGACACGGCCTCGCCCGTGACGCTCGGCGTCGGCGGCGCGATCTCGGCATGGACGCCGGGCGCGCTCGGCGTGAAGGACGCATCCCCCAGCGGCTTGCCCTTCAGCTCGGTGACGATCCGCAGGGCCAGCTTCGGCCCGACGCCATTGGCCCGTGCCACGGCCGCCTTGTCCTCGCGCGCCACCGCCGCCGCCAGCTCGCCGGGCGGCAGGACGTCCAGCACCGACAGGGCCGCCTTCGGCCCGACGCCCTGGATGGCGGTCAGGGTGGTGAAGGCCCGGCGCTCGTCGCGGGTCAGGAAGCCGTACAGCCGCGGCCCGCTCTCGGCGTTCCAGTTCGACTCGATATGCAGGGTCGCCTCGTCGCCCGGTGCCGGCAGCCGGCCCAGCGTCCGCGCCCCGCAGGCGACCACATAGCCGACGCCGGCGCAGTCGATCAGGCAGTGGTCCGTCTCGACCTCGGCCAGCACGCCTCTGAGACGACCGATCATGCGGCGCCTCGCAACGTTGTCAGCAGCGCCCGCTTGCGCATCTGTGCATGGGTGATCGCCACGGCCAGGGCATCGGCGGCGTACGCCTTCACATCCCCGGCGGCCGGCAGAAGCCGCTTCACCATGAAGGCGATCTGGGTCTTGTCGGCATGGCCGGCACCGACCACCGCCTTCTTGATCAGGTTCGGCGAATACTCCGCCACGCTCAGCCCGTGCCGGGCCGGTGCAAGCATCACCGCCGCCCGGGCATGGCCCAGCTTCAGCGTCGAGACCGGGTTCATATTGACGAACACCTCCTCGATCGCGGCCTCGTCACATCCCTGATCGACGCAGACCTGACCGACGGCTTCCAGCAGGAACAGCAGCCGCTCGCTGAACGGCGCGGCCTCGGGCGGGGCGATGACCCCATGCGCGATCCAGCGCAGGCGCGACCCTTCGGCCGCCACCACGCCCCAGCCGGTGCGGCGCAGACCGGGGTCCAGTCCCAGGATTCGAGTCGTTCCGTTCGTCATTCGTTCCATTCATGCCCCAAACGAGGTTGACGAACAATGACCGGCCTATTCCGTCGTGGTCCCGTCGAAATGCTCCTCCTTCGCATCCGCCTCGGCCCTGGTGGCGCGGACGACGCCGTCGCGGTGCTCGGGCGGGCCGTAGAGGGAGTAGAGGGTCAGCAGTGCGTCGCCGGTGTTGATCACATTGTGCCGGGCGCCGGCGGGTACGATGATGGCGTCATCGTCCTTGATGGGGGTCCGCTTGCCGTCGATCAGGACCTCGCCCGAGCCGGACTCGATGCGGAAGAACTGGTCGCGGTCCTCGTGGACCTCCTCGCCGATCTCCTCACCCGGCTGCAGGGCCATCAGCACCAGCTGCAGATATTGGCCGGTGTAGAGCACCCGCCGGAAGTCGGTGTTCTCGGTGGTCAGGGTCTCGATGTTGTCGATGAAGCCTTGCATGGGAAATTCCTTGGCGGGGGGAAGCGGATCACGCCGCTGTCGACTGGTCCGGCCCACGGCAACGGTTGTGGACGCCGGCTGTTCCGCCGCCGCCCGTTCCGCGCTAGCGTCCGGGCCGGTTCAGGGGAAACAGCCATGTCGGGTTCAGGCGGAGCGGTGGCCGTTGCAATGGCGCGACGGGCCGAGCGGATGATTATCGAGACCCTGAGGCAGCACGGCGCTGTCTCCACGGACAGGGCAGTGCCGCTGTCCCCCGGCCGCCACCTCGGCCGGGCGGCATTGCGGCGGCTGGTGCGGCGCCAGGCTGTGCGAGAGAACGGCGACCGCTACTGGCTGGACGAGAACGAATGGGAAAACCTGCGCGAGGGTCGTCGGGTCAGCGCGGTCATCGCCCTGTTCGTGCTCGCCGCGATCATCATCGTCGCTGCAGCCTTCGGCGCATTCCGGGCCCAGGCCCAGACGATCGCCCCGCGTCCGGACCAGGCCGACTTCCGCGCCCTCTATGAAGAGCTGGTCGAGACCAACACCACCCTGTCGCAAGGTAGCTGCACCCTCGCCGCGGAGCGAATGGGTGCCCGCCTGCTCGCCGCCGGCTACCCGGCTGCCGACGTGCGCGTACTGGCCACGCCCGAGCGCCCGAAGGACGGCAATCTCGCCGCCGTCCTGCGCGGCTCGGACCCGTCCGCGCCGGCCCTGCTCCTTCTGGCCCACATCGATGTGGTCGAAGCCAATCCGGCCGACTGGACGCGCGATCCCTTCACCCTGATCGAGGAGGGCGGCTATTTCTACGCCCGCGGCGCGGCCGACGACAAAGCCCAGGCAGCGGTCTGGGTCGACACCATGGTCCGCCTCAAGGCCGAAGGCTTCGTGCCGCGTCAGGACATCAAGATCGCCCTCACCTGCGGCGAGGAGACCTCCGACACCTGGAACGGCGTCGAATGGCTGCTGGAGACTCATCCCGACGCGCTCAGCGCCGGCTTCGCCCTGAACGAAGGCGCGCGCGGCCGTCTCGACGCCGGGGGCAACCGTCTCGCCCTCGAAATCCAGGCCGGTGAGAAGGTCTATCAGGACTTCCAGCTGGAGATCACCAATCCGGGCGGCCACTCGTCGCGGCCCGTGCCGGACAACGCCATCGATCGCCTCGCCAACGGGCTGGTGCGCCTGTGGGATCAGCCCTTCCCGCTCGAGGTCAATGACACGGTCCGCGCCTATCTGACCGCCATGGCCGGTGTGTCACCGACGCTGGCCCCCGACATGCGCCTGGTCGCCGCCGGGCGGCCCGACCCCGCCGCGGCCGCCCGCCTGTCCGCTGCCGATCCGGGCCTGAATTCGATCCTGCGGACGACCTGTACCCCGACCATGGTCACCGCCGGCCATGCGCCCAACGCCCTGCCTCAGCGGGCCCGGGCCAACGTCAACTGCCGCATCCTGCCCGGACATACGGCGGCCGAGGTCAAGGCTGATCTGGAGCGGCTGATCGCCGATCCTGGTATCGTGGTGTCGCTGACGGGCGAGCCCGACCCGGTGTCGCCGCCCCCCCCGCTGACGCCCGCCATCCTTGATCCGATCCTGGCCGCTGCGGCCCGGCAATGGCCCGGCGTCCCGGTGGTCCCGTCAATGGCCGCCGGCGCCACCGACGGCCGCTTCACCAATGCGGCGGGGATCCCGACCTATGGCGTCACCGGCATGTTCGGCGACCCCGACGGCGGCGGTGTCCACGGTCTGAACGAGCGCATCCGCGTTCGCTCGCTCTACGAGGGCCGGGACTTCCTGTTCGATCTGGTGAAGGCCTACACGGCCCGGCCGTGAGACGACGCCTCAGCCGTGCTTGTCGACATAGGCCTCGGGGTCCTTGTTCACCGGCTTGACCCCGGTGATGTGCTCGGCCTCGAAGGCGGCGAATTTCACCGCGAGTTCGTGGCGCGTGACCAGATCGGCATTCAGCCGGAAGTCGGTCAGTCCCTGCCGCTCTTCCTCGCCCATGTGTTTTGAGTTGACGACGTTGGCCTTGCCGACGGCCTCAATCCAGGCCTTCGTCCCGACCTTGTGCCGGGCGACCGCCTTGACCGCATCGCGCAGCTTGTTGTGATCCTCGATGGCGTCGATCGTCTCCGGCCCCGCGTCGTTTCCTTCGGCGTCATTGGCCGCCTCGCCGACCTTCATCAGCTCCGGATAGAAGAACCGCTCCTCAGCCTCGGCATGCACATCAAGGAAGGCCGACAGCCGACCCCAGACCTTGGTCAGGGCGTCCGTATCCTTCGGATCGATCTGCTCGAGGATGGCGAACAGCCGACGCTGCTCGGCGTGATCGTCGAGAATAAGCTGGGTGATGTCCATCGGGGTCGGTCCGCGGTTGGAAGTCATTGGCTAACCCCGGCGCAGCGTCACGGTTCCTGTGGCGGGCGGAAACGGACGGTGAAGGTGACGTCACTGTCCGTTTCGAACCCGTCGATACTGTAGGGCCTGACGCGTGCCTGTCGGGTCGCCGCGATCGCCGCCTCGGCGAACCCGGCGCCGGGCGGGGTTTCGCTCAGAGCCTCGCACGCCCCGAATTGCCCTGTCGCGAGGGTCTCGCACCGAAGCACCACATCGCCCTGTTCGACGCCACGGCGCATGGCCAGAACGGGGAAGACCGGCACAGGCGTCTTCACCCATGCCGGGTGTCTCACGACCTCGCCGTTCGGCCCGACGGACGACTTTAGCGGCGTCGGAACCGCAGGCTGCGCGACGGGCGGCGGAAGCGGCTCGATGATCTCCAGATCGACAGAGCGATCGTCGTACGTGACTTCCTTCAGGGTGAAGGTCGCCCCGACAAGATACAGGGCCAGAAGCACCACGATGACGATCAGCGCCACTATCAGCAGCACCCGGCCGGCCCGTGAACCGCGTCGCTTCGGCTCCGGGGCCTCAGGCGCGGGTGGCGCTGGGTCCCACGGCCCCATTCAGCCCGCGTATTTCGCCAGGTCTTCGTCCGAGATGTCCTCGTTCGAATAGACGTTCTGGACGTCGTCCTCGGCGTCCAGCGCATCGAGCAGCTTCATCAGGGTGCCGACCGCCTCGCCGGTGACCGCGACCTCGTTCTGCGGACGCCAGACAAGGGCCGTGGACTTGGCGTCGCCGAGGATCTTCGACAGGGCCTCGGCCACCTCGTTCAGGTCCTCGAACGTCGTCCAGATCGTGTGGCCCGGCGCGTCCTCATAGATGTCCGGCTTGACCAGATCGCTCTCGACGTCCTGGGCACCCGCCTCGATGGCGGCCTCCATGACGGCGTCCTCGCTGCCGGCCTCGGCCGGATAGATGATCCGGCCTACGCGGTTCCACATGAAGGCAACCGAGTTCATCTCGCTCAGCGCCCCGCCATTCTTCTTGAACGCCGCGCCGATGTTGGAGGCGGCGCGATTGCGGTTGTCCGTCAGCGCCTCGACGATGATCCCGACCCCGCCGGGGCCCCGACCCTCGTAGCGGACCTCTTCCATCATATCGACGTCGCCGCCCGCGGCCTTGTTGATCGCGCGCTGGATCACGTCCCGCGGCAGGCTTTCGGCCTTGGCGTTGTTAACCGCCAGACGCAGCCGCGGGTTCATGTTGACGTCGGGCATGCCCAGCTTGGCCGCGACCGTGATGTCGCGCGACAGTTTCGAGAACAGCTTGGACCGCTGCGCATCGGCGCGGCCCTTGCGGTGCATGATGTTCTTGTATTTGGAATGGCCGGCCATGGATTGGGTCTCTTGGTGTGCGCTAACGCTCGCCGCGCGGCGGCTCGCTGCTTGAGCGCGGTCGGAACGATCAGGCCGCGCATCTAGCCGATGGCGGCGACGGTGTCACGGTTCAGGAACCTCTGCCGCGCTACAGCTTTTCCCCAACAGCAGCCGGAGCCCCCGATGACCGCCGAAGATGTTCTCTACGACGCCCAGGTCTACGCCGATGACGACCTCAACGAGGCCGACATCGTCGAATGGTACGAGACCCGCCCCGTCACCGTCCCGACCGCCGTCGCCACCGGTGCCATCATCGGTGCCTTCGCCCTCGGCGTGCTGACTGCGGTCGGTGCCCTGGCCCTGATGGGGCGTCTGGACGACTAGGTCTTCAGGCTCTCCAGGAACCCCCGCATCTTGTCGTCCACCGGCACGGGCCGCTTGGAGTCGCGGTCCACATAGACGTGGACGAAATAGCCCACCGCCGCCGCCTCCTGCTCCTTGTTGCGGAACAGGCCGATCTCGTAGCGGACCGAGGAGGTGCCGACGTGGGCCACCCGCACCCCCGCCTCGATCTCGTCCGGGAAGGCTGTCGGCGAGAAATAGCGGCAGCCCGTCTCGACGACCAGGCCGATGGTCTTGCCCTGGTGGATGTCGATGATGCCGTTGACGACCAGCAGCCGGTTCACCGCCGTGTCGAACCACGAATAATAGACGACGTTGTTCACATGGCCGTAGACGTCATTGTCCATCCAGCGCGTGGATATGGCCTGGAACCGGCGATAGTCGCCGCGCTTCGTCCGTTCGATCGTGCCGGTCATGGAGTCTCCCTGGGTGCGCTATCGCTCGGCGCGCGGCGCCTCGCTGCTTGAGCGCGATCTGATTCCGCGCGTCTCGGCGCGCTTTACGTGAGCCTTGGGCTTGGCGGACGCGGCGTCAAGCGCCTAGCCTGCCCTTATGCAGACCACTGCCGCCGTTCTCCGGACCACGGGCGCCGCCCGCCCCTATGCCGACAGCCGGCCGCTGTCGCTCGAGACGGTGACGCTCGATCCGCCCGGCCGCGACGAGGTGCGGGTCGCCATCAAGGCCGCGGGCCTGTGCCACTCCGATCTCAGCGTCATCAACGGCGACCGGCCCCGCCCCCTGCCGATGGCGCTGGGCCATGAGGCGGCGGGCGTGGTTGAGGCACTCGGCCCCGGCGTCACAGATCTTCAGATCGGCGACCATGTCGTCATGGTCTTCATGCCCTCCTGCGGCCACTGCGACCCCTGCGCCGGCGGCCGTCCCGCCCTGAGCGAGCCCGGCGCCGCCGCCAACGGCAAGGGCGAGCTGCTGAGCGGAGGGCGGCGCCTCCATGATGCGGCGGGCGATCTCCATCATCACCTCGGCTGCTCCGCTTTCGCGGCCCATGCCGTGGTCTCGCGCCGCTCGCTGGTGAAGGTCGATCGTGACCTGCCGTTCGAGCACGCCGCCCTGTTCGGCTGCGCGGTGCTGACCGGCGTCGGCGCGGTCGTGAACACGGCCCAGGTTCGAGCCGGCCAGTCGGTGGCCGTCATCGGCCTCGGCGGCGTCGGCCTGTCCTCGGTGCTCGGCGCCCTGGCGGCGGGGGCCAGCCCGGTGATCGCCGTCGATCTCAGCGAGGACAAGCTGGCCCTCGCCCGCTCGCTCGGCCCGGTCCAGACCGTCAACGCCGCCGCTCCCGACGCCACCGAGCAGGTCCGCGCCCTGACCCGCGACGGGGCCGATTTCGTGTTCGAGATGGCCGGCTCCGTCGCAGCCCTCGAGGCGGCCTGGCGGATGACGCGGCGCGGCGGGACCACGGTCACCGCCGGCCTGCCCCCGCCCGAGGCGGCGCTGGCGGTCAACATCGTCCAGCTGGTCGCCGAGGAGCGCACCCTCAAGGGCAGCTATATCGGCACCTGCGTCCCCGCCCGCGACATCCCCCGCTACGTCGCCCTGTTCCGGCAGGGGCGGCTGCCGGTCGACCGGCTGCTCAGCGGCACCATCCCCCTCGCCGACATCAACGCCGCCTTCGACGATCTGGCCGAGGGCCGGACCGTCCGCACCGTCATCACCTTCTGACTCCTCCCCTTTAGGCCTTGTCGCGGATCCGCATGGCCCCGCCGGCGGCGCCCGTCTGCACCTCGAACCGCCCCGTCCCGCGGATCAGGTCCGACAGTTTGGCGTGGCCATAGGTACGCTGGTCGAAGTCCGGATAGGCGTTGCGCAGCCGGTCACCGAGGCCGCTGACCGTGACCCAGCCGTCGCCGTCCTCGTCCATGTCGGCGATCACCGTGGCGATCAGGCGCGCCGCCTCGACCGGCTTGCGCTTGCCCGGAGCCTCCGGCACGGCCGCGGCCGGCGCCCGCCCCCCGCCCGCCGCCGGCGCGACGCTCTCGACGGGCTGGCCGATCAGGTTCTCGGTGTAGATGAAGCGGGTGCAGGCCTGGCGGAAACTCTCCGGCGTCTTGCGCTCGCCGAAGCCATAGACATCGACCCCCTCCTCGCGGATGCGCGACGCCAGCCGGGTGAAGTCGGCGTCCGAGGAGACGAGGCAGAAGCCGTCGAACCGCCCCGAATGCAGCAGGTCCATGCCGTCGATGACGAGGGCGATGTCGCCCGAATTCTTGCCCTTGGTATTGGCGAAATTCTGCTGCGGCTGGATGGCGTAGCGCGCCAGCACCTTGGTCCAGCCGCCCAGCTGGGCCGAGGCGAAATCGCCATAGATGCGCCGCGCCGAGGCCTCGCCCAGGGTGGCGATCTCGGTGAACAGGGCCTCGGCGCGGCGCATCTATGGCGATTTCGCCTCGGCCCAGCTGGGCGGCTGGACCAAGGTGCTGGCGCGCTACGCCATCCAGCCGCAGCAGAATTTCGCCAATACCAA
>Ga0187843_10000668_pt1 | contig 23304 bp, 16 predicted proteins | sample SpaLakP09_SKY_43_FD_134516 | JGI IMG/M metagenome (GOLD analysis project Ga0187843, IMG submission 134516) | Oligotrophic lake water microbial communities from Sparkling Lake, Wisconsin, USA - SP09_SKY_43 | ecosystem: Environmental > Aquatic > Freshwater > Lake | place: USA: Sparkling Lake...
TATTAGATATTGCCGAAGGTAGTAGTAAAGCCCAGTACCACCGAGCTCGGCAATTATTAAAAGGATGGATTGATGAAAACTGATCAACAGCTGGATCAAGCAATCAACAATTTACCGCTGGAAATTCAGCCTAGCCGCGATTTATGGCCGGAGTTGTCCGCTCGTTTGGCAGTTACAGCACAGCAGCAGCTAGAGCAGCCAAAACGACGTTATTGGCCTGCCATTGCCGCGGCAGTGATGCTCGGTCTCATGTGGCCGCTTTGGCAAGGGATGCAAGCCGACGACGAGATGCTTGCCAGTGCTTCGCAACAGGCCGAGCCACAGGTTAGCCCGTCATCGGCGCCTTCACCGAATTTAAGTCCAGTCGCTTCAACTTTACTCATTGAGTTTGAGCGAGAAAAATCAAGACAGTTATCACAGGTCACCAAAGTGCCTCGTGAGTTTGCTGATTTTCAACGGCAATTAGATATTTGGCAGCAAGCGACTGCGCAAGTGACGTTGGCCTTGGAGTTTCAGCCGGACGAACCAAAATTATTAAAACAATTAACACGTTTACAGCAACAACAAATTCATTACATCAGCCGTTTAGTCCAGATCGGACAGATGAGCTAATTACACTATTAATTTGGAGTAACACCATGAAATTAAAATTAAATTTTGTCCAGTCTGCATTGTTAGTTGCAGGTTTTGTTTGCAGTACTCAGGTTTTTGCCGCTGGTGTCGCCATCAATGAAAAACGCGCGGTAAGTGCCAATGAAAAAATCCAAATCAACAATATGCGCGGTGTCGTTAATATTGTTGCTGTTGATAAAGCTGAGTTTAATGTTCAAGGTACTTTGGATGAAAAAGCCAAAGGATTTGATTTAACAAGCAAAAATGGCGTTACTAAATTTGAAGTGAAAATGCCAAGCCGGATGTACTCGGACTATAACGAAGATGGGCAAGAAGTGGGGTCACGTTTAGAGATCCAAGTTCCAGTAGGCAGCCAAGTTGAATTTACTGGGGTGAATGCGGATGTAACCGCCACAGGTATTCAGGGCGGCACTACCTTGACCTCAGTGAATGGTTCAGTACGAGGAGAGCAGCTTGGCAGTGATGTGTCGTTAGAAACCGTCAATGGCCAAATCCACAGTAAAAACAATAATGGCCGGGTTACCTTACAAACCGTCAATGGTGAGATTGATGATAATGGCTCACAAGGTCGTTTGAAACTGGAGTCGGTCAATGGCGAAATTAAGTCAGTATCCCAAGCGAAAGAAGTGGAATTGTCAGTAGTCAATGGCGAAGGTCGGTTAGAACTAGATGGCACAGAACGTTTAGAGTTTGATGCGGTCAACGGTGACATCGCGGTCGATTTAAAGAATAGCCAGACGCCAAAAATTGAAGCGAGTACGGTGAGTGGTTCAATTAAACTGACCTTGGACGCCAACGTCAAAGCGCGGTTTGAACTTTCTGGCAGTGCAGGTGGTGATATCGAAAATAGCTTAACCAATGATCAAGTGGTCAAAGCTAAATATGGCCCAAGCCGTGATTTAGCATTTAGCACAGGCTCGGGTGGTGATATCGAGATATCGACTGTTTCTGGTGAAATTGAACTGAAAAAACGTTGATTGGGGATATACCCAAAGTCATTGAAGATTCGGGTAGGCGCTGAGTGAGAGAGACCGCAGGAGCAACGTTTCCTATGTGACTGCGGCGAAAGCTCGAAGGCAATAACCCCGTATCTTCAAGGAATAAGGGTATTCATAAACTAAGTCCGCAGGTCGTCCTGATCTCGACCTGCGTTTTCACGAGCTGCTGTTTCCTGGCGATCATTGTCGCATCCTCCTTCGTCTCTTCACGTACTGCGATGGCCAATGTTAGAAAATTGGCTTTGCGGTTTTTGGTAATTATTTTGCGTCTCAACAAACTTACCAAGCTATTGCATGGGATCCATTCAATAGGGTTCATTCATTAGGGTTCATTCAATAGGGTTCATTTAGTTGGGTTCGTTTTGTCACTCTGTTCGAGTTGTGGAACTTTCGAGCTGACCCTGACCTTGCTGAAAATGTTTGTCTTACGATGATTCGCCAACCCGACGGCAATGGCGACACCGCAAACACACTGCAATGCAAACTAAAAATGAAGCAGGCTAGTTGCTTAGTTTTGGCGGGTGCGATATAACACAATTGTTTTTATTTTGTTTTATATTTGTATTTTGTCGTAACTGGGGTGTTTTTTGTTCAAGCTTATTCTCGTATCAACTATGTTTGCTGCATCGGTCAATGCCGCTGAAATTTATCGCTGGGTGGACGAAAAAGGCCAGGTCAATTTCAGTAATACACCACCACCGGCTATCGTGAAAAAGGCTGAATCTGTGCAGGTGAATTTCAAGAAAGAGGCGACAGATGCAAAGACCGATCCTCAATTCGCCGCTAACGGCAGCGCCAATTTAACTTCGTTGCTTGACCCGCAAATTGAATGGCAAGATAAATGCAAAATCGCGGTCGACAATGCGCGCAAAGAATATGAACTGGGTCAAGATTCGGTGAAAAAGACTCATAGCGGAGGTTACATTACCCGTGAGCAAATGCAGCAGCAGCTTGGTAAGTTGTCGGCAACACTTAGAACTGTGTCGATCCAGGATTGTGTCGTCGCGGTCGAAAAACGAAAAGCGAAGTACCAATGCCTATCTGAGTTTAAAGGCATGCAAAACTGTGGTTTTGGAAAAAACGTCTGAGGATCTTCATTTACTGTTAGCAGTGTCGCTGCTGCCTTTGATGCAACTGCTTCACCGGCGTAATGCAGTTGCCACTAGCCTATTTTTCGGTGGTTCCGATTGTTAAGTCAATAGCAACCACCGATATCATTAACTAAAACAGATCGTTAACTAGAGCAAATAGTTAACTAAAACAAATAGTTAAATTGGATCCCAGCCAGCTTGGCATGGTTGCTAAAGCTTGCTTGCACATTGGCGCGGTTGATCCGCACATCTTGAGCATTGTATTCGGCTTCGTTGCTGGTTAAATCGGACATCCATAAATAACCTACTGCAATATCGATGGACATCGTTTTGTGCAATTGTTCATGCCATCCGAGAGTGAGCCAGACTCGGTCTTTTGTCGGCACTCGAGCGGTGCGGTGGGATGCACTAATTGGGTTTTCATCATAAGCAAGCCCTGTTTTTAGTTGCCGCTGTGGATTGAGCTGCCAAGTAGCGCCAATTGCGCCTGACACTGTGTCGCGCCAGTATTCTGGAATGTAGCCAATGTAACCGGGTTTATTCAGGTTTACGGGTTGTTGGGTTGATAACGACATGCTTGGATTTTCGTCGCGGCTAATAATGTCGATGCTTTTGAACGAACTCCAGCCTGTCCAGCTGACACTGCCTTGCAAAGACCAGTTGTTATTGATGCGTTGGTCGATACTTAGCGTTAGATCTGCTGGTGTTGTTAAGGCGACTGCGCTTTTCTCAACCGCCAACGGGTTATGTGCCAGTTTGCCTGTTGCTTTGTTGATTGCCGGTAAATTTGGCGCTACCACAATAAAGTTTGGCGATCCGACCACGTTGGCTCCCGTGATTGGGGTGTTGGTGATTTCCGAGTTGCCGTGCAAGACAAAATCAATTTTTGAATGATAAATTAGCCCAAGTTTGGTGCCGGTATCAAATCGAGCATGTACCGCCAGATTGTAAGCAAGTTTGACATCATCGCCGGCAACTTGGTAATGGCTGTTGCAATAGGCATCGTTATAAACATCAGCGCCATAAAGAGCGTTAATGTTGCTGCCCGTTTCGCAAAGGCCATTGTGATCTTTAAACTTGGATAATTCGCCCGTGACCCGATTGACGCTAATGCCACCGCCAACAGACCATTGCTCATTTAAGCGATAGCCAGCAGCGGCTTGCAATGCAATGATTTCAATTGACGTTTTGTCAGCAAAATACCGACCTGCCCAATCATCGGCATAATCACTAGATAAACCAAACGGCACGTAAAATCCGAGGCCGTAATGCCATTTTTCTGTCAATTTGTCGCTGTAAAATACAAAAGGCACCAGTTCATTCAAACTATTTTTACCCGCCGAACGACCAAGCACAGATTGGCCTGCAGCGCTTTTAGCCGTATCGATTTGGTAATCGGTTGTCGCATTGATAAATGTCGCACCGCTACTTAGTTGTGCTTGGTTTAATTCAGTCAATGCGGCAGGATTCGAATAAACTAAAGTAGCGTCATTGATTTGAGCACCACGACCGGCATAGCCGTTGCCCATAGCTGAAACTGATTGTTCGTATAACTTATAGCCTTCGGCGTGCAAACTTTGTGAAATGCATAAAGCGGTAAGCGTCAGCGTAAATGACGAAATTCTCATAAAAATGGACCCTGCTCTTTGTTGTTTTAAAAAGAATATTGGCTGGACAGACCAGCGAGGGCGGGCAGTATACGGATTGATAGACTTAGAGTACAGACTCTAAAACTGGTTAAAGTTGTATTTCGTCTCATCCGTCGAATTGACGTAAATGACTAATTTATAGTGGAAAGTACTATTTTTGCCGAAACATCTTGTTGCAATCGAATCGGAACAAAAGGTTTTATCTTAATGATTATCAAGCATAATTGACCACAATTACGAATTGGCATAACAAGTGCAAAACTGATCTAAACCGAACACTCTTTTGTGGCATCAGCAAATAGCGAAGCTGACAAATACATTCAAATTCAAAAGTTAAAGGAACAACCCATGAACAAGCCATCCACGTTAGCCGCAGCAGTCAGCGTAGCCTTATTATCGTCGATGTTGTTGTTAACCGGCTGCGAATCAGCGAACAGCAGCCCAGATACCGAAAAAAATGCACCAGTTGTTGCTATTCCAGTTGAAGCCATCAAAGTGGGCCGTGGCGAGATCAGTAGTACCTATCGCACAACCTCAACCTTAGAATCGAAAGCCGACGCCGAAGTGAACTCTAAAGCAACCGGTATCGTGCAAACGGTACTAGTGGAAGAAGGCGACATAGTTCAGGCAGGCCAAGTGCTGGCAACTTTAGACACTGAACGCCAAGTGATCCAGTTGGCCAAAGGCCGCGCCGATTTGGGCCAGCTAAAAAGTGAACTTGAACGCGTTGAAAAAATGTTTGCGCGCAAATTAGTCAGTGCCGATGTGTACGATAAGCTCAAATGGCAAGTTGAGTCCTTGTCTGCTTCCGTGTCCATGCAAGAATTAGCGTTGCGAGACACTAAAATCATTGCGCCAATTAGTGGAGTAATCGCCCGTCGTTACGTGAAAGTAGGTCAGTTAATGACCGAGTTTTCCTCTAAATCATTATTTACCGTGGTTTCGCAACAACGCTTAGAAGCGGTGATTAATTTACCTGAGCATCAATTGAGCCGTGCCAAAGTTGGGCAGACTGCCTACTTGAACTTCTCAGGCATGCCACAGCGTCAAGCAAAAATCGTCCGTATTTCGCCAGTAGTTGATGCAACATCTGGCACCGCCCGTGTGACTATCGGTATAGACAACGATGATTTAGTGCTAAAAGCCGGCATGTTTACTCAGGTTGAACTGCAATATGACAACAAAACAAATGCGTTATTAGTGCCAAAACGCGCGGTGATGGCGATGGACAATGCCACTAGCGTCTTTGTGGTGGGCGCTGACAATACCGTTGTGCGTAAAGCGATTAAACTCGGCTACGAAAGCGATGAATTTATGGAAGTCATTGACGGCCTTGCAGAAGGTGAGCAAGTTGTGACAGCCGGTCAAGCCGGTCTGAAAGACAAAACAACGGTAAATGTTGTGAAAGGCAACAGTTAATCCAGACCTGTCGGGCAGCATTCGCTGCCCGCTTCTTATAATGACAATACAGGAAATTAACAATGAAACTGGTTAATTTAGCAGTTGCCCGGCCGGTAACTATTTGGATGTTTACGCTTGGTATTTTATTATTTGGCTTAGTTGCGATGTCGCGTTTGGCGGTCAATTTACTGCCGGATTTATCTTATCCAACTTTGACTATTCGCAGTGACTACCCTGGTGCTGCGCCGGCAGAGGTCGAGCAGCTAGTCAGTAAACCGATTGAAGAAAGTGTCGGTATCGTGAAAGGGATCCGTAAAGTTGAATCGGTATCGCGCGCAGGCCGCTCTGACGTGATTATGGAATTCGAGTGGGGCACCAACATGGATTTGGCCGGCCTTGAAGTCCGGGAAAAATTGGATGTGCTGTTTTTACCACTTGATGTGAAAAAACCGCTGTTGTTACGGTTTAATCCGAATTTAGATCCTATCGTTCGCTTGGCATTGAGCCGCACCGATGCACCAAACGGTTTAACGAGCGCGCAGCAGGTTGGCCTCAGAACTTTCGCCGATGAAGATTTACGCCGTAAACTGGAAGCCATTGCTGGTGTTGCCGCAGTGCGCCCTGACGGTGGCTTAACGCAAGAAATTCAAATTTTGGTGGATAACGAAAAACTGAGTCAGTTGAAACTTGATATCAGCACCGTGAATACTCGTTTAAAAGAGCAAAACTTAAACCAAGCGGGTGGTCGTTTAGAAACTGCCGCGCACGATTATCTGGTGCGAACGATTAATCAGTTCGCCACCCTCGATGAAATCCGCAATTTATATATTGCCAGTGTGAATGGCAGTCAAGTGCGGTTATCTGATATCGCCGAAGTACGTGATGGTTACGTTGACCGCCAGAGTATTACTTATGTTGACGGCAAAGAAGCAATTGAAATTGCCGTTTACAAAGAGGGTGATGCCAACACTGTTCAAGTGGCTAGAACACTGGTTAATCGCTTAGAAGATCTACAAAAAAATCTGCCGCAAGGCTATGAGTTAACATTAGTTTATGACCAATCCACTTTTATTAGTGATGCGATTGCTGAAGTGAAATCTGCTGCTCTGGAAGGCGGATTGTTAGCGATGTTGTTAATTTATCTGTTTTTACGCAATATCTGGACCACCTTAGTGATATCGATTTCTATCCCTGTATCGGTGATTGCTACGTTTAATCTGATGCATAGTCAAGATATCAGTCTCAATATTATGAGCCTGGGTGGTATTGCCTTGGCCATCGGTATGCTTGTCGACAATGCCATTGTTGTCCTAGAAAACATTTCACGCTATCGCGAGCAAGGGTATAGCCCGATGGAAGCTGCGAAAAAAGGGGCCAGTGAAGTGTCGATGGCGATCACCGCATCAACATTAACCACAGTCGCAGTGTTTTTCCCACTGGTGTTTGTCGAAGGCGTTGCAGGTCAACTATTTAAAGATCAAGCATTGACCGTAACTTATGCATTACTCGCGTCGTTGTTAGTCGCCTTGACCCTAATTCCAGCAATGGCCGCGCGGGAGCGTAATTTTGTCGAAGTGAATGTTACTAACGAAGAAATCGTTGAAAACACCCAGCCAAAATCTAAATTTGGCAAGTTTTTAGGTTATTTGGGTTTGCCTTTTGTTTGGGCTTGGCGCGGTGTCGCGTGGTTGTTAAGTCAACTGTTCACTGGGCTGACACTGATTTGGCGTGGCATTGCTAAGCTGTTGTCCGTGTTACTAAATCCACTGTTGGATCTCGTGCAAGCCATGTTACGTGGGTTAGAAAAACTCTACAAAAATGCTTTGATGTTCGCACTGAAAGCGCGGGGTATGGTTGTGCTGATGACCCTTGCAGCAACTGTCCTTTGTTATAGTTTGGTGCCGCGTTTAGGTTTTGATGTGATCCCAAGTATGAGTCAGGGCGAGTTTTATGTTGAAGTGCACTTGCCTGTGGGTACTGCAATTGAAAATACCGATGTGGTATTGAAACATTTAGCGACAGTCGCGAAAGATTTGCCGCAAGTCGCTCGAACTTATGCTCAAGCGGGCACAGGTCAACAGATGAGTGTTGATCCTTCGATTGGTGGCAGCCATTGGGGACGTTTAAATGTGGTGCTAAAAGCCGGTTCCACTGGCAACGACGAACAACTGGTCATGCAGGCGTTTCGTGAGGCGGTGGCTAAAACTCCAGATCTAATTGGCAAAATCGACACCCCAGAGTTATTTTCCTTTAGTACACCTATGGAAATTGAACTGGCTGGCCATGATTTACCGACATTAAAAGCTGCTGCAGACCAGTTGGTGGCCAAAATGGAAACCAATGGTCGCTTTAGTGATATCAAATCAAGTCTTCGTCCTGGTCAGCCAGAAATTACCTTGCATTTTGATCATGGCCGTTTAGCGCAACTTGGTTTCCAAGCTTCAGATGTAGCGAAGCGGGTGGCCAACTACGTGGGTGGTGAAGTTGCAGGGCAATATAGCATTCAAGATCGCAAAGTAGATATTCGTGTTCGTCTTGCCGAACAGTTCCGCGATTCCGAGCAAGAACTCGCGCAAATTATTATAAATCCAAGCAGTCCATCGCCACTGCCGTTATCTGCAGTTGCGACAATTTCGCGTGAAATTGGCCCCAGTGAAATTACGCGGATTGGTCAGCAACGTGTTGCAGTCGTTAGCGCCAACTTGGCTTATGGCGATGTCGAACAAGCAGGCCAAGCAGTTCAACAAATTCTGGCGGCTCAACAATGGCCCTATGGCGTTTCTGCAACCGTGGTCGGTCAGAGTGAGGAGCTTGAGCGTTCATATAATTCGTTGGTGATTGCGCTGCTGTTGGCGGTATTTTTAGTGTACTTAGTCATGGCATCGCAGTTTGAAAACCTCCTGCAACCAATGTTGATCCTATTTACTGTGCCCCTTGCTGGCGCTGGCGCAGTCTTGGGTTTGTGGCTTACCGGCACGCGAATCTCGGTCATCGTGTTCATAGGCTTCATTATGTTGGCAGGGATAGTGGTAAATAATGCGATTGTGTTAATCGACCGCATTAACCAATTGCGCGCCGAAGGGATGAGTAAAACCCAAGCCATTATTGAGTCTGGAACTACGCGGCTTCGCCCAGTGTTAATGACAACACTGACCACCGTCTTGGGCTTATTGCCGATGGTATTTGGTGGTGAAGGTGCTGAGTTACGCGCGCCAATGGCAATTACGGTGATTTTCGGCTTGTCGATTGCGACTCTGCTAACCTTACTGTTTATCCCGGTGATTTACCATTTAACTAGTCGTGAATCATCAACTGTCGCCAAGGAGTTACCATGAGTGACTTAAAATCAGATGATAAAAAAGTGCAAGGCGAACAGAATCAAACTTATAAATCAAATGCTTTCACGCGGTTTGCTTTAAGTCGACCTGTCACTTTATGTATGGCGTTTTTGTCGATGTTGGTGTTTGGTATTTTCGCCAGCCGGATGCTGCCATTAGAGCAATTTCCTGGTATCGATATTCCGGAAATTTATGTCAATGTGCCATATCCCAATGCGACGCCTGCAGAAATTGAGCGGCTGATTACTCGCCCCTTGGAAGAAGCGCTATCGACAGTAACCGGTATCAAGAAAATGAAGTCGTTTTCCAAAGAGGACTCAGCCGAACTGGGGCTAGAATTCAATTGGGAAGAGAACATTAATAGCAAAAGTATCGAAGTTCGTGAACGGATTGACAGTGTGAGGCATTTGCTTCCCGCAGATGTTGAGCGGGTATTGGTGTTTCAATTTAATACCAATGATATGCCAATTTTTCAGCTACGCATTTCAAGTGACCGCGATTTATCAATGGCTTATGATTTATTAGAGCGGGTGATTAAGCGTCCACTTGAGCGAGTGCCAGGGGTTTCGAAAGTTGATTTATACGGTGTGGATAAACGCCAAGTCACTATCCGTTTGCTGCCTGACCGTTTACGCAGTTTACAAATAGACCCTGTGCAATTGTTGACTGATTTACAAAAACAAAACTTCGCGATGACCGCCGGTGAAATTCGTAATAAATATGAAAGTATTTTAGTCAAACCTGTTGGCGAATTTACCAGTATTGATGACATCAAGCAGCTGCCGATTGGTCGTGGCCTGCAACTGGCCGATATTGCCGATATTCACTTGGAGTTACCAAAGCGGGTCGAAGGGCGTCGTCTTGATCAGCGGTATGCGGTGGGGATCCAAGTTTATAAAGAATCTGGTGCGAATCTTGTGGACGTTGCAGCCGCCGCAATGGCCGTTGTTGATAATGCCGGTAAAGATCCGGCGTTAAATGGCATCAATATTTTTGTGATGGATAATACCGCACAAGGCGTGACAGAAAGTTTAGCGAACTTGCTTGAATCTGGCGCAATTGGCGCGGTTTTATCATTTCTGGTGTTGTTCTTGTTTTTACGTCATACCCCAACCACCATGCTAGTGGTGTTGTCGGTGCCAGTGTCATTGTCTATCACCCTCGGCATGATGTATTTCCTCGATTACAGCCTCAATGTGCTGTCAATGATGGGACTTATGCTTGCTGTCGGTATGTTAGTTGATAACTCAGTGGTGGTAGTTGAAAGTATTTTCCGTGAGCGTGCTGCTGGTGGTAATGTGCGAGAAGCAACCGAGCGGGGCGTTTACCGAGTCGCTTTGGCGGTTCTTGCAGGAACAGCGACGACTGCTATTGTATTTTTACCAAATATTGTCGGCAGTAAAATTGATGTCACAGTGTTTTTAGAACATGTGGCCATTGCCATTACCATTTCGTTGGCTGTGTCTTTAGTTGTAGCGGTTACCCTTATTCCTTGGCTTTCCACGAAGATTACCATTAAAAATGGCGAGCAAAGTGCAGCCCCTTCAAAGCTTGATAAGTTTTATGGGCGCAGTCTGCACTGGACTATGGCAAACCCAGGAAAATCGACGCTCATCGCCTTGTTGCTGTTAGTAAGCATTGCGATACCAATGCAGTTTGTTTCTGGTGGGGATGAAGACGGTGGGGATAATAAGCGCTTATTTTTGAACTACAACATTCAAACCAATTATGCACTTGCTGAAGTCGAACAAGAAGTTAGCAAAATGGAAGCTTTTTTATATAGCCGTAAAGAAGAGTTTCAAATTTCATCAGTCTATAGCTACTACCAATCAGGTTTTGCGGTGTCGACTATTATGCTAGTGGATGAGCCGACGGAGTCTGTTGACAAAATCAAAGACAAAATTCGCAAAGACTGGCCAGTGTTAGTTCGCGCGAAGCCGCAGTTTGGTTGGGGCGATGCTGGGGGAGGGATGCAAATTCACTTGCTTGGCCCTTCGACCCAAGTATTATCTGAATTATCTGAAAGTTTGGTGCCAATCTTAAGTCAAATCAAAGGTCTTGAGGATGTGCGTTCGGAAGTTCAGGGCGGTCAGAAAGAACTGCAAATCCATCTAAATCATGATGAATTACAGCGTCAAGGCTTGACTGCGCAATCGGTTGCCCAAGCAGTTACTTTAGCGTTGCGAGGTACCAATTTGCGAACCTTAAGAACTACCGAACAAGGGGAAGTTCCACTGCGGGTTCTGTATGACGAAAAAGTAAGTCACTCTCAGCAAGAGCTTGAAGCTATCCCGATCGGCGGTAACGGCGAGAAAGTTGTGCGCTTAGGCCAAGTCGCGACCTTACAGGTGAAAGATCGCTTAGGTGAGATCCGCCGTTTTAACCGACAAACTGGTTTAGCCGTCGGCATGAATCTGGCGAAAGATTTGAAAATGGACGACGCAAGCGAGCAGATCAAAAACGTGATGGATCAATTGCAATTGCCACCGGGTTATACATGGTCATTCGAGGGTAGTTTTCAGTACCAAGATGATGCGCAGAATATTATGGTTTTTAATATGTTGCTGGCAGTTGCGATGATTTATTTAGTGATGGCCGCTTTGTTTGAATCGTTGTTGCTGCCAACGGCCGTTATTGGCTCGTTATTGTTTTCATTTGTTGGGGTGTTTTGGGCTTTGGCAATTACCCAAACCAGCATGGGGGTGATGGTGCTAATTGGCATGCTGATACTCATGGGAATTGTGGTAAACAACGGCATCGTATTGGTGGACCGGGTTAATCAGCTACGACATGAACGACCAGAAGCTGCTCTTGTGCCCTTGATTGTTGAGGCTTGTGAAGTCCGCTTACGGCCAATTCTGATGACAGTGTCAACCACAGTGCTTGGCTTACTGCCACTGGCATTTGGCGATGCCAACATTGGTGGTGGTGGCCCAGGTTATGCGCCTATGGCGGTGGCTATCATTGGCGGTTTAGTATTCTCAACACTCACGAGTCTGTTGATGGTGCCGTTAACGTATTGGGGATTAGTGCGATTGGGTTTACGCTTTAATCGGTTTTTAACCCAAGCACGAGCTCGCGCTGATCGCTGGATCACTGAGCAATAAGTACTGAGCAATAAGTACTAAGCAATAAGTACTGAATTGAAAGTAAGTGCATCTTTGAGATTGTGAGTTAGGGCATTTTTCCGTAGAATGCCCCTTCCTTCTTGGGGGAGTAATCGCTGACGTCAGTCAGGTTATTGTCAACATACTTGCACCTCATTGTGCATGGCAATAACAGAATACCGCGGTATTCAGATGAGACCTGAGACAATGACATAGCCCAAAGCGGGAGTTATGTTATTGTCTTTGGTTAACTTTTCCCGCTGAGATATTTGTTATGGATGCATTATTCTATTCTTTTACCGGTGTCGCAATTGCTGAAATCGGTGATAAAACCCAACTCCTTTCATTATTTTTGGCGGCACGGTTTCGCTCGAAACTGGGTATTTGCGCCGGGATCTTAGTCGCCACTTTGCTCAACCACGCAGCGTCTGCTTGGTTTGGCGCTTGGGCTGCGCAGTTCATTCCAGCAACATGGCAAGCCCCTTTATTGGGCGCATCATTTATTGCGGTGGCGCTGTGGTTATTGATCCCCGATAAAGACGATAGCGAAGAAAGTGCATGGTTGAAATATGGCGCTTTTGCTGCGAGTTGTTTGTTGTTTTTTATTGCTGAAATTGGCGATAAGACTCAAATTGCTACGGTATTATTGGCGGCGACGTATCCGGCAACTTGGCTAGTGATCATCGGGACAACGCTTGGAATGCTGGCTGCGAACGTTCCTGTCGTTTATTTTGGCGGGATCTTGATGAAAAAGATCCCATTAGATCTCGCTAGAAAAGCCGCATGTTTGGTGTTTTTCGCCATAGGCTTATTGACTATCGCCAGCGGGTTTATAAGTTAATTATATATAATACATAATGTTAGCGATAAATTACTTGGTAGTGACTGGCAATTATCGCTAGTATTCTTATTAAAAATTTACATCTCCTTTGTTAAGTTTCTGATAGCTATCTGCGGAGATCCTGTTTAGAATACCAATAAAGGTCGAAACATTAATTGACGCTTGGTAGTACATTTTTTCATCGCTTTGGCATTGATCTTGATCCCCAAAATGATGCAAAATGACAATGTTCACCACGCAGTGAACGGTCGATCATATTAAATAAGCGCTTACGATTAAATCCATACTTGTAACTTGATAAAAGATTAACTCACCCCCCGGCAGTGTATCTTGATCTGGTGCAGTAGGTTGTTATCCGGTGTTGTGCTTTCCGTGTCCAGCTGAATCAGGAGTCGTTCGATGAAACATTTGCAGCCAGTTAATTTAACTGTGGTGCCCGATATTCCAGCGGAACCAGAAATTCAATTTAGTCATGAATTTATTGCGGCATTCAAAAACCAAGCGGATGCAATTGCGCAACAGATGACTGTGCAAATTAGCCAACAACTACAATCCGCACAAGAACTTAATTACCAGTTTGAACGCCAATTTGCTGCGCAGATGCTGAACGAGCAATCGCTGCAAGAAACTATAATGGCGCAAGACGAATTACTGTCTTCTCAACGTCAACAAGCTGAATTCTTGGTTGATGAGCACAAGATGCTGCTTGAAGCGGCACATGTGCAATATCAGCAACAAGTACAACAATTACAAAGCGCACTGCATCAGCAACTGTCTGATGCCGAAGCCGAACGCGATCAAGCCATTGCTTTAACGAAAGCGACAGCGCAAGAAGTCGTGGTGCTTGAACAACAGCACGAGCGTCATATTGCACAATTGCAGCAAAACATTGACGATCTGCAGCATAAAGAAGTCGCCTACAGCGCTCGTTTGACCGAATTAGATGCCGAATTACCGCAGTTGCGTGATGACTTGCAGCAAAGTCGTCAGCAATGTCTGCAATTACAAGATGCTTATCGCACCACAGAAAGTAATGTCCAAGCGTTAAATCAAGAAAATACAGCCTTGAAAAAACGGGTTGCTGACTTAAGTGATTTATCTGAGACGCTAACAGCCTCTTCAGCACGAGCGGCAAATGAGCGGAATCAATTACAAACTGAGTTAAAAGAGAAGTTACAAGCGTTAGCTCGCGTTGAAGCGCAACTTGCTGATTCTGGTCAGCAATTCGCACAGACTCACGAATTAACCGCACAACTGCAGCTGCAAATTGCCAACGCCGAACAACAAAGTTTGCAGTGGCAACAAGAAGTTCAGCAACTGCAAAGTCAGGTTCAGCATTATGCTTCCAAAGCCGAACAGTTATGTGCAGAGCATCAACATCAGCAACAAGTGCTGCAAGCAGAGTTGGCTGAGCAAAGTACTATTGCGAGCAACTATCAGCAGCAATTAGCGCAACTGCAGTCACAAACGGCCGATCAAAACCGCAACGATTCTACAGTTCAAGCCCAGTTGGCAGAACTGAGTGAGCAAAATCAATTACTGAATGTGCAAGTGGAATCGCTGCAAGCTAAACTTGAGAGCAGTGCACAGCAGCAACAATTATTGCAGCAAGAACGTGATAACGTCGGCAAAAACCAACAATCGCAACAGAAATCTGTTGAATTGCTTGAGCTTACAATTTCTCAGCAGAAACAAGAAATTGCACGCCTGACGCAATATCTGCCAGAGCTTGAACAAAACTTTGCTCAACTCAAAGAAGCCAACCAAATGTTCCGTGAGCAACATGCGAGCGTCTCTGAGCATCAAACTGTGCAGCGTGAAACGATTAAATCCTTGCGTGAAGAGTTGATGATGTTAAAAGACCAAACTCAGCAATTAAGCGAAGAGCGCCAACAAGTTCGCGCGCAGAATTCGCAATTATCTGAACAGTTGTCGTTTGTAAAATCCTCAACCTCAGCCACTATAGAGCGTCTGACGTTGAACTGGGAAAAAGCACAAGCGCGATTAAAACAGTTTGAACAAGCAACTGGTACCTAATTTGCTTAAGTTTCAATACAATAGTGTAAGTTAGCACTATTGGTTTTAGCATAAACATTAAAAAAACGGCTCCTAATTGGAGCCGTTTTTTGTTTTTAGGATAGTAGCAGGAACCTTATCATGGGATCTGCCAATAAAAACCTGCAAGAGCCTAAACGCCGATGGCTTTTATGGGGCCGTCGGCGTTATCAGGTTATTGTTTTTCAAAATAAAATTTTTGTCGCTGCTGCTTGTTGCCATTGAGTTCTTGCATACTTTCAGCATCAAACAATCGGCCATTAACCATGCTGTATTGCACTTGGTCGGTTTGGCGAATATCGTTCAGAGGATCGCCATCAATGACGATTAAATCGGCAAGCTTACCGACTTTAACCGAGCCAAGTTGATGATCAAGACCAAATGTACGCGCCGGATTGATGGTCGCAGTTTTTAAGGCTTGTAGCGGACTCATACCGCCTTGTGCAAACATCCAGATTTCCCAGTGAGCGCCTAAGCTTTCGCGTTGACCGTGCGCACCAATGTTCGTCAATACACCTAGATCATTAAGTTCCTTAGCACTCTTAGCGATTTGGAAGTGGTTGTAATGATGATCCGGGGCTTTAGGCCGTCTCATCGAGCGTGGACCAAGCAAGGCCATCGGCACATATTTTGACAATCGAGGATGTTTCCACACCTCGGTTTTGTCATACCAGTAATTCTCTCCCCAGATCCCGCCATAGGCCACGACGAGAGTCGGCGTGTAGGCCGTGCCACTGGCCTGCCAAAGCTGTTTGACATCGTCATACAAACGAGCCGCAGGGAGTGAATGCTCAAGCGTTGTATGGCCGTCGACCACCATAGTGAGATTATGCTGTAATAAAGAGCCACCTTCTGGGACGACCATCATATTCAACTCGCGCGCGGCTTGAATAACCTGCTGGCGCTGATTTCGTCGCGGTTGATTGTAGCTTTTCACCGTAAAGGCGCCGACCTTTTGGAGTCTTTCCAAATGGAATTTTGCATCCTCAAGACTATCAACATGAGACGTGTAACCCGCACCATAGGCACCATATAAAATGGTTCCAGTCGAGAAAATCCGAGGTCCGACAATTTGTCCGGTCTTTTGCATCTCGCTGGCACTAAACACTTCTTGTGTATCATTCGACGGATCGTGAATGCTGGTTACCCCGAGCGCAAGACTGGCATAGTTAACATAGTTTTGTTGTGGGATCAGTTGGTTAACGCCCTGACTGCCATGAGCGTGTGCATCAAAAAGCCCCGGCATTAACGTCTTGCCTCGAATATCAATCTGCTTAGCATCGCTAGGGATTTTGATTTCAGCGCGTGAACCCACCGCCGTAATTTTGTTATCTTGGACAATGACTACACCATCCTTAATCACCCGATCACCTTCCATCGTGATGATTTGGCCACCCACAAAAGCAATAGTATCTTTAGGAATAAACGCCTTGCTGTTAAAACTGATATTGGTACCGTTGGCGACTTTAAAGTCACGCGGTTTACCTACCGTAAATACATCGCGAATATCGGCGTGGTAAAGTTCAGGGCCAAGATTCCAGTAAAGTTGCTGGCTATTCGTGGTCCAACTAATATTTTCACCGGCACGTACTGACAGTTGTTTGACTGGAAATTGCTCATCCTCGCCACTGAGGTCGATAGTGGCACCGCGCTCGGCAAATGGCGTGACATAAACTTTGAAGCGATCCGCGAAAGCAACAAATTGGCCATCAGGAGACACTTTAAATTCGGTACCATATTTTGCGGTATATAAAGTCCGTTGTTGTTTCGTTGTTAAATCAATGGTTAACAGTGTCGGTTGCTCCGCATAATCCATGGCGAAAATACGATCCGTGCGCTCAGCAAAGTGGGCATTGTAACCATTTCGGCTGACCAATTTTGCACTACCGCCTTGTGCTGGCATGACGTAAATACCGGTATTTAGTGACCATTTTTTATCAAGTAAATCGCCGGCACCGCCTTTTCTAAAGACGATTTGACTGCCATCTGGGCTGAATGTCGGTTCTAAGTATTTGCCTGGCTCGGCGAATACTTCATTGACTGCGCCACTTTTTAAATCAATTACTTTGATCCGACCTTGGCGCTGGTCATGCCAACTGACATACACCAGTTTTTTACCATCTCGGGAGAATTGTGGATATAACTCAAACTCGTCATCGCTGTTGGTTAAGCGCTTCGGTGTGCCACCTTTAGCCGATACTGTATATAAATGACCTAGCGCCGAGTAAACCACGGTATTGCCATCGGGAGAGGTTTGCACAAAACGCAGCATCTTCACCGCAACATCTTGTTGATCAATATTTTGTTGCACTCGCACTGTATTTTGTAGCTGTTTTTCGGTCTTAATACTAAACGGAATATCATTTACAGTTTTGTCTTTAAGCTTAAGGGTTTTGATCCCACCACCAGCCCAAAACACAATTTGTTGACTATCCGGGGTAAAACTCATCGCCGGATATACGCCATGAATAGCCCAAGTTTCTTGCATGTCGCGATCTAGGCCGCGGTATAGTTCAGTATGTTCACCCGACGCTAAATCATAAAGAAATAACGTGGTTTGATAATCGACTCGGCGAATATAAGCAAGAGACTTCCCATCAGGCGATGGCGTTGGGCGAATTGCACCCCCTGCGCCTTCTAATAAGACTTCAATCTCACCTGTTTCCCGTTCAAAGCGTTTGATGGTGTAAATGCCTTGTTCTGAATCCTTGCTGTAATGAAAGGTTTTCCCTGGCGTGTTGTCTTGCGAGAAATACACATATTTGCCATCTGGAGAAAACGCCGGTTCGCCTAAATCTTTTTCATCATTGGCTTTGGCAGTCAACACCACTCCGTTGCCGCCATTTTTATGGTACATCCATACTTCGCCTGCACCTAACGAACGGGTGTTGGTGAAATGCTTACGGGCGACAATAAAATTACCATCAGGGCTCCACGCGGGGCTGTTTAACAATCGAAATGTTTCATTGGTGACGGCGTGAGCGTTACTACCATCTGCGTTCATCAGCCAAATATTGTCGCCGCCACCTTCATCGGAGGTATAAGTGATATAACGACCGTCAGGGCTAAAGCTTGGCTGCATTTGCCAGCCAATATCACTAGTCAGCCGCTTCGGCGTTCCGCCTTGGATTGGCATCACATAAATATCACCGAGTAAATCGAACACCACAGTTTTGCCATTAGGGCTCACGTCAACATTCATCCATGTGCCGGTTTTGGTGTTGATCTTTGCGGATTTAAACACACCTTGCGGGTGGTTTACGTCCCATTTGTTTGCTTCGGTGTTGTCAGCTGCATTGGTCATTGCACTGACCAATAGGGCCAGCGTGGTTGGTTGCCACAATTTCATAAGGATCCTTTTGACGTTGCCTGAGGCTTTCGAGAGTCTCGCAAATTAGTTAAACTGCCATACTCTGACTTGTGTTGTCAGTAATCAACGACATAAAGTCGTTCGTTTACCCTATTTAGACGATAAAATACCGACAGTAAACGGTAATACTGCTGAAAACTTCGTCGCTTAAAAAAGGAATACTCAAGTGGACTCGCCATGTGTCGCTAGTTGTAAGCTCAACTTGGATAAAATCTGTATGGGTTGTTTTCGCCATATTGATGAAATTGTGGACTGGAATAAAAAGTCTGATCAAGCGCACGCAGAAATTTTTAGCTTAATTGAACAACGTAAAATATCTTTTGCCAATAATGCGCAAGCACAGACTGAAAATGCGGTATTGTCAGCCATTACCCAGCAGGAATGGCAGTTAGCAAAACAACGTATTGCCAAAAGCAAAATTTGACAAGCTGAATTGCCTTCGCACAATTACAATTGCGTCGGTACAGCTACGGGCATTTACTAGAAGCTTAATCAAAGGAGCGGCATATTGTTAGAAGCAGTTTGGATAGGTTTTGCCTTTAGCTTAGGGATGTTAGTTCGTTTTGTCGGCTTACCACCGCTGGTCGGTTATCTGGCCGCTGGTTTTATTATATCGGCTGCTCAGCCACAACTGAATTTGCCGCAAGGCGATCACATCATCAGCCACATTTCCCATTTTGGTGTGTTATTACTGCTATTTACTGTCGGTTTAAAGCTTAATTTTCGCAGTTTACTAAAGCCCGAAGTGCTCGGCGGCAGTTTTGTCCATTTTGCCTTTTCTACTCTTTTATATGCCCCGATCATCTATTTTGTGTTTGATCCAGGTTGGTACAACGCACTAATGCTTGGCGAGGCCTTGGCATTTTCTAGTACAGTGCTTGCAGCTAAAGTGCTTGAATCTAAACGTGAAATGCGTGCTTTTCATGGCCGAGTCGCCATCGGTATTTTAATCATGCAGGATCTCATCGCAATGTTAGTGATGAGTTTAGCCAATGGCACTTCGCCATCGCCTTGGGCGTTATTGGTATTTTTGCTGCCCTTTATTCGCCCTTTGTTATTTAAGCTCTTAGATTTAACCGGTCATGATGAGTTGATGATTCTTTTCGGTATTTTATTGGCCGTGGTGGTTGGTGGCCAGGGCTTTGTGCTGATTGGCTTAAGTGGAGAGTTAGGTGCTTTGGTTTTTGGCGCTTTACTGGCTTCGCATCCGCGGGCAGGCGAACTTGCCAAAAGTTTATGGAGTATCAAAGAGTTTTTCTTGGTTGGATTCTTTTTACAAATTGGACTCGGTGGTTTGCCGGATGCTAATGCTTGGTTATTCGCAGGTATAATGACGCTGTTATTACCATTAAAAGGCGTGTTATTTTTCTTATTGTTAATTTACTTTAAGTTACGGGCGCGAAGTGCATATCTTGCAGGACTCACACTGACTAACTATTCCGAATTTGGCTTAATTGTGGTGAGTGTGATTATGCCGCAATTCCTTATTCCTTTTGCCTTAACCGTTGCCTTGTCTTTTGTGCTGTCAGCGCCACTAAACCGTCTAGCGCACCCGTTGTATGACAAAATATCTTCTCGATTGTTACCGCTTGAACGTGACATTCATCATCCAGATGAAGCGCCTGTTTCCTTAGGTGAAGCCGAAGTGTTGATTATGGGCATGGGGCGCACGGGTTCCGCTGCCTACGAATATTTACAGCATAAAACTAATCTCGTTGCACTTGATTCAGATCCGGCCAAAGTACTAAGCCACCAACAGCAAGGAGCCAATATCTTCTTCGCAGATGCTGAAGATCAAATCCTTTGGCAGGGGTTAGATTTAAGCAAAATCAAAGCGGTATTGTTATGTATGAGTGATTTAGAAGCAAAGTTAATTGCTGCCAGAAAATTGCGAGATGCTGGTTTTACTGGTCTTATCGTGTCTCATAGTATGCATGGCGATGAAGCCAAAGCCATTATTGCGGCAGGAGCTGACCATACTTATTTGACAATGTCAGAAGCTGGACTTGGTTTGGCCGAGCGGGTACGTCAGCATATTTCATTGTAAATGTATTTCAGTCGAAGGTTCCTGTTTGATATTGCTCATCTGACGGATTGATAAGGGCAACTTCAATGCAGATTTTTAATGCGGCAACAGCAATATCCAAGGATAAACTGGCTGCTCCTGATAAGGTCGTTTGACTTGGAGCGTAGGGAATATGAATAAATCCTGCAGGCACATCCATGCTTTGGCGCAGATGGCACAGTTGATAAAAAATACTATTGCAAACAAAGGTTCCGGCCGTGTAAGAAATTGCTGCAGGGATCTGCGCTTGATGCAGCGCCTTGAGCATAGACTTTAACGGTAACAGACAAAAATACGCATCCGGTCCCTGCGCGACCACGGGAATACCACTGGGTTGCCATCCGGCGTTGTCGGGGATCCGTGCTTCCATCAAATTAATCGCAACATGCTCTAAACAAATCTGCGTGCGCCCTCCGGCTTGACCGACTGCAAGCACCAAACAAGGCTTTAATTGATTCATTAGACTGGTGAGCTGGGCATTGCTCTCTTCAAAGGCACATGCGAGCTCAACAGCAACCACATGTATTTCAGCTGCGGGTTGCCACCCATGCAATTGCTGGGCGACTTGCCATGATGGGTTCACAGTTTCACCGCCAAATGGTGCAAATCCAGTAATTAAAACAGTCTTTTTCATGGTTAAAACGCCAAATAATAAAGCAGAAAAATATTGCAAATTAATAAGATAAGCGCAGTTGGCGCTTGGGCTTTAATGACGGCGTGCTGATCTTTAAGACCAAGCAGCGCCGCAGGCACTAAGTTAAAGTTAGCCGCCATCGGCGTCAACAATGTGCCGCAGTACCCACAAAACATGCCAATAGCCGCAACAACAGCGGGATTTCCACCAAATTGTATCACTAACAACGGCACACCAAGCCCGGCGGTGATGACTGGAAATGCGGCAAATGCATTGCCCATAATAATTGTGAAAATAGCCATCGCTAACGCGTACGCCGTAACCGCGGCAAAACGGCTGTCGAGACTCAAATAATCTTTACTCAGCGCTGCAACAGCTTGGCCGACACCTGCGTCATTAAACAAAAAACCAAGCGTCGCAAGTAATTGCGGTAGCAATACCGCCCAACCCATAGCTTCGAGTAATCTTTTGGCTTCGCGCACTCCTTGTACCGGTGTTTCGCGGGTTAGCCAGCAGGCGGATCCAAGCGCGAACACCACGGCAATTGCCAAACTTACTAAAGTGACATTTTTACCGTCAATCAGCTGCCAACCATGACCTTCAACTTTTGCCAGCAACAACACACCAATCAAGGTGCCCAAGGGGATACAAAGGGCCGGAATGAAAATCCGCTTGCCAATTCGCTGTATGGATGCACCCAGTTTGGCATCATCAATTTGGGCGAAGCCTTGTCCCAAGCCGCCAAAGCCAGCAATCAGCGCTAACACAATGACAATCACGCCAACTAATGCTGAAGGCAAAAAGTCGCCAATTAAAAACACCAGACCATACAGCAACCAAAATATCGCAGAACTAAATCGTCTCGGGTTGCTTCGGTCCCGAGCGGTTAACAATGCCACCAGTAACAACAAGCCACCGAGTAAGGCATAAACTAAGGAAATGTTGAGCATCAGGATTGACTCACTCTTTGCTGCTCTGCTTTGAGGTAACTATCAAACCGAGCCAACCGCGCACTGTGGATCAAAAATGCCGCAACCGCGGTAGGGATGCCCCAAAGCGCAATATGCAGCGGATCTGTTTCAATGTTTAAATCTCTTAAAAAGGTGTGCATGAGAATAATGGCACCGAAGGCGACAAAGATGTCTTCGCCAAAAAATAAGCCGATATTATCCGTGGCTGCAGCCATAGCTTTTACTTTGTCGCGAAGGGCGTTGGACAAATTTGGCGTATCGCGCTCGGCCAAGGCTTCTGACATGGGTGCCAACAAAGGCCTGACCATCTGGGGATGTCCACCAAGGCTAGTTAAACCCAGTGCCGCGGTGGTTTCTCGGCAAAATAAATAAATGATTAACAAGCGACCGACTGTGGCACCTTTAACAGTACTGATTAATCGCTGCGCTTGTTGTTTTAATCCGTGTCTTTCGGCAAGCCCAATCACGGCAAGCGGCAATAATAGGATCACTGGTAAGGTTCGAGTTTTTAAAAAACCGTCGCCCAACAATTCTAAAATATGCATGGGTGCTATCTTGGCGGCTAGCGCCGAACAAAATCCGGCAACGACCACCACAAGCACAGGGTTAAAGCGCAGGACAAAACCAAGGATGACCACCAAGACGCCCAATAACGGCCAATAATTCATCGGGTTACTCCAATTTTATTCATGGTGATGCCCCTAGCATTCAGTTGTTGATGCAGCTGTTGCGCTAACTCTAGAGCTTCTGCGCTATCGCCATGCAAACAAATAGTATCGGCGTGAACTGTTAACCAGCTGCCATTCTGGCAGCGTAAGCGTTGCTGCTGGACGAGCGACATTACCTGAGTAAGCGCAGCGGACACTGACAATAAGGCGCCGGCTTGACTGCGAGAGACTAGCTGACCGTTTGCTAAATAACCGCGATCGGCAAAGACTTCAAGTTTGACGCTAAGCCCTAAATCTTTGGCAATTTTTGCTTGAATTGAATTCGGCAATGTCACAAGCGCACAGTCAGGAAATACCGCCTGCGCCACCTTTGCCACGACTGTCGCGACGTCAGCATTTTCGGCGCTTTGATTGTACAAAGCGCCGTGCGCTTTAACGTGACTGACGCATGCGCCGAGCTCTTTGGCTTGCTGTGCAAACCAA
>Ga0187843_10000671_pt1 | contig 23280 bp, 26 predicted proteins | sample SpaLakP09_SKY_43_FD_134516 | JGI IMG/M metagenome (GOLD analysis project Ga0187843, IMG submission 134516) | Oligotrophic lake water microbial communities from Sparkling Lake, Wisconsin, USA - SP09_SKY_43 | ecosystem: Environmental > Aquatic > Freshwater > Lake | place: USA: Sparkling Lake...
CAAGCGCGCGGAAATCGCTGCCGTACTGGAGATTGCGCGACGCTCGCTGAACCAGCAGCTCGTCGAGAAGCCGGCGATGAACGACGTCGACACGGTCAAGACCTATCTGCGGCTGCATCTCGGCAGCCTGGGCCACGAGGTCTTTGCGGTGCTGTTCCTAGACGCTCAATTGAAGCTGATCGCGATGGAGACGCTGTTCCAGGGGTCGCTGAGCCACACGACGGTGCACCCCGGGAAGTCGTGAAGCGCGCGCTGGCGTTGGGTGCCGGTGCGGCCATCCTGGCGCACAACCACCCCAGCGGCGTCGCCGAGCCGTCGCGCGCCGATGAGCTGCTGACCAAGCACCTCAGCCAGGCACTGGCCCTGGTGGACGTGCGCGTGGTCGACCACTTCATCGTCGGCGCAGGCGAGGTGGTGTCGTTCGCCGAGCGGGGGCTGTTGTGAACAAGGTCGTGCGCAGCTTCGCGGACCTCAAGCCACTGGCCCGGGAGCTGGCAGCGGCGCGGCTGGCGGCCGAGATGGAGCGCGAGCGGCTCGCCGCAGCGGTGCGGCTGGCCGAGCAGGAGCGGCGCGTCTTCGAGCTGACCATCGGCCCGGTGACGCCGCTGCGGCATGTCGAGCGCGTGCTGCATGACCTCGAACCCCCTGCGCCTGAACCACGCCAACGCGAGGCCGACGAGCGCGCGGTCCTGCTGCAGGCGCTTTCCGACGACATCGACATCGACACACTGCTCGACACGGACGAGAGCTTGAGCTTTCGCCGCGAGGGCATCTCCGTGGAAGTCGTGCGCAAGCTGCGGCGCGGCCACTGGGCGCTGCAGGGCCAGCTCGATCTGCACGGGCTGCGCCGCGACGCCGCCCGCGAGGCGCTCAGCCATTTCGTCCACGAGAGCAACCAACGCGGCCTGCGCTGCGTGCGCGTGGTGCACGGCAAGGGCCACGGCTCACCGGGCCGCGAGCCCGTGCTGAAGGGCCGCGTGCGCCGCTGGCTGGTGCAGAAGAACGAGGTGCTGGCCTTCGTGCAGGCGCGCGGCAGCGACGGCGGCGCCGGCGCCCTCATCGTGCTGCTGACCGGCACGGCCTGACGCGCCGCTGACCCAAAGCGCGAACGCCGTCACGCGTGGTGAGTTGCCCACGGGCGAAGCCACCATTGACCCGGCGCCTGCGACCGCAGTAGTCTGGACCCGAGCCGCCGTCAGCGTGGCAACCGGTTTCCCACACCGCTGCAGAGAGGAGATTCCATGAGCCTGACCCACACCTATGCCGCCCCAAAGCCCAAGAGCTTCGTGGGCGTCGGCTTAGTCGTTGCCGTGCACATCGCCGCGATCTACGCGCTCAGCGCCGGGTTGATCAAGACGCCGCTCACGCAACCCGGGCCCATCACGGTGAAGCCGCTGCCGGACGTCGTGGAACCACCGCCTCCGGTCAAACGGGTGACGCCGGATCAGCCGACGTTCAGGGACGTGCCGGTCGTTCAGGTACCGGTGCCGGATGTCACGATCGAGCGCGACTCGCCGCCGCTGGTCACAGCGAGGGCGATCCCGGTGGACCAGGACTCGGTGGCTGACTTTGGACCACGCAAAGAAGCGGCGCCGCCCAGCACGGTCAAGCAACAGCCCGCCATCCAAACCCCGGGCGCCGTCTGCTCAGTGATGCCCAAGCCCGAACTGCCCGCCCTCAACTGGAGCGGCGAGGCCGTGCTGCAGGTGATGGCGACGGTGCGCGGCGGCCGTGTCGTCGGCAGCGACTTCCGCGTGACTCAAGGCGCGTTGGACAGCAAGACCAAGCGCTCGCTGCAGCGCTCGGTGGAATCGGCGCTGGCCGGCTACCAGTGCCAGGGCGACGCGGTGTTCCAGCAGGACTTCGCGTTCCGCCTCGACTAAACCCAGTCGACTAAACGTTGCGCATCCAGTCGGCCGTGCCTGCGAAGGACTCGGCCAACCGGGCCTGCAGGGCCGGGTCCACCCCGGTCTCCTGCATGGCCTGCCCCATGCAGGCCAGCCACTCGTCACGCTCGGCGATGCCGATGCGAAACGGCATGTGCCGCGCCCTCAGACGAGGATGGCCGAAGCGGCTGATGTAGTGGTCAGGACCACCCAGCCAGCCGCACAGGAACCAGAACAGCTTGTCGCGCGCTGATTCGAGCGTGTCGCCATGCGCCGCGCGCAGCCGCGCATAGGCTGGCTCGAGTTCCATCAGGTCGTAGAAGCGGTCGACGAGTTCGCGCACGCGCGCCTCGCCGCCCATCCACTCGAAGGCGGTGGTGGGCGTTTCCTCAGCCAAGGAGCTTGGAGGCGAGTGCCTTGATTGACTGGGCGGCGTCGCAGCCCGGGTAATGCTCCAGCATCAACTGACGCTTCAGCACAGCCTGGCGCACGGCCTGGTCCGACCTGATTTCGCCGAAAAGCTCGAGCTTGAAGGTCTGGCCCGGCGTGGGCCCGACGAAGCGCTGCAACACCTGCTGCAACTGGCCGCAGATCAGCTTGCCCTCGCCCACCCGGTTGGCCTGGTTGACGACCAGGCCGACATGACGGCGGTCCTGCTGCGTGGCCAGCACCTTGATCGTGGCGTAGGCGTCGGTCAGCGACGTCGGCTCCGGCGTGGCCACGACAAGCACATCGGTGGCCAGCGAGACAGCGAACAGCACCACGTCGGAGATGCCGGCGCCGGTGTCAAGCAGCACCCAGTCGAAGCGCGGCTTGACGAGGTCGATGATGTGCAGAAGCTTGTCCCGCACTTCGGGCGTCAGCCGCGAATACTCGACCATGCCCGAGCCCGCCAACAGCACCGAGAAGCCGCCCGGCGCGGGCAGGATGGCCTGCTCCAGCGTGGCCTTCTCGGTGAAGACGTCGTGCAGCGTCAGCTTGGGGTGCAGGTTCAGCACCACGTCGAGGTTGGCGAGGCCAAGGTCGGCGTCCAGCACCAGCACCTTCTCGCCACGGGCGGCCAGCGCCGCAGCGAGGTTGGCGGTGATGAAGGTCTTGCCGACGCCGCCCTTGCCGCTGGTGACGGCAAGCGTCCGGGCGCCTGAGCGCGTCGGGCGGGGTGCAGCAGGATCAGTGGTCATGCTCATCTTGAAACCTTCGTGCGATGCACTCCGGTGCGAGCCCCTTCGGGCAGCCGTGCGGATCTCATGGCAGGTCCTGTTGCGTGTCGAGGTTCAGGGAGGCAAACAACATGCCCTTCTCTTCGGCGCTGACCAGGGAGTCAATCTGGGGCTCAAGGCAGGCGCGGTTGCGGCCCTCGGCCTTGGCGCGGTAAAGCTGGCGGTCGGCGCGCTCCGTCCACAGCAGCGGCGACGAGCGCACCCACTGCGGGGCAAAAGCGCCGCCCAGGCTCACCGTGACGTTGAGCATCTGACCGGGGGCGACTTCGATGCCAAGTTCGGACACGCGCTCGCGCACGCGCTGGGCGACGGCCAGGCCCACATGGGTTGCGCAGTTGGGCAGGATGATGGCGAACTCTTCGCCGCCCACTCGGGCGACGAGGTCCATTGGCCTGACCGTCTGCTCGACGGCCCGAGCCACGGCCCGGATGACCTGGTCACCGGCGCCATGACCATAGGTGTCGTTGACGGCCTTGAAATGGTCGATGTCGAGCATCAGCAGCAGCGCGGCCTCGCCCGAGCGGGCCACACGATCGACCTCGCGGGCCAGCGCCATCTCGAAGCTGCGCCGATTGACCAGGCTGGTCAGCGCATCCCGGCTCGACAGGTCGCAGAGCGCATTCAGCACGGCCTGCAGCCAGGCAGCACTCAACGGCTCTTCGTCCGGAAGCAATGCCCCCGCCTGCTGCAGCAACTGCAGGGCTTGGTCCAGATCGAGCAGCTGGGCGTCGATGAGAGCGGGAGCGGGGAGGCGGTGTTCCAAAGGCTGGCGCAGTTGCGAGCGGCTGGGGAATGTGGTTTCGACTCAGTCTAGCAGCGGCATCAGTTCGGCCAGGTCGTGAAACAGGCACGTTCCTGGCAGCTGTTTGCACTATGCTGAACCGAATGAGACCCGTACAAACGGGCCGTGCAATGCAGAATCGATGAGCCAGCGCCAGAACTGCTGCGAGCACCCACAAATCTGATTCTCGAGACATGCCCGCACCCGACCTCGCCCACGGCAACGACTCTACTGATCATGAGTTCAGCTTCAGCAAGGCCGATTTCGACCGGGTCCGCGAGCTGATCTACAAGCATGCGGGCATCAGCCTGCATGACGGCAAGCATGCGATGGTCTACAGCCGGCTGTCGCGCCGGCTGCGCGAGACGGGGCACAAGAGCTTCGGCAGCTATCTGCAATGGCTGGAGGCGTCGACCGGCCCGTCCGGTGCGGCCGAGTGGCAGGAATTCGTCAACTGCCTGACCACCAACCTGACCTCGTTCTTCCGCGAAGAACATCACTTCCATGCGCTGAAGGACGACCTCAAGCCCTACGTCGGCAAGCAGGTTCGCATCTGGTGCTGCGCGGCATCCACGGGCGAGGAGCCCTACTCCATCCTGATGACCTGCAGCGAGGCCCTGGGACCAGGCGCGTCGGTGCAACTTGTGTCCAGCGACATCGACACCAATGTGCTGGCCGCTGCCAAGCGCGGTGTCTACAACGCCGACTCACGCGGCCTGGATGCCACGCGGCTGAAGAACTTCTTCATGCGCGGCACGGGCGCCAACTCCGGAAAGATCCGCGTCAAGCCCGAGCTTCAGCGCTGGGTGGAGTTCCGCTCGCTGAACCTGATGGACGCGCAGTGGCAGCTCGGCGACCCCTTTCACATGGTGTTCTGCCGCAACGTGATGATCTATTTCGACGCACCGACACAACGCAAGGTGCTGGAACGCATCCACCGCGTCATGCGCCCGGGCGGCTTGCTCTTCGTCGGACATTCCGAGAACTTCACCGAATCGCGCGACCTGTTCAAGCTGCGCGGCAAAACCATCTACGAACGGGTCTGATCCATGAGCACGCCTCTCGCTTCAGCACCAGCCATTGGCCTCGGCGGCAACCCGATCGCCGTGGCCAAGGTCAATCACCTCAAGGCCCAGCCTCGCAAGCAGGGCGAAGCCTCGTTCTTCTTCTACGACGCCCACTTCAAGAACGCCGCCGTCAAGATCCTGCCGGGCGAATACTTCGTCGACACCGAGGACCTGCTGGTCATGACGACGCTGGGCTCCTGCATCGCCGCCTGCCTGTGGGACCGCACAGCCAAGGTCGGCGGCATGAACCACTTCATGCTCCCCGAAGGCAATGGCGACTCGGGCCGCTATGGCTCGTTCGCGATGGAACTGCTGATCAACGAGATGATGAAGCGCGGTGCCAGCAAGGCCCGGATGGAGGCCAAGATCTTCGGCGGCGGCGCCGTCATCTCGGGCATGAACTCCATAAATGTTGGCGAGCGCAACACCAATTTCGTCATCGACTTCCTGAAGCTGGAACGCATCCCCATCGTGTCCAAGGACGTGATGGACGTGTACCCGCGCAAGGTGTGTTTCCTGCCCGCGAGCGGCAAGGCCATGGTCAAGCGCCTGGCGCCGACAAATACCGACGCCCTGGTCCAACAGGACCGTGCGGCGATCCAGAAGGTGCAGCCGGTCGCCAGCAGCGGCGGCTCCATCGATCTGTTCTGAGGAGAGCCGACATGGCCAAAACCAAGGTCGTGGTGGTCGACGATTCAGCGCTGGTGCGCTCCATCCTGACCGAAATCATCAACCGCCAGTCGGACATGGAATGCATTGGCGCAGCGGCCGACCCGCTGCTGGCCCGCGAGATGATCCGCACGCTGAACCCGGACGTCATCACGCTGGATGTCGAGATGCCGCGCATGGACGGGCTGGACTTCCTGTCGCGCCTGATGCGCCTGCGGCCCATGCCCGTCGTCATGGTGTCCACCCTGACCGAACGCGGCGCCGACGTGACGCTGAAGGCGCTGGAGCTGGGTGCGGTGGACTTCGTCGCCAAGCCCAAGATCGGTGTGGCCGACGGCATCAAGCTGCTGGCCCAGGACATCACCGACAAGATCCGCATCGCCGCCAAGGCCCACATCCGGCGCGCCCCGCCGCCGCCCGCGCCGGGCAGCACGCCCGCCGCGCCGGTCAAGGCCGTCACGATGGCCAGCCTGGGCCGGGCTTCGACCGAGAAGATCATCTTCATTGGCGCCTCTACCGGCGGCACCGAGGCGACCAAGGATGTGCTGATCAACCTGCCGGCCGACAGCCCGGCGGTCGTCATCACCCAGCACATGCCGCCGGGCTTCACCAAGAGCTATGCGGCGCGGCTGGACGGGCTGTGCAAGATCCGCGTGAAGGAAGCGCAGGACGGCGAACGCATCCTGCCCGGCCACGGCTACATCGCCCCGGGCGGCCTGCACCTGACGGTCGAGCGCAGCGGCGCCAACTACATCGCCCGCGTGCAGGACGGTGAACCCATCAACCGCCACAAGCCGTCGGTCGAAGCGCTGTTCCTGTCGGCCGCAAAGCTTGTCGGCCCGAATGCCATCGGCATCATGCTGACCGGCATGGGCGCGGACGGCGCCCGGGCGATGAAGGTCATGAAGGACGCCGGCTCCTACAACTACTGCCAGGACGAGGCGAGTTGCGTCGTTTTCGGCATGCCGCGCGAGGCCATTGCCGCAGGTGCGGCCGACGAAGTGCTGCCGCTGAACCAGATCGCCACCAAGGTGCTGGAACGGCTGCGGGCAACGTCGGGCATCTCGCTCAACCGGGTCTAGCGCCCAGAGTCATTTCGCGGCATCGGCCTTGGCCAGCCGGGTCACGACGATGCTGCGTCCAGCAGGCGGCACAGGCGTGAAGCTGTCGAGCTGCTTTGCCGTCGCCAAGGGCACGTAGACCGAGGGCTTGGCAGGCGCGGCCTTGGCGACCACCACGACGCGGGCCGAGCGGTCGGCGCTGGCTTCCTTCAGTTCGGCGTTCGAGTCGGTGAATGCCGGCGAGGCCGTGGCCACCAGCACGAGTGCGGCGGCGAGTGAAGCCAGAGCGGTCCAGCGGTAGAGCGAGTTCATGGCGATTCCTTGTTGTTCTGGTTATCCTAAGAAACCAAGGATCGCTTACCAAGCGCTTGTTTCTGTACTGATTGGATGATTTGGCTTACCAATGGCGTCGCTGGACCGCTTTCCCCTGCACTACCTCGCCGCCTTTCGCGCTGCGGCCCAAACCGAAAACCTGCGCGCGGCGGCGGAGACCCTGCACCTGACGCACAGCGCCGTCAGCCAGCAAATCCGCGGGCTGGAGACACAGCTGGGCTTCGAGTTGTTCACGCGCCAGGGCCGGCGCCTGACGCTCAACCCGGCCGGTCAGGCGCTACAGCGCACCGTGATCAAGCTGTTTGCGGAGTTGCAGGTCGGGCTGCTGGCGGCCGCGCAGGCTCACGGCAGCGCGGCGCAGACCTTGCGCGTGACCGCCCTGCCCTCGTTCGCGCAGCGCTGGTTGCTGCCCCGGCTACCGAACTGGCAGACCCTGCAGCCCTGCATCACGCTGGACCTGCATGCCTCGCAGCAGGTGGTTGACCTGGAGCGCGAGGGCTTTCACATCGGCCTGCGCATCGGCCGCGGCCCGTGGCCGGGCCTGGTCAGCGAGCCGCTTTTCCATTCACCCCACATCGTCGTCGCGGCACCGGTGCTGGGGCAGCGACTGGTGGGCGTGCCGCCCGACGCGCTGGCACTGCAGCCGCTGTTGGGCGACACGGACCTGTGGCGGCAGTGGTTCGCCGAAGCCGGCCACACAAGCACTGTGGCCGCACCCGTCGCGACCTTCAACGACGCCGCGCTGCTCATCCAGGCGGCCGAGCAAGGCATGGGCGTGGCGCTGACGCGCGAGCTATTTGCGGCGGACGCGCTGCTGGACGGGCGACTGGTGCGCGTTTCGGCCCGGGCCACCGACGAGGATGCCACGCGGGACTACCAGGTCGTCTACCCCGAGGCCTTGCGCGAGGATGCAGCCGTGCGCGCATTCTGCGACTGGCTGCACGCCGAGGTGGCCGCCGTCCAGCAACGACTCAAAGAAATAGCTGCTGCAGATCGCTGAGGAAGTCGAAGCCGCGCTCGGTGGGCTGGATGCGCACCGGGTCGGTCGTCAGCAGCCCGCGGCCACGCGCTGTTTCCAGCGCGCTGGCGATGCTGGACGGGGGCAGGCCCGTGCGCTCGAGGAACTGCGTCAGCGTGACGCCCTCCTTGAGCCGCAGCGCGTTCAGCATGAATTCGAAAGGCAGCTCCTTGCGCGCCACTTCGTTCTCGTTGCTGACCTTGTTGGCCTGCGCCATGAAGGCGGCCGGCTCGCGCCAGCGCACCTGGCGCAGCACGCGATGCGGAAAGCTGAGCTTGCTGTGCGCCCCGGCGCCGATGCCGAGGTAGTCGCCAAACTGCCAGTAGTTCAGGTTGTGGGCGCAGCGGTGGCCGTCGCGGGCATAAGCCGAGACCTCATAACGCGCCAAGCCGGCGGCACCAGTCTTCTCGGTGATGAGGTCCAGCATGTCGCTGGCGAGGTCGGCATCGGGCAGGTGCTCGGGCGTGCGCGTCGCGAACACCGTGTTGGGCTCGATAGTCAGGTGGTAGATGGACAGGTGCGGCGGCTTGAAGCTCAGCGCCGTGTCGATCTCGCGGGCCAGGTCGTCCAGCGTCTGGCCGGGCAGCGCGTACATGAGGTCGAGGTTGAAGGTCTCGAAGGCGCTTGCCGCTTCGGTCAGTGCGTCGCGCGCCTGGGTGGCGCTGTGCACGCGGCCAAGCGCCTTCAGCTGCGCGTCGTCGAAGCTCTGCACGCCGACGGACAAGCGCGTGACGCCAGCCTGGCGGAAGCCAGCGAAGCGTTCGCGCTCGAACGTGCCGGGGTTGGCCTCCAGCGTGATCTCGCAGCCCGGCTCCAGCGGCAGTCGGGCGCGAATGTCCGAGATGAGCTGGGCGATCTGCTCGGGGTTGAAGAGGCTGGGCGTGCCGCCACCGATGAAGATGCTGACGACCGGTCGCCCCCAGATCAGCGGCAGCGCGGCTTCGAGGTCGGCGCGCAGCGCGGCGAGGTAGGCCTCGGCCGTGTCGGCGCCCAGCGCGCCGTCCTTGACCTCATGCGAGTTGAAGTCGCAGTACGGGCACTTGCGCAGGCACCAGGGCAGGTGCACGTAGAGGGCGAGCGGCGGCAGCGCGGCCAGTTGCAGCGTGCCGGGGCGCATCAGGTGGATGACATCAGCCAAGCCGCCAGACCTCACGGAATTGCTGGATGAGAACTGCGGCCGCCAGCGCACGGTGGCTGTGCTGGTTCTTGACCTGGGCATCGAGGTCCGCGACGCTCTGGCCCAGCGACGGAATCTGCATCAGCGGGTCGTAGCCGAAACCGCCCTCACCGCTCGGCGCCGTCAGGATCTCGCCGGCCCAGCGCCCCATCGCGATCAGCGGCTCGGGGTCGTCGGCACTTCGCACGGCCACCAGCGCGCAAACGAAACGCGCACGGCGATCTTCAATCTCGGCCATCTCACGCAGCAGGCGCTCGTTGTTCGCGGCATCGCTTTTCTCGCCACCCGCGTCCAGCGCATACCGCGCCGACCGAACGCCAGGCGCGCCGCCGAGCGCGTCAACGCTGAGGCCGGAGTCATCGGCCAGCGCCGGCAGGCCGCTCAGCCTGGCCGCATGTCGGGCCTTGGTCAGCGCGTTCTCGGCAAAGGTCTCAAAGGGCTCCTCGGCCTCGGGAATGCCCAGGCTGCCCTGCCTCACCAGCTCGATGCCGAGCGGCGCGAACAAGGCCTGCAACTCGACGAGCTTCTTCGCGTTGTTGGAGGCTAAAACGAGTTTCATGCGGCCTTCTGCAGCACGATCAGCTCACGTATTCCCTTGTCGGCCAGGTCCAGCAGCGCGTTCATCTCGTCACGCGTGAAGACCACGCCTTCGGCCGTGCCTTGCAGTTCGACAAAGCCGCCCGAGCCCGTCATGACGACGTTCATGTCGGTGTCGCAGGCGGAGTCCTCGGTGTACTCGAGGTCCAGCAGCGGCACGCCGTCGACGATGCCCACCGAGATGGCGGCGACTGAATCCTTGATGGGCGAGCGCGACAGCTTGCTGCTGGCCAGCAGCGTGTTGACGGCGTCCTGCGCGGCGATGAAGGCGCCCGTGATGGCCGCCGTGCGTGTGCCGCCGTCGGCCTGCAGCACGTCGCAGTCGAGAGTGATGGTGCGCTCGCCGAGGGCAGCCAGGTCGAACACCGCGCGCAGCGAGCGGCCGATGAGGCGCTGAATCTCCTGCGTGCGGCCGCTCTGCTTGCCCTTGGCGGCCTCGCGGTCGCTGCGGGTGTGGGTGGCGCGTGGCAGCATGCCGTACTCGGCCGTCACCCAGCCCTCGCCCGAACCACGCTTGTGCGGCGGCACGCGTTCTTCGACCGAGGCCGTGCAGAGCACGCGCGTCGCGCCGAACTCGATGAGCACCGAGCCCTCGGCATGCACCGTGAAGCTGCGGGTGATGCGCACCGGGCGCAACTGATTGGCAGCGCGGCCTGCGCTGCGCGTGAAAGTTTTTGTCATGACGAAAAAGGAGTTAGCGGCGGTTCAGGCCGCGGCCGGATTGGCGGATGACTTCATTGATCTCGCGCACCGAGCGCTCGATCTCCTCGTCGTCCATGCCGACCATGCCAGCAACCAGGTCGGCGTCCAGCGCGCCCTGGATGGTGGAGGCGAAGCCGGAGTTGCCGAGGTTCTGCGTCGTGTCCCCGGCGGGGTCGCCCTCGCCTTCCCATTCGACGGCAAGGACGGTGACGTTGTCGCTGCGCGCACCGCCCACACGCAGGGCCTGCTCGACGAGGTCGGGGACGGCTTCAGAGATGACCTGGTCTGCCAGGTGCTGAACGATGTCGTGGTCCTCCACGCTGCCCCACAGGCCATCGGAGCACAGCAGGAAGCGGTCGGACGGCTCCATGATGAGCGGGCCTTGGCAGTCCACCATGGGCTTGCCGGGGCTGCCCAGGCAGGTGAACAGCACGTTGCGGTTGAAGGGCTCGGCACCGCGGGCCACACGGCCGAGCGCCTCTTGCAACTCGGAGTAGGAGTGATCGCGCGTGCGGGCGATCAGCTTGCTGCCGCGCACGAGGTACAGGCGCGAGTCGCCGCAATGCGCCCACCAGGCCTGATTGCCCTGGATGATGCAGGCCACGAGCGTGGTGCGCGGCGTGTCGGACAGGCCCTTGCTCTGCGCATAGCGCAGCAGCTGGTGGTGGGCGATGACGATGGTTTCCTGCAGAAAGCGCTGTGGGTCGTCGAGCACGGGGCGGGCATCCTGCTGGAACAGTGCCGCCAGCGTCTGCAAGGCGATCTGGGCCGCGACCTCGCCCTCGGGGTGGCCGCCCATGCCGTCGGCCAGCGCAAACAGGCCAGCCTCCCGCGTGAAGCAATACCCCATGCGATCTTCATTGGTCTCGCGGCCGCCACGGCGGCTGACTTGGAAGACGCTGAATCTCAAGCGAAGGCTCCCGACGGGCCGCCCCTAGGGCAGCCTTGCGCCCCCTCGGGGGGCAGCGAATGAACATGAGCGTGGGGGCTCAAGCTTTTGCTCCGGACTTGAGGTTCTCAAGTTGCAGCTTCAAACGTTCGCTGAAACTCAGCTTGGTGTAGCGCCTCTCCGTCTCGCGGGCCAGTTCCTTCTGCAGCGCGAACACGCTCTGCGGCCGCGACAGCGGGTCCAGCGACATGCACCACTCGGTCACTTCGAGCAGGTTGTCGGAATAGACATTGCGCAGGCGCGACAGGCTGAGGTTGAGGCGGTCCTTCTCCAGGCGCTGCGGCGCGTCGTTGGGCGGGTAGCCCTGCATGCAGGCGTAGATGCAGGCGCCGATGGCGTAGATGTCGGTCCACGGGCCCAGCGAGCCATCACGGCGGTACATCTCGGGCGCGGCGAAGCCGGGCGTGTACATCGGGCGGATGAAGTTGCCTTCCTTGCTCAGCACCTCACGCGCGGCGCCGAAGTCCAGCAGCACGGCTTTGTTGTCGTTGGTGATGAAGATGTTGGCCGGCTTGATGTCCAGGTGCAGCATCTTGTGCTGATGCACGATGCGCAGGCCGCGCAGGATCTCGTCGAAAAGGCTGCGGATGGTGGACTCGCGGAACACCTTGTCGCGCTTCATGTCGCGCGCGGTCACGATGAAGTCCTGCAGCGTGTCGCCCTGCAGGTAGTTCATGACCATGTAGACGGTCTCGTTCTCGCGCAGGAAGTTCAGCACCGAGACGACGCTGGGGTGCGAGATCTGCGCCAGCGAGCGGCCTTCTTCGAAGAAGCTCTTCAGGCCCAACCGGTACAACGGCTGCTTCTCGGGCTTGACGCGCGGCGTCAGCTCTCCGGGAGAGCGCTCGGCAAGCGACGAGGGCAGGTATTCCTTCAGCGCGACGAGGTGGTGGTCCGGGTCTTCGGCGAGATAAACCACCCCGAAGCCGCCCGCCGCCAGCCGCTTGATGATCTGGTAGCCCCCAACCACCGTGCCCGCTGGCAGTGGCGCCGGCTTCGGCTTGGACATAATCGCGCTTGATCTCTTGTTAACGTCTGATTTTACGAGTGCGAAATGCCAGTCTACAGCATGACCGGGTATGCCAATTCCCTGGCACAACCCCCTAAAGCCGAGGACGGCAGCAGCTCCACGCCAGCCTCAGTCAGCGTCGAATTGCGGTCGGTCAACGGCCGGTTTCTCGACCTGTCCATGCGCATGCCCGAAGAGCTGCGCGGCCTGGAGCCGCAACTGCGCGAGCTGATCTCTGCCCGCTTCAAGCGCGGCAAGATCGAATTGCGCATCAACACTCAGCGCGAGGCCGATGGCGCCTGGCCGCAACCCCAGCCCGAGCAGCTCAACCGCCTGGCCAGCCTGGAGGCCAAGGTGCGCAGCTGGATGCCGCAGGCCGGGGCTTTGTCCGTGCAGGAGGTGCTGAACCTGTGCAAGAGCGGCGGCGCCGCGCCGGTGCAGCTCGACGGCGCCACGCTGGAGGCCGCCAAGGCCTGCGTCGAGGGCCTGGCCGAGTCCCGCGAGCGCGAAGGCGAGAAGCTGGTGGCCATCCTGAACGAGCGCATCAAGCGGCTGGGAGAGTTGGCCAGCGAGGCCGAACCGCTTCTGCCCGCCGTCGTCGCCCGCCAGCAGCAGCGCTTTCTCGAGCGCTGGCAGGAAGCGCTGACCGCCACCGGCGCGGCCGGCACCGTGCCCAAGGAGGCGCTGCAGGAGCGCGCGCTGAACGAGGCGGCGGCCTTCGCCATCCGCATCGACGTGGCCGAGGAACTCGCGCGACTGCGCGCCCACCTTGAAGAACTGAGCCGATTGCTGAAAAAGGGCGGCGAGCTCGGCAAGCGGCTGGATTTCCTGATTCAGGAGCTGCACCGCGAGGCCAATACGCTGGGCTCCAAATCTGCCGCACTGGAGCTGACGAACATCTCCGTCGAGATGAAGGTCGCCATCGAGCAGATGCGCGAGCAGGTGCAGAACATCGAGTAGGTTTCAAGGGCGTCCACGTCACGCCCCTGGCATCGACGTTCAGCGCTTCCCTGCCCCCACCAGCACCAGCACGCCGCCCACGATGCCGGCAATGCCCAGCCAGATGGGGATGTTGACGGACTTCGTTTCCTTGACGCTGAGCTCCAGCGGGCCGATCTTGGCCGCGGTCTTCTCATTCGTGTACGAGAACCCGCCGTAAGCCAGCGCCAGCACGCCGCCGACGATCAGGGCCAGGGCAATTGCCCGCAATCCGTTCATACAAACCTCCAGACATTGTTGGGTCACGGCGGTCCGCCGCCGTGGCTGGAGTACACCGCCGCCCGTCCAAACTGCCTGTAGGACGCTGCGAGGCGGGCACGTCGGTTGCCGGCGCTTGCGCGCGGTACCGGTCAGGTCGCCCAGATGCGCGGGTCGCTGCTGGCCAGGCCCCAGAACCGCTCGCGCCAGAGCGCCCGCACGCGCCTTAACGCCAGCGTGACGGTCTCGACCTCATCGCCGATGACGCGAACCAGCAGCACCGCGCCACGCGGGCCGGCCAGTTGGGTGACGCCGCTGAGCGCCGTCTCGGCCAGCAGCGCACGGCTGTGGGTCAGCAGCGCCTCGGCGTCGGCCAGCGCACTGGTCTGCGCATAGACCAGCGTGCCCAGCACGCGCTTGCCGGCCAGGCCGCAGGGGCCGTCCAGCAAGGCCTTGTCGGCCGCATCAAGCCAGCCACGGTCCAGCCACTGGCCGGTGATCTCCAGGTGCTGCAACAGCTTGCCGGCCTCAAAGTGCTGGCCCGCAGCCGGCAGTCCCAGGCCTAGCACCTCGGTCGCGAACAGGCTGGCGCCGGGCGCGAGGCTGAGCCTGACTTCATTGCGGGCGATGCAACTCGGGTAGGCCAACGTCTCCTGCGGCAGCCATTCCAGCCGGGCGCCCTCGCCCACGCTGGCGTACACGACCTGCGCCGCCTCGCCGGCGTTGGAGCGGTAGAAGCGCGTCGCCGCCGGCGTGGTGAGCAACAGGTGGGCACCGGCTTGCACGTCGATCTGAACGTCCAGCCGGTCGCCGCCCACCAGGCCGCCGGGCGGGTGCACGAGCACCGCATGGGCGATGCTGTCGGACTCCGGGTAGAGCGTCTTCAGCAGCCGCAGCGGGCCATCGTGGCGGGCATGCACGCGGGTCGCGCCCGAGCCATCGCGGGCGGCGCTCAACGTCAGGCGGGCGGGCCAGCGGATCGGGTCAGACAAGCAAGCCCTTCTTCTCGATGAAGGCCACCACCTCGGCCAGGCCGTCGCGGGTCTTGAGATTGGTCATGACCCAGGGCTTCACCGGCCGCATGCGGGCGGTGTCGCTGCGCATCACGTCCAGGTCGGCGCCGACGTGCGGCGCGAGGTCGGTCTTGTTGATGACGAAGAGGTCGCTCTTGGTGATGCCGGGGCCGCCCTTGCGCGGGATCTTCTCGCCGGCAGCCACGTCGATGACGTAGATGGTCAGGTCGCTCAGCTCGGGGCTGAAGGTGGCCGCGAGGTTGTCGCCGCCGCTCTCGACGAAGACGATGTCCGCATCGGGGAACTTGTCCAGCATGCGGTCCACGGCTTCCAGGTTGATGGAGCAGTCCTCGCGGATGGCGGTGTGCGGGCAGCCGCCGGTCTCCACGCCCATGATGCGTTCGGGCGCCAGCGCGCCGGCCACGGTCAGCAGGCGCTGGTCTTCTTTCGTGTAGATGTCGTTGGTGACGACGACCATGTCCCAGCGGTCGCGCATGGTCTTGCAGAGCATCTCGACCAACGTGGTCTTGCCCGAGCCCACGGGGCCGCCCACGCCCACGCGCAGGGGCGGCAGCTTCTTGGTGCGGTTGGGGATGGCGTGCAGGGGAGCAGAAGTCATGAGCGGAACAGTCTCGAATACTGGGTTTCGTGGCGGGCGCCGTGAATGCCGAGCAGCGGCGCGAACGCCATAGGCTCGGGGGCGGCCCGCGCCGTCTCAACGGCTTGCGGAATCGCGTGCACGAGCCGTGCCAGCAGGCGCTGCCCAGCCGTCTGCCCCAGCGGCACGCTGCGCACGGCGGCCTGCATCAGGTTCTCGGCCCAGCCGAAGGCGATGGCCTGCAGAGCAGGCTCCAGCGCGGCGCCACGCGATGCGGCGGCAGCACCCATGACGACAGGCCATGTCGGAGCCGGCTTGAGCTGTTGCAGCAACGGGAGCACGGCAGCGTCGGGAATCAGGCCTTGCATCCACACCAGCAGGCTGCGGCCCATCTGCTGGGCCTGCTGCAGGCTCTCACTGGTCTCGCGGGTCTGCAGCGTCCAGGCGTTGAGCTCGGCAAGGCGCGCGCCATCCATTGCCAGCGTGGCCGCATGCGCAGCGGCGGCCACGGGCAGTTCGGCGCGGGCCTGCACGAGTTCGAGCTGGTTCAGCAGCCAGTCTCCGGCGCTGGTCTCGTCGCGCACGATGCCCGCGTCGACGGCCGCCTCCAGGCCCTCCGAGTAGCTGAATCCGCCCACCGGCAGCGTGGGCGAGGCGAGCCAGAGCAGGTGCAGCAGCGTGGGGTCAGTGCTTGTGGTCATGACCGTGGTCGTGACCGCAGCCCGGGCCGTGCACATGGCCGTCGTCGTGCGCCTTGACGGGGATGGCCAGCGGCTTGCGCGCGGGTGCCGGGGTGGCGGCATGCTCGTCGTGGCCATGCCCGTGGTCGTGTCCGTGATGGTGATGGCCGTGGCCGGCACCTTCGCCGTAGGCCCCGCCCTCGGGCTCGAAGGCGGCCTGGGCTTCGGTCACGATCAAGTGCTGGCGGCGCAGCATGTCGGCCAGCACGGAGTCGGGCTCGAACTGCAGCAGCTCGGGCTGCAACTCCAGTGGCACGTGGCGGTTGCCCAGGTGGTAGGCCGCGCGCAGCAGGTCGAAGGGCGAACCATGCTCGGTGCATTGGCGCACCTGCAGCACGGGCTGGGGCGAGGCGATGACGCGCAGCAGCGAACCGTCTTCGGCCACCAACACGTCGCCGCCACGCAGCGCCGTGCCGCGCGGCAGCACAACGCCGATCTCGCGGCCGGTGGAATCGGTGGCCGAGAAGCGGCTCTTGCTGCGAGCGTCCCAGTCGAGTTCGAGGGTCGGCGCGCGCTTGACGAGCACAGCCGCGAGGCCGGCACCGCCGGCAATGCGTTTGGAGGCGTGGATCATGGGCTCAAGTATCGACGCTGGCCCCATGGCGACAGCGTCTGAGGGTGTTTGCACGGCATCATCGTGTCTCGACGCCTCAGCGCACCCCATCATGCAACTCGAAACCCTCACCCTCTCCATCCAGGACCACATCGCCACCGTCCGCCTGAACCGGCCCGACAAGGCCAACGCGATGAACGCCACGATGTGGCAGGACATCCGCCGCGCGTTCGACTGGCTGGACGGCCAGCCCGAAGCCCGCGTAGCCGTGCTAGAGGGCGAAGGCCGTCACTTCACCGCCGGCATCGACCTTGCCATGATGATGGGCATCGCCCCGCAGATCGCCGACCCCTGTGACGGCCGCACCCGCGAGAGCCTGCGCCGCGTCATCCTCGATATGCAGGACACGCTGACCAGCCTGGAGCGCTGCCGCAAGCCCGTGCTGGCGGCCATTCACGGCGCCTGCGTGGGCGGCGGCATCGACCTGATCTGCGCCGCCGACATGCGCTACTGCAGCGCCGATGCCTACTTCTCCATCAAAGAGATCGACATCGGCATGGTGGCCGACGTCGGCACGCTGCAGCGGCTGCCCAAGCTCATCGGCTCGCAAGGCCTGGTGCGCGAGCTGGCCTACACCGGCCGGCGCGTGGAGGCTGGCGAGGCGCGCGAGATCGGCCTCGTCAACCGCGTGTTCGACAGCCGCGAGACGCTGGGGATCGGCGTGCGTGAGATCGCCGCCAGCATTGCCGCCAAGTCACCGCTGTCCATCCGCGGCACCAAGGAGCAGCTGAACTACGCGCGCGACCATTCGGTGGCGGATGGCCTCAACTACATCGCCACGTGGAACGCGGCGATGTTGATGAGCGAGGACCTGAGCAAGGCCATGATGGCTGGCAAGTCGACACCGACGTTCCGCGACTGAGCGTCCAGCCGTGAGACGTCTCGTCGCCTGCCTGCTGTCGGCACCGGCCTAGGACGGCCACGCGGCGAAGTGCGGGGCGGCTGCAAGCGCCGCCGCCCTGACTCTGCACTCAGTCGGCGCGGTTGCGCAGGCGGCGACCGGCCAGCAGCGCGATGCCGCCAAACATCAGCGCCCAGGTGCCCGGTTCCGGGACGCTCGACACGGCGGCCACGCCGGTGTCGGTGAAGTCCGTGAACACGCCGTCCACGCCCAGTTGCATGTAATAGGCCATCTCGGCCTTGGGGTCAGCGAAGCCGTAGCCGCTGGCGTCGTTGCGGAAGGTCCAGGTGTGCACAACCAGGCCCAGCGCATGCGCCGCTTCGATGACGCCCGTGCTGCCGTCCACCCGGCGGTCGTTGATCGTGATCTGGCCGTTGCCGTCGCGGTCCACGCCGTCCGCCACGGTCGTGACCAGGTAGGGCTTCCAGGGGCCCACGCCATCGGCATAGGTCTTGATGGCTGCGAGGCCGGCAGGCGTCACCAGGTCGGCGAAGGTCGTCGTGCCGCCGGCCAGTTGCACGTCGTAGGGCTGGCGGTAGGGGTCGACCAGGCTCATGGAGCCATCGGCGTTCACATCGTCTGCGTCCACCAACTGCACCAGGCGGATGTCGGTCTGGCCGTTCAGGTACTTCAGGTTGCCCACCTCGAAGGACTGGATGAACACCGGGGCGCTGGCGCTGTTGCCATAGGCGGCGTGCAGCGTGCTGACAAGCTTGTTCTCGAACGTCTTGTTGCCGAACAGGCTGTCGTGGAAGGTGCCGTGCTTGACCTCGGGGTAGATGCCGACGGTGCGGCCGGTCGCCAGGCTCTGCGCCTTGGCCAGGGTGATGATCTCGTCCAGCGTCGGGATGCTGAACTGGCCGTTGAAGCTCTGGTCGCGATTGGCGCGCGGCTGCACGGCGCGCAACGTCTTGATCTCGGCCAGCGTGAAGTCACTGGCGAAGTAGGCCGTCGTCGACACGCCGTCCACCAGGCGCGTGCTCTTGCGGTCCACACCGAACTTGGTGGCCACATCGGTCGTGCCATCCAGCATTGGCTCGTGGCGGGCGATCAGCACGCCGTCCTTGGTCATCACCAGGTCGGGCTCGATGAAGTTGGCACCCAGCTGGATGGCCTTGGCATAGGCCTCCAGCGTGTGCTCCGGCAGATAGCCCGAGGCGCCGCGGTGGGCGATGACCAGGGGCGCGCTGCCGTCCAGCGTGTTGTAGTTGGCCGCACTGGCCGGGGCCTGAGCAAGAGCGAGGATGCCGATGGCCAGCGCGCCGAGGATGGGGGTCTTCATGGGGGAGTGCTCCTGAATCGTTGTGGACAGTGCCGCGCATTGCTCGACGCGCGGATATCCGGTTCAGTTTGCGCAGGCGCCGTGTACACGGCATGACATGAAGGAACGAACGCGGCGTCCGTTCGGCAGGGATAGGGGGTCGCCCGGCTATCTGTTCCCCGTACCCTCAGGCCCGGCATTGCCGGTCGCGGCGTCGTTCTGGCGCGCCGTCTCCTTGATGACGTTGTCCGCGCTTTGCAGGCCGTAGCCGCGCTCCACCGCCTGCATGACGCGCTCCTTGTCGATGGTCCACTCCTTGAACGACGCGTCGGGCGCCGGACTGCGGCGCATTTCGGCCAGGATGTCGCCGCGGCTGACGCCCGCTTCCAGGCGGCTCTGCCATTGCTTGGCCCATTGCGCAGCGGACGCGTCGCGTTCGTTCTGCGCCAGCGAGCCCAGCGTCTTGTGTGCCTCATCGGCCTTGCCGGTGAACGCATAGGCCAGCGCCGCAGAACGGCCCAGCGCGTCCACCTCGCGCGCGCGCTGCCAAGCCGACATGACGCCCTCCAGCGCTGCTCTGCCCGGATCGTCCGTTGCGGCTACTTCAGCCCTGAAGACCGCGAGGGCCGCTTCGGAGGATTCGGGGTTCAACTCGCGGGCTCGCTCAAGATCGCGCCGCGCCGCCTGAACATGGGCGCGCCTGGCGTCGCCCTCGCTGCGCTCGGCAAGACGCAGGTTGGCCATGCCCAGCAGATACCGGGCTTCGAAATTGACGTCATCGCCCTGCAGGACGGCATTCAGCTGCGGCACGGCGTCCTGCGGATTGCCCCAGTCGATCTGCGCGCGGCTCAAGGTGAGGCGCGCCAGGTCATCTTTCGGGAAACGCGGCGCCAGCGCGGCCAGCTTCTTGAGCAGCGACTCGCCGCTCTCACGGCTCGGACAGGCCTTGAGCGCGGCATTCGCCAGCACGAATTCCCCTGCGGCACGAGGCAGGCTGCGGAAACTCACCCGCGTGGCAGCAAAGGCCGGCTGCTCCACCCGCAGCGCCGGCATGCCCTTGAGCCCGTAGCGCCACATGGCACCGCTGATATCGGCCTGCTTGATGCCGAAGACGCGCTCGAACGTCTGCGTCGGGTCTGCACCGCGGCCCACGGCCGCGAGGTAGCGGCTCAGGCCCTTGCGGTTCTGTTCGGACGACAACATGTAGTGCGTCAGCAGCCAGGCCTTGGCCTCGAACTCCAGGCGCACCCCGGCGGCACCGGCGTAGCTGCGGGCATCGGCGAGCTTGCCCTTCAGCACGTCGTCGTACTCCAGGCTGTATTGCCGCCCCTCGCCAAGGAACTTGAGGTAGCCGCCCAGGCCCCTGGGCACGCGGCCCACCACCATCTGCTTGTCCGAGAACCGCACGCTGGAGAAGTACTGCGCAAACCCGTCGATGAAGGATGCCGGCGTGCGGATGTCCGTGTGGCGGTAGAGGAAGTGCCGCGCATACGCCTCGAAGACATAGGACAGCGTCTCGTTCAGCGGCGCCTTGTCGAGCTGCTCGTCGCCCAGGCCGCGGATGCTCTCCAGGTTCACCCCGAAGCCCTGCACGCCGGACGCGCAGCTGCCGTACAGGCCCACGGCGTCGGCCGGCGCGCTGGCGTCCACCTCGCGCAGGTCAGAGGCGCTGTTGTGGAAATAGAAGGTCAGCTTCGGCTCCTGCCGCACCGCCTCGCCACTGGGCAGGGTGTAGATGCGCAGCAGCTGGTCCAGCTTTTCCAGGTTGTCCAGCAGCAGTGCCACGTCGTCTTCACCGGCGTCGGAGTACGCGACGAAGCGCCGGCTCTCGGCCCGGACCCACTGCGACAGCTCGGCCTTCTTGCCGGCCACGGTGACCCGAGGCTGCAGATTCGTGGGGCTGGGTTGCTGGGCGCTGGCGAGGCAGGCCGACAGCAGGCAGAGAGCGACGGCGAGCGCGTTCGCCCAGGATCCGTGGCGCATGGAACTTCCTTCTGGAGGTGTGGAGGAGTCGGCCCGACGCCGACTGGTCCTGGGTCGCAAGGATACGGGCTGAAACCTCACGGGCTGCCGCCGTAGCATCCGCCCATGCTCGACGCCACGCAGACCCTCGCCTTCCTCGCCACCGCGCTGGTGCTCACCGCCACGCCCGGGCCGGACAACCTCATGGTGCTCAGCATGGGCATTTCGCGTGGCCGCCATGCAGGCATCGCCTTCGGCCTGGGCTGTGCTTTTGGCTGCCTCAGCCACACGCTGCTCGCCGTCGTCGGCGTCAGCGCGCTGGTGGCAGCGTCGCCGGTCGCGTTCACGTTGCTCAAGGTGGCCGGCGGCCTGTATCTGGTGTGGATGGGCGTGCAGGCCTGGCGGCATGCGGGGGCCGTGCGCGTGGACGGCGAGGCAACGAGCGAAGCACCGCTGAGGCAGCTGTTCATGCGCGGCCTGGTGGCCAACGCCATCAACCCCAAGGTGGTGCTGTTCTTCCTGGCCTTGCTGCCGCAGTTCGTCGTCGCGACCCAGGGCGCGGTACCAGTGCAACTGGGGCTGCTGGGCCTGCTGTTCACGGCGCAGGCCGTGCTGCTGTTCGGGCTGCTGGGGTATTTCTCGGGCAGCGTAGGCGCCTGGTTGAAGCGCCGCCCCGCCGTCGGGCCCTGGTTGGACAGGCTGGCGGGCACGGTGTTCATCGGGCTGGGCGTGCGGATGATCGTGTCGCGCTGATTCAGCCCCCACCCAGCGTGGTGACGTGCCGCACGGCAGCCGCTGGCGGCCGACAGCATGGGCGAATGCCGGGCACGGCGACCCGGTCCTGCGCGAGGCCTTTTTCACCGTGGGCTGGAGGCCACCCCTCGTTCGAGGGGGTAAGCCGCTGATAGGCCGGCGCGCGCCGATCCGCTAGATGTCTGGAGCCCCTGCTGCGGGGGCATGCCGAGGCCCGACATGAAGCTCTGCCCCATCTCTACCCCTAAGCCGCGGCGCGCTGCCGCCCTGCTGGCGCTGATTTGCGCCTGCACTCAAGCCCCGGCGGCCGACCGCTACTGGTCCCCCGGCTGCGTGGCAACGTTCTGGAACCAGGCCTGCTGGACAGCGCAATGGAACCTCGGCCCGCTGGGCGCGCCGCCCACAGCGAGCGACACCGCCATCCTGCGCCACGTGGGCGACAACCACCTGCTGGTGCAGTACCGCGGCGACTCTCTGCCCCTGGCCAGCCTGCAACTGGACGCCCTCGGCACCGGTGCACTCACGCTCTACCAGACGCGCGACCGGCTGGAGGTGGCGCAGGTGGCCGTGGGCATCGACGGCCGGGCGCTCTACCTGGCGGAGGGCGGCAGCCTGCTGGTGAGTGGCGAAGCCCTGTTCGGCCGCAACAAGGGCACCGTCGGCCGGTTGGAGGTGGAAGGCAGCGCCGCGCTGCAGTTCGGCAGCCTGGTGCTGGGCGGTAGCGGCCGCGGCGAAGCCGTGCAGCGCGGCGGCAGCGTGGTGGCGCAGGCCCTGCAGCTCGGCCGCGGCGACGCCGCACAGGCGAACTACCGGCTCGAAGGCGGCAGTCTGCAGGTGGCGGGCGCCGTCGGCAGTGCGGGCAACAGCCGCTTCGAGTGGGAAGGCGGCACGCTGGACCTGCGCGGCGCCATCTCCTGGGGCGAGGCGAGCTTTGCCGACCTGAGCGGCCACTCGGTGGCCTTCACCCAGGCAGCCAATCAGGCGGTGAAGGTGGCCAGCCTCACGCTGGCCGGCCAGGGCACAGCCGGCTACACCCAGACCGGCGGCACGCTCGCTGCGACGCAGCGCCTGGTGCTGGCCACCGGCTCCAGCGGCGAAGGCAGCTTCACGCTGGCTGGCGGGCGGACACAGGCGGCCGAGGTCGTGGTGGGCGCGCGCGGCACCGGCACGGTCACCGTGCGCGGCGGCCAGTTCAAGGCCGACGCCCTGCTGCTGGGCCAGAACACCGGCAGCACCGGCTCCCTCGTACTCAGCGGCGGCGTGACCGAGCTGCCCGGCGGCGTGCTGGGCGGTGCCGGCTTCAGCGAGCTGCGCTGGGACGCCGGCGCCACGCTGCGCACACCGCGCATCGAAGGCCTGAGCCGTCTGGCTTTCACCGGGCCGGCCAACAGCACGCTGCCCTTCGAGATCGGCACAGGGCCGACGATAGCCACCCACCACACCACCGTGGGCGGAGGCCTCACGCTGCGCCAGACCGGTGGCGTGCACGACATCGCCGGCAGCCTGGTGCTGGGCGAAACGGCGGTGCCCTACCTCACCACCTACCACCTGCAGGGCGGCACGCTGCGGGTGGACAGCATCGTGCATCCGCACACCGCCTCACAGCTCATCCTTGACGGTGGTGTCTTCGAGCACGGCAACTCGATCTCCGTCTCGCGCCTGGACATTGCCAAGTCGCCCAGCACCGACATGGGCTTGCGGCTGGACACCGACCAGAGCCTGCGGGCCTACAGCATCTACCTGGGCAGCAGCGCGGGTGGCGGGCGCGCCCGC